>Ga0157369_10000140_pt1 | contig 102632 bp, 106 predicted proteins | sample C25metaG_FD_113461 | JGI IMG/M metagenome (GOLD analysis project Ga0157369, IMG submission 113461) | Corn rhizosphere microbial communities from Kellogg Biological Station, Michigan, USA - C2-5 metaG | ecosystem: Host-associated > Plants > Roots > Rhizosphere > Soil | place: USA: Michigan... | reverse complement strand
ATCAGAATCGCTTCGGGTTTTCGAGGGTTTTTTCGATTTTCTTTCATTTAAAAATGTAGAGAATTTTTTGGAAAAAGAACCTGCCGATTATCTCATTTTGAATTCCGTTTCGATGATTCACAATATTAAAAATTCACTAGGGAAGTATGACAATATTGAGCTTTATTTTGACAATGACGAAGCCGGGCATCGTGCGGTTGAAATTATTAGAAATGAAAATCAAAACACAGAAGATTGTCGGGTTTTGTATTCTGGATTTAAAGACTTAAATGATTGGATGATTCACAAAAATCCATCACCTGAAAGACAAGTGAAACACAGGCGAAGGTGAGTAAAATAAACACAGGTAAAATATGGTAGTATGTTAGTGCAAAAAGTACCCAAAGTTTACAATAAGCGTGACCGCTAATTGTAAAATTGGGATTTTTGATTTCTTCCTATCGTCAGAAATGTTTTTTAAATGCGCTAAAATTAATACAATGGAAAAAGACTTTTTACAAGAATTCATACACCAAGCCACCAAAGAAAATGAAGCAAAAATTGCTCAGGAAAAAAGAAAAAAACATTTTCAGGAGCTGGGCAGAAAAGGCGGTTTGAAAACTAAAGAAAATAAGAAATTAGATAAGGTGATTTCAATCAGAATGACCAATTCCGAATATGAAATTCTAATACAAAAGCAAGAAAAACATCCGCTAAAATTGTCCACTTATATTCGGAATGTTTTGTTCGAAAAAGAACTTAAAATTAATGAATTCCAAACCGATGAAGTCTTACTTCAGTATGGAAACTATTTCAAAAAAATAACCAATCTTTTGCGAAATCGGGAATGGAATGTTTTTGAAAACAAGAAAGAAATCTTATTGAGAATTGAAAATCTAATCGAATTAATTCATCAATATTTATATTCTAAAACTCAGAAAAATGAATAATTCCGCAACCACAAGAACCATTACAAAGATCGCTTTGGAATACAATGGAAATGACAAAGGAACAGCAGAAATGGTGGCTTCTAATTATCTTCTAAGCGATACTGCTGAAGGTCAGTTTAACGAAATGAAAACCGTAGCTGATAGAAATACCAAAGTGAAGAAATGGGCATTGACTGGTTATATTTCTCAACCCGACGAGATCGGTAGGAAATTGAAGGATGAAGAATTTAAACAAATTGCGATAGAAGCTCTTGCAAAAGTAGGTTTGACAAACAAAAATCAATACCGACTGGATATTCACAACAGTACAAAACATAAGCATATTCATTTTGTCGCCAATAGGATTGATGTTTCGGGAAAGTGCACTGTGAAAGCACACGATATCGGAAAGAGATTTGGTGAAGCTGTCAGAGAAGTTTGCAAAGAGAAAGGATTATTAACCGATGTTGAAATTGGAATTCAGAAAAAAGCGGAGATGCTTAAAAGCTTGACCGAAGCCATTAGGTCAGAAGATAATTTTGATAATCTCATCTCAGAAATGAAGAAAAAAGGTTTTGAAGTTCAATTGTCTTCAAATATCAAAGACGGAGTTTCGGGAATGCGGATCGTGATGGAAAAGGACAAAAATCATCAAACTGAAAGGATTTATAAAGCTGGTTACAAATTATCTGAAATCTCAAATCAACTGAAAATTTCTGAAATAAGATCTCTGTTTGAAATAAAACAAGCAATTAGGGAAGCACAAAAAAACGCTGACAACTTAAAGGAATTTCGGAAAATTCTACAACAAAAAGGAATTTCTGTGAAGATCCAATACAAAGGAGAATTTAAAGCCGGTCAAAAAAATGAAATTCAAGATTTATGGATAAATAGAATTGGTAGTAGTCAAGAGAAAAACGGATTCTTTTTTCGGAAAAATGTCGGGTTCTCTCTGTCGGCAATAGATTCTGATCTTAGTGATGCGGTAAAATCATTAAGTCAAAATAGTGTAAATAATGATGCAAGTAATCATCTGAAATCAGAAACAAATGAAAGCTTAATAGAGATTGCAGGCGGATTATTAGGTGACTTCCTTAATCCAACATATGTTTCTCAGAACGAAGATGAACTCTGGAAAAAGAAGCGAAAATTAAGACGATAATCAAAAATTAAAAAAAATTATATGGAAAATGAAAATAAGGAATCTAAAAGTAACGGGATGGAACTTTTGGAAAATGTTGTAAAATCTAATGAAAGAAATACTGCATCAAATTTCGAGAATAAGAAATCTAATGCTGAAGTGAAAGCAGATATTAAAGATCTGTTAATAGCAATTGATCAACTGCAATTAGACTTTGAAGCTGTAAAAGAAATTCCCACCAAAATAGAAATAGTCCTTTCACAAGAAACCAGCGATTTTTATGAGGATTTTTATAAGAAAATGAAAATGAAGGAGAAGTTTAATTGGAGTGGATTAGGAGTTTTTATCTTAGGGATTTTAACTTTTATGCTTTCCATCACTTTCGCAACCAATTGGTACAAAGAAAGTATAAAAGCCAAAAGTGAACTACGCCAAGATATATTAAATCAGATTGCTGTCGAAGGAAAAAAAATCTACGATGAAAATGAGATTAGAATATTGAACGAAAACACTCAAGTGATGCAATTGTGGATTAAGAATAGTCCTAAAAATGCGGAAGATTTTTTTAGGTTCAGAGATGGATACGAAGCAAGTAGGAAAAATAAATGAGAAAATTATTTCTGAATTTGAAATGTACATTGAATAAGGATATAAAGTGAAGACCGATAACGAAGATTAACAATAAATTTTTAACTACTTGTGACTGCCTTAATCAATAATTTGTGATATGGAAATTAGTATGCATCAATGTAGGTAATTATTAGCAGGCACTGCTTTACAAGATTAAATGAAGTTTTTAACAAGTCGTTCCTAGATTATTGTGAGTACTATTTGAATTTTTATTACATATTTATTCAAAATGTATTGAAATTTCGTAATTATTTATAAAAACACTTGTTGCTTATGTAACTGAAATGCTTAGATTTGATTGTTGCCTAAATTTAGCAGGGACAAACTTCACAAAAACTAAAACTATGATATCAATTGCATTTACTTTTTCAACAAACAACCTCGAATACGTTGCGTTGACAGGAACAAAGACTAATCCTGTATTGCACTCAAAAGGAATAATATTATTACCTACCAATCATGACATCCCTCAAACTGTTGGTTGGTTTGAAACAGAACTTGAACTTTTACTAAATAGTATTAAGCCGGACAAGATAAGTTACAGACTAACAATAATGAAAGTAACAAATAGTTATGTTAGCAATGTTTTTTATGGACAAGGAATTTTGAATTTGTTGAGTCACAAAAAAGCAATTGATATTACACATACTTCACCAGCATCGATAACAACTAATAAATTTAATCAACCCAAAGGAACAAACTTGTCAGCATACATTGAAGATTTGTTAGGAAATCAGCCAGCACCGTGGAATAAAGGGATAAAAGACACAGCGTTAATAGCATTGATAAATTTATCCTGATGGATATTGGCAAGTTTAAATCCATAGGCTACATAGGTGGCGGAAATTTCGGAAAAGTATTTAGAGTTCAGGATACTTTATTGAATGTTGAAAGAGCAATAAAAATCATTCAGGTTAATGATCCAAAGGAATTTATTGATGCAATTAATGAGGCACAAATTCTTGAAAGATGTAGACATAATCATATCGTAGACATAAAAGAAATTGACGTTCACGATATAGGTGGAATCCCTTATCCTTGTATAACCACAGAATACTTAAAAAACGGAAGTGTTCAAGGATATCTCGAAACTAACTTTGTTACTGTACAGAAGTCTGTGCAAATAATATCGGAAGTTTTATTTGGTTTAGAACACGCTCACGTACAAGGCGTCTTTCATAGAGATATTAAGCCAGGGAATATTTTATTTTCAGACAATTGGCAGGCTAAATTATCAGATTTCGGATTAGCTTACGGATTAGCACATCAGGCTTTTAACTTTGCGGGATATAGTGCACATTTACCACCAGAAGTTTTGGAAGGAGTTGCTCAAGATGCTTTAAGTGACTTGTATTCAATAGGTATTACTTTTCATAGGTTATTAAATAATATGTCAAGCCTTCCATTAACTTTTGCAGATGACGCACAATGGTTGACAGCCTTGCAAAAAGAAAAATATCCTGAACGCCTTTATCAGCAACACATTCCTGAACAAGTAATAAAAGTTGTAAAAAAATCAATCAAAGCGGACAGAGCCAATAGATTTCAAAATTGCTTGCAATTTAGACAAGCGTTACAAAAAATACCTTTGGCCGTAGAATGGCAACCTATTGACACTGACAATTGGACAGGACGTTTTCAAAATGAAACTTTTGAACTAAATATATATTCCAAACGCACAGGATATTTTATTGATTTTAAAAGAAACGGACGAAAAATTAAGAATAAATGTTGTGCTAATATAGATACTGAGGACATTGCAAGAAATGAGTTTTTTAAAATTATCAGGGAAACAACAATAAGACTGTAGAATGTTTAAAAGTAAGAATGTGTTTTTCAGATGAGCTGATGTGCATAATACAAGTTTTTTCTTTGTATTTTCACTGAACCTTTCGGCTGCGAAGAAACATAGTAATAAAAGCAATGACGCTTTACGTATTTATGACAACTGATAAAAATTGATGAAAACAAATTACTTCTACATTGATGAAACAGGACACATTAATAATGATGAGCCAATCTTCGCTTATGGATGTATAAAAACTGATACGCCTAAATTAATTGAAAAAGCCTTATTAGAGTTAAAGGAGGAATTAGCAGAAGATCCTATATTAGCAGAATTTGGAGAAAAGATTTTAAATAATAATTTCCATGCAACTGGTGATGCTTTTGATGTAAGAACCCAATTTTACAGAATATTACCTTTACTTAATTATAGAGCCTATTTCACAGTTTTATTTAAGAATGATGATTATTATAGAAGATTGAAAACAGAAAATGAAGATTATGAAATAATCAAATCTATGTTACTTAAAATAATAAAACCTAGAGTAACAAAAAATAAAAATGATAAAAATATTTTCTTTATTGAAACCTTAAAAGTTAAGAATAAATCATTAGCGAAAATTCTTGAAGAAATTTTTAATACCTTTAAAGATGACTATGATGTAGAGTATTCGATAGTGGACAAAAGTTGTCAAAATATGCCTGTAGTTGATTATTTATGCTTTATTCTAAATAAAATTTTTGTACAAAAGAAAACTGAAAATAAAGATGTTGCCGAATGGGTTGAAAGAACATTTGAAGCAATTAAGGATAAAATTGGCTTAATTCATTTTCAAAATGAAGATAGTTTTTATAGTAGACACGGGAAAAAAAATAAACAAATTGAATTAAATAACTTATTGTTAAAAAGGCAGTGCATTGAGGATAAATAACAGGATACGAGTCGTATTCGATAATGAAAAAAATCAATTCTTCTTACCTTAATCACTGCTATTTTATATGAAACACAAAACAATTAATACGGTAAAAAAACTCGCAAATTATCTCAATATAAATAAGGAGATTTTAGTAGCATTGTCTACAAATGATTATAATATTATTGAAACATACGAGTATCCGGATGAGATATTAAGTGATGTATTAACTGTAAAGAAAATAAAAATAAAAAAAAGAAGTGGTGGATTTAGAGCTGTATATTCACCATCATCCGATAATTTGACAAATTGCTTAAAGATTCTCAATTCGAAGTTAAAAACAATATACTCCGCCCCATCTTGCGTTCATGGTTACATAAAAGGTCGTGGAATAAGGACTAATGCATCTGAGCATTTAGGTAAAATGTATATTTTAAAAATTGACATTAAAGATTATTTTGAAAAAGTAACTTATGAAAATATTATTAAATCCTTAGATCATTTAGGGTTTCACAATGAAATAAGTAGTTTAATTGCAAAAATATCGACACATAATAATGTACTCGTACAAGGATTTCACACAAGTCCTACAATAGCAAATATTGTTTTTAATGAACTCGATTTAACATTCTCAAAGTTTCCAAATATCCAATATACAAGATATGCAGATGACTTATACTTTTCATCTGATGAGGAAATTAATATTTTACAAGAAGTAGAAGATCAACTTTTGAAATTTGGTTTTAAAATTAATAAATCAAAGACAAAACTGATGAAACGGGGACAGAAACAATATGTAACTGGATTAACTGTTTTTGATTTTTTGAAACCAAGAATATCCAAGCATAAGAAGAAAGAAATTCGACAATTAATGCACTATATTAAGAAATATGGTTTTAGAGGTCATATTATGCATAGATATGGCTTTTCTAATGAGGATTATTTAAAAGATGATGACATAAAACAAAAAGTTGACCTTATGATTGAATCCTTGAAATCAAAAATTAAAGGTTGGCTTTTATTTATTAATTCTATTGAACCAGATTTTAGTAAAAAATACATGACTATAAAAAAATAACTATCTCATGGATTGAATGTTGAAAAACCAGTTTTCAAAGTACTTGTAATCTTTTTTGTATTGCGTATTAAAAAATTTAATCTTGAAATTATTTGCTTGACAAGAAATTTGATATTTATTCAGACAGGATTTGGAAAGTCGATTTTCAAAGATTGATTGCACTTGTCAACTGCGTTGATTTGTTACAATTTGAGTTCTCACCTTGACCATGATTTTAAAAAAAAGGCTCAACTATTAGTTGAGCCTTTCCTATGAAAAAGTAATTATCCCGAATTACTTATATTTTTATTTATTGATGAGCTTTTCTAGTTTCTCAATCATCTCCTTTTGCTGTTGTAACATTCGCTCATAAAGCTCAACCATTTTATCAACAGGATTGAAAGAAGGTTGGTAACTAAAACCTGAAGCTACAGCATTATCCTTAAAATCTTGGAAAGAATATGTGTTAGCGATAACATTCACAGCCTGCTCCTCATCAAAGTTCTGGAAAGCCTCTACCGGAATTTTTAATAGTTCAGAGATTTTTTTCAGTAAGGGATCTTCAATTATTTCCTTTTGTTCAAGCAAAGAAATTTTCTTTTGATTCCAATCATCACCCAAGTCAAAAGCTAAAGCTTCCTGCTTTATCCCTAGCATCTCTCTAAAGCGTTTTACATTTCTTCCCTGATGTATTTTCTGTTCCATAGCGGTTATCAAATTTTAAAGGCTTAAAGATAAAGCCATTTCTATTAAATCGTCTGAATTGTAAAGTTAAAAAATTATCCTGTAAAATATCCATTTCAGTAGATATAATATGCAGTTTCAGTATTGATTATGCACTCTTGATAGTTGTAATTCGTACTAAGATAAAAACTTAATTATTATGAAAAAGAGGAAAATAGATTTTGAAGCTGAGTTTTGGGACAGCTACAGAAAACATACTTGTTTGTCCTTAATTGATGCGTTCTTTGAAATGGATTACCTTTCTGCCGTAAAAGATAGATTGTTTGACATCATAAACTATTCTACGAAATGTGAAGTCCTAATGAAGGATGATCCATCGCTTGTTTTTCACTATTACCTATGTATGCGCTCATTTATTAGAGCAAGTTATCTATTACAATTCAAAAATAAAAGATGGAAATTGAATGATCCTCCAGAATATACATCCAGATTATTACAGGGCTCACTTTCCAATGAAGAGTATGACAATCCATTTCTTGTTTTCCAGAAAGCTTTTAAAGAATTTTCCTTACAGGAGTTTGAGTATTTCAACACACAGATTATTTATTTTTCTTTAGGTGCATATTCAGATGAACCGGAAGCTAATATCATTACTCTTTTTATCCACCTAAACAAAATGCTGGATGCTGCACAAATCATTCGTGAACGTGGGATTGAAAAGATCAAAAAATAAAATATGAACTCTTTAGAATAGTTTAGACACTTTCAAACTTGAATAGGCTTTCGTTCTTTTCCAACTTTATATAACTAAAATATTGATATGAATAAGAAAACAGAAAGCCGTTTGATCAAAGATATTGCTCAAACGAAAATTACTATTCCAATGCTTTTGGAGAAACGACAGAGAGAAGAATTGATAGACGGGATATTCAAAATAATTCAAAAATTAGAAAATCCCGAGATTGACAGACTTTTAGACCATTATGAAGATTTCATACAGAATTATGATCTCAAAGATCTGCTCTATGGAAACATTGAAGTCCTGAATGCAAGCAGGCTTGACACCAAGACAGCAGCAATAACGTCCTGCCTGCTGGCATTGATCGCCTTCAGCTCAGAACTTTTAGATAATGAAGGAAGAATGATTCCACTAAGCGACATCCCAGAAGACAATATTGCTGTATCAGCAATTGAATATATCATAAGCTCTATCGCGTTAGATGATCTTTTAGAATATTTGCTGTATAGCATAATTTCTATAGTAGGTGTTGAATACTATACGGCATTTCAGCAAAAAATAGGAAGCAAGAATTTTGAAAACGAAGATATCCTTCATCTTGAAAATGATGCAGAGTTGAAAGAACACATCGATATGATGGCGTGGTTTGCGGTGATTCGATTATTCTTAGAATCTGTTTACTTTTATTTTAATGATGAAAATTACAATACCAAAAAACCATTACAATGAAAACTTCAAATCAATTTCAATTTACACAGACTGGTGACGAATTTTTAGATAGTTCAATCAATCAACTTTTCAGACAACATTATCTTATCATTCAGATATTCTTCAATCAGACTGATGATTCAGAGTACGTTCATCTCATAATTGTTTTGGAACACAAAAAGGATATTGATGAGTTAAACCGAAAAAAATGGGTCAATAAAGCTTTCAAAGAATACAAAGTCAAAGTTTGTGCATTTTATTCCTCACAGATCCACCATAGATTTTCTATTGGAGATCCTTTCATTGAGCTTTATTGTAGACCATCAGCAATTATTTATCAAAATGCTGATTATGGAAAAGCATTGACTATTAAAAGGGATTGGAAAAAATTCAGTAAAAAGTTTGAGGACTATAAAGATTCTCTGTTTCACGATCACGATCTATTATTAACACAGGTCAGAGGATTTGTCACTGACGAATCATCAGTAAGTGCCTTGTTGGCTTATGAGAATGTTTTAAAATATGATCTAGGATACTTGGAAGAATTATATACTGGAAATAGTTCCAATTCGGAAAATCTAAACGAAAGAATAAGAAACCTTTCAAAACATATTCCAGAAATACAAGGCTATTTCGTCTCTCAAAGCCGAAGCGAATATTACCTTGTTCATTTAATTCGAAAAGCAAGAGAGGCATCAAAAGATGATCTGTTTTTTAAAAGCGAGATGTTCGAAGCGTTTCGTATTGCAGAGGATAGTCTTTCCGGAATGATTGAAAAACGATTGCATCAGCTAAAGAAAATGATAAAAATAGGTTATTCTGAAAAGGAAGATATTAATGAAACAACAGAGGCGCAGGATAAAGATGAGGTTCTGGATATGGCTGTGGAAGTAATTGTAAAGTCTATCGAGGTCGAAGAAATCTATATCTTCCACAAAGCTATATACGGTAGCAATACAACCTATTACTTACTGTTGCTTGGTCTTAATATTGGCAATGATAAATTGAAATCTATAACGCAGTCGTTAAAGAGTCAGACAGGTGACCAGTATGATTTTGTTTTAATAAGCCACGACAGATATTGGATCCAGAAGAATCTATACTTTTATCAAAGCTTCTTTGTAAATGTTATTCAAAGCAAAAATAAAATTTACCAATCTCATCCGTTTCATCCGGAGCCTCATTGGGAATATCCACATACTCCGACTTATTCCGATCTTGATTATTATTTTGAGGCGACAATTAAGTTTTCTAAACAGTTTCTTGCGTTAGCAGAAGATGAGAAAGAAAATTATCAAGGTCTGCCATACTTCTTTACACTATTTTTTCTTTCATTTTGCAGAACATATATTTATGCAAAGCTTTACTACATGCCGAACTATTTATCCAATTATAGTTTGTGGCAATTATGTGAGTTTGCAAATCCTGAATTGCGAAAATACAATTACCTATTTGAAGAATTTTGGACTCAGTTCTTTCCGTATCTAGACTATCATATGGTTGTTCATCACCATATCACACATTTGAAAAAAGAAGAGGTGGCTCAAATGAAAGTGATTGTCAAAAAACTAATGCAAAATTTACAAGAAAATTGACTGAAAAACAAAACTAATCAAAATGAAATCAGCAATAAGAAATTTTAAAAGTTTTAACTCATCAAAAATTCATTGAAAGTCACTTCTCGGTCTATTGTTAACAAAAAATTCCAAATATAGTGCATACTGATAATCGTAGCATTTTTTAATTCAAACTTAAATATCTAATTATATGTCTCAATTAAAAGAAATGAAAAAAATACCGATAGAGGAGGTGTTAGAGCACTTTAGAAGCGAAGGTATGATTGTCACCAGAGAGGAAGCGGAATTGGTTATGGAATTTCTCTATTTTCTTACAGAGAGTGTTATTCTAAAATACTTTGATATAGAATAGTTCTATAAGTCACTATTGTTACTAAAAAAAGCAGACCCATATATATATGGGTCTGCTATATTAAATACCTAATGTTTATTACAAAATTCCGAGATTAATCAATCTAAATGACATTGCTGATGAACTAACATTAAATTCCTTTGCGAGATCGTCAATGGCTATGTCATCATATAAATCACAATCTAAGTTTAGAATTGCTTGCAAAACTAGTTTTTCAGGCATTAGTATGTTTGCTGCAAAATAGTTTGCTTCCTTTTCAATTTTTTCCTCTTTAGTTGTATATCCATCTGATTTTTTTCTAAAAAAAATTTTATCGATAAATAAGTTGCTCTTATCTGTATGAAGTATATAATGTCCAAGTTCATGGGCAATTGTAAATCTTTCACGATGTTCATGTGAGCCAGATTTAACACCGATAGTCACATTATCTTCTTTTATTAGAAGTACACCTGAGATTTCGTGCTCAAAATCACGTGACTGCAAAGTGATGTTTTCATTATGTATAATTGATTTGATTTCAACAGGATAAGTAGAGAAAATTTCAGGATATTTGCTCAAATAGTTTTGAGTAGTATCAACAACTTCCTTGGATATTGCCATATATTATTTTAAAGTGAGTGAATAAAAGCATTAATATTACTATTTGAATCACGGAATACTGATTTATCTATATCTAAACCAATATAACTCACATCTTCGTATCGATTACCATTTAATGATGGAATCAAAACTGAAGGTTCTACATTCAAAAATCTTGCTATTTGAAGAACAGCGTACGTACTAGGTCTTTGATTTCCTTTTTCAATATTTACAATTGAAGGCCTTGACATTCCAAGATAATTTGCGATATCATCCTGCTTAAGTCCCTTTTTTGATCTAATAGAGGAAATGTTTAAACCTAATTTTTCATAAAATTCGGTTTCGTTCATACTAGGATTGATTTTTAAGTGTGCAAAAGTACACAATTTTTTATAAAGTTATGCATATTTTCGCAACTACACAAATATTTTATAATAAAATAAGTAAGTATTACTAACTTTTAAAAATAAATAAATAATATATACCGCTGAAAATCAATCTAATATTGCAAAATGTTTGCCAAAGTAAAAATTTAATACAAAAATAGTATGTGAAAATTTTGTTTTAAGCGTTTTTTTTTTGCAACTTTGTAGACGTAAAAAAACCAGGCGTTAGAAAAAGCCTAGTTTGGTTTTTACTTTTTAATTTCAACCCTACCCAGGTCAGAATTATAGCTGTAATTTGTAATTGAGACTTCAAATTTACTGCTTTTTAAATTGTAAAACCAAATTTTTAGCTGACTTTAACATTTTCTATAGCGAGAAAAGCCTGACTTTAAATATTATTTAGAGGGGTAAAAGTGTCCAAAAATTTGTAGTGCTAATGATAGCACAGCAGCTGTTGAAATGATACATACAGCTAAAAATTATTTTAACAATTAAAATGCAAAACAATGCAAAATTCAAAACAGGACGCTTTAGACGTCCAAAAAAAATCACTGACAATCATTATCGAAAATCAACAATTTGATGTTGTTGAGCAATATCTAACTGGGAAGCAGCTCAAAGAACTTAGAGGTATTCCTTTAAACTTAGATATGTATTTGAAAATAAAACCTCCATACGAGGATGAGCTAATTGAGAATGACAAAATAGTTGATTTGGCTCGCCCGACTGTTGAGGTTTTCTTCGTTAAAGATAAGTACAGTTTTACATTAAACGGTGAGCAATTTACTTCTTTCAATCAGATTTTAACGGGAGAAGAAATTTTAAAAATTGGAGGTATTGCTGATGTAAGATGTTTTACGTTATATCAAAAATTGAAAGGTTGTGACTTCGAGAAAATTTCTTTAAATGAGAAAGTTGATTTGTCAAATCCTGGAATAGAAAATTTCATAACAAAAGACCCTGAAGTATTTTCATATACTATTGATGGTGAACCAGAAATGACTGATTCCAAAGCGTTGACACCAAATCAAATTCTACAGTTTGCGAAAGTTGACAACTCTCTTTACTATTTAGTTCAAGAGCTTGGCGACGGAACTAAAAAACATTTTGCATATGAGCCAGAAGTTTTGATTACTATGTCCTGCAAAGGTTTAGTTTTTCTAACGGAAAAATGGCTTGAAGTTGCGGATGTAGAGGTTTTTGGCAAAGAGTGTAAAGAATTACCGCCTGCAAAATCTTTTAGAATTAAAATTGATAAAGAATATTTTATTGTTTCTGAAAGTAAAATTTCTTATCAAAAAATTATTCAATTGGGAGCAAAACCGAACATTGCAAAATATGATGTTTACAAATTTCTGAACGGAAAACCAAAACCAGTAAAAATCCCTGAAGATACAGCTGTAGACTTAACTGAGAAATGCTTAGTTAGATTTGTCTTGATGCCAAAAGAACAACTGGATGGAAGAGGAAATAGAATGCAATTTTCGCTTCCACAGGAAGATGTTAATTTCTTGGAAGCTCTAAATCTTGAATGGGAATGCGTATTAAACAATGGGAATATGATGTATTTATTAATTTACGAGTATCCCATTCCAGAAGGATATAACACAGCTACTGCCACTGTTGCATTGGGGATTAATTCGAGTTATCCAGCTACTGAAATTGATATGGCGTACTTCTTTCCGCACTTGAGCAAAGTAGATAAAAGACCAATCTCTTGTGCTACTTCATTAGCAATAGATGGTAAAGATTTTCAACAATGGTCTCGTCACAGACAACCCGGTGATTGGGTTCCGGGTGTTGATAATTTATCTACCCATTTAGCTTTGGTAGATAGTTGGTTATCAAAAGATTTAAAAAGATAGGTGATGAATCGAATAAGAATAACAGAGAAACATCACGCCGACATTTATTCGCATCTTTTTCCGGGTGACGGTAAAGAAGCGGTTGGCATTGCATTGTGCGGAAAACATTTTCATAATGAGAATTATACATTATTGGTACAGGATTTTTATCCTGTACCTTACGATGTTTGTGAAAGAACTGAAGATTATATACGTTGGTCAACCGATTTTATTAGTCCTTTATTAGAAAAGGCGCAAAAAGAGAATTTATCACTATTGAAAATTCATTGTCACCCTTCAGGTTATGGTAAATTTTCGGATTTTGATAATGAATCTGACTATGCTCTATTTGGCAGTGTTCATTCTTGGCTTGAATCAAATTATCCGCATTCGAGTTGTGTAATGCTTCCAGATGGAAAATTGTTTGGAAGATTTTTCCACGAAGATATGGAAGAAGAAATTGTTCATCAATTTTCCGTAATTGGAAGTGATATTAAAAGTTGGTATTACTCGGATAATGAGCCCTCTTTTATAAACGTAGCATTTAAAAGAAACGAGCAGGCATTTGGTAAAAAAACGGTTAGCCTATTAAGCAAAATGAAAATTGCGGTTGTCGGTTGCTCAGGCACAGGAAGTCCTACAATTGAACAGTTAACAAGGCTGGGAGTTGGGAATCTAGTGTTGGTTGATAATGATTATCTTGATACGGTTAATCTGAATAGGATCATCGGTTCTAATTATGCGCAAGCTCTTAATAAAGTAAGTAAGGTTGATTTGTTGAAAGAACACGTAGAAGATATTGGTTTGGAAACTGTTGTGGAATCTTTCAATTCTAATCTAGTAAACGAAGATGTAATCAAAGCAGTTGCAGATTGTGATGTTATTTTTGGTTGCGTTGATAGTGCTGAAGGTAGACACCTTATGGATCTGATATCAGCTTACTACATAATTCCTTTAATAGATATTGGAGTAAAGTTTGATGTAGACGGCCAGGGTGGTATTGATGGGATTTTTGGATCAGTACATTATATCAAGCCATTGGGGTCAAGTCTTATGAGTAGAGAACAGTACAACCTCGAAAAGGTGGTGTCAGAAGAAGTAAAAAGACGAAACAAAGAAGAATTTGATAGGAACCAATATCTTGCTGAGGCTGGAGAATCAAGTCCTGCTGTAATAAGCATAAATATTCAAATGTCTGCGATAGCTGTAAATGAATTGTTAGCGAGAATACATCCCTACAGAACAATAGCTAATGAAGAGATTGATGTCATAAAGTCAAATTTTGCAGATGCAATTACTTTTCATGATAGTTTACCAGACCCTTGTCTATACTTTTCAAAAAGAGTTGGCAGAGGAAGTGTACATCCAATTCTTGATCGTTTAGAATTTTCGATAAATGAAAAAGCTCTATAGAGGTATAAGAAATTGGATTTATTCCATCTTTTCACAAAGAGAAACACTTTACAGTGTTTCCTTTGTTGAAGATTTGCCAGACAAAATTTCTGAAAAGAAATTATATATTATTGGAGAAAAGGAAAATTACTGGCAGGTTGTAATGATTTGCCCTTGCGGATGTAATTCGACTCTACATATGAATCTATTAGAAGAATATTATCCATCTTGGAAATATAAAGTAGAAGACGGAAAAATTTCACTTTCTCCGTCAGTGGATAGGTTTGTAGGTTGCAAAAGTCATTTTCATTTGACAAAAGGGAAGATCATTTGGCATTGAACAATCACTCTTTTGGCCAACCCTAATAAGAAAAAAGGCTGTTAAGCTATGATTATCAGCCTTTTTTTTTGCCCTATAATTAATTTTTATTTGTTGAGAAAGTGCTCAATTAATTCGATGATTCCTTAGTGGAATGTGGCAAGAGTGTAAATTGGCTAGTGAATGTTTTCTACATGCTTTTCTTCATTGGTCAGAAAGTAATTATAAAACAGATATGTATTAGTAGGTAAACGATTTCCTTTAGTATTAAGATTAAAATATTTGACTGAATTTTTTTTAGAAAAGATTAGCACCTGAATTAGCACCTTAAAATAAAAAACCCTGTAAATCAATAATTTACAGGGTTTTAAGTGGAGTTGGAGGGATTCGAACCCTCGTCCAAACAAGCAATACATAAGATTTCTACATGCTTATTTCGCTATTGATTTTCGAGCTCAGGCAGAGAGCAAACACCCAACCTAAACCTTATCTTCTAAAATTTTCGAATTTTGGTCGAAGTGCCCAAAACCTTATTTCTGCATTGCTATGCCCCAGGATCAAACGCCGCAGAACAGAGCGTTTGTGAGACATCTTGCTTCCTTACTATCTTCGGGAAAGCGCTGGATCCTACTAAACTTCGGATTAAGCTGCAAGAGCGAACTCTTCGTTGCCAGTTAAAAGTGTGTAGCAAGGGATTTAAGAGATCGCACTACGGTTCTCTGCATGCTTACTTACCCATTGACCTTGCTGTCGAAACCAGTCAACCCCAATTTTTAAATAAGACGACAAATTTACAAAAAATAATAACTACCAACCAACAACTATCTACTAATAACTTGATTTGGGCGTATCCCTCGCCAAGCTTTTCCCACCGCTCGGGTCGGGCTGTCCGTTGCAATCTTTTTGTCTTTCACCCTTGGGCTGCGAAAGACGATTCAACAAAGACAAAAAGGATTTCCACTACCATCCCTTACGCAGCTTCGCAAAAATCCACGATTCCCAAAAATTTGGAATTTCACCCAAAATCGAAGTTTTCAGAAATTTTAAACAAAACAAACATTGCCGAATTTTCTTTGCCCCAAATTAAAAATCTGCATCATCTGCCAAATCAGCGAAAGATTATCTTTGCTGACTTTGAAGTTTATACTGAGCCTGTCGAAGTACCTTTGCAAACCTAAATATTTTCAATAATGATAAAAAAACTTTGTGCAGTTTGCTTTCAAATTATTTATTATTCAATTTGTTGTCAGAAAAATTTTAACAAAACCAAAACCTACAATTTCTAAAAAAATCACAAAACTCCTTAAAGTCGGTTAAACTATCCATTTATAAAGCCTCACATCATAATAAACATAGACATTAGAATTAAATTTGTAAAAACTTACGTTCCGTGAAAATCAAATTATTATCACTCATCATATTTCTTTTCTTCGTCAAAGCATTTTCCCAATCAGATTATGTGATGGGAAATATCTCCAATGAAAACGGAGACAGACTGCCCAATGCAAGTATTGTCAATCTTCGTACAGATCAGGTTGTGATTTCGGATTTCATGGGGAATTTCGTCATCGCAGCAAAAACTACCGACGAACTGAGAATCGCAAGACAAGGTTATGAACGAAAAAACCTGACTGTAAACGCAGATAGTTTCTCAAAAAGTCTGGACATCAAACTGTTCACAATTCCGCAGGAAATAGAAGAGGTAAAACTCACATTCCGCCCAACCGGGATTCTGAAAAAAGATGTAACAAGACTTAATCCGCCGCCAAAAGTTGTTGCACTCAACAGCGCAATGAATCTTTATATGAGAACTCCACCAAACGGAGTTGCACCAAAAGCAACCACGCCTTCATCGTTCCAGCAACCAAACTTATTGGCGGGACAAATGGATATGGTAAAGCTAGCTGGAGCCATTGGTGGTTTGCTGAACAAAGCAACACAGTCTCCAAAAACTACAGCCAACTATTCCGAGAAGCAAGATTTTTACAAACGTGTAAAAGCAGTTATTAATTTGGACTACTATACAGGGTATGGTTTGGACGAGTATGATTTTGATATTTTTCTCGCTTATGCAGACGAAGCTCACGACCTTTCCAAGAATTACAGAAACAATTTTAATAAAGTTGCTATCGAATCCCAACTCAAACTCGCTTTTGCAGAATATATCAAGACGCATAACTTCTCCAAGAAAGTTTCGGAAGGTTAATATTTTTAACCATTTTTATCGCTATTTTCATTTAACATAATATTAAAAAAATATTTGTTTAGCCGAAAAAGTCTTTTAATATTGGTTAACCGAGTTTGTTGTTTAAATTAAATCTGACAAGTTAACAGCGTTAGAACTCTACATTTTCCAAAGAATTCCCTATCCATACACCTTTTAACATAATGTGGAAAACTTTTGCCGATGATTGTCAGTTTTTTGACACATTTCCCACTTTTGTCCTTTCATTTATAGACTTCAATTTCTATTTTTGTAATCACTTTAGAAGATAAAAGTAACATATTTCTCACGCAGGAATTTTCTGTTACAAATCGCTATCTTTTTCTTAAGAAACTTAATAATTAATAAAAAACGGCTGATAATGGGAATTTTTGATAAAAGAATAAGCTACAAACCTTTTGAATATCCAGAAGTAATGCAATTTGTAGAGGCTATTAACAAGTCTTATTGGGTACATTCCGAAGTGGATTTTACAGCCGATGTTCAGGATTTCCATTCCCAGCTAGAGCCTCACGAGAAAAACGCAGTAAAGAATGCTTTGCTGGCAATTGCACAGATCGAGGTCAATGTAAAAACGTTCTGGGGAAATCTTTACGATCACCTTCCGAAGCCGGAACTTAACGGTTTGGGCGCAACTTTCGCAGAATGCGAATTTCGCCATTCCGAAGCTTATTCCAGATTGTTGGAAGTTTTGGGTTATAACGATGACTTTTTGGAAGTTGTAAACGTTCCAGCCGTAAAAGACAGAATCGATTATCTTGGAAAAATGCTGAAACACGCCAATTCTCAGGATCCGAAAGCTTACGTTTCTTCATTGTTGCTTTTCAGTATTTTGATAGAGAACGTATCATTATTCAGTCAGTTTGCTATCATTTTATCGTTTACAAGATTCCAGGGTTATATGAAGAATGTATCCAACATCATCGCCTGGACTTCTGTAGATGAGCAGATCCACGCTAATGGTGGAATCTATTTGATTAATAAAATCCGTGAAGAACAGCCTGATTTATTAACTGATGCCGATATCGAAGATATTTATGATTTAGTGGATGAGTCTATAGAAATGGAATCTAATATTTTGGACTGGATCTTCGAGCAGGGCGAATTGAATAAAGTATCCAAAAAGAACCTTCTCGATTTTATGAAATACAGAGTAGATGACTCTTTGAAGAAAATTGGTGTGAAAACAAGATACAACGTTTCTCCGGAAGATTACCGTCCAATGGTTTGGTTCGAAGAAGAAGTTTTCGCCAATTCTATGGATGATTTCTTTGCAAAACGTCCGGTAGATTACACAAAACATGATAAAAGTATTACCGCAAACGATTTGTTTTAATTAAGCTCGGGATGCTGGATTTCTGTAACTGGAAGAATCCAACAAAAACATAATATTGTCATTCCGTAGGAATCTAAACAAAGCTGTCGAGATTCCTACGGAATGACAAAACTGAATAAAAAATCCTCTCAAAGTTTCAAACTGAGAAAGGTGTAAAAAAGAAAATTTTGAGAAACGTTTTTTAATTCTTGGAATTTTCTTTTTTATGTGAAAACCAAAATAAATAAGTTGCTAATTCCCTAAAATATAAAAAGTTATGATGGACGAAAATATAGATATCTGGTGGCTCAACGAAGAGTCTGAACAAATGCTGAACAGAGGCTACCTTTTGAAAGGTGAAACTGTAGATGGCGCAATCGACCGTATTACGACTGCGGCAGCAAAGCGTCTTTACAAACCGGAACTTCAGCCGGCTTTCAAAGAGATGATTGTGAAAGGCTGGATCAGTTTCTCTTCTCCTGTCTGGGCGAATATGGGAACGCAGCGTGGTTTGCCGATCTCTTGTTTCAATGTTCACGTTCCGGATAATATTGAAGGCATCACGCACAAATTGGGAGAAGTAATTATGCAAACGAAAATTGGTGGTGGAACTTCGGGTTATTTTGGAGAATTAAGAAACAGAGGAACTGCGGTTACGGATAACGGAAAATCTTCCGGAGCAGTTTCTTTTATGAAATTATATGACACAGCAATGGATGTGGTGTCGCAAGGCGGCGTGAGAAGAGGAGCGTTTGCAGCTTATCTTGACATCGATCACGGTGATATTGAGGAATTCTTAAGTATCAAAGATATTGGAAGTCCGATCCAGAACTTGTTTACAGGTGTTTGCGTTCCGGATTACTGGATGCAGGATATGATTGATGGCGATGCAGACAAACGTAAAATCTGGGCGAGAGTCTTGGAAAGCCGTCAGCAAAAAGGTTTGCCTTACATCTTCTTTACGGATAACGTGAACAGAAACAAGCCTCAGGTTTATAAAGATTCTGGATTGATGGTGAACGCGAGTAACCTTTGTTCAGAGATTATGTTGCCTTCTACAGCCAACGAATCGTTCATCTGTTGTCTGTCTTCTATGAACTTGGAATTGTACGATGAGTGGAAAGATACAAACGCTGTGAAATTAGCAATCTATTTCCTGGACGCTGTTCTTTCAGAATTTATTGATAAAACGGAGGGTAATTATTATCTGACTTCAGCTAGAAACTTTGCAATGCGTCACAGAGCTTTAGGTTTGGGCGTTTTGGGTTACCATTCTTATTTGCAGAAAAATATGATTCCGTTCGAAAGTTTCGAGGCGACTCAGTTCAATGCAAGAGCGTTCCGTCATATCAAAGAACAGTCTGAAATTGCTTCCAAAGAATTGGCAAACATCTACGGAGAACCGGATATGCTGAAAGGTTACGGATTGAGAAATACAACTTTGATGGCGATTGCGCCAACAACTTCAAGTTCTGCAATTTTAGGACAAACTTCTCCTGGAATTGAGCCTTTTGCTTCTAACTACTACAAAGCTGGTCTTGCAAAAGGAAACTTTATGCGTAAGAACAAATATCTGGCGAAATTGTTAGATGAAAAAGGTCTTGATAACGAAGAAACCTGGAGAACAATTATGTTGAACCACGGTTCTGTACAGCATCTTGAAGGTTTGTCGGATGATGAGAAAGCGGTATTCAAAACTTTCAGAGAGATTTCTCCAATGGAGATTGTTTCTCAGGCTGCTCAAAGACAGCAATATATTGATCAGGCTCAGTCACTTAACTTGCAGATTCCATCTACAATGCCAGTGAAAGACGTAAACTATGTTATGATCGAAGCCTGGAAAAAAGGTGTTAAAACTTTGTATTACCAAAGAAGTTCATCTGTTTCTAAGGAGATGATGGTCAACTTTGTGACTTGTTCCGCTTGCGAAGCGTAAAATTGTAAGAATTAATAATTGATAAATAAAAACCGCAGAGTGTTCTGCGGTTTTTTTTGTGCTAAATTTTAAAATTAATACGATTTCATTAATCAATCTTGCGAAAATTTCTATAGGTAGAATTACAAGATTACCATTCACGTTATTTTTTGTGCCGTTCACGACATTTTTTTCGTAATGCCTTTATTTTTAGGCAATTTTGAGATGTGAATTTTAATACATCAGACATTATGAAAAAAAATATTTTACTATTTGCAATGTTTTTTTGCTCGATGATTTTTGCGCAAAAGAAAGGAGAGTTAAAAACTGAATGGAGTACGTGGCAAAAAGCAGCTCCTTGTTTTCCTAATCTGTATATTTCTTTTAAAAGTAACGGATGGGAGCCTACGGTAAATAAATATAACTACAATTTCAGATTAAAAAATACGGGAAATAAAGCAATTCATTTCAATCTGGATATAAAATTTTCAAGTGGAGAAAATTATACTGCCGATGGTAGATTTGATTTAGCGCCAGGTAAAGAATATACGCACGTTTCAATGTATTATGATACTAGACCAATTCCTAATGCTAATGATTTTTTCACAACAGAAGTTACACATTATCTTGAAAATACAAAAGATGATTGGACATTACCTGCCTATAATTGTAACGGGACACAGCAAGTGTGTGCTGCAAACTGTAATGATAATAATTCAACCTCAAACACAAATAAAAGTCCAACATCACAAGACTACGACACACAATTGGAGGTTTTGCTCAATGAACGTAGTAAAATCTGTGAATGCAATAATAGAAACGGTGTTGGAACTTCGTTATGTGGACTCAGCTATACTAGTGACTATTATTTCAGATTAGTTAAAGATAATCATACCCCGAATCAAATCAACAATGAAAAAAAAGAGGGAGTCTTAGAATTAAAAAATGATCTCTATACTATAAAATCAGTATTGGGTAAGTGTGATAGCTCTGTTCAAACATTTGAAGAAGAGAAACAACATCTTGTACAAGAAAAACAGGAAAAATACAATTCTGAAATATCCCAAGGTGATGATGCTTTGCAAGGTGAAGATTATGCAGGTGCGATGAACCATTATCAAAATGCACAAAACTATGCAACAACCGACGAGGAACAATCGGCGGCTCAACGGAAATACAATCAGGCACTTGAAGCCAAAAAGACGGCAGAACGCAAAATAAGAGTTGCTGAACAGAACAAGAGAGACGAGACGGAGAATGTTACTTATGCAGCTACCTCTGCAACCACTATCACAGCAATGTCTTTGCTGGAAGATTCGCCAAGCGAGGGTTTTACATCCGGCAAAATCTATTTGGGGCTTGGTATAGAACAAATTCCTCTTATTTCTAATAACACAAGCCAATATCATACGAATAAATCTTATATAGAAGCACCATTGGTCCCGGGTTTTGATATGGGTATTATTCTCGGGATAGCAAACAATAAGAAGGTATCATTATATCTTAATCCAAGATTCAGCTATGGTATCAGTGCCTTTTCTGCGGGTACTAGTGGAGGCTTATTTGAATATGGAGGAACAGCGATGCTCGGAGGCAATTGGGATCGAGAATTTCCCTTAAAAATCTTTGTAGAAGGAGGCTATTTCAAAAGAAGTGCTACTTTCCATTACGATGCAGACGCAAGTGCGGCAGATTCTGGTGTTTCCACTTCTACCGATGATGTTAGAGACGGAGAGTACAATTATTCTGTTATAAGATATGGAGGAGGATTGATGTTTCATCAGATAGATGATGATGAAGAGTATACTGTAAAAGGAGGCGTGTTTTTCGATAAACCGTCTTTCTTTCCGAAGGACATAAAGTCTAATATCGGTTTCAACCTACAAGGGATATATAATAAATTGGGAAGTCTGGAAGTGTATTATTCACCAAATTATTTTATTGGCGGCAATGTGCTCTACCCATCTACATTAGAAAAAGAAAACAAGGCCTATTTTGGAATCAAGTTCACAAGAACAGGAAAACTTTGGTAATTAAATTTAAAAACTACAAAAAATGAAACATATAATAAAAGCGTTGGCATTTGTGATAATTGGCCTACTGCAATTGGGATGCAACGAGGAAAGCCAGATAGAAGGTCTTGTTTTCTCAGATGAAATTACTACAATAGAGTTAAATAAGGAGATTCCCGTAATTCCCAATTCAAACCAAAATCAAGTTATTTCTTTGAATATTAATGATAAGCAGTATAGCTTTACCATTTCCTATGTACAGATAAAAAATAATAATGCCATTAGTCAGTACAACATCTTTTTCATTTCTCAAGCCCCATTTGCAGTCTTGAGAACAGTTGGCGGTGCAGTCTATAAAGTAAATGAAGGCGAAGAAATAGGTATGGACGCATCTTATATCCCGGGCAGTCTTCCTTTGATGCAAATGATGGGGACAGTCAACACAACGGCCAACACAATCAAACTGAATGAACCTTTTTACTTGGGTTTCAGTTCAGACGGTAACTCCCAATATGCCTCTTTCGGCTGGTTGAAACTGACAATCACCAACGACAAGATTACCATTACCAGCTACGGTTACAGAACAGGGAAAGCGATAAAAGCAGGAGAACAATAATTTTTCATAGATCATCATTTCTTTTCAATCCAAACCTTCAGGGGTTTTCCAAGCCTTGAAGGTTTATCAAAAATTTTAATCATCAAATCAAAAACAATAAAAACAATGAAAACAAAATTACTCATCCTTCTGATAGGATTTATAAACTTTATGACGATGGATGCCCAGGAAGAGACCATACAGTCTTTGGTAAATAGCAAGGATTTCGTGTTGGATGTTTCCAAGGTTACCAATAAGCTTAGTTCCAATTATCTCTCAGGTGTCAGCGATCTTTCCTTACAGAAAACATACATCGTGCTGGATAATTCCGAGGACAGGCTCTTTATAGGAGGAACTTTAAGATTAAACAATACTGGAAAATACTTCCTTACAGTAGGTGCGAAAGCTAATACCAAAGATGGTTTTGCAAGTTTCTTCAACAGTAACAAGCTCAACAATGATATCGGGGTCTCTGCAAAATTGGTTTTCAGACTGTGGAATCCTCTTTATCATAACGTACAAAATACAAACCAGAGAGATCAGATCATAGCATATAGACTTAAGCTCTCCAACGAAATTCAAAAAGAGATAGACGAAGCTAAAGGTACTATGGATAAAGAGGATCTTGTAAATTTTGAGCAAGCAAAAATAGAAGAGCTCAAACAAAAAGAGGCAGAATATGTTATTGAGAAAAAACTCTACAATCAGCTTAATTTGTTATGGGGTTCATTAGAATCTTACATCCCGGTCTCCAATTCTGTATTTAATACCGTGCAGGAAATAACACTGGATCCTGTGGAAAGAAGCTTCTACCCTTTGTCTTTCTCCGGTTCACTCAATTATTGGATCTTTATCCCTAGAACCCAAAAGGATATAAAAACCAGATATGGCTTTACAGGCATTTACAAATCTAATGTATTGATAACGCTCCGTGGCGATCTGGAAGCCAGTAACTCTATCCTGTCCAATGATATTGCCACGATGTCTTTTGCAGAATATCAGGAATATCAGCCTGCTGCCAATAATGTGGTCTACCTGGTCAAAACCAATGAAAAAGACCTCTACGTTGGGGACTATAAAACTTTCTGGATACCGAAGCTTTCTGCAAAAGCTGTGTATATGTACCCATTCGAATCCTTCAGTATTGGTGCCAGGCTTTCTGTGGAGAAAACATTTGGGGTCAAAAGTAGCGTGAACTGGAAAATCGGAATTCCCTTTTCTATCAATAATGAGGATAGCGATGCTAAAATCAACTTCGAGATATTGACTCAGGAGCAGTATGGTGTCCATTCTACGGGAATCAATATTGGTCTGCCGATAGGGCGATTTTGATCATGCACCTCTGCTGTAGACTTTCGGGCGATCCCGGGAGGTCCATGCGCCCCTGCGACAGGCTTTCGGGAAGATCCGGATGGCTTTTGTGCCCCCGCATAGAGCATTCGGGAACGCCTGGGGACTATTTTCGGGGCAGGTTTTGCTTTTCGGGAAATAATTTTATATTTACAACAATCAACATAATATTATTAATTCTATGAACACAATTGATTTAACAAAATTACGAAATGCCGAGTATGTGCAGATGATGAAAGATTGCACTGCTATTGTGGAACGTAACAATCCCGAAACACTTAATATCAAGTCAAGACTTGTCGCATTGCAGGAAAAAGTTGTCGAAATGGATGCCTTGTTCAAAAAGGTACTTTCCAATAGAAATACGGCGGTGCTTCTGGAGTTGGATCAGAAAAGAGATAGCTGCATCACGGGGCTTTTCTTTGTGACCCAAGGCTACGAGTACCACTATGACAAGGCTATTCGAACGGCTGCGCAACATCTGTCTGCCAATATCCGCCTGTACGGGGCAGGTATCGCAAGGCAAAGCTATCAAGCCGAGACCGCTGCATTAACTAGTATCATTACCGATTGGGAAAACAACACGGAGCTAGCTTCTGCAGTTAGTACTCTGAAATTAGAAGATTGGATGCGGGAGATGAAGGGTGTTAATGCCCAGTTCAATAATGTATATCTGAACCGAACACAGGAATATGGTAATGCATCGCCAGAGACGCTTTTCAACAAAAGACAGGAAACGAATGTTGTCTATTATGCTCTGCGTGATCGGATAGATGCACTCCATGTATTGATAGAAGCTCCGGCGGTATCACCATATATTACTATCATCAATCAGCTGAATGCGCTGACAGACCAATATAATACAATGCTCAATAACCGTACGCCTTCCGGAGAAGAAACTCCGCCGGAAGATAACAAATAACCAAATAAATTTTTATTATGCACAAAAATTTTATATGGAAAAACCAATTTTGGGGTGTTAAGTTTAATATCCCAATCGGTTCAGACTTATTACAGGGATTATTAGCCAACTAAATATACATAATTATGAAAATCAGAGAAAAATTAGATTTTGTGACAAGTTTCAATAAGTACGAAGTGTTGCAACAAGTTTATGAATTACAGAGTCCGGATTTTAATGCAGGATTATTTATCTCAGTTTCTGAAGGTCGTAATAGCTCGCAGATTAGTATTGATTTCGGAGTCCTGAATATGAATCCAACAAACCGTTTAAAGATTGGGAACTTGACCTTAACAGATAAAAACACAATCTTGGTAGAATTGAGTGAAGATGTGGACCCGTCACCAAATATGATTTTGAATATTGTTGCCAATAAAGATACTTTGAAAGGAATTTGTTTAGATCTTGCAGTTCCTTCGGTTTCGGATGGGTTATATTTTCAATTGTATAGTGAGTTCAAATCAATTGCTGGTGTCTGGGGTTCAAACCCCGGGAATCCGTGTAGACCGCAAAGATGTTTAGTTGCGGGTGTAATAGAGGGAGATGCAACCTAAACACTGATATGAAAAGATGAAATGGATTTTAATTTTATGTTTTTTTAATGGGTTTGGACAAAACTTGGATATTTATAATCGGATTAAGGATTATAAAATAGAAAATATTGAAAATGATTTGTCCCAAGTTAAGGAAAGTTGTTTAAAAGATCTATTAAACTATAACATCCTTTATTTAAAAAGAGGAAAATTAAATAATACCCATTTATCTATTGATAAAGAATTATCAAAGGAAGAAATAATCATTCAGCATTTATTATATGGGAATATTATGAATGATTTGAATAATAATGATAGATTAAATCATAAGATATACGAACATTACATCTCTGCCTATACTTTATCAAAAGAAATAAACAGTATAGAATTACAAAATGATTGTTTGGAAAGGATGCTGGACTACATTCAATACCAGCCCAATCATTTACAAGTTTTTGAAAAGTACAAAAATGAGTATTTGCAAAGCGCAGCATCTCATTCAGATTTATTTTGGAGTAATTATTATGATTTAATCTATCATTATTATTCAAAAAAAAATACGGATTACAGAATTACGGGAAAGGTAATAAAGAAAAAAGAAACATTTTTGTCTCGCGAGAGGATAAATCAGTTGATAGGATACGCTGGTCGCAATCCGTACTTTTTAGGGCTAATTTACCAAGCAATAGGAGTTTATTATCATGTTTATCAAAATGATAACAAGAGAGCAATGCAATACTATAATAACTGTATTACAAATTATAATCAATCAAAATTGTATTATTCCAGGCGTAAATTGTATGATATTATTACCAATAAAAGTTTAATCTCTTTTGATCTTAATAATTATAATGAAGCCATTGCAGGATATAGACATGTATTCTTCAAAAATGATATTAGTTTATCTTATAAAAGTGATTTGACGGAACTCTTGTATTTAGCTTACTCTAAGAAAAATAAGCTAGACAGCGCACAGTATTTTTTAAATTACAAACAGTATCTGAATGAAAAAATAAAAGAAGAAAAGCAATTGGAATTATTCCACGAAATAGATACCAAATACCAAACCCACGAAAAAGATCTTATTATAAATAGTTTGAAAAACAATAAGGTGCTTTACCTGTCACTTATTGGTGTGGTTTTTCTGCTTGCATTTTACTCGTTCGTACGTTGGAAGAAACTGGATTACCGTAAAAAGAAGCTTGCTTTGGAAAAATTACATATAGAAACCGAATATTCTCAAACCATAGAAGAGCTTACAAAGGTGAAGGAACTGATTATAGAAGATCACGTCCTGCTTAAGAATAAGACCAAAATCTATCTCAAAGAGTTACTTTACATCAAATCAGATGATCATTATCTGCAGGTTTTTACGACTAAGAAGAAAGAGTTCATCAGAGGAAAGATGTCTGATATTTTGAATCAGTTGCCACCAAATTTTGTAAAATGTCACCGTTCATATATTATCAACAAGAATTTTGTAAAATACACCAATAATAAAATCATAATGATGGAGGACGGTACAGAGATTCCATTTTCAAGAGGATTCAAATTGGAAGATTGATGTTGCGATTAATTTCTTATCTTTAAACCTCGATTCTCTAACCTCTAACTTCTCAAAAATGAAATTCGGACAAGTCCCAGATCCTTCGCAGATAGATTTTACATTACCAAAAGACCATCCTCAAACCAAATTCATTCTCGAGCAGAATAAAAAAGGACTTGATAATATCTCCATCGGTTGTGCAAAATGGAACAAGACTGATCTCAAAGGTTTTTATCCGAAAGGAACTAAGGACGAGTTAACTTATTATTCAACACAATTTAATTCAATTGAATTAAATGCGACATTTTACGGAATGCCTACTGCTGAGCAAGTTCAGACCTGGAAAGAGAAAACACCAAAAGATTTCAAATTCTTTCCGAAAATCACGAACACAGTTTCCCACTTCAGAAGGTTATTGAATATCACGGATGCTGTGACACAGTTCGCTTCTGCTGTTCTTAATTTTGATGAGAAATTGGGAATGGTTTTTCTTCAGCTTCACGATAATTTCAAACCGAAAGATTATGAAAGACTGGAGAAGTTTGTGCAGGACTGGCCCAAAGAAGTTCCCTTAGCAATCGAACTTAGAAACACCGAATGGTTTACGGATGAAGAGATTTTCAACACTGTTTGTGAACTTTTTGAAATGAATAATATTACCAATATAATCGTTGATACCGCCGGAAGACGAGATATGCTCCATATGCGATTGACAACTCCAAATGCATTTATCCGTTACGTTGGAGCCAATGCCGACAGTGATTACGAAAGATTGGAAGATTGGTTGAAAAGACTTACCAAATGGAAGAAAGAAGGTTTACAGAATTTATATTTTTTCGTTCATCAAAATATTGAGAAAGCATCGCCTCTTTTGTCAGCACATTTGATTGAGAAAATGAATGAAGAATGGAAGACTGATATTCGTATTCCAAAATTAGCGGATGATACGCCGACACTTTTCTAAATTTAATTAAATAAATAAAAAATTCCCCTTCAAGTAGTAAGGGGAATTCTTATTTAAAATTGTTTAGGATTATTTTTATTTAAGCCAAAAACTTCAATTCTTTATCCTTGAAGTTATTCTTTTCAACCAGTTTATTCATCGCTTTCATCGTTTTCTTACGAAGTTTTGCAAGAATGCGGACGTTTTTGTCCTCGCTGTAATCGAAAATGTTGTCTTCAAAAGAAAATACGTCGCCTTTTTTGAAACTGATATTGTTTTCCTTCAACTCTTTCAAGAGCATTAGGTTCGTCATCACTTTCAGAGAAGTGCTTTCCGCCGCTTCCATATATTTCAGAGATTTCAGAAGTTCTTTTTTATATTTTTTCTTAGAATTCATATGTAGATATTTATTGTTTTTTTTAAAGTTATATGTTATCGCGTAATATTAATCGGGGTTTTAATTTCCAAAGCAAGGCGATTTCATAATGTAAATGTTAATGGGCGAAAGTTATAAAAATATCTGTAGAATTTCTTATTTTTGACAAAAATAAATCTAAAATGCAAGACCCGATCTTTGACCTCATTGAAAAAGAAAGAGAAAGACAAACCCACGGAATTGAATTAATTGCTTCGGAAAATTTTGTTTCCGAAAATGTGATGAAAGCGATGGGAAGTGTATTAACCAATAAATATGCAGAAGGATATCCTGGCAGACGTTATTATGGCGGTTGCGAAGTGGTAGATCAAGTTGAGCAATTGGCAATCGACAGAGCTAAAGAGCTTTTTGGAGTTGATTATGTGAATGTACAGCCGCATTCCGGTTCTCAGGCTAATGCTGCAATCTATCTTTCTATCCTTAAACCTGGTGACAAAGTGATGGGAATGGATCTTTCTATGGGAGGACATTTGACGCACGGATCTGCGGTTAATTTCTCAGGAATTCAATATGAAGTTTGTTCTTACGGTGTTCAGAGAGAAACAGGTTTGATCGATTATGATCAGATGAGAGAAGTGGCTTTGAGAGAAAGGCCAAAAATGTTGATTGCTGGATTCTCTGCTTATTCCAGAGATTTGGATTATGCAAAATTCCGTGAAGTGGCGGACGAAATTGGAGCCACACTTTGGGCTGATATTGCACATCCAGCTGGTTTGGTGGCAAAAGGTTTACTAAATAATCCATTTGAACATTGCCACGTTGTGACGACTACGACTCACAAGACTTTACGAGGTCCAAGGGGCGGAATGATCATGATGGGCAAGGATTTCGAAAATACATATGGACACAAAACTCCAAAAGGAGAAACCAAATTGATGAGTGCAGTTCTTGACAGTGCTGTTTTTCCTGGAATCCAAGGTGGTCCTTTGGAGCATGTGATTGGAGCAAAAGCCGTTGCATTTGCTGAAGCTATTGATTCTAAATTTGAAGTTTATGCAAAACAAGTGAAGGTAAATGCGCAAGCTTTATCAAAATCAATGGTAGACAATGGTTTCGAAATCGTAAGCGGCGGAACTGATAATCACCTGATGCTGATCGATCTTCGGAATAAAAATGTGAATGGAAAAGAAACGGAAAAAGCTTTGGTAAAGGCAGATATCACTTGCAACAAGAATATGGTTCCTTTTGATGATAAATCTCCTTTTACAACTTCAGGCATCAGATTGGGAACTGCAGCAATTACAACGAGAGGTTTAAAGGAAAAGGATATGGAAACTATTGCAGGATTGATTTCTGAAGTGGTTGATAATATCCAGAATGAAGAAGTTCTGATTTCTGTTAAAAAGAAAGTGAACGAATTGATGGAAGGCCACGGGCTTTTCAATTATTAATAGAAATAATTTTAATTAAATAAAGAATGGGCATCTTTGTTCATTCTTTTTTATTGGAATCTGATGGAGAAAAAATCTTATACCTTTGATGAAATCAAACAGAAAATGGTGAACTATTGTGTTTATCAGGATCGCTGTCACGCTGAGGTAGAGCAGAAGATGAGGGATTTTTTACTCATTCCAGAGGCGAAAGATGAAATTTTTCTTTACTTAATAAAAGAAAATTATCTGAATGAAGAGCGTTATACCAGAAGTTATATTCGAGGGAAATTCTATATCAAGCATTGGGGAAGGAACAAGATCAAGATGAATCTGAAGCAAAAAGGGATTAATGAAAAACTGATTTCAAATTCAATGAACGAAATTGATGAAAGCGATTACGAAAAAACTTTGATTAAGATCTACCAAAATTATTTTTCTACACAAAAAGGACTCAAAGATTACCAGCGCAAAAGTAAAACAATAAAGCATCTATTGTCCAAAGGTTATGAGTATGACGTTGTTTTGAATATTTTAAAAGATGAGTAAAATCCAACATTAAATTAATTTAATATGAGATATATGTACTGATTTTGAAAATAATTTCTTAAAATAAATAAAAAATTCTTAATTTCGTCCCAAATTTGAACAACTAAATTCATGAAAAAAATTATTATCATATATTCTCTTTTATTATTTGGTGCTGTAAATGCACAATTTGTAAAGTATGGAGTAACGGGAAGTTTTCACAAAGGATCTATAGCGGGGATCCATGGAGTTTCAAAAGGAAATTTTGGTGGAAACGTTGGTGTTTTTGCGGATTTTTCACTAGTGCCTAATGATATTTATGATTCTGCTTGGTTATATTTTACACCTCAACTGGAGTTTTATACTTTAGGTGAACGTGCAGACTGGGATGAAGATGAAAAGAATATGCAGAAGTATAACAACAACTATGTTGCTGTACCACTGTATATAAAATACTTTCTAAAAAATAGTGGATATAAAGGTGATATTTACTTCATGTTGGGTCCGAAATTGGAATTTCTGGTTTCTGAAAAAAAGGAGGAAGGGAACTCTTTAAATCAAGCCTTGGCAGATGGATTTGAAAATCCAAAACAACAGTTTGGATTAGGTCAAAAAATAAGTTCTTTTGGATATGGCATTTCATTTAAAGCTGGTGTTAAAGTGAACGATATGCTGGATGTATTCATAAGATTTGATAGAGGTTTATCAAAAGTTTATCCTGATTATACAAAAAACCCGACATATAATAGATTCCTGGCAATTGGTCTTAGTTATTATTTAGGAGAAACAAATTAATAATAACGGGTACTCAGTGTATTTTTTCAGATTTTAAAATGAATAAACAGATATTTTTATTGCTTATATTTTTTTTAGCTTGTTCTTGTAAGCCTAAAGAAAATATGATCTACATGAGCAATAATAACTTCGAACAGGAAGTCAACAAAGCCCGATATACTGGATTGAAAATTAAAGAAGCGGATGTTTTGGATATCAAAGTGTCCGCTTTCGATGAAGTGGCGGTTAAACCATTTAATTTAACGACAATGTCATCAACCAATAATCTGCAAGATGAAGGTTCTCCTTCAGCTACAAGCCAATATGCTGTTTCCAGTGACGGATATATTATAATGCCTGTTTTAGGGAAGGTTTATTGTTTGGGTATGACAAAAAAGCAATTGGAACAAGATATTGAGCAGAGATTAAAAGTATATTTAACAGATCCAAGAGTAGATGTGAGATTGACAAATTTTAGCGTCAGTGTTTTAGGAGCGGTAGTAAGTCCGGGTCAAAAGACATCTAATAGTGAGAAGCTAAATTTATTCCAGGCAATAGCCTTGGCGGGTGATATGACGCCGGCTGCTGACAGAACAAATGTAAAGCTTTTGAGATATTCCGAACAAAGCCAAAAAGATACATTAATAGCAGTTGACTTCTCAGATCGTAGTATTGTGAATTCACCTTACTATTATTTGCAACAGAACGACATTCTTTATGTTGAGCCTGATAAAAATGCTCAGATTGCAGCGAATACAACCAATCCTAATAGGACGCTTCTTTTACAGCTATTAGCTGTAACCGTAAGTGTTTTGGTTTTAGTGCTCAGATTTACACGTTAATATTTTAAATGGAATTATTAGATCAGGATATCAGTCCTAATAAAAAAATAAATTTCAAAAAGGAGATATTCCATTTTTTGAAGCATTGGCCATGGATTGTTTTAAGTATAGTAATCTTTTATTTGGGAGCTTATTTTTATCTTAAATATACACAACCGCAATATCTTTCCAAAACGACTTTGTTATTTCAGGAATCCGATTCAAATAAAGGTCCTCTGGCCGATCTTAAGAGCCTCGGGATGGGTGTGAGTAGTGGTGATGAGCTGCAGGGAGAAACTGCTATCATAGTTTCAAAACCGATCCTTCAGCGGGTGGCCAAGAAACTGCAACTTAATATTAGCTTCTTTGTAGAAGGAAAGATCAGAGAAATAGAGTTATATGATAAATCACCTTATTATGGAGAAATTATATCGGAAAAACCAGGTTTTTGGTGGACTTCCTATTATATAGAACCTGTTGATTATAATTCGTATAGATTAGTTGGAGGACCTTTGTCATCCAGCAAAAATATTTTTCAATATGGTAAGCCAGCAGTATTACCTTTGGGTGTTGTTATCATTAATAAAAGACAGAATCTTGGAGCTTATAGACTGAAAGTTGTTTTTAAAAGCATAAATAATGTGGTAAGATCTTTGGAAAGCAATATCAAAGCTCAAGTTGCAACAGGTTTACTAATGGATTTGAGTATGACAGGACCCGTTCCTGTGAAATCAGAAGATATTTTGAATGAGCTTTCCCATCAATATAACGTAGATGGTATTAATGATAAGAATATTGAAGCTCAAAATACAGCAGATTTTATTGATGGGCGCTTAGCCCTGATATCAGGAGATTTAGAAAAAATTGAAACCGATAAAGAAAATTTTAAAAAGGCAAATAAAATTACAGATATTGATGTTCAGGCAGGTATTGCAGTTAATCGTTTATCGGGAAATGTAGAAAATATGTTTAACCAATCGGTACAGCTTGAGGTTCTGAATGCTTTAGCTGCAATAACAAATTCTGGCAGAGAGCAGTTATTTCCTACAGGATTAGGTCTTGCCGAAGCAACAGAGAGACTTTTATCCCAATATAATGACCTGCTATTAACCAAAAAACGAACCTTAAAACAAGCAACTGTCGCCAATCCTGCTATTAAAGCATTTGATAAAGAATTGGCAGAGTTAATGGTGTCAATTCGTAAAAATATTCAGGAGAGTCAGGAACAGATCCAGAGAAGATTAGGACAGACCAATTATGAAATGGGCGAAGATAAGGCTTCTATATATAAGTATCCTTCCCAGGAAAAGACTTTTAGAAATATAGAACGCCAGAGAAATCTGAAGGAATCTATTTATCTTTATTTATTACAGAAGAGAGAAGAAAATGCTATCACATTGGCTGTCACAGCACCTAAAACTAAGGTTGTAAATCCTGCTTATACAATAGGTATTGTATCTCCAAACTATAATCAGATAAGGATAGCTTCTCTGTTTGCAGGGTTATTATTGCCCTTGTTCATTATTTTTATTAAAAATATCCTTGATACTAAAATCCGTTCAAAAGAAGATGTTGAATTTTTAGGAGCACATATTCCAATAATTGCAGAAGTACCACATAGTAATGAAGCAAAACCTATAGTACAAAAAAATGATTTTACAATTTTTGCAGAGTCTTTCCGAATGCTCACTTCAAACCTCAAATTTATACTGAGATCAAAAGAAATTCATCAAGGCGGTGTAATTTTAATAACATCATCAGTCAAAGGCGAAGGCAAAACAACAATCTCAACCAATACAGCTGTTACTTTCGCAGGTGGAGGTAAAGTCCTGCTGATAGGGGCAGATATAAGAAATCCGCAACTGCAGCGCTTTATGAAGGAAGAAAGAAAAGGGCTTACAGATTATTTAATATCAGATGATAAGAGTGTTGATTCATATATTACCAAATCAGGAATTTCCGAGGGTTTAGATGTTCTCTTTAGTGGTGGAAAAGCGCCTAACCCAAATGATTTGTTGGATATGAAGAAGTTTGATATGATGATAGAGGCGCTGAAAGGCAGTTATGACTATATTATTTTAGATTCTGCTCCGATTATGTTAGTGAGTGATTCATTACATTTGGTTGATATTGCAGATGTGGTAGTTTACACATTGAAATCTGAATTTACGGAAAAAGACATGCTTAATTTTGCTGTGAACTTCAGAAATGAGAATGCTGTTAAAAATATGGTTTTCGTTCTGAACAATGTCAAGCCTGAATATTCGAAGTATGGATATAAATACGGATATGGATATTATAATGATAAGTCATCAAAAACTTCTTTTTTATCAAGATTCTTTCAAAATAAAAATACGTGATTTTAGTATCTGTTATTATTCCTGTTTATAATACTGAAAAGTATTTGAGGCAATGTTTGGATTCTGTTCGATCACAAACATTACAAAATATAGAAATAATTTGTATTAATGACGGATCTACAGATAGCTCCTTGATAATACTGGAAGAATATCAAAAAACAGATGCGAGAATAAAAATTCTGAATAAAAAAAATCAAGGAGTATCGAAGGCAAGGAATGCCGGGCTTGAGATTGCACAAGGAAAATATATTGGTTACATAGATAGTGATGATACAATAGAGCCAAATTTTTTCCAAAAGCTTTTTGAAACTGCAGAAAAATATCAGGCAGAGAGTGTTTATTCAAAGCTGTCACAGGATCAAAATTTCGATCAGTTTCCCGAGCTTATTCAAAGAGAGGATATTTTGAAAAAACTGCTTCCTCAGTTTCTAAAAGAAGATAAATTTAATTCAGTTTGTAATAAGATTTTTCTGAATAAAATTATTAAAGAAGATAAAATTGTTTTTCCAGAAGATATTAAAAATGGAGAAGACGCTCAATTTAATATAGAGTTCTTGGTAAAAGCAGAACGGATTTCTTTTCTGGATTATTGCGGGTATATCTACAGAGAAGTGGAAGGTAGCGCAACCAGAGATATTCTGAATCGAGATTATTTGGAAAGAGCAGTAGAAGTTTATAAAAAAGACTGGAAACTAATTTTGAACGATTGTATTCCGGATAACGATATTTTGAATCTCAAAAAAGTAAGATTTGTTAACAATATTATTTCATTAGTTTACATTTATGGCAATGCAGGAAACGGATTGTCTCTAAAAGAAAGATTTTTAAAACTAAGAAATATTACACATAATATTACTGTAAATGAGGTTTTCTCAGATATCACCTTGAAAGAAAGGCTAAATCTAAGCAGCTATAAAAACACTATTTTTGATGGAATTAAGAACAAATCAGTTTTTAAATTGTATTTATTAACCTTATATAGCTATTATAAAAATAAATGAAAGTATTAATGTTTTTTCACGGTGGGAGTGATAATAGAGGCTGCGAAGCAATTGCAAGGACTGCAACAAACCTTTTGCGAACAAACGGGCGCATACAAAAACTGGCACTTTCTTCTAGCAATCCCGAGTCGGACAAAGTTATTCCAAATATAAATGTGGTACATCTGAATGAGCATTCAAAAATCGAAAAACTTTCTTTAGATGGGATCATAAATGCGATCAATATTAAATTTTTTAAAAATGAAAATTTTGCTCTCAGAAAAATTCACAAAAGTGTTTTAGATCTAATTCCTGAATACGATGTCTTCATTTCCATAGGAGGAGATAACTATTGTTACGGAGAACAGCCCGGAATTTATGAGATTGACAGATGTATTAAAAAAGCTGGAAAAAAGCTTATTCTTTGGGGAGCTTCTATAGGAGAAGAAGATTTATCCCAGGCTAAAATCGAAGATCTTAAAAACTTTGATCTTTTGCTTGTAAGAGAATCGCTTACTTATGATGTTCTTACAAAGGCAGGAATTGACAATGTGAAGCTTGTTGCAGACGGAGCTTTTTTGATGGAAAAAAAGGAATTATCATTGCCGGATAACTGGAAAGAAGGAGGAACAATAGGGTTTAATTTTTCACCACTTATATTCAAGAGAAACGCAGAATCAAAAAAAGCAGCTTTCGGTTTGATTCAACATATTCTGGACACAACAGATTTTGCAGTTTGCTTAATCCCACATGTAATTATTCCGGGAAATAATGATTATCAGATTCTGGAAGAGTTCTATAAAGAATTCGGGAATACGGGAAGAGTAATTTTGCTTCCGGATAATCTGGATGCTACAGAATACAAAGGATATATTGCAAGAACAAGGTTTTTTATAGGAGCAAGAACACATGCCACAATTGCAGCTTATTCATCACAGGTTCCTACAATGGTTTTGGGATATAGCATAAAATCAAAAGGAATTTCCAAAGATATTTTTGGGGAAGTTAAGTTAGTATTAGATATCAAAGAAACTTCGGATTCTCAAAAGCTAATCGCAAAATTTGAAGAAATGAAATCCGAGGAAGCAGAATTGAAGGAAATCTTAAAAACAAGAATACCGGAAATACGAAAAAATTCTGAAAAAGCAGCAAAGCATTTCTTTGATCTGAAATGAAAAAAAAGCTACTTTTTGTAATCCCAAGCTTAGATGCTGGAGGTGCTGAAAAAAGTCTGGTTAATCTTTTAAATACGATTGATGAGACTCGATTTTCTGTGGATTTATTTTTATTCTCTCATAAAGGATTGTTTCTTTCACAAATTCCTGCCTATGTGAATATTTTGCCCAAAAATAAAGAAATTGAAATATTTCAAAAACCACTTATAGCTTCCGTGTTGAAATTTTTACAAAAAGGAAAATTATTTTCAGCAATACGTAGGATTCAGTTTTTTTTAACTAATAAAAAAATAAAAAACTCTTCTTTAGCTGAGCAATTTTCCTGGAAATTCATCGAGAAATCTTTTGAACCAATTAATAAAGAGTATGATGCAGCTATTGGTTTTTTAGAAAAATCTTCGATATATTTTACAGTAGATAAAGTACAAGCTAAAAAGAAAATAGGAATCATCCACACTTATTATTCTAAATTAAATATGAATATAGAATTTGAAAAAAAATATTTTTCATATTTATATCATATTGCAATGGTATCACACGAATGTTTGGAAGATTTAAAATCACTTTTCCCAGACTTTTCAGAAAAAATGCTGATACTTCACAATATCGTTTCTTCGTCCTTGATCAAAAATCTTTCCCAAAAAGAATCAGAAATCTTAAAGCCTAATTCCATCATTTCTATTGGAAGACTTGTAGAGTTAAAGGGTTTTGATATTGCTGTTAATGCAGCAGAAATTTTGAAGAAGAATAACATTGATTTCCACTGGTACATTATCGGTGAAGGAACAGAAAGGCATAATCTTGAAACAATGATTCATCAAAAAAATCTTCAGGGATATGTTACACTTTTAGGATTGAAGGAAAATCCTTATCCATACATCAGACAAGCAAAAATATTTGTTCAGCCATCAAAGTATGAGGGCAAATCAATTGCCATTGATGAAGCTAAAATCTTATCGAAACCAATTGTCCTCACAAACTTTGATACAGCAAAAGATCAGATTGAAAATAATTTCAACGGCTTGATATGTGCGATGACTCCGGACTCTGTTGCAGAAAATATTCTGAAATATATTAAAAATCAGGAATTTACTAATGAAATTATTGCAAATTTGCAGTCAGAAAACTTTGGGACAGAGGCAGAAATAGAAAAATTTTACAAAATTATTGGATGATCAAAAAGAAAAACATATTATTCGTGATGAACAATCTGAATGTGGGCGGTGCAGAAAATGCTCTTGTTTCATTACTACAGGTTTTTGATTATGAAAGGTATAGCGTAGATTTATTATTATTAAAAAAAGAAGGTATTTTTTTAAAACAAGTCCCGAAAGAAGTCAATATATTAGAAGAGCCTTTTGAGATTCAATTCTATGATATGCCTTTTTCACAAGTCGTAGTAAAAAGTTTTAAAAAATTTAGACTTGACATTATATTTTCCCGAATATTGATGTCTGTATTTACGAAAAACGAGAAAGTAGCTACCATTCGTGATCAGAAAAAATGGAAAGCAATGGAATTTGGGATTCGAAAAATACCAAAAAAATATGATATAGGCATTAGCTATCTTGAAAATATACCAAATAATTTTCTGATCTCAAAGATAAATGCTGACAAAAAAATTGGCTTCATAAGAAATGATTATGAAAAGCTTGGAATGCTGCCGGAACTGGATCGTCCTTATTTTAAAAAACTTACTGCCTTGCTTACGGTTTCTAAATCCTGCGAATCTATATTAAAAAAGAACTTTGGTGATTTGGGGATCGAAATAGGAACTATGCAAAGTATTTTTTCTGAAAAGCTTATCAATCATCTTAGTAAAGAAGACGTGGGAATAAATCTCTCAGGACAAACCATTGTATCAGTAGGAAGACTTGCTCCACAAAAAGGATTTGATCTTGCTATTGATGCGTGTGCTATTGTCCTCGAAAAAGGCTATGATATAAAATGGTATATTCTGGGCGAAGGTAACATGAGAGCATCTCTTGAGAAACAAATAAAGAGCCAGAAATTGGAGAATAATTTTTTCCTCCTGGGTTTAGAAGAAAACCCATATAAGTATCTTACAAATAGTACCATCTATGCACAAACATCACTTTTCGAAGGTAAGTCGCGTGCAACAGAAGAAGCAAAAATTTTAAAAACACCAATACTTGTAACTAATTTTCCAACTGTAGGAGATCAGATTACCCATCTAGAAAACGGTTATATTGTAGATTGTAATGCGGAATCAATTGCTGCAGGAATTATAGAATTACTTGAGAAAAAAGATTTAAGAGATACACTTGTTAAAAATTTATCCTTAATGCAGGTGAACAACGATGATGAATTAAAAGTAATATATAATATCATTGAAAATCAGATATAATATGAAAATTATTAATTTTTTTAGAGCAAGACTGAGAAAAACACTGAATGAGGAAATTTGGCTGAAGGATTACATCAAAAAAGGTATGAAAGTGGGAAAAAACTGTAATATCCAGCCCGGATTGGTTATAGATCATTCCAACTATTGGCTTATCGAGATTAAAGATAACGTTACTATTGCCCCGTTTGTTTATCTGTTAGCGCATGATGCAAGTACAAAACGACCTCTTGGTGCTACAAAAATAGGAAAAGTAGTTATAGAGGATAATTGTTTTATCGGCGCAAGGGCCATCATTATGCCGGGAGTTACTGTAGGGAAAAACTCTGTGGTTGCTGCGGGCAGCATTGTGACAAAAGATGTTGATCCGGATTCAGTTGTTGGCGGTAATCCCGCAAGATTTATATGTTCATTGAGCGATTATTTGGAAAAACAAAAAAATATTCTGGAAAAGGCTCCTAAATTTGATGGGCAATTCACTATAGAAAATATAGATGAGTCCAGAAAAATTGAAATGAATACATCTCTGACTAAAAATAAAATAGGTTTTAGATTCTAAAAATAAAATTATGCTTTTTAATTCTTTCAGCTTTGCGATATTTTTCCCTATAGTATTTATATTATATTGGTTTATATGTAACAAAAATTATAAATACCAGAATTTTCTTTTACTTATTGCAAGTTATTATTTCTATGCATGTTGGGACTGGAGATTTATGTTTTTGCTCATTTTCTCGACCTTTTTAGATTACTTCACAGGATTGATGATAGAAGGAGCCCTGAATAAAAAAAATAAAAAAATCTGGCTGTGGCTAAGCATAATTATTAATCTGGGATTTTTAGGATTCTTCAAATATTATAATTTTTTTGTAGAATCATTTGCACAGTTATTCCAGGATTTGGGATTACACATTGATGTTTGGACTCTGCATATTATTCTTCCTATAGGAATTTCATTTTATACTTTTCATGGTCTGTCGTATGTCTTGGATATTTATAATGGAAAAATAAAAGCAGAAAAGAATTTTGTTGATTATTCTGTATTTGTAAGTTTTTTCCCTTTATTGGTTGCAGGTCCTATTGAAAGAGCAACACATCTTTTACCACAAATCCAAAAGGAAAGAAAATTTAATTACACCAAATCTGTTGATGGATTGAGGCAGATTTTATGGGGATTATTCAAGAAAGTTGTTATTGCTGATAATTGCGCAGAGTATGCAAACATGATTTTCAATGATTCTGCTCATCAGTCGGGCAGCAATCTTGTAATGGGCGCATTATTTTTCACAGTTCAGATCTATTGTGATTTCTCAGGATATTCTGATATTGCCTTAGGAACAGCTCGCCTTTTGGGTATAGAGTTACTTAAGAATTTTTCGTTTCCATATTTTTCAAGAGATATTGCAGAGTTCTGGAGAAGATGGCATATATCTCTGTCAAGTTGGTTTAGAGATTATTTATACATTCCTTTAGGCGGGAGTAAAGGCGGAACATGGATGAAAGTCCGTAATACATTTATAATATTTCTGGTAAGTGGTTTCTGGCATGGTGCTAACTGGACGTTTGTATTCTGGGGAGGGCTGAATGCAATTTATTTCCTACCACTTCTATTAACCAATAAAAACCGGAATAATTTAGAAGTTGTTGCAATGGGAAGCCTTCTTCCTACCGTTAAGGATTTTTTCAAAATCATAATTACATTTTCATTGACGGTTTTTGCGTGGATATTTTTCCGGGCAGAAGATATGAGCCACGCTTTTAGCTATATTGACGGTATTTTATCAAAATCATTGTTTACATTTCCATCGGTTTTCCCTGTCTCAATTATCTTTCTTACGATATTTTTCTTTGTGATAGAGTGGTTTGGAAGAGAAAATCATTTTGCCATAGAGACTTTTGGATTCAAGTGGCCAAAGATTTTCAGACGTATTTTTTATTACTTAATCATTATTCTGATTTTTCTGTTTATGGGAAAAGAGCAGGAGTTTATCTATTTTCAATTTTAAGAGATGAAAAATTTTCTGAAAGGAATATTGTTTTTCTTTATTCCAATTTTTTTGATTTTTGGAGCTATAGAGTTTTATGTACGTAATTCTCCCAATGCATTCATTACAAAAAGTGAATATTTGAAAAACAATTTAGACAATATCAGTACTTTGGTTCTGGGAACTTCACATAGCCAGAATGGGATAAATCCGGCTTTTTTTAAAAAAGAAACAGCAAATATATCCTACGGCTCGCAAGATATTGCTACAGATGCTTTATTACTAATGCAATATGCTCCTCAGATGAAGAATCTGAAAACTGTGATTTTTGAATATGATTACCACAGAATGGATATTGATAATGATGAGCGTTTTTACAGATTACCTTGGTATTTTATATATTACGGAATAGAAGTAAAACCAATACCGGCAAACAAGAAATTTTCTTTGTATTTTTCTAATCCGGACTTTTTCAATAATATTATTATCAGCAGGTTAAAAGGAAAACCTAAGCAAGTAATTAATAAATATGGTTTTGTAGAAAAGAACTATTCCAATGATTTTGAAAAATATAATTACGATGAATTTAAAATATTAAAATCCGCCAGTAAAAGATTAAAAGGCAGACATACTGAATTCTCAGAAGATATTTTTTCTAAAAATAAAGCCTTACTTATAAAGTGTATCGAGTACTGTAAGAGGAAAAATATCAGGATTATTTTTGTTTCTTCTCCATTGTATAAAACCTACATTACAGCAGAAAATCCACTTAAGAAAAAAAGAATTACAGATCTTATGAATGATTTGGTCAAAAATTATAAAGTGGAATATTATGACTTTAGCAATAATGATAATTTTAAACTAAAAGATTTCAGTAATGATGACCATTTGAATGCCGAAGGTGCAAAAAAATATACATTGATTCTAAATTCTTTACTAAAGTGAAAAAATTTTTTACAAATATCATTTGTTTTGTGCTGCCATTTCTTTTGGTAGTAATAGGGATATTTTTAATTTCTGGAAAGATTCTTAGAGATCATTTTACGTCTGCACTGCCCTCCGTTCATTATATATTTTTGGGACATTCTCAGCCGGAATGCGCAATAGATGATAAACTAATTACGAATGGTAAAAACCTTTCCCAAGGTGGTGAATCTTATTTTTATACTTATCAGAAATTAAAAAAAATTTTAAAAGACAATCCGCAATTAAAAATGGTTATAGTTTCTTTTTCTAACAATCAGATTGAGAAAAAAATGAATGACTGGACATTCGATGATATTCATCTTAATCAGTATTACGCAAAATATAACTATATGATGAGTGTCAGGGATATCTCATTAATTCTGAAAAATAATCCTTCCTATTTTTTTCAGGCTAATGTTGCAGGATTGGAAATTAATATGAAAACAATCCTGAAAAGAAAAAACCTAACATCGGATAATAACTGGGGAGGTTATTTGTACGTAAATAAATCAAAATTAGATTCTCTGAAAAATATAAATTATATTGATGAAGTGAATAAAAAAAAGGATAAAAAAATTTCGGAAACTAATATCCTGTATCTTAAGAAAATAGTAGCGCTTTGTAAAACTCAAAAAAAACCAATCATTTTTATAAGAACACCTTATGACAAAGATCTGTTAAAAGTATATGATGAACAGAGGTTCCAGAAAATAAGGGGTGAGAATTTTAAAGATATTCCTTTTTGGGATTTCAGGGATACTTATATTCCCGAAGATGGCTTTCTGGATTATGACCATTTGAACAACAAAGGCGCAAAAGAATTTTCTGTGATTCTTAATGATAAAATCAAACTTTCGCAAACAGATAAATAATGCTCTACATTTTAATTTTTATAATTTTCATTTTTTCATTTATTTTTATAATTGATGCAATCCTGAAATTTCAGATTTGGCAAAGCCGTATCAAAATTGGAAAGTTTAAAAATAAACCTGATTGGAAAAAATCTGTTAAAGAAAAATCAAAACAATGGTTAAAAAAATCACCGACTATTAAACTGACAGATAATGACCGTTTTGTGGTTGCAGATATGCTAAGAGGAAGTTATAGAAAGGATGCTATACAATATTGGCAGGAAGCAGCATTGATATTAGGTCTTTCGGATGATTACAAATCAACATCGGATCCGGAAATAAAAAAAGAAATAGAAAATTATATAAAGAGTAAGATCGATGCCACAGGCAATTGGAAAAAAGCGATTACAGAAACAGATGCTGTCATTTTGGCATATGCTTTTATACAGCTTGACTGGGTAGATCATCATAGGCTTAAACCTGCTTATGATACATTATGGAAAATGCTTCAGGATTTGACAGGAGAAGACGGAACGGTTTCTTATAAAAAACATACATACCGATACAGATATGTTGATACCATTGGATTTATCTGCCCGTTTTTGATAGAATACGGACAGAAATTCAATATTCCGGAAGCGGTAGATCTTGGAATTAAGCAAATAGAAGAATTTAATAAATATGGAATGTTGAAGGATGAGTTCATCCCTTGTCATACTTATGTAGTCGATTCTAAATTTCCTGCCGGACTTTTCGGATGGGGACGCGGATTGGGCTGGTATGCAATTGGACTTATAGATTCTTGGAATGTTCTGAATGATGCTCATGAGAAAAAGAATGAAATGCAAGAATGGGTTTTGAGATTTGCTAAAGTTTGTATGCAATTCCAAAGAGAAAATGGGTCTTGGGGTTGGCTGGTCACTCAGAGTTCTTCCAGGCCAGATTCTTCTGCTACGGCTACATTAGCATGGTTTTTGAAAAATGCTGCAAAAATTGAAGAGATCAGTGAGATATCTGAACAGGCATCTGAAAAAGCAATGGATTATCTTATGACTGTTACCCGCCGTTCCGGCGCGGTAGATTTTTCTCAAGGCGATACAAAAGGTATAGGAATATATTCTACCCATTTTGATATTTTACCATTTACACAGGGATTTTGTTTAAGAACCTTAAGCTAATTTAAAATGAAAAAAAAGCTTCGAATTATCTTTAATTTATTATTCTGGAATCCTAGATGTATATATACAAATCTTTTCTGTGAAGGTAATAGGGATTTTAATAATTTCATCATTTATAAGGGTAGATATTCTTTAAAAGTTCATAAATCTGCTAAGATCAATATCCAGGAAGGTATTCTATTTCTCAATCAGTTTATGAGAGCCAAAGAACCATTCTTTGGTATGCTGGAAATGAGTGAAAACACAACAATTAATGTGAAAAAAAACTTTTCAATACATTCAGGCGGTCATATTATTATGCTTAAAAACTCTGTGTTTAATTTAGGGTCGGGTTATATCAACAGAAACGTTAAAATCCGTTGTTATAAAGAAATTTCTATAGGTGAAAATGTTGCTATTTCGGAAAATGTTACAATTTGGGATAGCGATGCACATTGTATAGACGGCAATTATGAAAAGATGACTCAACCAGTAAACATTGGGAACAATGTATGGATCGGAAATAATGCAACTATACTAAAAGGTGTAACTATAGGTGATGGAGCTATAATTGCGTCCGGATCTTTGGTTAATAAAGATGTTCCGGAAAAATGCCTTGTAGGAGGAGTTCCTGCTAAAATTATAAAAACAAACGTTAACTGGAAATAATGAAAGACGGAAATTCCAGAACTTCAAATTCATTTAGAAACATTTCTTCCGGATTAGTGGCTCAGAGTATTCAAATGGTTCTGGGGTTTGTATCACGTACAGTTTTTATTAAATATCTTTCCGCAGAATATCTTGGAGTCAGTAGCCTTTTTTCGAATATTCTTACAATGCTTTCTTTGGCAGAGTTAGGCATTGCTTCTGCTTTCATATATGAACTTTATAAGCCTTTATCAGAAAAAAATCAGGAACAGACAGCTGTAATTCTTAGATATTTTAGAAAGGCATATTATACTGTGGGGATAATTGTCTTTATAACAGGATTAATTTTAATTCCTTTCCTGAATAATATTATTGCAGAAAAACCTGTAACAATTACAGAGGACATAAGGCTTATTTATTTGTTATACATTATCAGTACTTCTTCGTCGTATTTTTTTGCATATAAAGTCTCTATGCTGGATGCAGATCAGAAAATATCTGTATCAACCTTTAACAATATGAAATTTCTGATAGGTCAGAATATAGTGCAGATATTTGTATTGATTTTCACCCATAATTTTTTACTTTACCTTGTAGTACAGATCGTATCACAGCTTTTGTCGAATATTTTCATTTCAAGGATTGTTGATCGCAATTATGCCTATCTTTTAAAATATAAAGACATAAAAATAAAACCTGAAGTCAAAAAGAATATTATAACCAATGTTAAAGCTGCATTTTTTACTAAAATTGGTGGCGTATTGGTGAATGGTACAGATAATATTTTTATAAGCTCTTTTGTAGGACTTGCTTTGCTTGGTAAGTATTCCAACTATGTAATGCTTTTTGGTCTGATCTCAAGTTTTCTGATGATTATTTTTGCTAATATCAAATCATCCGTTGCACACTTCATAATTAATGAAAACCTAGAAAAGCAAAGAGAGATCTTTCACACTATCAATTTTCTTAATTTTCTATGTTTCGGACTGTCCTCTCTGTTTATTTATTTTTGTATCAACGATTTTATTACGCTATGGATAGGTAATAATTATGTACTTCCATCTTTTATACCACTTATGCTTGCCGTTAACTTTTTTATGGTGGGTATGCAAAATGGTTTCTGGACTTTTAAAGGAGCCTACGGTTTTTTTAGGCATGGTAAATATATGGTACTTGGTACGGCAGGGATTAATCTTGTATTATCTTATTTTATGGGGAAAGAATATGGAATTGCAGGTATTATCACGGCAACAGCAATAGCGAGATTATTAACAAACTTTTGGTATGATCCTTATATAGTCCTTAGAAAAGGATTGAAACAAAATCCGGTGCAATATCTTTATAGATTTTGTACTTATGTTTTGGTTTTACTTATTTCGGCTGTTTCTGTTTATTTTATATTCAGAGTAATTGACCTGCAGATCTGGTTACAGATTATACTTAAAGTAATAATTATATCTATTATAACAATAATTGTTTTATTCGTTATTTTGGGCAGAAGTTCTGAGTTCAAAAATTCGGTTTTATTTTTGAAAAGATTACCGTTATTAAAAAAAATATTTAAATAAGAATATTTATGAAACTTCTTTATATTACAAACGGTATCAATGGCGCAGGTGGTCTGGAAAGGGTATTATCTGTGAAAGCATCATACTTTGCGGAAGAATATAATTATGATGTTACTATTCTGGTTCTTAATAATGCCCATCAAAACCCTTTTTATCAATTCAGTTCGAAAATTAATTTCCAATCTGTAGAGGTAAAAGGAGTAATAGGTTATTTAAAAACATATAAATTTGGTATTCAGAAGGTTGTCGATTTTATAAAGCCTGATGTAATATCTGTTTGTGATGATGGCTTTAAAGGTTTTTTTCTTCCCTTGATTATCAGAACCGAAGCAAAATGGATTTATGAGCGGCATGTTTCGAAATTAGTAGAATCCCGCGAGGATCACAGTTTTTTTCGGAATGTGATGACTAAGATAAAATGGAGATTGATGGAATCTCTTGCCAAAAAATTCAGTCGTTTTATATTGCTTACTGAAGAAAATAAAAAAGAATGGACTTCTCTTAATAATGTAGAAGTAATATCCAATCCATTATCTTTTTATCCGGAAGAATCTTCTGACTTAAATTCTAAAGTTGTTATTTGTGTGGGGAAAATATCCTATCAAAAAGGTCAGGATTTATTAGTCAAAGCTTGGGAGAAAGTTCATGATAAATATCCGGACTGGCAACTCCATTTATATGGGAAAGAGAATTTAATGGTTTTAAATACAGATCAACTAACAAATAATATACATTACTTCCCGCCTGCTAAAGATATAGAACAAAAATATTTGCAAAGCTCTATTTATGTAATGTCCTCTCGTTTTGAAGGTTTTGGAATGGTCCTTATAGAGGCAATGGCTTGTGGAGTGCCATGTGTGTCTTTTAATTGTGATTATGGACCATCAGATATTATTATGGATAATGTAGATGGTTTTATTGTTGAAAAGGAGAATGTACACTTATTGGCTGAAAAAATAAATACATTGATTACTGACAATGATTTACGAAATAGTTTCGGAAAAAGAGCTAAAATAAATGTGGCGCGCTATAAGGCAGAATCTATTGCAAAACAATGGGATAAGTTATTTAAAAATTTATAGCTTGTGAAAATAATAATCAATACAGATCAGATCTATCTCCATGGTGGGATAGAAAAAGTTCTCACTACAAAAGCTAATTATTGGGCTAATTTGCCAAATTTTGAAGTGTTTATTGTTACTACAGAACAACAAAATAACAAGCCTTGTTATCCATTAGATTATAAGGTTAATTTGATTGATCTTGGAATTAACTATAATCGTCATAAATCTTATTTTTCTAAGGAGAATCTTATTAAAGCATCCAAACATTATAAAAATCAAAAACAGCTATTAAAAAAATTAAAGCCAAATGTAATTCTGTCACCAAATTTTAATTTCGATCACTTTTGGCTACCAGCAATAAAGAAAGATGCGAAACTTTTAAAAGAACTTCACGCCTCACGCTATAAGGAAAATGAAGAACGAAAAACGGCTTCTTTTTTTAAAAAAATAAAATTTAAGCTGCATGATTGGGTGAATGCACGATATGATAACATTGTTGTTTTAAACGATGATGAAAAAAAATATATACATTCTCATAATGCTGTTGTTATACCTAATCCCATAGATGCCCAGACAATTCAGGCTCCATTGATCGCAAATAAGGTAATGGCGGCCGGTCGCATCTCTCCTGTAAAGGGATTTGATCATTTAATTAAAGCTTGGGCAATCGTATATGAAAAATTTCCTCATTGGGAATTACATATTTATGGGCAAGATTATTTGAATACAGAAGAAAAATTAAATCGTTTGATCTCCGATCTTGGATTGGAAAAAGTAGTTTATTTTATGGGAAGCGTAGAAAATATTCCTGAGAAAATGATGGAATACTCTCTATATGCTATGACATCTGAAACAGAATGCTTCCCTATGGTTCTTCTGGAAGCCCTTTCTGTAGGCCTTCCCATAGTTTCTTACGACTGTCCAAATGGACCAAGAAATATTTTACAAGACAAAACTGATGGTGTGTTGGTCTCTAATCAGGATATTAATCTTTTTGCGGATGCATTAATGGAACTAATGGAAGATAATGCTAAAAGAAAAAGTATGGGAAAATTAGCAAAAATAAATTCTCTTAGATTTACTACAGAGGAAGTAATGAAAAAATGGCAATCCTTAATAAATCTACCTAATGTTTGATTTTATTCCTGTAAATATATATACAAGTCTGCAATACCATGTCTTGCTTATAATTGCAATTATTATTTTATTGCAATCACTTGCTTATGATATACAAGATCAAAAAAGTATTTATTTTTTCAATACGTTGGGTATAGTGGTTGTCATTTTTTATACACTTTACATTGGGCAAAGGCAAGTTAACTACCGCTTCGGGGACACAATTAATTATAATAACGCATACCAGCTATTATTATCAGGCAAGGTGCTGATAATTAAAAAAGATTTTTTATTCAATTATTTGATGGTCTTTTGTAGTAAGATTATGCCTGCACGTGACTTCTTTCAGCTTGTAGATGTTTTATATATTATCCCGTGCGTAGTATTTTCATATAAATATTTTAGGAAATATTGGTTTTTTGCATTCTTTATGTTTTTGGCTTCATTTTCATTTTGGTCCTACGGAGTTAATGGTCTTAGAAATGGTCTTGGTACATCCATATTTATTTTGGGACTTTGCTTTTACCAAAAAAAAGTTGCAATGTATGCTTTTTTTGTAATGTCATATTTTATGCATGCTTCCCTGGTCATTCCGATTGCTGCGTTTATTTTGTCTGGGTTATATAAAAGCCCTAAAACATATATCTATATATGGATAGTTTCTATACCTCTATCTTTGGCTGGTGGGAGTTTCTGGGCAAGTTTCTTTGGATCATTAGGGTTTGCAGAAGACAGGACTCAAGGGTATCTCACTGGTGGAGAACAATTTTCAAATCAATTTTCGCAGACAGGTTTCCGATGGGACTTTTTATTATATAGTGCTTCAGCTGTTTTCGCTGGGTGGTATTATATATTTAAAAAGAATATTGTGGATATTTTTTACATACATTTATTTGGTGCTTATTGTATTGCTAATGCTTTTTGGGTATTAGTTATTAGTGCTGCATTTAGCAATAGATTCGCTTACTTATCCTGGTTTCTTATGCCGATAGTTATAATGTATCCTTTGTTTAAATATAAAATTGCATCGGATCAATTTAAAATAATCGGTTTAATTATTTTAGCATATTTTATGTTTACTTATCTTATGAATGTCATTGTATATAAATCATGAAAAGAATCACAATCTTTACTCCAACTTATAATAGGGCTTATTTGTTACATAATCTTTATGAAAGTCTGTGCAGACAACACTGCGAAGATTTTATATGGCTTATAATAGATGATGGCTCAACGGATAATACAAAAACTCTTGTAGATACATGGATTGCAGAAAATAAAATAGATATAGAATATTATTATAAAGAAAATGGAGGGATGCATTCTGCACATAATAGTGCATATGATATCATAAAAACGGAGTTAAATATTTGTATCGATTCAGATGACTATCTTACGGATAACGCAATTGAACTTATTTTAAATTACTGGGATCAGAATAAGGATGAAAAATATGCCGGAATACTAGGTCTGGATATATATAAGAATGGCAAAATGGTTTCTAATAAAGAATTTCCTGCTGAGCTAACGTCTGGAAAGTACTACCATTTAAAAGGCAAATATGGCCTTGTGGGTGATATCAAATTTGTTTATAGAACCGATGTGATCAAAAAATATCCTAAATACCCGGAGTTTCCAGGGGAGAAGTTTACCCCATTAGGTTACAAATATCTGCTGATTGACTATGATTATGACATGCTTTTTCTCAACAAGCCGCTTTGTGTTGTAGAATATATGGCTGATGGATCTACAAAAAACATAATAAGACAATACTTCAAAAATCCGAACGGATTTAACTATGAAAGAAATATAAGAATGAAGTATGCCTATACATTTGCTGAAAGATTCAAAAATGCAATGCATTATGTATCCTCATCTGTTATATTAAAAGACATTGGATTTATAAGTAAAAGTACAAATAAAGGATTGACTATTTTAGCTATCCCATTCGGATTAGGATTATATTTTTATCTTAAAATAAAGAAATGACAGGAAGAGAAAAATTTAAAAAAATAAAAATTCTTGTAAATTTTTTTTCAGGGATTTTTAAAATATTCGGACATAGAGTAAATCTTTTATTCTTAAATTTTTTTAGAAATACAAATGGTAATATTGGCGTATTATTAAGATATATATTTATAAAAAATCTGGCTAAAAAAGTTGGTGATAATGTCTCTATACAACCTGGAGTATATTTATTCAATCTTCAGAATATTGAATTTGGAAATAACGTAAGTATTCATCCAATGTGCTATCTGGAAGGTGCCGGCGGGATTATTATTGGCGATGATGTTTCCATAGCGCATGCGTCTACACTTATTTCAGCCAATCATACCTGGGAAGATCAATCAAAACCTATCAAATATAATCCGGAAAAACTGGGAGCAATTACCCTGGAAAATGATGTTTGGGTAGGATGTGGAGTCAGAATATTGGCTGATGTAATAATCCGGGAACGTTCCATAATTGCTGCAGGAGCTGTAGTTAATAAATCTTTTGAAAACAAATGTTTAATAGGAGGTGTACCTGCAAAAGTTATAAAAAAAATCAATGAATAGACCAAAACTTTTTCGTGTTACCACTATTCCTCTTTCCGTGGAAAAATTACTTGGAAAACAATTGACGTTTATGAATCAATATTTTGATCTCACGGCTATTTCCTCAGATAAGAAAAAATTAGAAAAGGTAGGTAAAGAATTGGGCGTCAAAATACATTCTATAGAAATGAGCCGTAAAATCACACCCTTGAAGGATTTGATTTCTTTGCTCAAAATGTCGCTTTACTTTCTCAAAGAAAAGCCTGATATTGTACATACACATACACCAAAAGCAGGATTGATTGGCATGCTTGCTTCCAAAATTGCAGGCATAAATGTTAGAATGCATACAGTAGCGGGATTGCCATTGATGGAAGCTAAAGGATTTAAAAGAAAACTCCTGAATTTTATAGAAAAAATAACATATTATTGTGCAACAGATGTCTATCCTAATTCTTTTGGACTTTACGATTTTATTTTGAACGAAAAATTTTGTAAAAAAGAAAAATTGAAAGTTATTGGAAATGGTAGTAGTAATGGTATAGATACAGAATATTTTAATGAATCTCAAATTTCTGAAGAACAAAAATCAGCATTAAAGAAAAATTTTAAAATTTCAGATGATGATTTTGTGTTTGTTTTTGTCGGAAGATTAGTTAAAGATAAAGGTATTAATGAGTTGGTCTCAGTATTCCAAAAAATCTGTCAGGAAAAGATAAATAATCATAATGTTAAGCTTTTGCTAGTAGGCCCTTTCGAAACAGATTTGGATCCGTTGTCAGAAAGCACATTATCAGAAATTAAGCAAAATCCGGATATTATAACTGTAGGATATCAGAAAGATGTAAGACCTTTTTTTGCAATTAGTAATTGTTTGGTTTTTCCAAGCTATAGAGAAGGCTTTCCAAATGTAGTTTTACAAGCAGGGGCTATGGGATTGCCTGCAATTGTAACAGATATTAATGGCTGCAATGAAATTATCGAAAACGGGAAAAACGGGATTATCGTCCAGCCTAAAAGTGAAGATGATTTATTAAATGCAATGTATTTTGTATCAGGAGATTTTTTATCAAAAAATCAAATCAAAGAATACGCTAGATATTCTATTGTATCAAAATTTGACCAGCAAAAGCTATGGAAAGATTTGTATGCAGAATATCAATCAAAATTAAGTAAATAATTTTTTTGAAAAATGAAGATTGGCTCCATATGTGATGAATCTTCAAAATTATAACGCTGTTTTACATTCAAAGAATATAAAATGGATTATGGGATTTTTTTTATAAAAATTTATAATTCTTGTTTTAAATAAGTTAATGTGTAATTTTGTATAAAATTTATGTTATGGGAATAAAACTATCTCTTTTAAAGAAGGTAACCTCGTTTTTTGGAATATTATCTTTAAGTTTATGCTTAGCGCAGGTCAATGATGATTTTACAGGCTGGGCATCAAGAGCAAACGGTAATTATAATATAAGTGTACCGGCCGGCAATTGGATCCTTACGAATTGTTCTATTAACAAGTCTGTTACCGGAACTATTCCTGTACCTGGCACGATAGAACTGGCAAAAGTAAACACTTCAGCTTTTACTGATAAGAATGGAGGAACACTAACGACACCAACGATACTGAAAGGCGGTGCAAGTTCGATTACGGTAAATCTTCTAAGGAGAACGTCATCTGTTACCGGATATTACGCCCAGGTAGATGTTCAAAAAAGTACGGATGGAGCGAACTGGATATCCTTACAAACAATAACTTCTGACACAAGTGTTTCAACTCCTTATGTAATACCTGTCAATGATTATAGTGATAATTTACGCTTTAGAATTGTTTCAATAAGCAAATTAAATAGCAGTATTGTTGATGTTGTAAAAGTATCTCATTCTTTTATATTATCATCCAATGAGTCAAATGTTTGCCCTGACACCCCTGTAATTTTGACTGCAGAGGGTTCAGCACCTTTTACTTATACTTGGACAAGTTCTACAGGTGGGAATCTGGTTCAGACCACAGGTTCTACAGTTACGGCAAATCCTTCACAAGATGCTACTTACACTGCTACCGGAACATATACAAATGCTTACGGAACAGTTACAGACACAAAAGTAATTACTGTTAATACAAAAGAAACTCCGACAGCAACACTTACGGGTAGTGGAACCATTGATACAGAACCTGGTTCTGTTAATCTACAGGTTGTTCTAACAGGAACTGGACCTTGGTCAATAAATTATACTGCTAATAGCACACCGCAGACTATAACTGGAATTACCAGTTCTCCATATATATTTGCTGTTTCCCCTGAAGTAAATACTACTTATACATTAACTTCTGTTACAGACGCAAATTGTAATGGTAACGGAGTAGGGACAGCTTCGGTTTTGGTAAATAAAACAGTATGGAGAGACAAAGATAATGTAATTGAGTGGTCTAATGGGGTGCCAAATGCTAATCTGAATACATATATTTATGAACCATTTGTGACGTCTACTAATGGCGCTTTTGTAGCCAAAAATCTTACTATATCCAATAATGGATTATTGACAGTGAGCCCGAATACCGTAATTACTGCAGATCAATATATAAATAATAGTACCGCAGATAGATTTGTAGTCGAAAGTGATGCTAATCTTATGCAAAACACAGAGCTTACGAATATTGGTGATATTACAGTAAGAAGGGTAGCAAATATGGCTAAAATGCACTATACTTTCTGGAGTTCACCGGTTGCTAACCAAAATTTATATTCTTTCTCAGATGGAGGTCTTGTAGGAGGAACTCCTAAAAGCAGATTCTATATTTATAATGAGTCTAATGATTTATTTGTAGGTACTGGACTTAATGATGCATATTCTTTTAGAACCGGTCAAGGTTATGCTATTAGGGGAAAAGACAGTTATAATGCAGATTTTAATATCCCTGCCCCATATTCATTTATGTTTGCAGGTGTTCCAAATAACGGGAACTTGGCATATCAGTATCTTAAATGGACAAATTCAGATCACGGATTTAATTTAGTTGGAAATCCTTATCCATCTAATTTAGATTTTGATGCCCTGTATGACGCAAATAGCTCATTAATTTACGGGACAGCTTACTTCTGGACAAATCAGCAATATATTCCTGGCCAGCAAGGAGGTAATTATTCAGGCTCTAACTATGCTATCTATAATAGAAGTGGTGGAGTTCCTGCGACTTTCCAAGACGGTGTTGAGTCTCCAACACCAACTCAATATATAAAAGTTGGGCAAGGATTTTTGGTGCAAAGTATGGGCGGAGCTAATGGTCAGCCATTACAGTTTACAAATGATATGAGAAGTTACAGCCCTTCCAGTATCTTTTTTAATAAGCAGGAAAGTAAGTCCAAAGACAGATATTGGCTTAATCTGAAATCACCTTCCGACATCAATAATACTATATTAGTAACTTACGCTCAGGGTGCAACAGATGGCTACGAGAGAACATATGATGCAGATCTTTTGGTCTTGGGTTCAGATGCTTTTTATACAACCAATGGGTCTGCAAAGCTGGCAATCCAAGGTAGAAAATATCCTTTGAGTAGCGATGATGTGGTAACGCTTGGAACAAAATGTTTTGAGACAGGAAACTATACAATTACATTGAAAGCTAAGGAAGGTATATTCAATACAGAACAAAATATTTATTTAAAAGATAATAAATTAAATAAAGTCATCAATTTGACTTTGGATGCTTCTTACACATTTGCTGCCAGTAAAGGAACAGATAATACACGATTTGAAGTCATATATCAAGATGTAATATCATTTGATTCTTTGAATAAAACTTCTGGTAGCGTGAGTGTTGCTAAAGATGATATAGAAATTGTTATAAAAGATACCAAAGAAAATATTACAGCAGTTAATATATACGATGCTTCCGGAAAATTGATTCGTTCTATTTCGGACAAAAATTCAAAAGAAATCAGAATAAATACAGCAGGATTTACCAAAGGTATTTATATCTTAAAAATTACTTCTGAAAAAGGTGTTACCACCAAAAAAGTTATTTTTTAGAACATAATCTAATATTTATTCAAAGCTAAGCCAACCAGCAAAAGGTTGGCTTTTTTATTTTTAAATTAAAATGGCTTATTATTTAATAACTTCCATTTATAGTTACTTTTATGCATAATCACTCTTTCTAATTTAGAAGTTTTTTATGAATGGCACAACCTTTGTAAAATGTAAAAAAGATAATTATAAACGAAAAATTTGACGATATGAAAAAATTGATTTTTGGAGCAGCCGTTTTAGTAACAGGATTATTCTCTACAGCAAATGCTCAGATACAGGAAGGAAATTGGATGGTAGGAAGTAGTTTGGTGACAAGCAATTTTGGGCTTAACACAGGCGCCGGATATGATTTCTCAATTCAGCCAAAAGCGGCGTATTTCATAAAAGATAATGTAGCTTTAGGAGGTTATGTTAATATTGGTTTTGCAAAACCAGGTAAAGGTGAAGCGACTCAGTTTAACTATGCAGTAGGTGCTTTAGGGCGTTATTTTATTTCTCCGGGTGAAGGAGGTGTTGATAATCTTCTTAACCACGGGCGTTGGTTCTTCGAAGGTAATTTAGGTGTTGGTGGGACTTCAGTTGAAAACGGAATTTCTACTACGGGATTAGATTTCGGAGCTGGACCAGGATATTCTTACTTTATCACCCCTAATATTGGAGTAGAAGGTCTTGTGAAATATAACGGAGTTACTGGTTTCGGTAATGAAGGATTAACTTCTAAAATTACGTTCAACGTTGGTTTCAGTATCTATTTACCAAGCGGGCAGGCAAAAAGAATTGCTAACGAAGCAAAATAAATCTTTATTTAAAATATAATAAAACCGGCTTTTGTCGGTTTTTTTTATTAATTATACATTATGAAATATTTACACACAGTATATGCTGTTTTGGAAAGATGGTATATCAGCTTTGCAGAGTTGACGCCAAGATTAATTGTAGGAATTCTTGTTTTTCTATTCTTTCTGATGACGAGTACCTATCTCAGCAAATGGTCGGTAAAACTTTTTCACAAATTCTTTCCGAAAACCAAAAATGAGTCTGTTGTTACATTAATTTCAGTGTTCAAATTTCTAATCATTCTGATGGGTGCTTTTATCTCATTAGAAATTATGGGATTCAGTGGCTTTTTTATTAAGTTTTTGGGAAGTTTAGGAGTTGCTGGAGTTATTGCTGGTGTAGCTTTGAAGGACTTGGTTTCAAGTATGTTTTCCGGGATGTTGGTTGGTGTTGATAAAGCTTTCAAAATTGGCGATTATGTAACAATTGGAGGAAACTCAGGAACAGTTCAGGATATTGGGCTACTAACTACTAAATTAATTACCGATGATGGCAAAAAGGTTTATATTCCTAATCAGGTGATTTTCAATTCTCCATTTTTCAATATAACAGCTTCCCCTCAACGCAGAATTATTTTGGACTTCGAAATTCCTGTCGGAGAAGACATTGTAAAGGCTAAATCTGCAATTTTGGATGAGATCAAATCTCTGGAACATGTAGATAAAACAGACGCAACAGATGTCGTTTTTACCAATGTAAAACAAGGCGTATTTACAATGCAAATCAAATTCTGGCTGGAAATTGGTGGTAACTTTACCAATGTAAAAAGTGAAGCCATTATGCAAATCAATGAAAGGCTTGTAAAAGAAGGAATTGAATTGGTTACACCAACAAGTATTAACATTACACAAGTTGGCGATTCATCCGAAAACAAATGATATTAAATAACCGTCTTAGTTAGACGGTTTATTTTTTAGATATCACGCTGTCTTTATGGAATGTCTTGGTGATAGAATCATTTTCTACAAATGTTTTTCCTATTATATAATCATTATTTTTCGGGATTGTATCTTCCTCGATTACAAGCATTCCAGCAGTTACGATACAACTTTCTTTTTCCTTACCACAGCCTGTTAGAAATAATATTAATGAAAATAAACCCAACGAGATTCTATTATTCTGAAAACTTACAGGAATAAATATGAAAAACTTCTCTTTCAACTTTGAAGTTTTGGAATCTTCAATATTTAACTGATGAGTGTAAAATCTTCCACAAACACTCTCCGGGATTCATTTCGTTCCAGTTCTCCGAGCAGGGATTTGGAATGTAGACATTTTTCATCATTCAATTTAAGAAAAAGGCATTAAAAAACCGTTCCAAAAAAATGAAACGGCTTCTATTGTAATTTTATTTTAAAAAATTCTTAGCTGGCAAGAACTTCTTTTACTTTGTTTGCAGCTTCTTCCAAAGTAATTGCAGAGTGAACTGGAAGTCCAGACTCGTCAATTAGTTTTTTAGCTTCTACAGCGTTAGTTCCCTGCAATCTTACGATCAATGGAACCGGAAGGCTTCCCATTGCGTGGTAAGCGTCTACAACACCTTGTGCAACTCTGTCGCATCTTACGATTCCTCCGAAGATATTGATCAGAATCGCTTTTACGTTCGGGTCTCTCAAGATGATTCCGAAAGCGGTTTGAACTCTTTGTGCATCAGCAGTTCCACCAACGTCCAGGAAGTTTGCAGGATTTCCGCCGGATAATTTGATGATATCCATCGTTGCCATTGCAAGACCAGCTCCGTTTACCATACAAGCAACGTTTCCGTCCAATTTCACGAAGTTAAGACCAGCTTCACCAGCTTCTACGTCCAATGGATCTTCTTCTCTTGTATCTCTCAATTCAGCAAGGTCTTTGTGACGGAACAATGCGTTATCATCCAAAGTTACTTTTGCATCAACTGCGATGATCTTGTTGTCAGAAGTTTTAAGAACCGGGTTAATCTCGAAAAGAGAAGCATCGATCCCGATGTAAGCGTTGTAAAGAGACGTGATGAATTTTGTAAATTCTTTGAAAGCATTCCCTTCAAGACCAAGTCCGAAAGCAATTTTTCTAGCCTGGAAACCTTGCAGTCCGTAAGCCGCATCGATCACTTCTTTGTGGATCAAGTGAGGCGTAACTTCTGCAACGTGCTCGATGTCCATTCCACCTTCTGTAGAATAAACGATCGTGTTTTTCCCTAAAGCTCTGTCTAGAAGGATAGAAACATAAAATTCTTTAGTTTCAGATTCTCCAGGATAATATACATCTTCAGCTACCAAAACAGAATGTACTTTTTTACCTTCAACAGAAGTCTGAGGTGTGATCAATTGCATTCCGATGATGTTTCCAGCGTTTTCTTTCAGTTTTTCCATATTCGGAGAGAACTTTACACCACCACCTTTTCCTCTACCACCAGCGTGGATCTGAGCTTTTACTACCCAGGCTTGCGCACCGGTTTCAGCAGTAAGTTTTTCGGCAGCCGCAACAGCTTCGTCCACATTGTTTGCAACAAAACCACGTTGGATATTAACCCCGTATTTTGCTAAAATCTCTTTTGATTGATACTCGTGAAGATTCATAATATATTATTGATTAATTTTTAGATTTTATAAGATTCACAAATTTAAGAAAAAGTGACGAATTACATTATATAAATGTCTGATTGAAATCAGTTTTCAAAATATGATGCTTTTATTGATTTCATTAAACTTTAAACGAAAAGTTGCTTTATATTAATGTTTTATCAAATCAACAATGTAACCTAACACCATCACTGCAAGAGCAAAGGTTTGCATTCCCAAAATATAAGAAAGTATTGCCTTAGGATAACTGATTATTTTTTTCCTGTCATAAAAGTCTGCAATTGCCCAAGTGCAATAAAGAATCCCAACCCAGCCGGCAACTTTCATAATGTGAAAATGCGTCAAGCCTTCTGCAATTAAAAATACAGAAAAAATCAACATCCCAACGCCCATTATAAAACAAAGCAAAATCAAAATTTCAAAAAAATTATAATCATATTTTCTGAAAAATAACTTAAGCCAAGGTGCAATACAGATTCCCATCAGGATATTAGCATAGCCGTAATGATCTTGTAGCCAATCATTTATTTGGTTGTAAGCTGAGCCCTTTTTTCCTTCGACGTTTACGTAGCTTTCTTCAATATGGAAATAATGATCAATTAATGTATAGATCAACGAACATACAATGATGAAAATAATAGGTTTTACGAGTCTGTTTCGATCTTCAGAAATAAATTCTCTCACACTTTTTCCTGGTCTGATGAGCAATTCTTTTATGGTAAAGAAAATTCCTCTGTCAAGATGCAGAACGTGTTCTATTTCGTGTTGAATATAATGGGAATCGATACGTTTTAAACTTGCAGGTTGTCCACAGTCTGCGCAGAATTTTCCGGTTAGGTCTTGGTTACAGTTTTTACAATTTTCCATTTAATAAAATGATAAAATTAAAACTTCGTCTTGGCAAAATACCAAATCAACATCGCCCAGCTGATGATCATAAACAAACCGCCAAGTGGCGTGATTGGTCCAAGGAATTTCAGATTCATTCCAAGATAATCCTGAAAAGCCAGGAAATAAATACTGACAGAAAACAGAAACGTTCCAGCAATCATTAATATCGAAATCCACTTTTCAGAAGTAGTTTCAAATTTCAAAATATAACCGACAATCAAAAGAAAAAATGCCGCGTACATTTGGTAACGAACACCTGTTTCGAAGCTCTCCAGTCTTTCGATTGATAATATTTTTTTGAAGGCGTGCGCACCAAATGCACCAAGAATTACGGACAATAAACCGTAGATTCCGCCGATGATTAAAGTAAAGTTTTTCATAATTTTATTATTGGAAATTTAATGATAAAGGAATTGTAAAATATTGGGGTATTATTTTATTTTCTTCTATTAAAGGATTAATACGTTTGTCAAGAGAATATAGTAAAAGAGAGGTGTAAAGATTCATCTCCTCATTTTCGCCCGTGCAACTTATTTTTTTTAATTTTCCATCAGAATCTACCACAAAATTTATTTTAGTTCTGATAACTGGATCGTCAGAATAATCAGAATAATCCTCATTAAATTTTGCGGCTAAATCATTTCTTATTTCAGAAACATTCGATGTTAAAATCTTTATTTGTGCATCAGAATTATTAGAGTCTTTCGTTATAGTAATCTGTTCTCCAATAAATGGATTGTCAATTTCGGTTTTTCTAAGAAGATTTTTTAATTCAGATATTTTTGTCAATTGATGTTTTTCCTTCTCCCTTAAAAATAACGAATAATCGTCAATATAGTCTTTTGTCTTTTCTAATTCTTTAATGTTTGTTTTTGGATATTTTCCCAGTATTTTATCTTTCGAAGTTTTACAGCTTTCATTGTAGATCGTATAGATTTCATCAATTTTTTTTTCAAGAACAAGATTGGTTTTCTGACAAAAAGAGTTTAGAGAAATAATTAATGCTATTAATAAAAGAAATTTATTTTTCATAATTCTCCTTTTTGATATAAAATGATAATTTTCCCTGCAATAGTTAACAATCCTAATATGATAAACAACCAGGAAAATCTCTTTGCACCTGCAAATCCCGGATCTTTTGTAAATCGTAAAAATATACCAAAGATCAGGATGAAAACTGAGAGTAAGATTCCAAACATAAGTCTATTTATTTCTCAATTTTTCCAATTCCGAAATTACCTCGTGATGACTTACCGTTTTATCTTTGAAGTAAGTCACAAAATGCTGTTTCTCCTCTTCCGTTGCTCCAAATTGATTCAGAATATTGAAAAGGTGCATTTTCATATGTCCTTTTTGAATTCCAGTTGTCACCAAAGATCGAAGCGCACCAAAATTCTGCGCCAATCCGGAAACTGCCAAAATACTCATCAATTCCTGAGCAGATGGTTTTCCTAATAAAGCCAAAGAGAATTTTACCAACGGGTGAAGATTTGTCAAACCGCCAACCACGCCAACCGAAATTGGCAAGTCAATCCAAAATCTGAAAATCCCATTATCCGTTGTACAATGTGTGAGTGAAGAATATTTGCCGTTTCTTGCTGCATATGCGTGTGCACAAGCTTCCGTCGCACGGAAATCATTTCCTGTCGCGATGACAACGGCATCAACACCATTCATAATGCCTTTGTTGTGGGTTGTTGCTCTGTAAGGTTCGATTTCGGCAATCGTAACAGCGCGTTTAAATTTCCATGCAAATTCCTCATTAGAAATGCCGCTGTCGTCCTTCAGATCTTCGATTTTACAGGAAACTTCGGCTCTTACGATGCAATCCGGCGTGTAATTGGAAAGGATATTCATCACAATCTGAAGCGAATCTTTTTCTTCCTGAGAGAAACTTTCTTCCTTAGCAACTTCTTCTTTCAAGGTCTTCCCAAATTGTTCCAGACAAGAATTAATGAAATTGGCACCCATTGAATCTACGGTGTCAAAACTCGCTTTCAGCTGGAAATAATCTTCCAGTTCAGCCGTTTTATCGATGAGTTTGATATTCAGGATTCCGCCGCCGCGGTTGCGCATATTTTTGGTAATATCTTCCGTCGCTTCAAGTAATTTTTTCTTCAGCTTAAAATTGAAAAAATGAAGCAGTTTATGCGCCTCAGTTTTGAAGATAAAATGCGTGTGACCCAGTTTTTCTGTATTGATAATGGTCGTTTTGAAACCGCCTTTGTCAATCCAGAATTTGGCTGCTTTAGAAGCTGCCGCTACAACAGAACTTTCTTCAACCGCCATTGGAAGTGCAAGTAATTTCCCGTCAATCAGGAAATTGGGAGCAATTCCGTAAGGCATATAAAAATTGGAAATCGTGTTTTCAGAAAACTCGTCGTGCATTTTTTGCAGATTAGAATCGTTGTTCCAATATTGCTGTAGAATCTGCTCGTAACTTCTGTCGTTGCTTAGATATTCGGTGATTAGCCAATCGATTTTTCTTTGTTTGGAAAGTTTTGAAAATCCTTCAACAGGTTGATGGTTCATAGGGAAATTTTATGTTTGTAAAGATAAGGATTTTGGGAGATTTTGATTGATTCTGTTTGTATATTTGTGAATGTTTAGATGTCAATTTTAACGGAATTATGAAAAACATAGACAAAAATAGTTTGGAAAATGCATATCGCTTATTTGAAAGTGGCGCCATTGAAAAATTAGAAATCGGGACAACCAAAGGGTTGCAGGATATTCATAAATATTTATTTGATGGTTTATATGATTTTGCCGGTAAAATTAGAACACACAATATCTCAAAAGGTGGTTTCCGATTTGCCACAGCTTTATATTTAAATGAAATTTTGGTAAAAATTGAACAAATGCCCGAAACTACATTTGAAGAAATTATTGCCAAATATGTAGAAATGAACATTGCGCATCCTTTTATGGAAGGCAATGGCAGAACAATGAGGATTTGGTTGGATATGATTTTGAAGTCTAATTTAAAGAAAGTCGTGAACTGGCAATTTATTGACAAAACACTTTATCTACAATCAATGGAACGTAGTCCAATTAACGATTTGGAATTAAGGACTTTGCTTAATGAAAACTTAACTGATGATGTAGAAAACAGAGAGGTTATTTTTAAAGGGATTGAGCAATCGTATTATTATGAAGGTTATGAAAAAGATAAGGATGATTTACAATAATTGCCTTAAGATTTGTTAGTAACTTAATTCAAAATATCTATCAACAATTCCCTCAAATGGTTTTATTTTTGACGTAAATTTAGAACATAATCCTTCTAAATAAAATCCTCCAAAATATGAACTTTGATCGCACAAAAGAAAAACTGGAAATACTTGCCGATGCTGCCAAGTACGACGTTTCCTGCTCATCAAGTGGCGGAAAAAGGAAAAATAATGGGGGATTGGGCGACAGTTCTGCCAGCGGAATTTGTCATACTTACACAGAGGATGGGCGATGCGTTTCGCTTCTCAAAATCCTTTTGACCAACCATTGCATTTACGATTGCATCTACTGCGTTTCCAGAAAATCGAATGACATCAAACGCGCCGCCTTCACGGTGGAAGAAGTGGTGGATTTGACTATCAGTTTCTATCGTCGAAATTACATCGAAGGTTTGTTCCTGAGTTCCGGAATTTTCAAAGATGCGGATACCACTATGGAACGTTTGGTTCGTGTTGCTAAAAAATTGAGAAACGAACATAACTTCAATGGTTACATTCATCTCAAATCAATTCCGGGAGCGAGTGATATTCTGATGCAGGAAGCCGCACTTTACGCAGACAGACTTTCCGTAAACCTGGAAATTCCGACAGAATCTGGACTAAAACTTTTAGCGCCGGACAAAAATAGGGAAGATATGTTGCAACCGATGCGAATTGTTCAAAAAGGAATCCAGCAGTACAAAGACGAAAAGAAAATCATCAAAAGCGTTCCGAAGTTTGCACCAGCAGGGCAATCCACACAAATGATTGTAGGCGCAACCAACGAAAATGATTTGCAAATCATCAAAGTCGCTGACCACTTTTATCAAAATTATGGGATGAAACGCGTTTATTATTCAGGTTATATTCCTGTGACATCTGATAATCGTTTGCCGGCAATTACGGCGGAAGTTCCTGTTTTGAGGGAAAATCGTTTATATCAATCCGATTGGTTAATGCGTTTCTATGGTTTCAAAGCGGATGAAATTTTAGATTCCAATATGCCATTTCTGGATCTGGAAGTGGACCCCAAATTAAGTTGGGCGTTGCGACATCTGGACCAATTTCCAGTCAATCTTCAAACTGCAGATTACAAAATGATTCTTAGAATTCCGGGAATTGGTGTGAAGACGGCGATGAAAATTGTCAGCTCCAGACGTTTCCAAGTTTTGAATATTGATAATTTGAAAAAGTTAGGCGCAGCTGTCAATAGCGCAAAATATTTCATCGATTTCAGTTACGGCAATCCATTTTTAAAACATTTAACCGATTTGAATTTGAGGAAATTAATTATTGGCGGAAGTCAGTCCAAATTTCAAAATCAGTTTTCTCAGCAATTGACTTTGTTTTAAGTCTATTATCCATATTTGCTAAATTTGGACATATTCAGTATCTTCGAAAAAAAAAATTATGAACGTTAGTGTCACAAAAAAGCAAACCGAATATATTTCTGCGCAGATAGAGTCGGGCGATTTTCAAAATGCGAGTGAAGTGGTTCGTGATGCTTTGCGCCTTCACGAAGTCTATCGTCACCGCATTATTCAGGATTTGAGAATTGAAATTGAAAAAGGCTGGGATGGTTCTGGTAGTTCAAGGTCGGTAAAGGATATTATCAAATCCAAGAAGAAAGATAGTAGCAATGTCTAAAGAATTCTATATCCTATCAGAGATTGCTGATGAAGATTTGGAAGGTATTTTTGATTATACAATGGATGAATTTGGATTTGAACAAGCAGAAAAATATCTTACCGAGATTGAAGAAGTTTTTCAAAGTTTACTTATAAATCAAGAATTAGGCAAAAAACGAAATGAAATAAAAGAAGGTTTGTACAGCTTCCCAAAGGACAATCATATCATTTTCTATAGAATTTTGGACAATCATATTCGAATTGTGAGAGTCTTGCACGCAAGCAGAGATATTCCGAAATATTTTTAATTTTAAGGCTTCGACTCCGCTCAGCCTGACAACTCAAATAGAACATTGCTTTGTCATTCTGAAAGAATCTAAACAATTCAACGCACACTAAATCTAGATTCGTCCGGAATGACAAAATTGAGTTAACTCGATATCTCTCAAACCCTCCCACAATCCAACCCAAAATGACAACCCTCCTCTACGACGGCAGTTTCGACGGACTTTTAACCGCAGTATTCGAAGTTTTTGAATACAAATATAAAGACGTGGAAATCCGAAATAGAGAAAGATTTCAGCAGGAAAATATGTTTGCAGAAATTCACGAAGTTGTTACTCAAAACGAAAAATCTGACCGAGTTATTAAAAAATTAGAATCGAGCATCGGGAAATCCGGAATCAAACAATTGCTGATGGTCTTCCTCTCAGAACTTCCGGAATCTGAAGATCTGATTTTTTCTGCTATCAAACAATCCATTAAAAGTCCTGACAATAATGTTTTGCAGAATTTCGCTAATGATGATATTCTTCAAATCTCAAAAATCTGCAAATCCGTTAGCAGAGAAAGACATCGGATGACTGCGTTTGTCAGATTTGAGAAAATGAAAGACGATATTTATTTCGCTAAAATCGACCCAGATTTCGATGTTCTACCTTTGATTCGGAAACATTTCAAAGACCGATACGCCGACCAAAAATGGATGATTTATGACCTCAAACGCCATTACGGATTGTTTTATGATTTAAAAGATTGTGAATTTTTCTATCCGGATTCGTCATTCAATCTGAATCAATATCAGCAGAAATTCCACGAGGAAGAAATCAATTATCAGGAACTTTGGAAAAGCTACTTTACAAAAACCAATATCAAGGAGCGAAAAAATATCAAACTCCATATTCAGCATGTTCCTAAACGTTATTGGAAATATTTGACTGAAAAATTTTAAATTTTATAATTGAATATTCGCGCCTACAACAAAATTCCGTTTTGCCGATGGATTGTAAAATCGGTTTCCAAAAGCATTGATGTCAAATCCCAAAACATATTCCTCATTATACAAATTCTGAATTTGGAAAAACAAATCCAACTTTGCTTTTTCGAATTTAATAGGATAACGGAATTGGATATTTGAAACCAAACTCGGTTCCGACCAAACAGAATTCGCGTCTGTCAAAGGAATTTTTGAGTTCAGAAATTGAGAATAATCAACCGCTAATTTTTTAAAGAAAGTAAAATTCAACAAACTGTTGATGGTGGTTTTCGGAACTCCGGTCAAAGCATTTCCTGAGAAATCAGAACTTCCTTGTGCATAATTTTTAAATTTAAAATCATATAGACTTCCAGAAAATCTGAATTTGAAATGACTCAAAATATCATTCTTCAAATCAAACCGTTTCGATTCCAAAAGAAATTCCCAACCTTTCTGAACCGTGTTTCCTTGGTTCACAAAATATTCCTGTCCGGCTTCATTCTGTCTTCTTACAATCGCATCTTTCATTCGGAAATCAAAATAATTAAGTTCCACAAAAATGGTATTTTCAAATTGTTTCCGCAAGCCAATTTCCTTATTCCAGCCATATTCCGGAACAAGATTGAAGTTAAATTCCTGATTGGAAGAACGAATTTCCTCATTCGTCGGCGCCGAATTCCCTTTCCCGATTTTCCCTCGCACAGAAAATCCTTTATCCAAAACATACGTCATCCCAAAATTTGGCAACCATTGGTTTTTGAACTTCACATTTCCCGTTTCAGAATTTGGAAAAATCTTTTCCCATTTGTAAGCATTTGAATTTAAACTAATGGAAATATCAGTAAACAAATGCTCATTAAAATTCAATTTCTGCGATAGGAAATAGAATCCGGAATTATTTTTCAGCTTGTCAAAATTCTGAGCATTACCTTCCGTTCCACGATTGTTGTCAAAGTTTTTAATATAAATTGGATTGGTCGCACCTTCGTAACCCAATCGCCATTCCGCAGAAACCTTTTCCCAATTTTTCTCGTAATTCAAATGCGTTCTCAAGGCATAATTACTTTCAAATCTGTTTTCAAAATTGGTGATGAAGGGATTTTCAAAATCAACATAAGAACCTTGAACCAAAATAAAATGTGAAAGTCCGTTCGTCAATTGATATTGATTGAAAAGTCCTGCGAAAACCAATTTATTCCTGATTCCGGCATTTTGTTCTTTCGCTCCGGGAAGTGTTGCAGTCGCTGGTCGGGCTTGTTTTCGGTTGGCTTCCATTTGCGCCAAAGTCAGCCCGCCAGGCGTTTCATAATTCAAATCGGAAAAGAGCAGCATTGCTTTCAATTCACCTTTGTCAGAATATTTGAAATTGTCTTTGACAAAAATCTGTTTTCGCTCAACCGCCGATTGTTCACGGTAAGAATCTGTTCTGTAATAATTCTGATAAACCTGAAAAAAATGCTTCCCCAATTGCTTTGAATAGTTGATACTTTCATTAAAAGTGCCATAACTGCCAGAAGATAACTTCAAAGACAAGTCATCAGAATTCTGAGTTTGAAGTAATAAAGTTCCACCTGTCACAGCTCCAAAATCGCCACTTTCCGGACCTTTGTAAATCTCAATTTTATGAATTAAATCCGGCGAAATCTGATTAAAATAAGTATTCCCCGAAGCGTCAGACAAAATGAAATCATCCAGATAAACTTTCACATTTCTTACACCAAACGGCGAACGCAAAGAACTTCCGCGTACCGCAATCCTGTAACTTCCCGGCGAACGTTCTTCGATTCTCGCACCTGCAATTTGATTCACAGATTCCAGCAAACGGTCTGGCGGATTCTGAGAAAGCAGATTTTCCGAAACTACAGAGACCGATTTGGTAGAAGCGATAAATGAAACAGGTTTTTTATAAGCATCAATCTTGACTTCAGAGATCAAAGCCACAGAATCGCTCTTCTGGGAAAAGTAAAATACGCTGGAAAGTAAAAATAGAAAGGAAAGTCTTTTCATTGTTCTCAACACAGAAATCATTGTGCCGAAACATCGCAATCGTTAAAAAATTCATAAAAAAGTAATTCTTAACTTACATCAATGTGAGAGGAACGTCAACGCTATAAATTTGCACTATAATTAATCAACAAAATATTAAAAATTATGGCAACTAAATGGTTATTAGACCCAACTCATAGCGAGATCACCTTCAAAGTAAAACACTTGATGATTTCTAACGTGAAAGGAGAATTTACAACTTTCAACGCAGAGATCGATGCTGAAGATGATACATTCGCAAGCGCAAAAGTTTCCGCTTTCATCGATACAGATTCTATCTTCACAAACAATACAGACAGAGACAATCATCTGAAATCAGCAGATTTCTTCAATGCAGAAGCTAACCCGAAAATCACTTTCGAAGCTTCAACTCTTAATGGCGATGTTACAGGAAACCTTACTTTGAACGGAGTTACAAAAGAAATCACTCTAGACGTAGACTTCGGCGGAATCAACTCTGATCCTTGGGGCAACACAAAAGCAGGTTTCTCTTTCGAAGGAAAAATCAAAAGATCAGACTTCGGTCTTACTTGGAACGCAGCCTTGGGAACAGGCGGTGTGATGGTGAGCGAAGAAGTGAAAATTGCAGGAGAACTGCAGTTCGTAAAACAATAATACATCATAGTATTTTTATAGTTTGAGTTTTTGAAGTGTGAACAAGGGCAGCCTTGTTCACGCTTTTTTGATTTTAATTGTAATGATTTGGGCAGCTTTTCCGCCTTTCGTTCCCAATCTTTTTTGCAGACGATTTCAGTCTAAATAGAACTTGAGTACACGCAAAAAAGGATTTCCACTTAAGTCGGGCTGCAGATTCGACATATAAACAAGATTTGTCAAAAAAAAACTGCTCGATCCGCCAAATCTGCGAGAAAATAAAATACATTTTACATTAATACATTTTACTTTTTACAAAATAAAAATGAACCTCAACGACCTTTCCAACATCTTCGATAATTTCAAAACCACCCAAAAAATGCCTGTCCTTTTCCTGGGACACGGCTCTCCGATGAACGCCATCGAAGAAAATATTTTTGTACAGGGTTTCCGGAATATCAGTAAAGAAATTCCAAAACCGAATGCCATCATTTGTATCTCTGCGCATTGGTTTACCAACGGAACTTTCGTCACAGCGATGGAGCTTCCGAAAACGATTCACGATTTCGGCGGTTTTCCGAAAGCTCTGTTTGATGTTCAATATCCGGCAAAAGGAAGTCCTGAATTAGCCAGAGAAACTGCAGAATTATTAGCTCCTGTTTTGGTGGAAGAAGACCACAATTGGGGCTTGGATCATGGCGCCTGGTCGGTTCTCCGTCATCTTTATCCCGACGCAGATATTCCGGTCATTCAGTTGAGTATTGATTATACAAAACCGCCGGAATATCATTTTGAGTTAGCCAAGAAATTATCCAAACTTCGGGAGAAAGGAATCTTAATCATTGGAAGTGGAAACATTGTTCATAATCTGAGATTGATCGACTGGAAAAATATTGACACCGTTGGAGCTGGCTGGGATTGGGCAATAGAAGCGAGAGAGAAGACCAACAATTGGCTTCTCGATGGCGATTTCCAGAAACTCATCGATTATCAGAAACAGGGAACATTTATGCAATATGCAGTTCCGACGCCAGATCATTATTTACCATTAGTTTATAATCTCGGACTGAAAGATAAATCGGAACAACTTTCACTATTCAATGATTCTTTGATTGGCGGTTCATTGAGTATGACGTCGATAAAGATTGGATAATTGTTAAGCCTTATTTAAGAGTTTTATTTATAACTAAAAAATTAGTAATATTGTTTTAATGAAAAGAATATTACTTTTTTGCATCTATCTCAGTTTTATAAGTCATTGTTTTTCCCAAACCATTTCGGGGCAGATCCAAACGGAAAGTGGTTCAGCCATTTCGAATGTGAATGTCTATTTGGATGGAACAAAAGTTTCGTCAGTTTCCAATGGCGACGGAAGTTTTCAGTTGGATGTACAGGGACAGAAAAGCGGGAATATCATTTTTCAAAAAGATAATTACGAGACCAGTATTTTCCCTCTGGATAAAGCAATTGGAAAATCGGTTAAAGTAGTTATCAATAAAGTCAGTGAAATCGAGGAAGTTGTCATCATTCCTTATACAGAGGAGGCTTATAAGAATTTCATTAATTATTTTCTGGATCAGTTTATCGGCTTTGACCGGGATGATGTGAGAATCAAAAATCAACGGACGCTCAAGTTTTCATTTGATAGGAAAAATCAGTTCCTGAAAGTGAAAGCACCACAGACTTTGGTAATCGAAAATAAAAAATTGGGTTATACCATTCAATATAATCTGATCAATTTTCAAGCGGACTTCAAAAAGAAAAGTGTGAGTTATCTGGGAACTTCATTTTTCAAAGAAAACAGCAATAAAAAAGAATTTATCCTGAATCGAATGAACGCTTACAAAGGAAGTATGATGCATTTTTTGAGGAGTCTTTACAATAATGAACTGGAAAAAGAAGGCTTCATCGTGAATCACGCCAGACGAATCCCAAACCCCCAATATCCTTCTGAAGCAGAATTGCAAAAGCTGGAAGATCATATCAATATTGTCCGGAATCAAAGGTTACCAACTTTGCCCTGGACGGACGAGTTGGAAGCCATTGCGCAAAAGAAAAGTAAAAATACGGAGTTTGTAATGGCAATCCTCAAAACCAAAATGAAAGAATCCGATTTTACAAAACGTAAAGACGGGAAATTATTTTTAGATTTTGATGATTTGCTAATGGTAAATTATCAGAAGTATTATTATGAAATCAAAAAAGGAGAATTTGTGAAATCTGCTGGTGTTGTGACGCAATCATCAATTATTCATCCGGAGGCTATGGATTTTGAGGTTTTTCCGGAAGGCATTTCATCGGAGCCTGACCAATTGATTTTGGAAGGCGATTTTTCCCGTCAGAATATTTCGAAAATGCTGCCTTTGGATTATCAGTTCGGGAATTGATTTTGGTCTTTTTTCTGAGATATAATTTCTCGCCGATTTTGCCGATTTGATTCTACATTATTATCTGTAAAATCGACGAGAAAAAATTATAATTCCTTTTCAAAACAAACACTATTTTCAACGCCAGCATATTGTCCGTAATTGACAGTGATCTTATAACCACATTTTTGATAAAGTGCAACGGCTTCGGTTTGTCTTTTGCCGGTTTCCAGAATGGTTTTTTCGTAACCTAATTCTTTAGTCCAAGCTTCTAATTCTTTCAAAATAGTAGAAGCTAAGCCTTTTCCACGCATTTCCGGAAGTGTGAACATTCTTTTGACTTCCATTGATCTTTCATCAAAAGCTTTTATTGCGCCACAAGCCACAGCTTCATCATTATCAAAAATGACAATACAGTTTTTCAAAAGATCAATCTTGTTGTATTGGTCATAGAAAGCGTGTTCGTCGCCGTCCATCACTGCTAAATAAGCGTCTAATTGTTTTACCAATTTGTGGAAATCTTGGTTTTCGGATGTTGTTCTGAGGGTTTTCATAAATTTAATGAGTAATTAAAAGGTGCTTCGACTCCGCTCAGCATGACTCTATAATACGAATAATTACTTTAAGGTTTGTCAGTCTGAGCGGAGTCGGAGACTTTTTAGAATTTAATTTACAACCAATTTTCTCTCTCTTACCAACTCAGCAATTTTCAAAATATCTTCGCCAATCAATCTGTCATTCTCAAGTTTTGGAACTACGGAACGGATAATTGCATAATTCTGCTCAACAATTTCAGAGCAAACCGCAGGTCGTCTGAATTCCAAACCTTGCGCACCGAACATCAATTCGATTGCCAGAATATTCTCAAGATTTCCTAAGATTTGATTGAATTTTCTCCCCGAAATACTTCCCATAGAAACGTGGTCTTCCTGACCTAGACTTGTCGGTATAGAATCTGCCGAAGCCGGAAAACAAAGTGTTTTGTTCTCAGTTACCAAAGCTGCACTCGTATATTGCGGAATCATAAATCCGGAATTAAGCCCGGAGCTTTCTATTAATAATTTAGGTAAACCATATTTTCCTTCCAATAAAAGATAACTTCTTCTGTCAGAAATGTTCCCTAACTCAGCTGCAGCCAATGCGCAATAATCCAAAGGCAAAGCCATCAGTTGTCCGTGGAAATTACCACCGGAAATAGATTCTTCTGCACTCAGAATAATGGGATTATCTGTCACGGAATTCAGTTCTGTATCAGCCATTTGTTTCAGATGCTCGAAGGCATTTCTGCTTGCACCGTGAACTTGAGGTACGCATCTCATGGAATAAGGATCCTGAACGCGGTCACAGAATTCGTGAGACTTAAGATTATCAGAATTTTTCAGGAAGTTTCGCATTCTTTCTGCTACTTTTCTGCTTCCGTCAAACGGACGAATGTCGTGCAATTCTTTTTTGAAAGGACTTGCAGAGCCACGATATGCTTCAAGGCTCATAGCTGCAGTTAAGTCCGCCAAATCCAAAAGATATTCAAATTTTGATAATCCGATAATAGCGTGAGCTAAGATGAATTGTGTTCCATTAATCAAACCTAAACCTTCCTTCGGACCAAGTTTTAATGGTTGAATATTGTGCTTTTCCAAAACTATTGATGTCTCAACAGTTTTATCATTTTCCCAAACCTGGCCTAATCCCAAAAGCGGTAAAACCAAATGTGCCAAAGGTGCCAAATCTCCTGACGCACCGACAGAACCTTGCTCGGGAACAACAGGAATGATGTCTTTTTCTAACATCAAGATCATTCGTTCTATCACTTCCAGCGAAACACCCGAAAATCCTTTCGACAAAGCGTGGATTTTGGCAATCATCATTATCTTGGAAATATTCTTATCGATTGGTTTTCCAACGCCGACTGCATGAGAAATGATGAGGTTATGCTGCAGCTGCGCTGTTTCTGATTCTGATATTTTGGTGTCGCAAAGTGGCCCGAATCCTGTGTTGATACCGTAAACCGTTCTATCGGATGCTACGATCTTCTGAACATTTTCCTGCGATTTTATAATCTGTTCTTTTGATTTTTCACTGAGTTTTGCAAGGGATGGATTTTTTGCTATTTCCAAAACATCCTGATATCCAAGCGTGTCGATTCCGTAAATCATTACTAAAAAATTTTGCCTAAAAATACACTTTTCGGGAAGAACATTGTAAAGGAATTTAAATACAGCTAGAAAATAAATTAATAATCAAACTGTTTATCATACTCTTCAAGCTGCAACACTCTTTCTTTCACAATCTCCAGTTTTTTATTCTCTGCGATCAGATAAAAAAGAGTTCCGGTTTTGACATCGAAATAATATTTTTCAATTAGTCTGATTTCAGAATCTCGGAATTTGATCCAGTTTCTCTGTGCTTCTATCAATTCTTTTTTTCCAGTTTTCGTAAGCTTTTGACTTAAGGAAATATAAGATTTATTGAGTTCTTTGTCCCAGGAATCCCTGGCAGAAGTTACGCAGCTAATTTGACCTGCTGTAGAATTTCTTTGACTGAGACATTTTTCCAGGTCTTGGTCAATTTTGCTTTGAGCAAATGAAACGATGCATATTGTTAGGAAAAACAAAAGAGAAATTGGCTTTTTCATTGTTTAATTTTAAAGTTCTTAATCAAATCTCAATTCTTTCGCTTGCTTTATATGCGCCAAGTGATGCTGACAATGCCAACTGTAAATCAGAATATTTTCTTTTAACGAAATCTTTTCCGATTGTTCCGGATGAATGAATTCTTTGTTCAAATCTTCATCAGAAAGGTTTTTTAAAATGTAAACCCATCTTTCGTGCAAGGCTTCTAGTAATTTTAAAGAGACAAATGGCGAAAGTTTACTATCCGGTAATTCTGCCCACAAACTTTCTTGGTAAGGTTTGATGATAGGAGTATTTTCTGTCAAAGCCAATTTGAATCTTACATAACTGTTGATATGACTATCGGCACAATGATGAACGACTTGCGAGATTGTCCAGCCATCTGGTCTGTATTTTAATTGTAAATCTTTTTCATTAAGACTTTGGATTTCTGTTTTTACAAGATTCGGAAAGTTTTCAATTTCGGAAATGGCAGAATCGATGATTTCTTTTGTAATGGATTCCGGTTTTAAGAATGTTCCGACTGGGAATTTTAGTTCTTCAAGATTCATTATTTTAAATTTTTCATCAGGATTGCTTCCATTTTTTCATAACCTAATTTGTTGGGATGAATTCCGTCTTCAGCTATTTCTTTGGGCAAACCGTTTTTGTCGTCTTTCAAAGGCGTGTGATAATCGACATAAGTGATTTTGTTTTTCTGAGCGTAATCTTTTATCATTCGATTCAGTGCAATCACTTTCTCAGCGGGCATCATTCCTTTTCTCCAAGGGAAGTCGGAAGCGGGAAGCGCCGAACACAAAACCACTTTGATGCCATTAGTTTTTGCCAATTCTGCCATCGAAACTATATTTCCGAAAACTTTATCCAAAGAAATAGGACCTTGATTTTCTGCAATATCATTGGTTCCGGCAAGAATTATGACACGTTTTGGTTTTAATAAAATCACATCTTCCCGAAATCTCAAAAGCATCTGCGAAGTAACCTGACCGCTGATTCCTCTGCCTACGAAATTATTTTTTGTAAAAAAACCGGGATCTGTAGAAAACCAGCCTTCTGTTATAGAATCTCCCATTAATACTGAGTTTGGCTTAGCGTTATTTGATTTCAATTCCTGATTTTGTTTTTCATATTTGGCAAAATTTGCAAAGTCTTGGGTGTAAAACATGGTTGAGAATAAGCCGACGATAAAAGTTAAGATTTTCATTTTTCTGATTTATAATCAAATATATGAAATATCGACAATTAGAATTTCTGTTTGTGGAGATAATTTCGATAATTTTACAAAATGGAAAAACCTTCGAAAGATCCCTTACATGGCAAAAGACTTGACACAATTTTGGAAGAATTGGTGGATTATTATGAAGGCTTCGAAGAGTTGGGAAAACAAATCAACATCCGTTGTTTTAACGCCGACAATCCCAGCATCAATTCCTCATTGAAATTTCTCAGAAAAACCGAATGGGCAAGGGCAAAAGTAGAAAGTTTGTATCTCTATGTTTTGAGGCAAAAGAAGAAAAAAGGTTTGCTTTAAATTCCTTAATCTAAAAATATTCCACTCACATAATACCACCGATTCTGAATCGTTTTGAAAGTCGATAACTCGTGATGAACTTGCGGATTTCCATCTTTATCCGTATAAAATGCTTTGAATTCCACCTTGTTCATTAACGGCGTATCCACGATTTCCAACTTCGTCCATTCATTGATTTCACCCCATTCCTGCAAACTTTTTTTATTATGGAACTTTCGTTTTCCAGGCGAAGTTGTTTCCCAAAGATACTCACCGTTCGGAATTGCAAACGCTGAGAATCTGGAACGCATCAAAGCTTCCGGAGTTGGCGGGAATTTTTCTTTTGTGTGATAAAGTTGACAGCAATCTTTGTAAGGTTTTCCGGAACAGCAGGGACAATTCATTAAGTAGAAGTTAGAATTAAAGTGTTAGAAATAAGTTTGAGATTTGAATATACAAATCTCAAACTTATTTTATTTATCCAAAAGCTCTTTTCAGCAAACTTTCAACTTTTGGCTCGCTTCCGCGGAAGTTTTTGTACAATTCCATCGGGTCTTTTGTTCCGCCGGAAGAAAGAAGAATTTTATATTTCGAAGCAATTTCCGGATTGAATATTCCATTTTCTTTGAAATACTGAAACGCGTCAGCATCCAGAACTTCCGCCCATTTGTAGGAATAATATCCCGCAGAATATCCGCCTTGGAAAATGTGTGAAAAACTTGGTGCAGTCGCAGTTTCCGGATTTGAAGGATAGATTTGCGTTACTTTTGTGAAGTAATCTTCAAATTCTTTTACATCCGTAACTTCGTGCTCCGAAACACTTGAATGAAAAGCCATATCCAATAATCCAAGACCAACTTGCCTCATCGTCTGGTAGCCTTCCATAAAGGATTTGCTTTGTGATAATTTCTCAATTTTTTCGTCTGGTAGGATTTCGCCGGTTTGATAATGTTTGGCGAAGGTTTTCAAAAACTCAGGTTCATAACAGAAGTTTTCCAAAAACTGAGAAGGCAACTCTACAAAATCCCATTTCACCGATGTTCCGGAAAGGTTCGGATATTGTGTGTCTGCCAAAATACCGTGAAGTGCGTGTCCAAATTCGTGGAACAAGGTTGTCACTTCCTGGAAAGTCAATAAACTTGGCGTGTCTTTCGTTGGTTTGGTGAAATTACAAACCACGGAAATATGAGGACGGGAATTTTCGCCGTCTTTTTTGTATTGATTTTTATAACTCGTCATCCAGGCGCCGGCACGTTTTCCTTTTCTAGGATGGTAATCGACATAGAGTAGGGCTTTTACATTTCCGTTTTCTGTGATTTCGTAAGTTTTTACGTCATCGTGATATTTTTGAACATCATTGATTTCTTTAAATTCTAATCCAAATAATGTTCCTGCCAAACCAAAAACCGCTTCCTGAACTTTCTCGAGTTGGAAGTAAGGTTTCAGTTCTTCATCATCAATATCGAATTTTTGCTTTCTTAATTTTTCAGCATAAAAAGCGTGGTCGTAACTTTGAAGGTCATCTATTCCGTCGGCTTTGGCTAAGGTTTTCAGTTCTTCGATTTCTTTTTGGGCGAAAGGTTTTGCTTTTTCCAAAAGTTCATTAAGGAATTCAAACACTTTTTCCGGCGATTTTGCCATTCTTTCTTCCAGAACGAAATCTGCATAATTTTTATAACCTAACAATTCTGCTTTTTCCTGACGTAGTTTTACGATCTCTTTAATCAGATTTTGATTGTCAAATTCACCACCGTCAAAAGATTTTTTTCCGTTTGCAAGAGCCAATTCTTTTCTCAATTCACGGTTTTCTGCGTAAGTCATTGCCGGAAGATAACTCGGATATTGAAGCGTAATCATGTAGCCTTCCAAACCTTTTTCCTTTGCATCTTCTTCATATTGCTGAAGAATGGCTTCCGGAATACCTTTTAGTTCTTCTTTATCAGTAATATGTTTGAAATAAGCGTTGGTTGAAGCCAAAGCATTTTGACCGAACTGAAGTGATTTGATGGACAAATCCATATTGATTTTCTCCAGTTTCTTTTTGTCTTCTTCATTTAAAAGAGCACCGCTTCTTACAAAACCTTTATAAGTTTCATTCAGCAACATTTTTTGTTCTTCATTCAGAGATAAAGTTTCTTTCTGGTCATAAACGTTTTTGATTCTTTCAAATAATTTTTCGTTTTGAGAAATTTTAGAAGAGAATTCTGTCAAAAGTGGTGAAACGTCTTGAGCAATTTTCTGAATCTCATCATTGGTTTCTGCAGAATTCAGATTGAAGAAAATACTGGAAACTCTGTCCAATTGTTCTCCCGAGAAAGCCATTGCTTCGATCGTGTTTTCGAAAGTTGGTGTTTCTGGATTGTTTGTGATTTCGTCGATTTCCTTTTCTGAGGTTTTGATTAGTTCCTGAAATGCGGGAAGATAATGTTCTTCTTTGATGTCGCTGAAAGGTGATGAGGTATATTTTGTACTGAATTTTTCTAAAAGTGGATTCATATTTTTATTTGGAATTTTAATTTTTATGTGCTTCGAGAGCCTCAGCATGACAATGCAGATACGATGGTATTTTAGCACTGTCAGGCTGAACGGAGTCGAAACCTTTTCTAACTTGATTGAAGTCACAAATTTAATACCTAAAGTTGAAAGTATGACAAAATTGCGCCCCGACTTGCCTCTCTATTTTTAATATATTTTATTTGAATCGGCGAACCACTTCGTTAGGTTTGAGTGGAGCTCTTTTTTTGCCGTTGCGATTGTTGAAAAGTTCTATCGAATACATCACGTCTTCGCAACGGCAGAAAAAAGCGGGAACGGAAGGCGGATAAAGGCGCCCAAATCATCGACGTCATAAAGTGAAAGAAATATTGTCATAGGAAAAGTTTTTGTGTTCAAATTATTTTTAGATTTGTTATTAGCTCAAACTATGTAAATTATGAAAAAATTTTTGAAAATCGTAGGCGTTATTCTGGCAATTTTCATTGCTTACTGCGCGATTGCAATGTTGGTTGTTGACAGCAAATGTCATAACGAAAAGTCAATTATCATCAATGCTCCGAAAGAGAAAGTCTGGCAGAATGTGAATTCTATGAAAGCTTTTAACACGTGGAATCCCTGGATGAAGTATGATCCTAAGTTGGCCGTGACTTATAAAGGAACAAATGGTAAAGTTGGCGATGGCTACCATTGGAAAGGCAATGATGATGTGGGAGAAGGTGAACAGGAAATCACAGCAATCGTTCCTAATGAAAAAGTTGCGACAAAAATGCACTTCATCAAGCCAATGGATGATACTGCTACTTCTGATCTGCTTCTTGCAACGGAAGGTTCAGGAACTAAAGTTACCTGGACAATTGATTATGAAATTGAAACCCTTTTCAAACCGATGAAACCGATGATGACCTGGCAGATGAACAAATCATTCTCGGAAGGTCTGGAAAAACTGAAATCGCTTTCTGAAAAGTAATTAAAATAAAAAATCGCCCCGAATGTTCGGGGCGATTTCATTTGATTTGAAAAATTTATTTTGTTTTATTTGACGATCAATTTAGAAACTGCTAAGCCTTCGTCTGATTTTAACTGAATCACATAAGCGCCTGAACCGATTCCGTTTACAGAGAATGTTTCGTCTCCTTTTGCAGATTTCAGTCCGAAAGATTTTACAAGTTTTCCGTTAAGATCGAAAACGTTGATTTGTCCGTTTTTCGCTTTGTTGTATCTGATTTTCAATAATCCGTCTGTTGCTGGATTCTGAACGATTTGAAGTGATGTTTTGTTTGTATCGATTTTAGTTTCGTCAGTTGCCAACGCCACTTGATTTCCAAAAATTCTGAATTCGCCTGGCTGAAGAACTACTGTTGTAGAACCATTAGCAGACATAGAAGAATTATCCATCAAGTTATACCAGGTTCCGGAATATGGAAAATTAGGCGTAACAGTTTGTGCTGTAGTTGTCAGGTTTGCAACAATAACTACATTTTTAAGCGTGTTTGCTGCTAAAGCGTCATTCCAGATATAAATTCTAGGTAATAAGTTTCCGGATTCTACAGTGAAAGTTGTAGTATCAAAAACCTGACTAGATAATTTGATCTGTAATATTTTTGCCCAAGTGTCATAGATTGCTTTTCTGGCCGCGTTGGAATCATAGCCCAATGCGAAAGCAACTGGTTTTGGAGATAATCTGCAGTCATTACTGATTGTGCCGTCTTCGCAACGGTTGATACTGAATTCATAACCTAATTCACCAAACTGCCAGATCATTTTAGGTCCGGGAACTGTTAAAAATACTGCACCATAAGCTTTTTGTCTTTCTAGGGCTGTATTAAGATTTTTAACACTGTAAGCTCCGTTTACGTTTCCATAAGTCAGATTTTTGAACATTAGACGCTCTTCATCGTGGCTTTCTCCATAAGTTACATTTCTTCTTTCACTGAATCCGTGGTTTTCGAAATCAACTCTGTTGAAGTTGCTGTTGGAATCGTAACCCATTGTGTTTTGACCGTAAGGACCAGTTAAATTATCCCACATCATTACACCTTTTCCTTCGTTTACTCTGTAATTTGCCCATTGTTGCTCTTCCTGATCTGTTCCCAAATGTTCGAAAATGATATAAGAAGAAGAGTCATAAGACCATTGGTAATCTGAATATAATTTCAAAACATCTACTCTGTCCTGCTGATAAGCATTTGTACAAGCTTCGTCTGACGCTGTACAATTCTGAGTAAATCCTTTTGTAAGATCCCAACGGAATCCGTCCACTTTGTATTCTTTGATCCATTGTTCAAGTACTCTGTTCACATAATATCTTGTGTCAGCTTTTGAATGGTTGAAGTCATAGAAAACATTATAAGCGTGCGTTGGCAACTGATTGAAGTATGGATTGTTGGAGGCAACACCGCCATAACTTCCGTCAGTACTTGTTGACCAAAGTCTTTCTAGTGGCGATCTTCCTGTAGCGTGGTTTAGCGCAACATCAAGGATTACTGCGATTCCGTTTTGGTGGCATTTATCAATGAATTCTTTGAATTTTTCCGGTGTTCCGTAAGCTTTGTCTAAAGCTAAATGGAATCCTGGATTATAACCCCAAGAGCTGTTTCCGTCAAATTCCATTACCGGCATTAGTTCGATTGCGTTGACGTTCAATCCTTTGATGTACGGGATTTTATCGATCATTGCCTGCCAGTTTTTCCCTTCTGTGAAATCTCTTACCAATGCTTCATAAACAATAAGGCTTTGTTTTGCTGGCTTTTGAAAATTAGTCACAGTCCAGTTATATGCAGGTTTTGCAGTCTGGATTACTGATACATCATATTGCTGTCCAGCCGGATAAGTTGGTAATCCCGGGTAAGTATTTGTGCTGATAAATGGATCATCATCCGGAGAAAGAACTAATGTAGAATAAGGATCAGCTACTTTTACACCGTCACTTGTTCTGTATTGGAAAGTATAAACCTGCTGAGGTGTCAATCCTGTAATTTCTAACCAGAAAAGATTGGTATTATTCGTATCTCTCTTCATTATATAATTAGAAGAAACCTGCCAGTTGTTGAAGCTGCCAATTACGTGAACATAACTTTTGAAAGGCGCATATAAAGCCAATCCAACTTTTGTAGGATCATTCGGATCGTAAGAAATTCCTTGTCTCATGTAAGAAGGAATCGCAGCACTCTGAGTTGTTGGTGTTGGGGAAATACTGAACTTTGAAGTCTGTACAGATCCGTCGGCTACACTGGTTGCAGTCAGTTCAATCTGATTGTCAGTCGTGATGTTATATGCTGTGAACATGGATGAAACATTGTTCGCTGTATAAATTGTGTTTCCGTTTGCTTTTACAACATAGTTTGCAGGTAAAGATGTGCTGTAAGAAATAGGATAGTTATTTCCGGAAGCAATGAAGTTTACTGAGCCATTTTTTGGAGTTGTGGTTACAAACTGGAATTTGCCAACTTCAGAATAGATATCCTGAGATTGTCCGTTTCCGGTTTTCGTTTTCAGAAGGAAACCGATTCTTCCCAATCCGGTTCTGTTGTAGAACGTTTTTGGGACAAATGTCATTGTGTAAGTATCATTACCGGAATTGTAAGTCAACTTATTAGTTTCACTTGATGCTGCCCAGGCTCCGTTTGTTGGACAATCCTGGCTGTTGGTATCACTGATGTCGTAGGACCAGGCCCATAAGTACAAAGCGTTGTTGGCAACACCCCAGGTAGATTCATTAATACTACTTCCATTAAAGGTAATGGTAATAGATTCGTCTTCGTTGAATGCGGATGGACTGATCGAGTAGGTGACCGTCTGTGTCTGCGCATAGCTAATGATCGCAATAAAAATTGCAATCAGATTGTAAAATTTTTTCATTGGTCTATATATAAGGTTTTAAATATATCATTTTTTCATCATTCAGAATTGTTTTTTATTCAAATGCTATTTGTGGTTTTAATTAATTGAAAATCAAATGCTTATATTTGATTTTTGAAAAATATTTTAAAGTGATGTTGATTTTCATTTAACCGAATATTAACATTAAATACATATTTAAGTAAGATTTGATTTATGTGATTTTTCTGTTATTTTGAAAAATAAACCTTATTATTATTTTATAATTCATATTATTTTCTATATTTTTACGGTCAAATAAAAAGCAATAAACATTTATTTTGATTAAATAGTAAGCGTAAAACCATTCTATTAATTGAAATTGAGTTGAAATTATTCGTTTATTTAAAAAATTTTGTACTAAATTTAAAAAATCAAATTGTAAATTATGAAAAGTGCATCTGAATCTGGTTACCACTTAGACGGAGTCGATAAAGAGATTGTTTATATGTTGATGGATAACGCAAAGACTTCTCTTGCGCATATATCTAAGCACGTAGGGATTTCGACGACTGCAGTTCACCAAAGAATCAAAAAACTTGAGCAGGCAGGCGTGATAGAGAATTCTATTTCGTTCCTTAATCCACGAAAAATTGGTTACAAAGTGGTTTCTTACATCGGTGTTTTTCTGGATCAGCCGAGTCATTACCAAGATGCTATCAAGAATCTTAACCTGGTAAATGAAGTGGTAGAAGCCCATTACACTACAGGAAATTATACGATTTTCCTAAAAGTACTTTGTAAGGATAATGACCACCTGATGGAAATCCTGAACAAGATTCAAAAACTAAAAGGTGTTACAAGAACAGAGACCATTCTTTCTCTGGAACAGAGCATCAGCAGACAACTGAAAGTTTAATTAAAACTGATATAATTATAAAAGGATGCAAGTTATTTGTATCCTTTTTTTATTTTTGTAAATATGAAATTGCCATTATGAAAATCAATCAATATTTAGACTCAACATATCTCAAAACTCCTGCTCAATCCGGATTGACTGAGGAACAGACTTTAGAAAAAGTAAGAGAACTGACAGACGAAGCCATAGCTTACAACTTCAAAGAAGTAATGATCCGACCGAATTATGTAAAAATGATTAAGGATTATTTGGTTTCAAAAAATTCTGAAGTTCTGGTAGGAACAGTTATCGGTTTTCACGAAGGAACTTATTCTCTGGAAGAAAAATTAGCAGAAGCAAATCAAGCAGTTTTGGATGGAGTAGATGAGTTAGATTATGTTATCAATTATGAAGCTTTCAAAGCCGGAAAACTGGATTTGGTTGAAAAAGAATTTGTTGAAGGAACAAAATTAGGACTGGACTTCGGAAAAACTGTAAAGTGGATTATCGAAATCGCTGCTCTTTCCGATGATCAAATTGCTGATCTTACTGCAAACATTTGGAAATGGGCGCAGGCAAATTTTGAAGAAAAAGACTTCTCAAAAATATTCGTAAAATCTTCCACAGGATTTTTTGCCACAGAAGGCGGAAAACCTAATGGAGCAACTTTCGAAGGCGTGAAAATAATGCTGGATAACGCAGGGAAACTTCCCGTGAAAGCTGCCGGCGGCGTGAAAACACCTGACGATGCGGAGAAAATGATCACTTTAGGAATCCAAAGAATCGGAACTTCTGCGGCGAAAGCACTTCTTGGCGAAGGCGAAGCTGGTGCAGGATATTAAATTAAATCTCATACGATATAAAAACCTCTCAAATTTTGAGAGGTTTCTTGTTTTTAACCTTTTTGACTTGTCTTAGATTTAAAAAGCATTTATCATTTCAATGATTTTTTCTATTTCTATACCATCGTTTTGCATTTGTAAAACAATTCGATATAATTTTATTTCACTCTCTAATTCGATATTCTTATTTCCAATTATGCTTCTGTCAATGAATTCTTTAGAGTAATTTACTCCAATTTGATTCATTTTTCCTTTAATATTGTCTGTGGTTTGTTCTCTAGGTATTTCAAGAACAAAATGCGTAAACATAATATTGAAGATGGCTTCCGATGTGTCTTTTCCATCGAATATAAAATGTTTTTGAAATTCAGAGTAATTAATTTTACTTGATGCCTTTTTAAACATCAAGGCTAATATTTTTTGAGTATCATTTTCTAATTCATTTGTATCGTCCTCAGGTTTATATGGAATAGTTGGAGGTAAGGCTTGCATATTTTTTATATCAGCACCTTTATGTAACATTTCATTAATTGCTCGAAAATCCCCACTATGAAATAATATTTTCATAAAATCTTTTTTCAGGTATTCATTCCAATTGATTTTAATAGAATTGAATAGTTCATCCAATATTTTTGAATCTTTAAATTTTATTTCTGTTTTTGATTTGTCACTATTTTCTAAAATGTAATAATCTGTGTATTCCACTTCAGGAATGAATAAACGACAAAAAAAATGAGGAATAAAAAGATAAATCAGTTCCGTGTTTTCTTCTGATTTTGTGAGTTGAAATATATTATTCAGAATTGAATCAGGATTATCGTAGTTCTCAATGAAAATATTTACTGATTCTTTATAAATATCATTTGACGTATTTGTTGTGTTGTTTTGAACTTGTTTTGGTTCTGAAGCAGATTTATTTCCAAATATTTTTTTAAAAAAACTCATTATCTATAAACTTAGATTTAAAATATTAGTAAAAATACTAAAAAATAAATACTGAATTTAAGTATTAACATATTCTGATTTAATGTCCCTTGAAAAAGTCAAGCATCATTTCCAAAGCATTTTCAGAATGCATCTTTTCTCCGTTTTCAAGGGATTCTTTTGCTGCTTCTGAGGCTCTTTTTCTCATATTAATTTCATATTCAGAAATAGCTTCTGTCAAAGAATTGTATTTTTCTGAAGTCAGGTATTCACTCAATTCCAAAGCGTCCAGCATTGCCATGTTTGCACCTTCGCCGGCAAACGGAGGCATGACGTGTGCTGCATCACCAATCATTGTTAAGTTGGATTGAGTTTCCCAGGTTTGATCCAAAGGCGTACAATAAATAGGTCTCGGAATAAAAGGTGTTTCCGCATTCGCAAACAGTTCGTGCCAGATATTGCCCCATTCGGAATAATTGGTTTTGAACCATTCCAGAACTTTTAATTTATCATTGAAATCCAAACCGCTTTCAATTGCCCAATTCTCATCCGCTTTGAAGCTTGCATAGAAACCGATGTCGCCATTGCCTTTTTGTCCCATCAGAATATTTTTCGCATTTCCGAAAGCCATTATTTTTCCACCATTGATCAGAGAATCCATATTTGGAACTTTGATTTTTGATTGATAAATATTTCCCTCAAGCATTAATATTCCGGAATAGAACGGTTTGATGTCCGTAATGTAAGGACGGATCTTGGAATTGGCACCGTCAGAAGCTATTACGATGTCTGCGTAAACGGATTCTCTATTTTTGAAATTTAATTTCCAGCCTTCATCTTGCTTTTCCATCGAGATAAAATGGCTGTTCCAAACCACAGTTTCTAGTTCCAAAGATTCCAGCAAAATTTTCCTTAATGCGCCACGGTCGATCTCAGGACGAAAATATTCATCACCAAAGTTTTCCTCAAGATTTGTTTCATGATCGCTGTAGAAAACTTCTGCTTTTTCATTTACAATTAATGTTTTATCTGCGCCTGGAAGAAAATTTTCCTTGAATTCTTTTAAAAGTTCAGCTTTTCGGATCGCAGCCAATCCGGAGTCTTCGTGAAGGTCGAGAGGCGAACCTTGCACTCTTGCATTTTTATCAAGATCTCTTTCGTATACTTTTACATCAGCACCTTTCATTTGTAGAAGTCTGGCTAAAGTCAATCCGCCGGGACCGCCGCCAACGATGGCGATTTTTTTATTATTGATGAGCATAATTTTAATTTTATGCTGCAAAATTACTTGGTGTGATAAACCAAAAATTGTAAAAATCGGTCATTTTGATTTTTGAATAGTTCCTTGGGAGAAACGCCGGACAGCTTTTTGATTTCTTTGATAAAATGAGATTGATCGGTAAAATTAAGCTGAGGAAAAAGATTGCCGTCTTTTATATGAAAAAGCGAAGCCTGAAATCGAAGAATATTACAGTAATATTTTAACGAAATCCCTAAATGCTTTTTGAAATACCGGTTGATCTGTCTTTCTTCCCAGGCTATTTTTTCTGAAAGTTCTTTAATGCTAATTTCGCCGTCTGTTTGAAAAATTAAATTTAATAACTTTAGTTTTCGCTCGTCTAATTTTTCGGGTAAAAGTGATTGGATTTTCAGATTTGCTTTTTCACAAAATGCTTCAAAATTATCCAGATCATTAATATTGAAATCCCAGAAATCATTTGGCAAAACCATTCCGCTGTTTACAAATTCTGCAATGGATTGATGAAGAATGTATTCCAACGCCAACGGATTAAAACTAATGGCAAAAAAAGAAGTAATATCCAGCTTCGGTGTTGGTTTTGGTTTCGTTTCCAAACCCATCAATACAATTTGAAGCTGGTCGTTTTTTGTTTTGCAGAACAGAAGATCGATCTTCCCATTTGGGATCACGACGCCTTCCTGTTGGCTTGACAGATTTTGAAGGGACGAAAAACAATATACATAATCAGCAATCGATTGATCGGGTTTGATGAGTCTGTATTCTAATTCGGTATTCATTTTTTATCAGCAAATAATATTTTTATTTACTGTCAGAAGGTTCCCAGAGTTCAATTTTATTCCCGTCAGAATCCAGAATGTGAACAAATTTTCCGTAATCAGAATCTTCGATCTCATCAAGAACTGTTACGCCGTTCTCTCTTAGATTTTTTACCAATCCCTCAATATTCTGAACGCGGTAATTGATCATAAATTCCTTTTTCGAAGGGGAAAAATAACTGCTTCCGGTTTTGAACGGACTCCATTGCATAGACTCGATTACGTCGGGATCATTGCTGTTTCTCGATTCGAAAGTTGCGCCCCATTCTGTAGTGTCAATTCCAAGATTTTTTGCATACCAGTCTCTGGTTTCTTTCGGATCATCAGAGAAAAAGAAAATACCGCCGATGCCTGTTACTTTTGGAGTTTTGTCTGAGTTGTCCATAGTTCAGTTAATTTATTTAAATCAAATATAATTATTTTATCCCAACAATTTACTCTGCGACCCAAACACTCACATTCCCTGCAGGACAAGGGAAATCTGCCCAGCCATTTTCGTCTATTGTAACTTTGTTATCCAAATGTCCGGTAAAATCATAGAAAGTCTGTCCCACATATCGTTTTCCAATTTCCATTGGTTTGTGGTAAGCATCTTTGTTACTCAAAACTACAGCGCAACCGGAATGTTCCTCATCGCCTTCACGGATCCAGCCAAGACAATGCGCATCTTCAAAATAATCTTTCTGATTGCCATATGCGAAGTCTTTTCTGGCTTTCAAAAGTTCTTCAATAGCGTCTACTTTGTCAAGGAATATTTCATGCTCAATGCCATCTTCTCCGTGATCTTTGTAAGTTGCTCCGTAAAGATCGGGATAGAAAACACAAGGATATCCGTCTTTTCTTAATAAAATCAAAGCATAAGCTAATGGCTTGAACCAAGTCTCAACCGGTGCTTCCAAAGCCTGAAGCGGCTGCGTGTCGTGATTGTCAACCACAGTTACGGCTTTGTCCGGATGTGAAGCGACTAACGTTTCATTGAAGATTTGTCTTAGATCATAATCCGGCGTTTTGGAAGCCACATGCAGGTTATTCTGAAGAGAAGAATCGAACAGACTCATACAACCTTCTGTAGCATCTATATACGCTTCCAAAAGTTTCAACTCGCCGGGTGCCCAATATTCGCCAACTGCAAAAATGTTTTTCCCGGTGTTGGATCTCAGAACCGTGAGCCATTCTTTGTAGAAATCCGGTGAGATGTGTTTTACTGCATCAAGCCGAACGCCGTCAAAATCTGTCTGATCATGATACCATTTTCCCCAATGATTCAGTTCTTCGCGTACGAATGGATTCCGATGTTCGATGTCATTGTACATTAAGTAATCGTAGTTTCCTTTTTCGTCATCCACGATATTATCCCAGCCATCGCCAAAGTCATTAATAATTCTGTAGATACTTGTTTCTTTTCCTTCTGCATAATCCACGCCTGTAAAACAAGTGAAGTCCCATTTGAAATTAGAATAAGTATCGCCTCTTCCGGGGAAAGTAAATTTGGTGTAAGATTCAATTTCCATAACGTCCGAGATGTCTTTGTTGCGGTCTTCTTCGTCAACTTCTATCACTTTGAATTTCTCCAGCTCGTCGCCACCAGCTTTATGATTGAGAACGACATCGGCAATTACCTGAATGTTTTTTTCTTTTAATGATTTTATGGCAGCTATATACTCGTCCTTGGATCCATACTTTGTGACCACATTTCCTTTCTGGTCAAACTCTCCAAGATCAAAAATATCATAAGGATCATAACCTACAGAATAGACGGCGTTGGTGCTTTTGTAAGCCGGCGGAAGCCAGGCTGCGGTTATGCCGAGATCGGCTAAATATTGTGATTGGTCTTTTGTATGTTTCCAAAGGAAGGAGTCGCCATCGGTGTACCAATGGAAAAATTGTATCATCGTCCCGTTCATAAGATTGTAGATTTTTTCAGATTGTTTGATTTGATTTTTCAACTATAGAAAATATCAAGCCAAGGAGTTGGGGAGAGATTCAAGAATAAAGTAAAATTATTCAATTTGAAAACAGAAATTATAAAAAAAACGAGCCTCAAACACTCAGTGACGAATCAAAAACACTCAAAGATGAGGCAAAAAGACTCGACAATGAGTAAAAAGACTCAATGACGAGTAAAAAAGACTGGATGATGAATCAAAAAGACTCAAAAATGAGTAAAAAAGACTCAACGACGAGGAAAAAAGATTGGTTGATGAGTGAAAAAGACTTAAATCAATCATTTTCAAACTCCTGAAATGGAATTTTCAGCTGAACAGAAACCTGTTTTTTTTCTTCTGTATTGAGGTTTGATAATGATAATCCAAGTAATCTGATTGCTTTGTCGAAAGGCCTCAGTTCCCAAAGTTGTTTCGCTGTGTTGTAGAATTTCTCTGCGTTTTCGAAATAGAGTTCCTGCGTTTTGCTTCTCGTGTAAAGTGTGAAATCTTTGTATTTTATTTTTAAAGTGAGCGTTTTTCCTTTGATTTCTCTTTTACCGAGACGCTCTTCCAGTTCCAGACTCAGGGATTTTAGTTTTTGATCTATTTCTTCATCTTCATTGATGTCATCCCAAAATGTCCGTTCCACTGCGACACTTTTCTGGATTCGGTTGGGTTTCACTTCGCCGTTATGGATTCCCCGCACGACATTGTAATAGTATTTTCCGGATTTGCCAAAGAGTTTTTCCAGCTCGTCAAGAGATTTTGCCTTCAAATCAGAACCTTTGAAGATATGCAAAGTGTGCATTCTATTGGCAGTGACTTTCCCAACGCCGTAGAATTTCTCTATCGGAAGATTTTCCAGAAATTCATTGATTTTTGTTGGGTGAATGGTTTTCTGTCCGTTTGGTTTATTGATGTCTGAAGCGACTTTAGCCAAGAATTTATTAATAGAAATCCCGGCTGAAGCTGTGAGTCCCGTTTCCTCGAAAATTCGTTTTCTTATTTCTCGTGCAATGTCGTTGGCAGATTCTATGTCTTTTTTGTTCTCGGTAACATCCAGGTAAGCTTCGTCCAGAGAAAGTGGTTCTACGAGATCTGTATATTCGTGGAAGATATTTCTGATTTTGCTTGATATTTCTTTGTATCGGGAAAATCTCGGTTTTACGAAAATCAGATGCGGACATTTTTCTCTCGCGGTTTTACTTGGCATTGCAGATCTTACTCCAAATTTCCTGGCTTCATAACTTGCTGCTGCAACTACGCCGCGATGTCCGCCGCCAACAGCAATGGCTTTTCCACGCAGACTCGGATCGTCGAGCTGCTCAACAGAGGCATAAAATGCGTCCATGTCTACGTGGATTATTTTGCGCTGAGGCTGCATTTATAAATTAGAATTTACCACAAAAATTTTTAACATTTTTATCAAAACTATATACTATAATCAAGTAATCAGAATTCTTTTCTGTCATTTTTGTTTTTTGTAAAAACCTTTTCTGAGCAATATCATAAACATCATTATGAACTTTGACAAATTTTTCTTGATCTTCAGGTAAAGGAAATTGTTTTTTTGCAACATCATAACAAGAATCATCGAGTTTGAATTCTTGTTGAACAAATTCACAAAAAGACAATTTCCTTTTATCTAATGAATCTAATAAGGTTTCAAGTTTTTTTACATCCTTTGATTTTTTAATGTTGGGAATAATCCTTTCTCTGAATTCGTCATTTGGTAATAGATATTTCTTTTGAATTACCGTCTTTGTAATAGGTTTATTTGTTTCTGCTTTTTGACAAGAAAAAGTAAATGCTATTACTACTATAAATAAAATTTTTCTCACAATAATTTTTTTGATGGTCATTATTTTAAACAAATTTAATCAAAAAAAATCCCGAAAATTTTCGGGATGATGTTCTTATTGTTATCAATCTTGTTTATCTTTTAAGTAATTACTTGCATTCGTGTTTTTAGGATTAAGCTCCAGTGATTTTTTATAATTAATTATTGCTTCTTTCCGATTACCTAGTGATTCCAAAGTTTCTGCATAACTATCGTAAACATTCGCACTGTTTGGAAACAAAAAGGTGTTTAGTTGGAAAACTTGCAATGCTTCGTTTTTCTTTTCTTGTTCTAGAAGTTGATATCCCCAGGAATTTATTTCGTCTTCGGAAAGTTTAAAATCTTTGTTGTTTTTTTTAATTTTCGTATAAATTTTAAAACCGCTTTTAAATTTATTCTCAATAAGTTGCTGACGTAATAATTTTAGGTTTTTACTTAATCCAAAACCATTTTTAACTTTCATATCCGGGAAGTAGTAGCCAGCAATTTCATCAATAAACCATTCGGGATTGGAGCCTTGAAGATTGGTTAAAACCACAATTGAAAGATCATCCTTTGGGTAGAGAAATAATGCCGAACGCATTCCGCCAACCGGAGCTGCAGCAGGATGGTCTTCTCTATCAACTGTTGGCCAGCCCAGCCCATATCCATTGGTTAATTTGTTAAAACCATCGATATGTCCATCGTTTAATTTTACAGAAGTGAAAAGTTGTTGAACACTATTTTTATTTTGTAATAACTTTCCGTTTTGCAATGCGATAAGCCATTTGCTTAAATCTTCGGAGGTGGAAATGATGCCTGTCGCAGTTCTGAAGAATACGGGAAATGTAGCAAAAGCATTGTGCAGTTTTCCGTCATTGATCCATTTGCCATCCGTATTAATAATTGTGGAATATGAACCAGCATTGTTTGGGATGATATCGTTGGAGTCTCCAAACTGTGTGGCAGTCATATTACAAAGCTTAAATTGATTTTCTTCAATAAACTGTGTGAAATGTTTACCGCTTAATTTCGTGATGATTCTGCCTAAAATATAATATCCCGTTTGGTTATAACTGAATCTTTCTCCGGGTTTAAATTCCATCGGCAAGGTCTTTACCAGTTCCCAGTTTTTCTCTTCAACACCATTGCCTAGAACCTGTTCTTTTTCATCGATATTGTTAGGAAGTCCGGACGTGTTACTTAATAATTGTGTGATAGTTATAGATTTCCATTCGTTGGGTATGTCCGAAATATATAGAGAAATGGGATCATCTATTTTTAATTTTCCTTGCTCTTGTAATTGCATAATTGCTACTCCTACAAAAGCTTTTGTCATAGAGTTGATCGAGAAAGTAGTTTTGGAATTGGTTGGAACCTGATGTTCCAGATTCGCAAAGCCATAATTGCTTAATTTTTCTAACTTTCCATTTTTAATAATAGCCAACTGGAGTCCAGGGATTTTCATTTGTCTCATCTTATCCTTGACAAATATGTCGATGCTGTCAGAAGCATTTTGGGATAATAGTTGATTTGACAAAATTGTAATAAAGATTAGCAGGAAAAATTTTCCTATTATTAATTTTTTCATTCAGAATTATTTAATAGATAGACAATTATAGAAGTCATTTTATTACATTGACTCATAAGCTTGCAGAAAGTTGATGATCTAAACGAAAAAATCCCGAAAATTTTCGGGATTATGTTATTTTGTGTACCTGTCAATTGTTAATTGAATGTCCGGATCGTCGGGTGTGATGGCGTAATATTTTGCAATCCCTGATTTCTGATCTACAACAATATATCTCGGAATCCAGTTGAGGTCGATGTAATTATTGAAATCATTTTTCCATCCGGATGCAAACCAATAATTCTCTTTGTCTGCCATTTCGAATTTATCAAGGCTTTTCAGAAATCCTTCTTTTGATCTTTCCAAAGAGAGGAAAACAAAATCGATGTTTGGGTTGTTTGCTTCCAATTCTTTTGCTTTCGGAAAAGCTTTCAGACAATCCTTGCACCAGCCGGCCCAGAAATCTAAAATCAAGACTTTACCTTTGTGCTGATTTAATATTTCATTGATGGAAATTTCTTTCCCGCTTCGATCTTGTAATTTCTGATCTAAAGCTTCTTTGGAAAATTTGGTTTTCAGAACTTTTGGAACTTCCTGAGAAAAACCAAATTGGAAAACCATTAGTAGTGTGTAAATTAATATCCTCTTCATTATTTTAATTTTTTTGACCAACGAAGTTAAGAATTATTTTGAAACTTAATAATAGATTGGTGGTTTTCATATTCATAAACATTTATAATAATTAATATTTAATTTATAAAATATAATTACTTTTGCTGAAAAATAATTAATGGAAAAACTGAACTTCATTAAAAATAAATTTAAAAATTTTGATGAAGAATTTTATAGCGAATTGGCAGAAAATTCTGTTCTTACGACCGTAGAGTCTAAACAAGAACTCATAAGAGAAGGTCAAAAAGTGAACTACATTCCAATACTTGTAAATGGGATCGTAAAAGTTTTCTCGCTAAATGATGGTAAAGAATTACTCTATTATTATATAGAACCTTCGGAAAGCTGCATTATGACTTTCTCATCAATATTTACTGACAGACTAAGTAAGATCTACGCTATTACTGAGGAAAAATCTGAAATTCTGCTTTTGCCTGTTTCCCAATTCCTTACATGGCTGATAAAATATCCTAAGCTGAACCAAATATTTTTTATGGAATATGACCTTAGGTATAAAATAATGATGGACACTATTAGCCAGGTTGTCTTTCAAAGACTGGACAAAAGAATTTTTGAATATCTGGGGCAGCGAATCAAAAGAAATGGAAATCCGGTTTTGAAAATTTCGCATAAAAAAATTGCAGATGACTTGGGAACCGCAAGAGAAGTAGTGAGCCGTATTCTTAAAAAATTTGAAAAAGAAGGGTTGATTGTGCAAAGCTCATTAGGTATAGAAATTATTGGTAAGTGGTGATATTTGTCACCGTTTTTTTGCCGTAAGACTTCATATTTTTGGCTCAAAGTGCCAATATGACTAAAACTTTCTTCTTTATTTTTTCATTAATTTCAGTTTATGCTTTTTCTCAGGAAGATTTATTAAAAGAAATCGATACTACTGCAGTGAAAAAGCCTTATTCTCCAAGCTTCAAAGCCTTACAGATCGTAACGGCACAGTCTACAAAACTGCCAGCCAAAAAGGAATTCTATCTGGATATTTCTCACAGATTTGGTGATGTGAGCGATGGTTTTAAAAACTTTTTCGGACTCGATAATGCTACTACAAAACTGGGCGTTATTTACGGACTTACAGACTGGATGTCTGTTAATTTTGCGAGACATACTTATCAGAAAACTTATGAACTTGGCGCAAAGTACCGGCTTGTAAAACAGGAAAACGAATCTCCGGTTGACATTGTTGGTTATAATGTTTTGGATATTAATTCTGAACTCAGGAAAGATGATTTTCCAAAACTTGAATTTTCTGACAGAATGGTTTATGTTTCCCAAGTTCTGATTTCCAGAAGATTTACAGAGAATCTCAGTTTGCAATTGACGCCCAGTTACATTCACAGAAATCTTATTGAACCTACAATTGACAGCAAAAATCTATTCTCTACAGGTTTAGGCGGACGCTATAAGATCTCAAAAAGAGTATCTATCAACGCTGAATATTTTTACAATTTTGAAGATAAGAATTATTATAAAAATCCTTTTTCTGTCGGGATGGATATTGATACGGGCGGACACGTTTTCCAATTGGTTTTCAGCAATTCGCAGGCTAATACAGAAAGTGGCTACATCAGCAATGCAACAGGCGATTGGCTGAAAGGTCACTTCTTCTTCGGCTTTAATCTTTACAGGGTTTTTTAAAAGAAATATTATGAAGAATACAATAAAATTATCAGCCACTGTTTTGAGTTTTTTTGCATTGATGAGCTGCGAAACGAAAACCTTCGAAGATATTTCTGACAATACACCTATTCCGGAAATTGTGACCTATAATAAAGATGTAAAAACGATCATTCAGAATAATTGTGTGGTTTGCCATTCGCCAACCGGATCTAATCCTTATTTCCCTTTGACAGATTACACGGCTACGAAAAATGCGATTGACAATATATTGGACAGAATACAACGAGCCAACGGCGATCCGGAAAAGATGCCTCAGGGTGGAACTTTGTCTCCGGATAATATTAATATCATTAAAAAGTGGAAAGCTGACGGGCTTTTGGAAAATTAATAAGAATTTAAAACAGAAACAATGAAACCTATCATCTTAATATCAGGCATTTTCCTCACAATGAATTTTGCTTTTGCACAGAAATATTCTACTAAAACAGGAAAGGTAGCTTTCGAAGCTTCGGTGCCGCTTTTTGAAGATGTCTATGCAGAGAATAATGCTATTACCGCAATTCTAAATGCTGACAATGGAGAGATTGCATCGCTTGGAATGGTAAAGGATTTTAAATTCAAAACCAATCTGATGCAGGAGCATTTTAATGAAAACTATGCAGAATCTGTGAAATATCCTAAAACAAGCTTCAAAGGTAAAATTGCCAATTTTAATAAGGCTGATCTTTCTGCAAAAGCAAAAACTTACACAATTACCGGAACCCTCAATTTCCACGGCGTGGATAAGCAGGTTCAATCTTCGGCTTCAGTTTACTTGAAAGATGATAAGATAATAGTACAGGGGAAATTTATAGCAAAGCCTGCGGATTTCAAAGTGAAAATACCGAAAATGGTAGTAGCGAAAATCGCGGAAAATGTAGATGTGGATTATAATTTTATACTTCAGAAATAATGAAAAAGTATCTTTTTTTATTGTTCGCAATGATTGGTATTTTCAGTTTTTCCCAGGACAAAAATGTTTTTGATATTGCAAGAAACGGAACTGTTCAGGAAATGGAAGCATTGATAAAGCAGAATCCTGAGATTCTAAATTCGGTAAACCAAATGGGATTCACGCCATTGATCTTGGCTTGTTACAGAGGGAATGTTGAGGTTGCCAAATATCTTATAAACAATACAAAAGATCTCAACTATAACAGTCCGGAAGGAACAGCTTTGTCTTCGCTTTGTATTAATTATAACAAAGAATTAGTAGAAAAAATATTGGCTAAAGGTGCAGATCCTAACATCCAGGATTCTCACGGTAATACACCGCTTTTGTGGGCTGTGAAAAGAAATAATCTGGAACTTGTAAGTCTGTTGCTGAAAAATAAAGCAGACATCAATATGAAAGATTCTATGGGAATTTCAGCTTTTGAATATGCAATAAAATCTAACAATAAAGAATTAATTAATCTTCTAAAACATTAAAAATATGACTAAAAACTTACTTAAGATGCTTCCGCTTTTGATCGGCGGAACTATGTTTTCTCAATTTTCTACAGGTGTTGTCAACCTGCCAACAACGGCTATGACAATAAAAATTGATGTGAATGCGACTGATGTCACAATGACACTTACAGGAAACAGTACTTCCTGGCTGGGTATTGGATTCAGTCCGGACGGAATGGCTGCCGGAGCAGATGGATTTATCTATAACAGTACTGCAAACCGGGATTATATGTTTAATGGCATTGGTGTAACGCCCTCTGCAGATGCTGTGCAGAACTGGACGGAACAGTCTAATACTGTTGCCGGGAGTATAAGAACTCTAGTGGTTAAAAGAACGCTTGCGGGTGGCGCAGGTGATAAGGCATTTACAAATGCGGCAGGTACAATAGATATTTTTTATGGGAAAGGGACTTCTACCAGTTTAGCTTATCACGGAGCAGGTAACAAAGATTTTGCAACACTTACACTATCACCATCTTTGGCAGTAGATGATGCAGCATTCTCGGCTAATAAAGTGAGTCTCTATCCAAACCCGGTGAAAGATGTTCTGAACTTCACAAATGCTGATAAAATAAAATCTGTAAGAATTTTTGATGCTGCCGGAAAACAAATTCCTGGTCAAAAAAATATTACGAATATAAATGTTTCGACACTTACCAAAGGTATTTATTTTGTCGAAGTTGAGAAATTGGACGGAACTATTGCTTACGAGAAATTTATTAAAAACTAAATATTGAAAAAGTCTGATCAATTTAACTGATCAGACTTTTGTTTTTTTTATTGATTAATGGTTAATAATTTTTAACCAAACCTTTGACAATCTTAATGACATTCGGCATCGCTTTATTGGCCGCTTCCAAAACTTCCTCGTGAGAAACTGCAAAGGCAATGTCCGGTCCGCCAAGATCTGTAATGATGGATAGGCAGAAGCAATCCATTCCCTGATGTTTTGCAACGATTACTTCCGGAACAGTGCTCATCCCAACAGCATCGCCACCAATTGCGCGTATCATTCCATATTCTGCAGGTGTTTCAAATGTTGGTCCTGATAAAGCCACATAAACACCTTCTTTGATGTCGATATTTTCTTCAGCAGCGATAGATTTTGCAAGTGTGATCATTTTGCGGTTGTAAGGCTCACTCATATCTACGAAACGAGGTCCTAATTCATCTATATTTTTTCCTCTCAAAGGATGTTCCGGTAGCATATTAATATGATCTGTCAAAATCATAATATCTGCCACTTTAAAATTTGGATTCACACCACCACAAGCATTGGAAAGAATTAAATTCTTAATACCTAACAAATGAAAAACCCGAAAAGGGAAAGTAACAGTTTCTATAGAATGTCCTTCGTAATAATGAAAACGACCACTCATCATCAGAACTTTTTTGCCTTCCAAGATTCCGTAAATTAACTTTCCGCCGTGACCAACAACTGTGGTTTGAGGAAAATTCGGAATGTCTTTATAATCTAAAGTGTGAATAGCTTCTACTTCATACTGAAGCTTTCCTAATCCAGAACCTAATACGATCGCAAAATCAGGTGTTTCGCCTATTATATTCTTGATGAATTCTGCTGTTTCTTTATACTTTTCTAACATAGTTTTGAATGATCTGATTAAACTCTTCCCGCTTATCAATCTCTACATTGATGGGCCAATAAAAAATCTTGTTCCGAAGATAATCAAAAGATTTCAGGCGAACATAATCTTTCTCGGTTGTCAGGATTACCTTGTATTCACCAAGTTTTTTGTACTCAGCAGATATTTTTTTGATATCATCATCGGTAAAATTATGATGATCTTTATACTGAAGATGCTTGACTTTCTTATTATATTTTGATATCTCTTTCAGCAATTGTGAAGGATTTGCAATTCCCGTTATCAGTAAAACATCGTAATAATCCAGATTTTTCACAGACATCATACTATCGATCCCGATAATGTTTTCGTCATAAGAAATCGCTGAGAAAAATACTTTCTGATAATGCTGAGGTCTGATTCTGGAAATATAATATTGTTTTTTTTCTTCGGTAAGGTCGTCCGGACATTTCGTAACCATAATGATATTAGCGCGGCTCATTCCGTGACGACTTTCTCTGAGATCACCGGCAGGTAAAATAAAGTCTTTGAAATAAGGATCATTATAATCTGTCAAAAGAAGATTCATTCCCGGCTTTATAGCACGATGCTGATAGCTGTCATCCAAAAGCAAAACTTCCAGATCCATATCAGAAATGATTTTCTTAGCTCCATAAACGCGATCCTCACAAACGCCGATCACAAATCGATTACGGAAACGCTCAAATAACTGCATTGGCTCATCACCAACCAGCTTGTAATTGCTGTCGTAGTTTACAATGCCATAACCTTTAGTAATTCTTCCGTAGCCTCTTGATAAAACGCCGGTTCTGTAATATTTGGAAAGATATTCTGCCAGATACATTACCATTGGTGATTTTCCGCTGCCACCAACCGACAGGTTTCCGACACCTATTATAGGTGTTTTGAATTTCGAAGAAGAAAATAATCCCCAGTCATACATTCGGTTTCTGATAGATGTTCCGAGATGATAACCTAGGGAAAAGGGGTAGAGATACCATCTTTTCATAGATTGCAAAAATAGGGATTTCAAATTTCTAAAAGTAAAAATTCGATCACGAAATTGTTAAAGTTTAATTGCACTCGCAAATAAATGAAAACCTTATCTTTGCACTCTTATAAATATTGAATATGATATTATCAATGACCGGTTTTGGAAGAGCCGAAACTGTTTATGAAGGAAAAAAAATTACGGTGGATATCAAATCGCTAAACAGCAAAAATTTTGATCTTAATGTAAAAACACCCCTTAGATATAAAGAAAAAGAATTTGAAATAAGGAAACTATTAAATGATAAGATTCTTCGTGGAAAAGTAGATTGCTACATCAATTGTGAAAGTCTGGAGGACAGCAATGATGTGAAGATCAACCACGATATCGTTAAAAATTATATGGACCAGCTAAGGTCTGTTGCTTCCGATGCGCCAGACTTTGAATATCTGAAAATGGCTGTGAGAATGCCGGATGCTTTCAATACAAAAAATTCTGAACTGGAAGAAAACGAATGGAAATTTCTTCTGGAAACTGTTCAGGAATCTGTTTCCAAATTCATAGAATTCCGTCAGACAGAAGGGAATAATCTTGCTGAAGAAATTGAAAAGATCGTCCTTAATATAGAAAATAACCTTACCCAAGTTGGTCAATACGAAGAAGAAAGAATCCAGCCAATCAAGGATAGATATCAGTCTGCGCTCAAGAATTTTGAAAACGTGGATGAAACAAGATATTATCAGGAAATGGTCTATTTTGTAGAAAAATTGGATATTTCTGAAGAAAAAGTAAGACTTTCCCAACATATCAAATATTACCTTGAAGTAATGAGAAATGAAGATTTCAATGGTAAAAAATTAGGTTTCATTGCTCAGGAAATGGGACGTGAAATCAATACTTTGGGATCAAAAGCAAATCATTCCGAAATCCAGAAATTGGTAGTTGAAATGAAGGACGACCTTGAAAAAATCAAAGAACAAACGCTGAACGTTTTGTAAGATGAAAAAAGAGAAAGTTATTATATTCTCCGCACCATCCGGAAGTGGAAAAACAACTTTGGTAAAACACGGTTTGTCGGTTGTGCCGGAACTCAGTTTCTCTATTTCTGCAACAACAAGACAACCGCGAGGCGAAGAAAAACACGCGGACGATTATTATTTCCTGACACCGGAAGAATTCCGAAACAAAATTTCTAAAAATGAATTTGTAGAATTCGAAGAAGTTTACACTGATAAGTATTACGGAACTTTAAAATCCGAAGTTGAAAGAATCTGGCAAGAAGGAAAAGTTGTCATCTTCGATGTCGATGTAAAAGGCGGAATTAAGCTGAAAGAGATCTTCGGAGAGAAAGCATTATCAATTTTCGTGATGCCGCCAAGTATCGCCGAGTTGGAACAGAGATTAATAAAAAGGAATACCGACTGCGCCGAAACCATCAAAACAAGAGTCGAAAAAGCTGAGGAAGAAATGACTTATCAAAAACATTTTGACAAGATCATTATTAATACAGATTTGGACACGGCAAAAGCGGAAGTCGAGAAAATAATTAATAACTTTATAAACGATTAAAGTTTAAAACACTTGTAATGGAAAATACATTAAACACTGCGATAAATAATATGCCTGTCAAAGGCTTTCTTGACCTTAAGGAATTTGCGATTCCAACCGGAGACGATTTGGTAAAAGCAATTCTGGATCTTAAAAAAGAGAAAAATGCTGTAATCCTGGCGCATTATTATCAGCCTGGACCTATTCAGGATATTGCTGATTTTCTTGGTGATTCTTTGCAATTGGCGAGACAAGCTAAGGAAACCGATGCCGATATGATTGCATTTTGCGGCGTTCACTTTATGGCAGAAGCGGCAAAAATCCTTAATCCAAGCAAAAAAGTGGTTCTTCCCGATACACTTGCAGGATGTTCACTTGCTGACGGCTGTTCCGCAGAAGGACTCAACAAAATGCGTGAGCAATATCCAAATGCGATTGTAGCCACTTACATCAACTGTAATGCAGAAACTAAAGCCGCTTCCGATATTATCGTAACAAGTTCAAATGCTGAACAGATTATTGAAGCTTTGCCAAAAGACCGACCAATCATCTTTGCACCGGACAAAAATCTTGGGCGTTACCTCAGCAAAAAAACCGGTCGTGATATGATCCTTTGGGACGGAAGCTGCATCGTTCACGAGGCATTTTCTATGGAGCGCATTGCAAAACAACTGGCAGATCATCCAAACGCAAAACTGATTGCGCATCCGGAAAGCGAATCTCCGGTTTTGGAATTGGCTCATTTTATTGGCTCAACTTCTGCGCTTTTGAATTATGTAGAACAAGACGATTGTCAGCAATTTATCATCGCAACAGAAGAAGGAATTCTTCACGAGATGAGAAAACGCGCACCTCACAAAGAGTTGATTCCCGCACTTGTTTTTGACGAAAGCTGCAATTGTTCCGAATGCTTTTATATGAAACGAAACACTTTGGAGAAACTTTATCTGTGTATGAAGTACGAGCTTCCGGAAATCAAAATGGACGAAGATATCCGTCTGAAAGCCTTAAAACCAATCGAAGCAATGCTGGAACTTTCCAAAAGCATCAAATAAAAATACAAACCTTGTCTTAAACGATGAGGTTTTTTTAATCAAATATTTGGGCAATCCCCTCGCCATTTCTCGCCAGCCGCTTGGGTCGGGCTATCCGTTGCAATCTTTTTTTTACAAAAAAGGATTTCCACTACTATCCCTATTGCAGCTGCGCAAGAAAGAAAGTTTTCAGCAAAAAATTGAAAACTTAATCAAAATTTTCTATTTTTAAAAAATGAAATCAAAGATCATTCTCGAAGATATAAAAATCTACGCTTATCACGGTGTTTTGCCGGAAGAAGCCATTATTGGAAATCATTACATCGTAAATCTGGAAGTACACGCCGATTTGGAAAAAGCTTTGCAATCTGATGATCTTAATGATACGATCAATTATGCTGAGATCAACGGGATCATTCATCAGGAAATGGAAATCCGCTCAGAACTTTTGGAACACGTGATTGGAAGAATCATCAATAAAATTGAAAATCAGTTTCCTCAAATTACATTCATCAAAATAAAACTGACCAAAACAATTCCTCCAATGCGAGGCGAAATGAAAGGTGTAAGTCTGGAATTCGAAAAGGAAATTAATACTTTAAAATAAAAAAACTAAACTCAAAACCCATGAAAAACAATTACCGGATCGTAGATCGTTATCAGGCAGAAAAACTCTTAAGGTTTATAAATGCCGTCATAGATTATGTCGCTTCATATCTTGTGATCGTGTTTTTATTTTCCGCTATTCTTATTGCCTATTCATTTTCAACAGGAACAGATTATGCTGTCAATGCAGATGTGATTGCAAATATAAACCCGCTTCTGGACCGTATTATAACAGGCGTATTTTATGCATTACTGATGTTTTTGGTGGAGTTTGCTACAAAAGGCAGAAGTCTGGGAAAATTCATTACAGGAACAGTAGTCGTGAAAGAAGATGGAAGTCTCCCTACTTCTGAGGATTTTCTTAAAAGGAATTTCAGTAGAATTGTACCATTCGACACCCTTTCATTTCTTGGCAGCCGTGGCTGGCACGACAGCTGGAGCGACACTAAGGTTGTAAAAAGAAAAGCTTATCTGGAAGCTTTGGAAAGAGAGAACTCAATTGAAGATATTGGGCAGATTGCTTTGGAGTAAGATGTTAATATATTAAAATTTGGTATTGCGTTTGATGCAAATCATTCAAATTCAAAATTTTATGAAGACATATCTTGCAGTTGCTATCGCTGCGTTAGGTTTTATTATTGCCGCTGCTTTTCTTGGTAATGCTATTAAAAACAGAAACAAATCCGAAAATACAGTTTCCGTTACCGGACTTGGTTCCAAAACTTTTACTTCAGATCTCATCTCGTGGTCGGGAAGTTTTTCCAAAAACAGTTTCGAACTTAAAACTGCTTATGACGCTTTGGCTGTTGACAGAAAAGTGATTTATGACTATTTAAAATCCAAAGGTGTTAAGGAAAACGAAATGGTTTTTTCTGCGGTTGACATTCAAAAACAGTTTCGGAATTATACAGATGCCAGCGGAAATTATCAACAAGGTGAATTCTCAGGTTATAATTTAACTCAAAGTGTTTCTATCAAATCCAAAGAAGTTGCTAAGATCGAAAATATCTCAAGAAATATTACAGAAATCATCAATCGCGGTATTGAGTTTACTTCATCTTCTCCACAATATTTTTACACAAAATTAGCAAACGTAAAACAGGAAATGATTGCTAACGCAACAAAAGATGCCAAAGAACGCGCTGAAAAAATTGCAGAAAATGCAGGAAGCGGTCTTGGAAATCTTAAAAAAGCAACAATGGGCGTCATCCAAATTACAGCACCTAATTCCAATGAAGATTACTCATACGGCGGAACTTACAATACGACTTCCAAGGACAAAGAAGCGAGTATTACGATAAAACTCGAATACGAAGTTGATTAAAGTAAGGAGCAAAATGTTTGCTCCTTTATAATTTTGTCTTGCTGTCAAAAACCAAAGTTACAGGTCCGTCATTAATTAATGAAACTTTCATATCTGCCCCGAAAATCCCGCTTTCGATTTTAAGTCCGGATTTTTTTAGTTCTTCTTTGAAATATTCGAAGAGAGGAACTGCTTTGTCTGGCTTTGCTGCTTTTATATAAGAAGGACGGTTTCCTTTTTTATAATCTGAAATTAATGTAAACTGGCTTATGCAAAGGATTTCGCCAGAGATATCTTTTACAGAATGATTCATTTTACCATCTTCGTCTGAGAAAACTCTTACATCGATTACTTTTTTAACAAGCCAGTCAGCATCGGATTTTTCGTCGCCTTCATCTACACCGATTAGCAGCATTAATCCTTTTTTAATCTTCCCGACAATTTCGTTATCGACTTTCACGCTGGATTCAGAAACACGCTGGAGTACAACTTTCATATAATTAAGAAATTAGAAATTGGAGTTTAGAAATTGGACTTTGAATTAATTATAAATTGAAAGAATATTGGAATTCGAATCGAAACTGTATCCGTATGTTTTAGGAGAAACATTTGCAACGGCAGTTGGCTGTCCGGTTATGAGAATCCATTCCGCTTTATCTTTGGGGCAATAAACCGAAGTCCCGTTTTTAACTTCCAATGTAGTGTCT
>Ga0157369_10000139_pt1 | contig 102679 bp, 92 predicted proteins | sample C25metaG_FD_113461 | JGI IMG/M metagenome (GOLD analysis project Ga0157369, IMG submission 113461) | Corn rhizosphere microbial communities from Kellogg Biological Station, Michigan, USA - C2-5 metaG | ecosystem: Host-associated > Plants > Roots > Rhizosphere > Soil | place: USA: Michigan... | reverse complement strand
GAACATCCATCGCGAGATACTGAACCGCCTGATTCTTCATGGCTGCCGCTCCTTCCTGTCGTTCGGGTTTCGTCAACTCCAAACCTACAGGAAGGGGCGTGCTTTCAACATGCGTCGCCCCCGGTTTTAACCGGGGGACCGGAACACGCGCTGTCAATCAAAATCCGATCCGCTGACCCACGGCTGGAAGCCGTGGGCTATGGTTCTTACGACGGCTTCGCCGCCGAGCAACCCAACATCGGCGAGTCCCGAATGCATCGCATGGCAGAATGCGCGCGCATGTCGCAGGCCATCACGTTCGGCACCGACGGCTGGCGCGCCGTCATCGCGGATGGATTCACGTTCGACAGCGTGCGCCGCGTGAGCGACGCCATCGCCGTCGCCGCGCGGACGCTGCAGCCGCCCGACGGCATCGACCGCAACGCGCTCGTGGTCGGATTCGACCGGCGATTTCTCTCGCGCGAATTCGCATCGCTCGTTGCTGAAACGTTGAAAGCCGCGGGCTTTCGCGTCGTCCTTTCGAATGCGCCGACGCCGTCGCAGACGATCTCCTTCACCGCGTGGCGCCGCAAACTCCTCGGCGGCGTCGTCGTCACCGCCAGCCACAATCCCGCCAAGTACAACGGACTCAAATTCAAGGCGTGGTACGGCGGCTCGGGACTGCCAGAGATGTACGCCGCGATCGCGGGCGCCCTCGGGCAATCGTCGCCGCGCGATGGCGGTGCGATTGAAGAAGAAGATCTGCTCGACGACTACGTTGCCGCGTTGCGCGCGCAGTTGGCCGTGTCGAAATCCGTTCGCATCCTCCACGATCCGATCCACGGCGTTTCGTCCGGTCTCCCGTCGCGCATCCTCGGCCGCGACGTCGCCACGATCCGCGGCGAGATCAATCCATCCTTCGGCGGCGTGAATCCCGAACCGATCGCCGAGAACCTCGGCGCGTCGATGGCGGCGATGCGGGGGTCGGGAGTCGGGAGTCGGGTGTCGGAAAAAGTCGTCGCTCCGACCCCCGACTCCCGACCCCCGGCCGTCTACGACCTCGCCATCTGCAACGACGGCGACGCTGACCGCCTCGGCATCCTCGACGAAAAGGGCGCATTCGTCTCGCCGCAGAAAATCATCGCCCTTCTCGCGCTCTACCTCGTGCGCGAGAAAAAGCTGGCCGGCGAGATCGTGAAGACGTTCTCGACGTCGCGTCTCGTGGAGAAGGTCGCGCGCGCGCTCGGCAGCGGGTTTACGGAGACGGCCATCGGCTTCAAGTACGTGGCCGACCTCATGCTCGCGCGCAACATCCTCATCGGCGGCGAAGAAAGCGGCGGCATCGGCTTCGGTCACTTTCTCCCCGAGCGCGACGGCATCCTCTCCGGCCTGCTCGTCGCCGAGTGCGTCGGCCATTACGGCAAGCCGCTGTCGGCGATCGTCGATGCGATGGATTCCGAGTTCGGCGCGCTGCACTACGACCGCCGCGATCTGAATCGTCCGATGGACGTCTGCGCGCGGCTGATCGACCGCGTGAAAGCCGGCGATCTCGATACGGCATTCGGTCCCGGCTTCGCGTATCGCGAAGAAAAAGACGGCGTGAAAATGAATTTCGATGACGAGTCGTGGATCCTCTTCCGCAAGTCGGGGACGGAGCCGATCATTCGGATTTACTGCGAGAGCCCGTCCGCGGCGAGGGTGGGGGAGATTCTCGATACCGCGGTACGCGAGCTCGATCGCGCCACGTAGCGCCGGCGGCTCGCCGGCTGGACCGCCAGCGGCTCGCTGGCGCGTATCCTTGCCGCCGAGCCGGCGGCGGTACAGCCGTCGAGCCGACGGCGCTACGTCCGCGACCTACGCTACAGTTCGGACGATGACACCTTGGCGCCGCGCGACCTTCGTGGTGGTGATTGTCTGGATCGCGGCGATGGCGCGGCTCTTCATCGCCGACGTCTGGGATGAGACGAGCGCGCTGGTCGTCTTCGGCGACGCGCATCAGAGCGCGATGCAGATCGTCGCGATGATTCTGAAAACGCCGCTGCCGTTCTGGCGTCCGATACCGACGATCTTCGCGGCACTGACCATTCATGCACTGCCGGCGAACGTGGCATGGCCGTTTCTGCGAATCGTCAACATGTTGATGATTCTCGGAGCCGTGGCGCTGCTGGTTCGGGCGTTGACGAATTGGGCAGGACGCGACGACCGCCGCGATTTTTTCTTCGTATTCGCTACGCTCTTCTCCGCCGGCGCCGTCATCGTGGCCGGCTGGTTCGCGAACATCTTCGACGCCTCCGTCCTCCTCCTCGCCGCATGGGGACTGCTCCTGGTCACGCGGCGCTGGTTCCTCGAAGCCGGCTTCGTCTTCGGCATCGCGTTTTTTTTCAAGGAAACCGCGGCCATGGTGTTGCCGCTGCTCCTGATTCTTGTGGCCATCGATCGCATCAAACTTCGTGACGCCATCAGGATCGCCGTTCCGAAGATCGGCATCGGCATCCTCTACTTCGCCTTGCGCAGCCTGGTCGTGCCGTTCGGTTCGGCCGCCGACACGCATCAATTTCAGATGTCGATGATTCTCCCGACTGCAAAGGGACTGATCGAAAGCTACTGGCGCGAAACGCTCTGGGGTTCGCCGGGCATCGTCGGCTACATCGTCTTCGCCTTTTCGCTCGGCGCCATGCGCACCTGGCGCGCGCGCGCCGCGTTCGCCGCGTACGCCGGCGCGGCGGTCGTCCTCTATCTATCGATGTTCGCGTCGTATCAAGGCCACGACCTCATTCACTATCTGATGTTCGTTCCGCGGCTCTACTTCATCCCGGTCACGCTCACGCTTTTCGTGTTCGCCGTCGACCGGCGCTGGTGGGCTATCGCCATCCTCGCCATCCCGCTAGCCTGTGGCGCGTTCGGCAACTACACGCGCTACGAGCGCTTCCAGCGCAGCTATCGCAATCTCTATCGTTACGCGGCGACGGCGGCGAAGCCGGTGAGGATCGACTACGCCATGAAGCCGCTGCACGATCCGCGGCGCGGCATCGAGATCGGCGATTTCCCCGATGCGCCGGTGAAGCTCGATCCCGTGAACGGGCTGCTGGTTAAGAAGTAGCAGTCACTGCATCTTGCCAAAGCACAGACAGGAGTGTCTGTGCCACACCGGCTCTTCCACTAATCAGCATTTGTCCAAGAACGGCAGGATCGTGTGGCACAAACACTCTTGTCTGTGCCGGTGAGGCTCGGGAGTCTTGAGAAAATCAACCGGCTGTCAGGATAAACTTCGCGGCGCTTATGGCCACACCTGAACAGACCGAAACGATCCGCACGCAGTTCACGCGCGAGAGCATCATCGACGATTACCGCGTCGCGTGGCGTTCGCGTCAGGCCAGCCTGATCGGCCGCCGCGAAGTGCTGACCGGCAAGGCCAAATTCGGCATCTTCGGCGACGGCAAAGAAGTCGCGCAGCTGGCCATGGCCCGCGCGTTCCGCAAGGGCGATTGGCGCAGCGGCTACTACCGCGATCAGACCTTCCTCTTCGCTTCCGGCATCGGCACGCTCGACGAATTTTTCGCGCAGCTCTACGCCGACGCCGACGTCGAGCACGAGCCGTGGTCGGGCGGCCGCTCGATGAATTGCCACTTCGCCTCGCGGCTGCTCAATCCCGACGGCTCGTTTCGCAATCAGACCGACACGTACAACACCTCCGCCGACGTTTCACCGACCGGCTCGCAGATGCCGCGGCTGGTCGGCCTCGCATACGCCTCCAAGGTCTATCGCGAGATCGAAGAATTGAAAACGTCCACGCAGTTCTCGCGCAACGGCGACGAGATCGCGTGGGGCACGATCGGCAACGCCAGCTGTGCCGAGGGGATGTTCTGGGAGTCGATCAACGCGGCGGGGGTGCTGCAGGTGCCGATGCTCGTCTCCATCTGGGACGACAACTACGGCATTTCGGTGCCCAACGAATTCCAGATGACGAAGGGGCACATCTCGGAGCTGCTGAAAGGTTTCCAGCGCGATCCGAAGCAGCGCAGCGGCTACGACATCTACATCGTGCACGGCTGGGATTACCCGGCGCTCTGCGAGACCTACATCGCCGCCGCGTCCATCGTGCGCATGGAACACGTGCCGGCCATCATCCACGTCGACGAGATGACGCAGCCGCAGGGGCATTCGACCTCCGGCTCGCACGAGCGCTACAAATCGAAAGAGCGCCTCGAATGGGAGACGGAGTTCGACTGCATCAAGAAGATGCGCGAATGGATGATCGGCCACGGCATCGCCACCGCGGATGAACTGGACGGTCTCGAAAAAGAAGACCTTCGCCTCGTACGCGAAGCGCAGCGCCGCGCGTGGGAAACGTATCGCGGTCCGATCGACGCCGAAGTCAGGACGGTCCTCGGGTACATCGACGAACTGTCCGCGCTCGGTTCGAATCGCAACGAGCTCGATGCCATCAAATCCGAATTGCAGAAGACGCAGTCGCCGTATCGCCGCGACGCGATGAAGGCGCTGACCAGCGCGCTGATCGCGGCGCGTGAATCACTCGCCGGTCACGAAGAGATCGTCAATCGCATCTCCGAGTGGCGGCGCGAACGCGAGTTCGCCATCGCCGCGCTGTACGACGATGAGCTGTACAGCAGCGGCATCGAGTCGGCGCTGAACGTCGACGAAGTCAAGCCGCAATATGCCGACGACGCGCCGGAGAAAAACGGCTCGGAGATTATCAACGCCTGCTTCGATGCCGCGTTCCAACGCTATCCGAATCTGATCGCATTGGGCGAAGACGTCGGCAAGCTCGGCGACGTCAATCAGGGCTGCATCGGTCTGCAGGAAAAGTACGGCCTCTATCGCGTCTCCGACACCGGCATCCGCGAGTGCACCATCGTCGGCCAGGCCATCGGCATGGCCTTGCGCGGACTGCGGCCGATCGCGGAAATCCAGTATCTCGACTACATCCTCTACGCCATCCAGATCCTCTCCGACGACCTGGCCACGACGCGCTGGCGCACGCGCGGCGGGCAGAAGTGCCCGGTGATCATCCGCACGCGCGGCCACCGGCTCGAAGGCGTCTGGCATTCCGGCTCGCCGATGTCCGCCATCGTCAATCTCGTGCGCGGCATGCGCGTCTGCGTTCCGCGCAACATGACCCAGGCCGCCGGCTTCTACAACACGCTGCTGCGCTCCGACGACCCGGCCATCGTCATCGAAGTGCTCAACGGTTATCGCATCAAGGAAAAGCTTCCCACGAACATCGCCGACTTCACGCTCCCCCTCGGCGTCCCCGAGGTCATGCGGAAGGGGAGTGACGTCACGCTGGTCAGCTACGGCGCGACGTTGCGGATCGTGATGGAAGCCGCGGAGCTCCTCGCGCAGGCGGGCATCGACGCCGAGGTGATCGACGTCCAGACGCTGCTGCCGTTCGATGTGCGCGGCGTGATCGTCGAATCACTGAAGAAGACGAATCGCGTGGCCTTCATCGACGAAGACGTCCCCGGCGGCGCGACCGCGTACATGATGCAGAACGTCCTCGAGCGCGACCGCGGCTACGACTGGCTCGACTCCGAGCCGCGCACGCTGCCCGGCAAAGAGCACCGCCCCGCCTACGGCTCCGACGGCGACTACTGGTCGAAGCCAAACCGCGAAACGATCTTCGAGTGCGTCTACGAACTGATGCACGAGGCGATGCCGAAGAAGTACCCGCGGTTCTTGTGACGTTCTACTAGCCGTGCGTCAGCCCCAGAACTTCATCAGTCGTCATCCCAAGGCGGCAGCCCCTCTCACTTTTGACTCTTGGACTATTAACCCATCGATTCTGCGCGCCGCGAAGATTTCTTTGACGGTTCTCGCGCCTCGTCCATCGAGAGTCCTTCTCCCCGCGGTTTCTTGCGCGGAAGAAGGTGCCGAAGGCGGATGAGGTGGCGCTTGGCAGATCGAGCCTCGTAAAACGCCCCTCACCCGCACTTCCTTTCCCCTTTTCCCCGCAAAGAAGACGCGGGGAGAAGGACTCTCGATTGGAAAGATGTTTTGGTTGCGGCTACGCCGCGCTGTGTCGCTGTGGTGAATGCCGAATTGCGGCGCCAGCCCCGTTATGATGCGCCGCGTGAATGACTCCGTACTCGATCTCGCCCGCGACCGCGCCGCCGCCTTTCTTCGCGAACTTCCCGATCGCCCTGTCGGCGCGCAGGCCACGCGCGAGGAGCTACTCGCCGCGCTGCATACACCGTTGTCTGACGACGGCGAAGATCCAGCTGCCGTCATCGATGCTCTTTCGCGCGGCGCCGATCGCGGACTGATCGCCTGTGCCGGTCCGCGCTATTTCGGATTCGTCATCGGCGGCAGCCTTCCCGTCGCGCTTGCGGCAGACTGGCTGACGACCGCCTGGGATCAGAACGCCGGCACGTACGCCACCTCACCCGCGGCGTCCGTCATCGAGGATATCTGCCGCGAATGGCTGCTCGAGCTGTTCGACCTGCCGCGCACGGCCAGCGTTGGATTCGTCACCGGCGGACAGATGGCCAATTTCACCGCGCTGGCCGCGGCGCGCCACGGCGTTCTGCGCCGCGCCGGATGGAACGTGGAAGAGAACGGCCTGGCCGGCGCGCCGGCGGTGCATCTCGTCATCAGCGCCGCCGCGCACATCACCATTTACTCGTCCATGCGCATGCTCGGCTTCGGCACGCGCGCGCTCATCAAAGTCGACGCCGACAAGCAGGGGAGGATGCGCGCTGACGCTCTTCGCGAAACGCTGCGAACACTCGACGGCCCGATCATCGTCTGCGCGCAGGCCGGCAACGTCAACAGCGGCGCCGTCGATCCGCTCCGCGAGATCGCTGCGATCGCCCACGAGCACGGCGCCTGGCTGCACGTCGACGGCGCGTTCGGCTTGTGGGGCCGGACCACGGCATCAAAGCGCGCATTGCTGGACGGCTGCGAGTTGGCCGATTCGTGGGCCAACGATGCGCACAAGTGGCTGAACGTCCCCTACGACAGCGGTATCGTCATCGTCCGCGACTCCGCCGCGCACCACGCTTCGATGACCTCAACCGCCGAGTATCTCGAACAGACCAGGGGTGAGGAGCGCGACAACTTCGATTGGACGCCGGACTTCTCCCGACGCGCCCGCGGCTTCGCCATCTACGCCGCCATCCGCAGCCTGGGCCGCCGCGGTATCGCCGCTCTCATCGACGGCTGCTGCGACCGCGCCCGCCAGTTTGCCGAAATCCTCGGCCGCGACAAGCGCGTGGCCATCCTCAACGACATCGTCCTCAACCAGGTTCTGGTCCGCTTGAGCGACAGCGACGACGTCACGCGAAACGTCATCTCCCGCGTCCAGCGCGAAGGCACCTGCTGGCTCGGCGGCACCACCTGGCAAGGCAATGCCGCCATGCGCATCTCCGTCTCGAACTGGTCGACGACGTCCGAGGATGTGGAGAAGTCGTGCGCGGCGATCGTGCGGTGTTTGGATGCGGCGGGTTAAACGCCGTCCCGCCAAACCTTCGCCACCCTTGCCAGCAACACGTTGTTCTTCACCGGCTTGCGGATGAAATCGACCGCGCCGACTTCGAAGGCGCGCACTTCCACCTCGTCGCCGGGGAGGCCGGAGATGAAAATGGCCGGGACGTCGACGCCGTTTTCGTGCATCGCCTGCAGCAGCGAGTGGCCGTCGATGTAGGGGAGATCGACGTCGATCACCATCAGGTCGACGGCCTCGCGGCCGACCATCATCAGCGCTTCCGCGCCGTCTTTGGCCATCACCACCGCGTAGCCGGCCGACTTCAGCACCGCGTTCGTCAGCTCGCGGCTCAGCACGTTGTCTTCCACCACGAGGATGGTCTTCTTGCGCTCGTCCACCGGCAGCGCAGTCCGCTCGCCGCGGCGGGCGCGAAGCTGGAGGATCTCGCGCTGCAGCGCCTTCGTCTCCGAATCGGGCTCAATGCGCAGCTCGCGCTTGAGCACTTTCGCGCAGCTCTCGTACTGCTGCAGCGCTTCGACGACGTCGCCGCTCTGCAGGTAAAGGCGCATCAGCGTGCGGTGCATCGGCTCCTGCAGCACGTCCAGACGCAGCGACCGTTGCGCCGTGCCGATGGCCTCATCGAGCGCGCCGCGCTTCGACTGCAGCTCGACCAGTTGCGCGTGCGCGCGCAGAGCGACGCGATGCAGCCGGTCGCGCTCGCCGGTCACGAATTGATCGAAGCGCTCCTCGTTGATGCTGAAGCCATCCAGGAAATCGCCGCGGTAGAGATCGATCGCGTTCTTCAGCGCTTCTTCTGTTCCGGCCGCGACCAGCGACTCCATCTCGGCCACGTCGCAGGAAACGGAGCGGTCGAGTGACAGCAGGTCGCTCTCCTCGATCAGCAGTTTCTGATCCGGCGCGATATGGGACAGATCCTTGCGCACGCTCGACAGCGTCTGGCGCAGGCTCTGCCGCGCCTGATCGGGTCCGGTACTCGACCACAGCAATCCCGCCAGCTTCTCGCGCGAGACGTGCTGGCCGGGCTTGATGGCGAGATAGGCGAGCAACGCCTGCGATTTCTTCGCGCCGATGGTGACGAGCGAGCCGTCGCCGGAGCGGATCAACAAATCACCCAGCAGCTCCAATCGCATCGAGGACATGGTGTTGGCCGGTGATTATCGCAGCATGGACTGCAAAGTTGCTTCGACTTTCGGCGGCGCATCCCGTACCCTCCCGCCGGAGACCTTGAGGATGATCGAGACGGTGGAGACGATATCGGTTGGCGATGAGCTGCGCGAATTGATCCGGCAACAGAACTGGAACCAATTGCGCGACCGGCTCACGGACATGCATCCGTCCGACGTGGCCGATCTGATCATCGCCCTGCCGCGCGAGGAAGAAGGATTCGTCTTCCGCGTCCTGCCGCGCGACGAAGCCGGCGAAGTCTTCTCCTATCTGCCGCCCGACCACCAGGAAGGACTGATCGAGTCGCTCAGCAACGAACAGGTACGCAACGTCCTCGCAGAGATGAATCCCGACGACCGCACGCGCCTGCTCGAAGAGATGCCGGCCGAGGTCACGCGCCGTCTGCTGACGGCGTTGTCCCCCGAGGATTTGAAGAACGCGCGCTGGCTCCTCGGATATCCGGAAGACACGGCCGGCCGCTACATGACGCCGCGCTACGTCACGGTGCAACCGGAGATGACCGCGCGCGAGGCGCTCGATCACATTCGCCGGACCGGTCCGGGCAAGGAGACCGTCAACGTCGTCTACATCGTCGATCAGCGCGGCCGACTCGTCGAAGATATCCGCCTCAGCTCACTCGTCCTCGCCGAGCCGGCGACGAAAGTCGTCGACATCGACGATCCGCCGCTGGTGAAGATGAACGCGACCGACGATCGCGAAGAAGTTTTGAAGGCGTTCGAAAAATACGATCGCCTGGCGCTGCCGGTCACCGACGCCGACGGTCACATGCTCGGAATCATCACCGTCGACGACGTCCTCGACGTCGCCGAGCAGGAAGCAACCGAAGACATCCAGAAACTCGGCGGCATGGAAGCACTCGACGCGCCTTACCTGCAGGTGAACGTTTTTGACATGATCAAAAAGCGCGCGGGCTGGCTCTCCGCGCTCTTCCTCGGCGAGATGCTGACGGCGACGGCGATGAGCTTTTTCGAAAAGGAAATCGCCCGCGCCGTCGTGCTGGCACTGTTCGTCCCGCTGATCATCTCCAGCGGCGGCAACTCGGGATCACAGGCGACGTCGCTGATCATCCGCTCGCTGGCGTTGCGCGAGTTGCGCCTGCGCGACTGGTTCCGCGTCTTCCGCCGCGAAATCCTCTCCGGCCTCGCGCTCGGGTCACTCCTCGGATTCATCGGTTTCATCCGCATCGTGCTGTGGGAAAAGCTCGGACTAACCGAGTACGGCGTGCACTACATGCTCGTAGCGGCGACGGTCTGGGCCTCGCTGGTCGGCGTGGTGATGTTCGGAACGCTGGCCGGTTCAATGCTGCCGTTTGTCCTGCGCAAACTCGGCTTCGATCCGGCCACAGCCTCCGCGCCGTTCGTCGCTACGCTCGTCGACGTGACGGGACTCTGCATCTACTTCACGGTGGCGTTGATGATTTTGAAGGGGACGCTGTTGTAGTTGATTAGTGGATTAGTAGATCAGGCAATCGCTTTGTCCGATCGACGTCGACTTCTTCCTTACTTTTTTGGAGGTTGCCAAAGCTCGAACCGGTTTCCCTCGGGATCGGTGGCCCATCCGAATCGGCCGAAGTCATTGTCGTCGACCTTCTCGTCCACCGTTACTCCGGCGGCGCGAAGTTGCGCGAGCATGGCGTCGAGGTCGTCGACGCGGTAGTTGATCATGAACGGCGCGACGCTCGGGTCGAAGTACTTCGTGGTCGAAGGAAACGTGGACCAGACAGTCATCCCGACCTCGTCCGCCTTCTCCTTTTCGAGCCATTCGAACGATGCGCCGCCGTACGCGGGATCAACCGGAATGCCGAGGTGATCGCGATACCAGGCGCCGAGCGATTTTGAGTCGGACGCCTTGAAGAAGATGCCGCCGATTCCCGTCACTTTTTCCATGGGCGAATCCTATCTCAGTGTGAAGACCGTCGCGCCCGCGCCGGGAGCAACGTTGGATGCGTAACGGTCGAGAGTCTGCGCAAGGATGCGTTGCGCGGCGGGGGAGAGCGCGGTTTCGCGCTCTGCCAGTTTCTGCGCAACCGCGGTAGCGGCCGGCGTCGGCGCGACCACGGCCACGTGCGTGATTCCGTCGTTCTTCAGCCGCGCATACAACGCCTCGGCTGTCGGCATTTCGAGGTAGTGAGACACGCGCGGTCCGTCGAAATTGCCGCCGCCGCGCACGCGCCGCGCGAACCAGTACGTTTCGTTGAGGCCGACGACGAGCGCCCGAGAGTCAGCAGGGAGAAGCGCATCGATCGACTGAACGGTTTTGAACGATGCTCGCTGCTTGGTCAGAAACTCTGTGTCGGATGCCGTCGCCGAAAGCAAAGAAAAAGCACCGCCGCGATCGACGAAGTACCCGATCAGAAAGAGCTGGACGACGATCGACAAGCCGAGGAGCACCCGCATGAGGCGTCCCGGCCGCAGCGATCGCGCCGCAGGAATCGCGAGGAACGGCAGAAGGATTCGCGACGACGGCGCGAGCAGAAACAGCACTACCGCGGCAGCGATCAGGATCCACGGCAGCATGCCCGCGGAAAGTGTGCAGGCCGCGATCAACGACGCGCCTAGGCTCTCGTCGAGGAAGCGTCCGTCGAAGGCATAGTCGGAAAGAAACGGCGCGCGATATCCCGCCACGTGCGGCGCGGCGGCGGAGAAAAACGGCGCGATCGGATTCGCGGTCAGGATCAGGTTGCGAATGAAAAAGATGGAGCCGATGGCGATGCCGGGCAGCAGGCCGCGCCAGCGTCTCGCAACGACGAATGCGATGATCGCGAACGGAATGAAGGTGTACTTCGTCAGCAGTCCTGCACCGATCGCCATCGAGATCGTGGCCGCATCACCATCGTCGAGTGCGAGAACGAGAATCGCGCAGATGCCGACCAGCGGCCAGTCCACCAGCGACCAGCCGGCGATGAGGGCAAGCGCGGGAGTGGTCACGATCGCGGCCAGGGCGAGCGCGTTTCCGCGCGACAGGCGGAAGAGCATCGCCGTCGACGCGAGTGCCGCGCCGAGGTGGAGAAAATGCGAGGCGATGCCGCCGCCGATCTGGCCGAGGATCGTCAGCAGCGGCAGGTCGGCCGATTCGATGCCGAGCGGAAAGTACGAATGCGAGATCAGCGGCAGGTCGATCGCGCGATGCTCTTTCACCCACGTCCACGGCACCGCCAGGTGATAGGCGAGCTCGTCGAGCGATGACGGTGGCGCTTGCGCGGCGATGAACGCGCAAAGAAAAACGATTGCGAGCGCGATGAGCACGAGCGGCTCGGAAATCGACGGCATCAGCGGCGGACGCGATTCGAATCGCCGCACGAGCACGTAAATCCCGCCGGCGCCGCAAAGGACCAGCACGATCCCCATCGACCATGAGGAGACGTTCAGCATCCCCGCCAGAAAGCAGAGCGCGCCGAAGATCGGATAGCCGAGGAGAAAGTCGCGCGGCAGGTCGACGTCCTCGGCGTGCCACACACGCGCGAGCACTCCGCGCATCGCGAAACCGACGCCGAGAATCGCGAACGCTTCGAACAGCGCCAGCAAAACAGAAAGACCGATGCGCGTGACGAGCAGCTCGACGAGCACGAATCGATCGATGAGAACGAGCAGCAGATAGAGCGCGATGACGATGGAGACGATGCGCTGAATCTTCGACATGCGAACGTCTCAGAGTGGAGGCAGCGCCGCGCGCATGGCCAGGATGTCGCTGATGATCTCGCGCGCAACCTCTGGACGGATCTGCGTGGTGCGGTCGCTCAGCGCGGCCGGCGGGTTGTCGTGCACTTCCATGAAGAATCCGTCCGCTCCCGCGGCCGCCGCCGCGCGCGCCAGCGGCCGCGCGAACTGCGGCGTGCCGCCGGTCTGCTTCCCTTCGCCGCCCGGCTTTTGCATCGAGTGCGTGATGTCGTAAACGACCGGCGCCCCGAACCCGCGAAGAATCGGAAACGCGCGCATGTCGACGACGAGGTTCTGATAGCCGAACGACGAACCGCGCTCGGTGATGAAGACGCGGTCGTTGCCGGCCTCGCGACCTTTGTCGAGAATGTTCTTCGCCTCCTCCGGCGAAAGAAACTGCCCCTTCTTGACGCCGACCGCCTTGCCGGTCCGCGCCGCCGCGGCGACGAGATCGGTCTGCCGGCAAAGGAATGCCGGAATCTGCAGAATATCCAGCACCTCGGCCGCCCGCTCCGCCTGCTGCCACTCGTGAATGTCGGACAGAAGCGGCAGTCCCGTCTCCTCTTTCACGGCGCGCAGGATTTCCAAACCTTTCTCGATCCCCGGTCCGCGAAACGAGTCGATTGACGTCCGATTCGCTTTGTCGAACGACGATTTGAAAACGAGATTGATCTTCAACTCATCGCGCAGCGCGAGAAGCGTCCTCGCCATCCGCAACGCATGCTCGCGCGACTCGATCACGCACGGACCAGCGATGAAAAGGGGAGGGTGATCGCCGCCAAAAGAGATGGCGTCAGTGATGGCAATCGAACGCGTGCTCATGTGCGGCGCATTGTACTCACCGAGGTACACTCGGCACGTGCCGAACGAGCTATTCGATGCGCTGATGCAGTTTCACCGCGAGGTGGTACAGCCGCAGTTCGACGAGATCCGCCTCAAGATCGATGGATTGCCCTCTAAGAAAGACCTGGAGTCGCTCCGAGCCGAGACGAAGGCGGAGTTTGAGGCTGTCCGCGCCGAGATGGCGACGAAGGCCGATCTGCAGGCCGTCCGGGATGAGATGGCGACGAAGGCCGATTTGCAGGCTGTTCGCGCTGAAATGGCGACGAAATCCGATCTACAGGCTGTGGAGCTCCGGCTGCAAAGCGAACTGCAAGAGATGCGGCGCGAGATGATCACGTGGCCGGTTCTGATCCGCTTCCATGAAACCGTAATTCGCCTCGACTTCGAAGACGTCCGGTCGAAAATGGAGGCTCTCGCAACCCGCGACGTGATGCTCACTCATGTCGATGGGATTTACGGACGCTTTGATCGCCTCGAACACGAATATTACGCACTCATCGCAGCCGTTCGCCGCATCGAGACTGAGATGAAGCAGCAGAACGCAAACCTCGAAGTTCTCCGCGCAGAGATGCTGGAGGTCAGGAAGCAGATCGCGGATCTAGGTCAGCGTGTGACAAACCTCGAGAACGTTCTCAACTGACCTCACGCGTACGCCACCCGCGGCCCTGCGCCCGCCCTCGACCCCACCCATGTTGCGCCGATGTAGATCACGATCGAGGCGATCGAGAACCAGATTGGTTGCGGGAGGATGATGGCGTTCGCGATTCCGGCGCAGAGGAGCAGCGCGCCGACGATGTAGCCGGGGATCGGCGTTCCGGCGATTCGCGCGGCGAGCCAGGTGGCGACGAACGTCGCGATCAGCCAGCCGATCAGGACGATGAGCATCACCGACAGCGGCAGGGTCGCGACGAACGCTTTGACTTTCTCCATGTCCTGCATGTTCGTGCCGGGCGGCGGCGGATAGATTTTGTGGGCGATTCCTTCGGCGCCGGCGACCAGCGCAAACGCGACGATGAGACCGGCGATCACGGCGCCGATGCGGCGAAGAATCGTCATACGAGTTCCGTCTCCTGCGCGACGACCGCCGCTGCCGCTTTCATCGACATCTTGTTGCTGCGCGCCGCGGCGATGAACGAGCGGAACAGCGGGTGCGGCGCGGTCGGACGCGACTTGTACTCCGGATGGAACTGGCATCCGAGAAACCACGGGTGGCCTTCCAGTTCGATGATCTCCACGAACTTGCCGTCGGGTGACAGGCCCGTCACGCGGAAGCCGCGCTCTTCGAGTTGCGGCACGTATTCGGGATTCACCTCGTAGCGATGGCGATGGCGCTCGTCGATCTGTTCGACGCCATATGCATTGCGCGCGATCGAACCTTCCTTCAGCGCGCAGGGATATTTGCCGAGGCGCATCGTGCCGCCGAGGGCGTCGACGCCGATCAGGTCGCGCAGCTTGTAGATGACCTTGTACGGCGACTCATCATCGAACTCCGTCGAATTCGCGCCGACCATCCCCACCATGTTGCGCGCGAACTCGATGGTCGCGCATTGCATGCCGAGGCAGATGCCGAGGAACGGGATGCGCTTTTCGCGCGCGTAGCGGATCGCGCGCAGTTTTCCTTCGACGCCGCGCGAACCGAATCCCGGTCCGACCAGGATCCCATCCACGCGTCCCAACTCGCCGTGATACCCCTCGGTCTCGAGCTCCTCGGAGTCGATGTAGACGATGCGCACCTTCACGTTGTTGGCGATGCCGCCGTGCATCAGCGCTTCGTTCAGCGATTTGTAGGAGTCGCCAAACTCGATGTACTTGCCGACGAAACCGATCTTGACCTCGTCCTCGGGATGCCGCAGCTTGCGGATGATCTCTTCCCACTTCGTCAGCGCGCCGATCTCGTCGTGCGGCAGGTGGAGCTTGTCGAGAAGGATTTCGTCGAGCCGCTCGCGCGAAAACGCCAGCGGAACCTGGTAGATGAATTCGACGTCGAGCGCGGGGATCACCGCCTCCTGCTCGACGTTGCAGAAGAGCGCGATCTTGTCGCGCATGTCGTCGGGAATGGCGTGCTCGGAGCGGCAGAGGAGGACGTCCGGTTGAATGCCGATCTCGCGCAGCTTCTGCACCGAATGCTGCGTCGGCTTTGTCTTCATCTCGTCGGACGCTTTGATGTAAGGCACGAGCGTGAGATGAACGTTGATGGCGTTGCCGCGGCCGACTTCGAGCCGGAACTGGCGGATGGCTTCGAGGAACGGGAGCGATTCGATGTCGCCGACCGTGCCGCCGATTTCAACGATCACGACGTCGACGCCTTCGCTGACTTCGCGGATGCACTTCTTGATCTCGTCGGTGATGTGCGGGATGACCTGCACGGTCTTGCCGAGGTAATCGCCGCGCCGTTCCTTCTCGATGACTTTGAGGTAGATGCGGCCGGTTGTGAAGTTGTTCCTGCGCGTGGCGCGCATCGACGTGAAGCGTTCGTAGTGGCCGAGGTCGAGATCGGTTTCGGCGCCGTCGTCGGTGACGAAAACTTCGCCGTGCTGAAACGGCGACATCGTTCCCGGATCGACGTTGATGTATGGATCGAATTTCTGAATGGTGATGCGGAAGCCGCGCGCCTCGAGCAGCGCGCCGATGGACGCCGCGGCGATCCCTTTGCCGAGTCCGGAAACAACGCCGCCCGTCACGAAAATGTATTTGGTGCTCATCATGCCTCCGGTTGGTTGAGAGAGTTTGGGCCACGACCGCGGCGCGGTCCGGGCTGCTTCTGGTGGGGAGAGTGGTGCTGGCTGTGGCGAAGAAGCGTGTGCGTGTGAGCACGCAGCTCACGAACGCTCTCCGAGGTTACTTTTTTTCAGCCAGTTCATGTTCGACGCGCGCAACATCCTCGGGACGATCGACGCCGAGGTGAGGCCTTGTGGTTTGAACGACTCGGATTTTAAAGCCGTTCTGCAATGCCCGCAACTGTTCGAGCGATTCGGCCAGTTCCAGAGGCGACGGCGCGAGAGAGGCAAGCGTTTTCAGTACGTTCGCCTGATATCCATACATCCCGACGTGCCGCTGCGCGCCGGCGAGCGGTGAGCGTGAGAAGTAAAGTGCATCTCCGGAGAGTGCAGTGACGACTTTGACGATGTCGCGCGACTGCCGTTCGTCGTCGTGCTCGATGCGCGACGCAAGCGTGGCCATGTCGACGCCGGTTTCCTGCAGCACTTCGATGACGGCGTCGATCGAGTCGACGTCGATGAGCGGCTCGTCGCCCTGGACGTTGATTACCTGGTCGTAATCGTCGCCGAGCAGTTCCAGCGCAGCGGCAATCCGGTCGGTGCCGCTCTGAAATTCGCCCTCCGGCCTCACGAAACGGCCTCCGAACGACGCGACGTGATCGGCGATTCGGTCGTCGTCGGTGGCGACGAAAATCGCGCTGGCGCGGCGAGCCTTGGCCGCGCGTTCGTAAACTCGCTGAATGAGCGACACGCCGGCGATCATCGCCAGCGGCTTGCCGGGGAAGCGCGAGGACGCCCAGCGCGCCGGAATTACAATGACCGCCTTCATGACCGTCGATTCTAGTTCGGCAATCGATCCTCGGCTGCCGTCAATCGCGGATCGCGTCCTCGTTCGCCGCCTGATCGTCATCGCCGCGGCGATCTTTGTGATCGTCGCCGCCGTCAGCCGGCTGGAGCTGCTTTACTCGCACAAGTTCTTCGACAACACCGGCACCGCGCAGTGGATCTGGCAACAAAACCGGCTGGCGCAGGGCGATCCGGCGGCGTTTTTCGCGACACACGAATTCGATCTGCCGCCGAATCGCTCGTTCACGCGCATCAAGATGCTCGGCGATCCGGAGTACACGCTCTACTTCAATGGCGTTGCGGTCGGCGGGCGGCATGTCGGCGACGACAACGAAGCGCTCGATACGTACGACGTGAGTGCGTTGGCGCGCGACAAAAAAAACCGGATGGTGGTGGCAGTGCGGAGCGCGAACGGCGTCGGCGGCCTGATCGCGGCCATCGATCTGACGCAGGAGTTCGGCAATTTCGTCGTCACCGGCAACGACTGGCACATCGTCCGCCGCTGGCGCGACGATCTGTTACTTCGCGATCCTCCCGCCTCAGACATCACGCGTCCGCAACTCCTCGGCAGTCCCCCCGCGCGACGCTGGAACTATCTCGTGCAGCGCGATGCGAAACCGTTCGCGCCGGTGCAGCGCGTGATCGCGCCGCGCGAGTCGTTCGACTTCGAGACGGCGCTGCCGGAGATCGCCGTCATCGGCGGAACCGCGGTAACGGTCGCGCGCAAGACGCACGCGACCGCTTACGACTTCGGTCAGGTCTCAGGCCGGGCGCGACTGAGGATCCGCAATGTGGGCGATTCCGCGCGCAACGTCACCGTGCGCTTTGCGAACGATCGCTCCGAGATCTTCACGATCGAAGGCAATCTCGAGCAGTTCGTTTTCGCGGCAGGGGAGCGGGTCATCCTCGACGAAGAGACGCGGAACTTTCGCTACGTCACGGTCTACGGCAGCGCGGCGAGCGTCGACCTCGTTCAGTGATTGCGGTTACTTCGTCCGCTTCACGAACTCGGCGTCGATGCCGTGGATTTTCATCTCCACTAACTTCTCGACCGGGATGTTGGCGAAGCCGGCGTTTTTGAGGTCGCGGATGTAGTTGGCCGACACGCCGTGGATGCGCATGGCCACGAGATCGTCGGCGGAGAGGTTCGGGTAGCCGAGGTCGCGAAGGTCGCGGACGTAGTCGACGGTCGCGCCGTGAATTCGCAGGGCGACGAGGTTGTCGGAATCGAGGTCGCGGACGCCGAGCTCCTTCATCCCTTTGATGAACTCCGCCGAGACGCCGTGGATGCGGAAGGCGACGAGATCGCCGGCGTCGGGCTGGTAGCCGAGCGCGCGGATGTCGCGAATGTACGAAGCTGTGGCGCCGTGAATGCGGAAGGCGACGTACTGATCGAGGTCTTCGCGATAGCCGAACGACTGCATCTCTTTGATGAAGTTTGACGAGACGTCGTGGATGGCCAGCGTGAAAAGGCGCTCGTCATCGAGGTCGCCCGCGGCGACGCCCAGGCTGCGCAGCGTGGCGGCGTAGGCGGGATTGGGCTCGAAGGTAAAGCGGCCGACGCCGTCGCCGTGCTGGAACATGCCGGTGAAGTGCACCGTGCCGGCGTCCTTGATCATGCGAAAGTCGACGGGCGTATCGGAGCTCGCGTTGATTTGCCCCGAGCTCAGTCCGGTGAATGCCGAGGGATCGACCGGATGGCTGTTCTGATTGTGATCGCTGATCATTTCGATCTGCATGCGGCCGTCTTCGCGCTGGGTGAGATGCCAGGCGCCATGCGGCGACGCGGCGCGTGCGGTGAAGGCGGCCAGAAAAAAGAACAGAGCAAGAGCTAGAGAACGGCGCATTGGGTATCTCCTCAACCTGTTAGGACGCCCGGGAAGGGCGTCCTGTTAGAAGGTTTGCGAAAAAGGCGTTACTTCACTTTGTACTTGGCCAGGTCGCGGATGAAATCGGCGTTCACGCCCATCGCGGCCATGCGCACGAGGTCTTTGACGGAGAGGTTCGTGTAACCGGCGTCGTTGAGCGACTTGATGAACTCGGGACGGATGCCCTGCGCCCGCAGCTCAACCAGCTCAGTCGTCGTGAGGTTGCGGTAGCCGGCGTCGGCCATCAGCTTGATGTACGACGGCGTCACACCCATGGCGCGCATTTCGGTGAGCTGCTTTGTGGTCAGGTTGCCATAGCCGGCGGCGCGCATGTCCGAAAGGTACTGGGCGGTGACGCCGATGGCACGCAGGTCGGTGAGGTCGCGAGCGTTCGTGAACTTGATGCCCGCATCGCGCAGCGACTTGATGTACTCGGGGGTGACGCCGACCGCGCGCATCTCGGCGATTTCGTCGAGCGACAGTTCGCCCAGTCCGGCGTTGCGCATGCTGTCGATGTAGGCAGGCGTGACGCCCGAGGCGCGCAGCTCGATCAGGTCGTCGACGGTGAGCTTGCCGCCTTCGCCGATGTGACGGCTGCGATGACGATCCGCCCGCGGCATGCGCGGTGCCCGCGGAGCGTCGGGCGCCTCGATATCGATGTCGTCGAGGTTGAGGTTTGCCAGCGCGCGCATGGCCACGCGCGGCGCGACTGCCACCGTGGCGCGAACGGCAGGGGCGATGGCCATCGGGGCGATGTTGGCGATGATTCCATCCGGCACGCCGCCGGCCACTCCGCCAGTGACGCCGTCGCCAACTCCGCCAACGACACCCCCCGGAATCCCGCCCGGAACTCCGGCGATGACCGCATGCGGCGCAATCGCCGGGGTCGCGTCATCGGCGTCATCGGCCTCGGGTGCTTCCATGTCGTCGGAGTCGTCTTCATCCGCGGCGTTGTCGGCCTTGACGTCGACCGTGGTGTGCGACGCCTGCGGCTTCGGCGTGGGCGTATCAGCTTTCTGCTGTTGTCCGCGCAGCGGCAGCGACGGCGCGATGATCAGCGCGAGCAGCACGGTGAGCAGCGCCGCGCCTGCGACGAAACGCGACGGTGCATTCGGCGATTCGGCGCGCGCACCGGCCAGCCGGCGGATGCGGCCCATGAGCGAGCCGCCGTTCGCGGCCAGGAAGGCCTGCGCGTCTTCGATGCGTAGCTCTTCCAAACGGGTCAGGGCGCGGGCGTAGACGAGCGGTTTGCCGGAGACGGCCACCGCCACGTCGTCGCAGCAGTGCTCGCGCTCGACGCGGATGCGGTTCGAAATCCACCACACGGCCGGATGGTAGAAAAGCAGCGTCTCGATCACGGCCTGCATCAGGTTGACGAAGAAGTCGTTGCGGCGGATGTGGGCCAGCTCGTGCGCCAGGATCATCTCCATCTGTTCGGTGGAGAGGCCGGTCAGCGAGGTAGCCGGCAGCAGGACCACCGGCCGCAGCCAGCCGATGACGGTCGGCACTTCAACCGCGGCCGACTCGAGGAGCTGGACGGCGCGATTCATCTTGAGCGCTTGTGCCAGACGGCGCGCGCTGCGCTGCCATTCCGGCGCCGCCTCGGTCGCATTTTTCCTGGCGATCGAATGCGCGCGCAGCCATCCGAAGAGCAGTCGGACGGAGAGCAGCAGAACGCCGGTCAACCAGACCAGGACGATCTGCGGGAGATGGGATTTCGTGAAGGAAGCGAGCATCGCCAGCCGCGACTCGGGCGCGGGCGACGCGGTGTCGGTCGTCAATTGGATGTCCGCGGCAGGCGCGAAGACAAGCTGGACGCCGTTGTCCGCCGCGACCGCGTGACTGCCGTCGTAGGCCTGATACGCCGTCGCCGCGCCGAGGACTACCAGCAGCGCGAGGGCGCCGCAGGAGGCGAGGTAGCGCGCGTTCGCGCTGTGCTTCGAGAGCAGCGCCAGCGTCGCGGCCAGGATCGCGGCGACGAGAACGCCCTGCCAGAGCAGATGGAGCAGAGCCCAGCCGATGGCTTGAGCGAGCGGAGTACCGAGGAGGGTGCTGATTCCGTTCATCGCGATTCTCCTTCGAGGGTGTCGAGCAGTTCGCGGATGGCGTTCAGCTCGGCGCTGTTTGCTTTGCGTCCGGAGAGGGCCTGCATGACCAGTTTCGTGGCCGAACCGCCGAAAGCGCGCTCGGCCAGATCGGTCAGGAGCTGGCGCTGCGTCTTCTGCTCGCCGTAACGCGATTCGTAGACGTGCGCGCGCTCAGTCTCATCGCGGACGACGAGCCCTTTCTCGGTCATGATCTGCAGGAGTTTGAGGACGGTGGTGTAGCCGGTGGCGCCATCCTTGTTGAGCTGCTCGTGGACGTCCCGGACGGTGCTCGGTCCGAGCTCCCAGAGCACGCGCAGGATGGCCAGCTCGGAGTCGGTAGGTCGTGGTGGCTGTCGGTCGCTCATGATCATTTCCTCGTATACGCAGCTCATCATACGAAGTTTTTCGTCGTTGTCAACGAAGAGTTTCGTAATTTACCTGGTGGGCATGAGGAAGGTCCGTTTCGCGAGAGGGGAGTCGAGCGTTTCCCGATCGTAGTAGCGGTCGAGAATCGACGGCTTCCAAGTGAAGAGATCCGCGTTCGCTGCTTCGAACCTCTCGAAATCGCCGGTTGGATTTCGTTCCATCCGTTCATGGATCAGCAGCAGGTACGCCCAGGTGATCGTCTCGTGATAGAGGTTCGGGACGCCGTTGTGCGCAGCGAATCGCTTCAGCGATTCGGTGAAGCGCTTAAGCGCATCGAGCGGCGGCATCTGGCGCAGGTAGATCCAGGCCAGCCGGACGTGATCGCGATGATGGAAGTCGTCGCCCGGAATCTCGCAGCGTTCGAAGGCGTCGGCGAATTCACGATCGTTCATTTGCGCCGCGGCTTTGCCGTCTCTTCGACGAGTTTGTGCGAGTCGGCCGCGCGCAGCGTGAGGCCGTAGATTTTTTTGAGCTCGGCGATCTTCTTCCGCGACTCCGCGCCGAACGGAGCTTTCCCTTCGAACGAGTGCAGTACGATCCCCTCGATCAGATCGCCCAGCGACATGTCGTGGACTTCGGCCAGCCCCTTAAGGACCTTGAGCAGCCGTTTCTCGATGCGGATGCCGGTTTGAACGCGTTCGATGGTGGTCATGAGAAGATGGTACGTTGGTACCAACGTACCAGTCAACCGGTTACGTCAGCAGCGTGTCCAGCAGCTCGTCCTTCTCCTTCCACATCGCGTCGAGCCACGGTCGGTCGGCCGATTCCGGGATCGACAGCCGCCGCCCGTGGACGATGATCCGAGGAACGCGGCCGGTGAGGAAGCGGCCGAGCGTGACGTCGTTGTCCGGCGGGTAGGCGAGGGTGACGTCGTACATCGCGTCGAGCTGATCGCCGAGCGCGTCGAGGACGAAGGAGATCCCTCCGATGCGCGGGCGGAGAAGATGCCGGTACGGCGACTGCTGTTCTGCCTGTTTCTTTTTTGAGAAGCGCGTCCCTTCCAGAAAATTCAGGATGGCCACGGGGAAGTTGCGGTAGCGCTGGCAGGCCTTGCGCGTCGTGGCCAGGTCGGTGCCGCGTTTCTCCGGATGCTTGGCCAGATACTCGGGCGAATAGCGGCGCATGAACGGGAACTCCAGCGCCCAGCAGGCCTGGCCGACGATCGGAACCCAGAAGAGTTGCCGCTTCAGAAAAAAGCGGATGAAGGCCGCGCGGCCGTGGAAGGCGCGCTGGAGCGCGAAGATGTCGACCCACGACACGTGATTGGCGACGATGAGGTAGTGGCCGTCGGGACGCACCTCGTCGCCGATTCCTTCGATCTGCCATCGCGTCGGCAGCATGGCGTCGAAGATGCGGTCGTTGCCGGCCACCCAATGCGCGCCCATCGACGCCAGGATCAGGATGACGCGCGTGCGGGCGCGGCTGCGCGGAGCGGTGAACTGGATCGCGAATTTTGCGATGCCGAGGAGAGCGATCAGTGAGCCCCAGAAGACCGCGTTCACGGTCATGAGCAGCAGGGTGATCGCGCCGCGGATCATGGTTTCGACATCGCCAGGCGCGCGACGCGGATCGAGCCGGCGATTGCGGCCGTTCCGAAGAGCACGAAGAGCCCGGCGCGCCAGTCCGGCTCCTTCCAGCCGCCAAAGTCGAGCGCCGTTGCCGTCGCGCCGAGGAGGAGCGCGCCGATGACGACCGTGAAGATCTCACCGATCCAGCTCGCTGGGCGTCCGAACCGTACAAAGCGGATCGCCAAAAAGACCGCCGCCGCGCAGAGCATCCAGAGGGCGATCCCCATCGCCTTCGAGGTTAGCACGGCTTTCGCATGAGTCGGCCTGCAAGCAGAGGAACTACCTATGATGACGGAAGCAGCGAGACAGTCGAACGACGCGAACAAGATTCTCGCCATCGAAGACGACCCCGAGGTCCTGGCGCTCTACAAGTCGTACCTGCAGAAGCGCGGCTACGAAGTGCTCTCGGCCACCGGCGCCACCGAAGGGATGTCGCTGCTGCAGCGCAATCCCGACACGCGCCTGATCCTGCTCGACCTCAACCTTCCCGGCGGCATGAGCGGCGAGGAGTGGATCGCCTGGTTCGTCACGCAGGGCAAACAGACGCCGGTCGTGGTGGCGTCAGGGAAGGGAGACATCCTCACCATCACCAAAGGCAATAACCGCACGGCCGCGCTGACCAAGCCGTTCCACATGGAAGAGCTGCAGGAGTTGATCGAAGTCCTGCTCGCCGAGAACTGGCACGATCAGGTGAGCGTAGACAAGAAAACGCACTGAGAATTAGTGGCCAGTGGTCAGGGGCCAGTGGTCAGAAGGAGTTTTTCCTGACCACTGACCACTCTTCCACTACCCATCATTCCCGATCGCTTCCACCGGACAGTTGTCCAGCGCGTCTTTCGAGAGCGTCTCTTCTTCCTCGGTCTCCGGCTGCTTGTAGACGTAGGAGAAGCCCTCCTCGTCGTTGCGTTGAAAGTTCGCCGGCGCGGTCTCGCGGCAGAGATCGCAATCGATACACTGCGTATCGACGTAGTACCGCCCGGGTACCTGTCCCGGCACCCTGTCGTTGGGATCAGCCATTCGTAAGTTGTCTCCGTGAAACGCCGCGAGCGGCACGCGCGTCGCAGATTTGGAGGCGCGCATTGTAACGTGCCGATGATGTTTTCAAAGAAAGAGGTTCCCATGAAACGAGTTTTGATTGCATTCCTGACCTTTGCCGTTTCCGTGACCGCGTTTGCGCAATCGATGCCGCCGCGTGAACCGGCGCCTGTCGATACCGTCAGCGTCACCGGAAGCGCGCGTGTCACCACCACGCCCGACCGCTTCTCCTTCAACGTTTCCGTGCAGACCATCGCGCCGACGGTCGAAGAGGCGGTGAACGAGAACAACAGCAAAGTCGCCGCCGTCATCGCCGCGCTGAAGAACGCCGGCGCGAAACCGGAGGAGATCCAGACATCGAACTTCTCGATCTATCCGCAGCAGGATTACAGCCAACAGCAGCAAGGCAAGCTCCCGCGCCTCCTCGGCTACCAGGTTTCCAACAGCATCACCGTGACGAAGAAAGAGATCGCCGCCGCCGGCAAGCTGCTCCAGGCCGCCCTCGGCGCGGGCGTGAACCAGTCATCCGGATTGTCGTTCTCCGTCTCTGATCCAACCCGTGGACGCGATGAAGGCCTTCGCGCCGCCTTCGCCGACGCGCGCGCGAAAGCGACCCTCCTCGCGCAAGCCGCCGGCCGCACGCTCGGGCCAGCCATTGCCATCACCGAAGGTGGCGGCGTATCGAATCCGCCGCCGCGTCCGATGGTCGGCCGCGTCATGGCCGCGCAGGCGGTCTCCGAGGTACCGGTGGAGAGCGGATCGGAGGAGCTGTCGTTTACGGTGTCGGTGGTGTTCGCGATGAAGTGAGACCGGCGCGAGACGGAGAGCCCCCTCAAAGGCAAATGTTGAATGTTGAATGTTGAGTGTTGAATGAAAAGGCCGCCGTCCACCGTACTCGACGATCTTGCCGGTTCCCTCATTCAACATTGAACATTCAACATTCAACATTCAACATTGCCTCTGTGTTCAATCCCCCGAAATCAGATTCCCGAGGACGTCACCAGCAAGTCCGCCGAGTCCCTTCGACTCATCCCGATGCTGCCCTCCCGCCGCGGCCATCAACCGGTTCGCCAGCCTGCTGAACGGAAGCGTCTGCAGAACTACGTGTCCCGGTCCGGTCAGCGTCGCGTAGAACAAACCTTCGCCGCCGAAGAGCGCGTTGCGGAATCCGCCGACGAACTGGATGTCGTAGTCGACCGTCTCCGCCATCGACACGATGCAGCCCGTATCGACACGCAACTGTTCGCCAGACGCGAGGTTGAACTCGATCATGTTGCCGCCGGCGTGGAGGAACACCAATCCCTGTCCGCTGATCTTCTGAAGCAGGAAGCCTTCGCCGCCGAACAGTCCCGCGCCGAACCGCTTCGTGAACGCCACCGTCAGATCGATGTTGCCGATCGCACAGAGGTACGCGTTGCGCTCCGCCAGGATCGTGTTTCCGTTGAGCTGAATCGGGATGATTTTCCCCGCGATCGGATTGGCCAGCGCGAGCTGCGCGGACGCCGTCGTGCAGCGGAAGACGCTCATGAACAGCGACTCGCCGGCCAGGAACTTGCGCATCAGCCCCTTCATCAATCCGCCCTGCATGCGCGCCTGCAGATCGATCCCCGGACCCATGTAGAGCATCGCGCCGGCCTCGGCGTACAGCTCTTCGTTCTGATGCAGTTGAACCTGCAGCGCCTGCATCACGTCGCCGACGATTTTGTAGTCCATGCGTCCTCCGTTGGCGCGCGATTGTAGCGTCGCCTCTGACAGAATGCGCATCGTGCCGCGCACCGAATCGCAGCCGCTGCTCGACGTCGTCGCGGCGCTCTATCCCGACTCCTCGCGGACGACTCTCCGCCAGCTGCTGCAGAACGGCCGCGTGCGCGTCAACGGCGCGACGGAGAAGGACGCCAAGCGCATCGTCGATCCCGACGAGATCGTCGAAGTCGTTGCGCGCTCCGACCAGCGCGTCCTCCCGCCCGGCATCGCCATCCTCCACGAAGACCGCGACGTCATCGTCATTCTCAAATCACACGGTCTGCTGACCGTGGCCTCGGAACGCGAACGCGAAGCGACGGCGCAGGCCTACCTCAACGAATACCTCGGCAGCGCCGGCGAGGAACGGATTCAAGTCGTCCACCGCCTCGACCGCGACACCTCCGGCGTTCTCGTTTTCGCAAAAAACTTCTTCGCCCGGGAGCGGCTCAAGGAACAGTTCATGGTCCACAGCGTCGAGCGGATCTACGTGGCCATCATCGAAGGCGCGATCGAGCCAGCCGAGGGGACGATCGAATCGAACCTCCTCGAGCAGCGCGATTTGAAAATGGTTAGCGTCGACGCGCATCCCGACGCCAAACACGCCATCACGCATTACCGCACCATCGAAACGAAGGGCGCATATTCGATGTTGGAAGTGACGCTGGAAACCGGCCGCAAAAACCAGATCCGCGCGCATCTCTCCGAGGCCGGCCACCCCGTCGCCGGCGACAAGATGTACGGCGCGAAAACCAACCCCCTCGGCCGCCTCGGCCTCCACGCCAAACTCCTCGGCTTCGACCACCCGACGACCGGGAAGCATCTGGTGTTCACCGCGGCGCTGCCGAAGCAGTTTCGCGATGTGATGCGTTGAGTCCGACGCAACCCGCCCCGAATCGTCGGCGTAGCCGGCGTAAGGACCGTAGCCCCCGGCTTCCAGCCGGGGGAACGCCGTCGTGAGAGAAATTGGGAGCCCGCTTTAAGCGGGCGAAAGAAAGGGTTGGGCAGCTGCCCAGAAGGCGTTCTTTCGCCCGCTAAAGCGGGCTCACAAGATTGGAACGCGTTCTATTACCCCGACTGAAGCCGGGGTCTACGGTTCTTACGCCGGCTACGCCGACGAAGGAGCGTTCGATGACTGAGCGTCGCTTCTAAACGAACGACACCGCTAACTGCGATCCCTCTTCGCGATGGATCGTGTCGACGAAACGGATGCTGTTCGTCTTCAGCGACATGAACAGCGACGACGTCCGGATGCCGCCGCCGAAGAAGCGAACGCCGCGCAGGAGGTCGCCGTCGGTGACGCCGGTAGCGCAGAAGATGATGTCGTTGCCCGCGGCAAGTTCCGAGGTGTCGTAGATCTTCTCGCCGTCCACGTAGCCCATCGATTTCAGGCGCTCCTCCTGCCACTTCTCCAGCGGCTTGAGGCGGCCCTGCATGCGTCCGTTCAGGCAGCGCATGGCAGCGGCGGTGAGCACGCCCTCGGGGGCGCCGCCGATGCCCATGGCGGCGTGGATTCCGGTGCCGCGCACGGCGGCGGCGATGCCGGCGGAGAGATCGCCGTCGGTGATCAGCTTGATGCGCGCGCCCGCCTCGCGGATCTGCGCGATGAGATCGTGATGCCGTTCGCGATCGAGGACGACGATCGTCAGTTCATCGACGTCGCGTTGAAAGGCCTCGGCGATCTGATTGAGGTTCTCGTGGACCGAATTGTTCAGGCTCACGTAATTGGCAGCGGTGGGACCGACCACGATCTTGTCCATGTAGACGTCGGGCGCGTTCAGCAGGCCGCCTTTTTCGGACGCCGCGAGCACCGCGATCGAGTTCGAGGAACCGGTCGCGCAGAGGTTCGTCCCTTCGAGCGGATCGACGGCGATGTCGATCTCGGGATAAATCTCGCCCTCGGTCCAGCCGCGACCGAGCGGCTCGCCGACGTAAAGCATGGGCGCCTTGTCGCGTTCGCCCTCGCCGATGACCACCGTGCCGCGCATCTTGAGCCGGTTCAGCTCTTCGCGCATCGACTCGACGGCTACCTGGTCGGAGTACTTCCGTTTGCCATAGCCCATCGTGCGTGCTGCAGCGATGGCCGCTTTTTCGGCGACGCGCAAAAAACCGATCTCGAGACTGGATTCCATGACGCTCCGTTCACAGCGAAATTTGGAGGCGCAGACTCTAGCAGAATTACGGCGTGCGGACCGCCAGCGCGCGCACTTCCTCGTGATGGATGCGCCCGCCGAGGAGCGCCGTCCGTCCGGCCACCGAGAGGGCCCAGGCGATGAGGACGGCGATCGTCACCTCCATCCAGCGCGGACGTGCGCCGCGGCGATGGCCGATGAAGAGCGCGACGATGGCGAAGAAGCCGGTAACGCACGACGAGATCACGCAGAAGTTCGCCGCCAGGTCGTGCTCTTTGATGAGCGTCGTGTCGACGCCTGCAATCGGCGGTTTCGCATGCGTCACGAAATCCGCGGCCTTGTCGCCAGTCAGATCCGAGGCGATCGCGCCAAGCGCCGCGAAGATGCAGACGACGAAGGCAGCGGTGACGAATTCACGCCGCTTTCGGATCAGTCCGAAAAGTATCAGGCAGAACGCGAAGATCTCGCCGTACAGCGGCGAATGATTGATGGCTAGATGGACATGAACGGCGCTGAAATCCATCGGCGAAAGATACGACGGTTGGGGTGGAAGTGTCACCAGGTCGTAGCGCTGGCGGCCCGCCGGCTGGACCGCCGCCGGCTCGGCGGCACGTACCGATCAAATGCCAGCGAGCCGCTGGCGGTCCAGCCGCCGAGCCGGCGGCGCTACGACGCTGCGGCGCTACTACGCCTTCGGCGCCATCTTTCGCGCCTCGGCTTCCATCTCCGGACCGAACTCTGTCCGGATTTCGGAGAGCCATCCGCCGAGGAGTTCCTCGAGAACGTTGCGGATCACCGCCGGATGATCGGAGGCGCCCGAGGCGATCACGTTATTCAGCAATTGATCGAAATCGATGCGTGCCTCATTGACGAGATTCATCCCGGACAGATGCGGCATCGACCGCGGCGACATGCGCACCACAACGCGGTCCATGAAGTCGTAGATGTGATCGCCGATGCGTTGGAAGACGATTCCGAAGATGCCCTCGAAGATGCGGTTGTAGCGCTCCACCACCGCTTCGAGCTCGTACTCCGTCTCCTCCGCCGCGCGCTGTTCGCTCACCGTCCCCTCGGCCGCCTCGGCGATCAGGTTCACGCTCAGCAGCGCCCAGACCGTGCGGCAGGTGATGAAATTCGAGAGGTAGCTGCGCGCGCAGATGTCCTCGATCGTGCCCGGTTCGGCGAGCAGATTGAGCACGTGGTTCTCGTCGTCAGTCAGCTCCAGCGCGTAGGTGCGCATGTCCGCACCGGGAACCTGCTGCAGGATGCGATCGAGCCGCGCCACGCCGCGCGAGATCAGCGACCAGTATTCGATGCTCTGCACGCCGTCGAGAATCAGCCGCTCCGTGTTCAGCGGAAGCGTGACGATCTCCGGCGGAAACTCGTCGCTGAATTCGACCGTGTAGCTGCCGGTGCGATAGCGGACGGCGTTGAGAACGATGGCGTTGGCCTGCCGCTCCAGCGCGCGCAGCAATCCATCGGCATCGAGATAGCCCAATTCACAAAGCAACGCTCCGATGCGGCGCTGGACAACCAGGCGATCCATGGCCTGGTTGTACTGCTGCAGCGTCAGCTCGCCGCTGCGCAGAAGGATTTCGCCGAGGGCCATGTCGTGGTCGGAGCTGGAGGCGAAGATGATCCGGCCGTCGCGAAAATAGATCGCATCGCTCCGTCCGATCGCCTCCAGCGACACGATGCCGGTCTCGCCGCTGCGGACGAGCGACCGGAAGAGATCGGGCACCGTCGTCTCCGCGAGCGTTCCCTGAATACTGAGGCTGTCGGACATGCGCGGGATTTTATATGCCCTGGGAACGCGGGCGTCTCGCCCGCTGGTTCTTGGCAGAATCCTGCCTGACGGCGGGCGAGACGCCCGCGTTCCCAGGGCAGTCATGTAAAATAACCAAACTCATGTCCCGGACCGCCGCTCTCATCTTCATCACCCTTTTAACCACTGCTGTCTTCGCCGCCGGTCCGCCGACGCAGCCGAACGACCGCGAGTGGGGGCAGCTCAGCACCGACTATCAATGGATTGAGACGCTGCGCAAGGCGCAGCCGCTGCCGCCGGCGAATGCGTCGCGCAAACAGATGCTGGAGCTCGTCCTCGAAAATCAGAAAAAGCTCGAGCCGGCCTATGTGCCGTTCATGGATAAGGTCCGCGAGTACTTCGACCGTACGCACGATCCGCGCGCCGGGCAGGTGCTGGCGCGCGAGAAGATCATCATGGGCGACGAGTACGTGCAGTACCTCTCGCGCTACGACAAAGCGCTGGAGTTGTACCGCGCCGCGGTCGAGCTCGATCCCAACAGCGTTGAAGCGAAGAAGCGCGTGGAGATGGCCGAGGGCCGCCGCTTCGTCTCGATGACGGCGTTTGCGAACGTGAAAACGGGCATGAAAGAGGATGCCGTTCGCGCCCTCGTCGGCCTGCCGCGCGAGGACTGGATCAAGCAGGTCGTGCAGAACAACCGTATCTACTCCGTATGGATTTATCCGAAGGAAGACGGAGGGGCCTCGGCCATCTACTTTGACAATGGTGTCGTCTATCACACAAACTGGAACGCCGCGGCGCCGCCCGCGTCGCAAGCTCAGACCAGGTAACGGGAGGGTGTGCAATGGTGTCTGACGAAGTTCTCATCGACGATCAATCCCACTACGAAGTCTCACTCACGGCTGGACAGGCGTTCGTCGCCTTCGTCCTGTTGCTGCTTTCGCTGGCCGCATCGTTCGCATTCGGGCTGATGATCGGCAAGGGGCAGGCCGATGAACGCCTGGTCGTTCGCAAGGAGCCCGCGGTCATCAACGAGGGGAGCGTCATCGCCTCAAAGAAAAACGACGGCAAGCTGATCGACCTCGGCGTCGGCAACGACGATTTCAAGGCGCCCGCGCCGGCGACGGCCAGCGCCGCGACCGTGACCACGGCGCCCGCGCCGACGATCACCGAGGGCACGATCACGCCGCTTACGGAATCGGCAACGCCTGCGCCGATTACGGCCACTGCCGCGCCGATCGTCGAAACTCCAAAGCCGATTGCGAAACCTGCTGCTCCTGTCGCCGAGGCTGCGAAGCCCGCGGCGAAACCGACCACAGTTCCCGCCGCAACCGGACCCGCCTACGCGCAGCTCCTCGTCACCGGCGATCAGAAAACCGCCGACGCCCTGGCCGCGAAAGCGATCGACCACGGCTTCATGACCACCTACGTCGAGCGCGCCGGCACCTCGTTCAAAGTGCGCGTGAAATTCAACTCAGAAGCCGAGGCCCGCGCGAATGAGGCGAAGCTGAAAGAGATTTCGAAGGACGTCTGGTTCGTGAAGTGACGGGTAAGCTCGCCTTGGCGGCCTTCTTTCGCCCGTTAAAACGGGCTCGCAAATTCGCGCGATCCGCTGGCCCCCAGTTAAAACTGGGGGCTACGGTCCTTCCGGCGGCTGACGCCGCCGACGACCGAGGGCGTTTAAGGTTTCACGCACGGCAACACGCGCGTCTCGCTGCCGCCTGCGTCGACGTTCACTAACGCTCCGATCGTCTTCGCGATAAACGTCGGCGCAACGTAATCGCTCCACGTTCCTTCGGTGATTCCGTGGCCGAAGAGGAGCACGGGGACGTGCTGGTCGTCATCGACCGCCTGGCCGTGCGTCGCTCCGGTGTTCGAATAACCCCAGATGTAGCCGGACTTCAACGTGACGAGGACGTCGCCGCTGCGGTCGGCGCGGAAGGAGAGGCGCATCGCCGCTTCGATGCCTGACGACTGCGGATCGACGGCGATCAGGTCGCTGCTGGTGAACGCGGTGCGAATGCCGTGAACCTGCTTCGCGGCATCGCGCAGCGCGCGCTTCACGCGCTCGCTGTCGAGGTGCGCCGAGGCGACGCGCGGCCAGTTGAGATACAGCGCTGGCTCTTCGAAGTAGCTCACCAGCGCGTCGGCGATCGGCGTCTTGTCGGTGACCTTGAGCCCGAGGATCTTTGCCGCGAGTTTCTCCAGTTGGCGGCGGTCGGACGCAAGATCGGCGAACGTCGCCGCGGTCTTCTTCGGATTCTGGAAATCGACGCGGCCGGCGTCGCGTCCCAGGTCGCGCGCCACCTCCGGGATCGACTGCACGCCGTGGTCGGCCGTGATGGCGACCGTGTAGCGGCCGCTGAATTTCTGATCGAGCCAGTTGAAGAACGCTTCGAGCTGGCGGTCGGTGCGCACGACCGAGTCCGCCACTTCGAGCGAATCGGGACCGAAGGAATGGCCGAGATAGTCGGGCGACGACAGGCCGACGTAAAGAAGATCGGGCGAGGAGTCGTCCGTGCCGAGGTGCTCGTCGTCGATGATGCGCTCGGCGAAGGTGAGGACGAGATCGTTGCCGAACGGCGTGTAGGTCAGCTCATCGACGTTCGCGATCGGATGCGGAAACTCCACGCCGAGGTTGCCGTGCTTCGTTTTGTATTTGCGGAGTGCGGGCGGATCGTGCGTGATGCGCGCGAGATCGGTGGTCGGAATGAACGTTGATTGCGTCCACTGGCGATGCTGCGTCAGGACGGACGGCACCGAGGCGTTGAAGGCGGCGAGCATGGTCATGTTCGCGCGGTAGTAGCTACTCGACGTGAAGCCGGGCATCTTCGGATCGAACCAGTACGCGGCGGTGGCCTTGCGTCCGGCCATCAGAATCGCGGCGCGATCTTTGAGGGCGACGCCGATCACTTTCGATCCCGCGACCTTCTCCTGCAGCCGGTCGCCGAGGGAGTCGGAGTCGAGGTTCAGCGGCGAGTATCCGCCGGTGGCCCGCTTGTCCTCCGCGCAATAAACCGGCGTGGAGGTGGTGCGATCGAGCCATGTATTGGCGACGATGCCGCTGCGGGCGGGAACGTATCCGGTTCCGATCGCCGCGTGACCGGGACCGGTGTAGGTAACCGCGTACGGATACAGCGCATGCGTGAAATTCGCCCCGTGCCTGATGGCGCGATTGAATCCGCCGTCGGACAGATACGGCGCGAATCGCGTCAGGTATTCATAGCGAAACTGGTCGACGGAGACGACGACGATGAGGTCTGGTGGTTTTTGGGCAGTTAGGGGAAGCGCGATTGCGAGGATGAGGGTTAGTCGCTTCAGCATGGCGGGCATTTTACGAAAGGCGGTTCACGCGGAGGCGCGGAGACGCGGAGGGTGGGAGATGGTTGACGATGCGGCGGAGACCCTCTTTCAGCGTTGCGGAACCGAAGTTGATGAGGAGGCCTACCTGCAGTTCGGAAAGGCGGAGATAGGTAAGAAGCTGTTTGCAGTGGACGGCTGCAAGCTCTTCTACTGACTTGATCTCGACGATGACGCGGTCGTCGACCAGCAGGTCAATCCTGAAGGCGTTCGCGAAGAGAAGGCCTTGATATTCAAAGCTGACGATTTTTTGCCGCTCGATCTTGAATCCTTTCTCGGCAAGCAGACGAGCGAGAACGAGCTCGTAAACCGATTCCAGCAGTCCCGGTCCAAGCGACCGATGGACCTGAATCGCCGAGTCGACGATCGTGCCGGTAATCTCGTCCAAATCGTGCATTGCTTTTCTCCGCGTCCCCGCGTCTCCGCGTGACAATCCCTCGGAATCCCCACAAACGCAAGAAACTCCACCATTGGTAGGATCAACCACATGGCCAAGAAAACCACGAACCAGCAGACGACGACGCCACAGCTCGAGGCGCTCAGGAAAGGGCAGGCGAAGAAGCGGTCGGCGGTCGATCCGTCGCACATCCTCGACAAGGCCATCTACCAGCTGTGGGAGACGATCAACGACCTCGATCAGATTCAGCCGGAGCGTGTCGAGCACTATCGCGTATCGGTATTCGGAAGCTCGCGGATTCAGCGCGGCGATCCCATTTACGATCAGGCCAAGAAACTCTGCTACGAGCTTTCGCGCCTCGGCGCGGACATCGTCACCGGCGGCGGGCCGGGATTGATGGAGGCGGCAAACGCCGGCGCGATGGAAGGGCAGACCGAGAGCCACTCGCGTTCGTTCGGACTGGCCATCCATCTGCCCACCGAGGAAAACGCGAACGCGTTCGTAAACAAAGTGTTCCGGCACCGGACGTTCTTTTCGCGGCTGCATCACTTCATCCGGCTGTCGTCCGCGTTCATCGTTTTGCCGGGCGGCATCGGGACGGCGCTGGAGCTGTTCATGGTTTGGCAGCTGATTCAGGTCAAACACGTCACCGAGCATCCGCTCATCCTGGTCGGTACAATGTGGAACGGTCTGATCGACTGGATCAACGAGTCGATGATCACGCGCGGGCTGGCCAGTCCGCAGGATATGAACGCGGTTTCGGTGGTGGCGTCGTACGAAGAGGCCATTCCGATCATCCGCGCTTCATACGAACGCTACATTCAGGAGAAAACGAATGCCGACCAAGGAACAGATTCTCGACGCGCTTAAGGGCGTCAAATTTCCCGGACTCTCGCGCGACATCGTGTCGTTCGGGTTCGTCCATGACGTCAGCGTCGAGGGCGGCAACGTCTCCTTCACGGTTCGCTTCCAGACCGAGAACCAGAACGCTGCCGCGCAGATCAGCAGGGACGCCGAGGCGGCGGTGAAGGCTGTGCCTGGGGTCGAGAGCGTGAAGATGCACGTCGACGTCGGCTCGCGATCGGCTGCCGGACCGCAGGGCGGACCGCCGGCCGAGCAGATCCTCTCCGGCGTCAAGTACAAGATCGCGGTTGCGTCCGGGAAAGGCGGCGTCGGCAAGTCGACCGTCTCCACGAACCTCGCGCTCGCTCTTCATGCCCTCGGATACAGCGTCGGCATGCTCGACGCCGACATCTATGGACCGTCGCAGCAGATGATGCTCGGGATTCACGGACGTCCGCAGATCGATGAGACGGACGAGAAGATCCTGCCGATGGAGAACCACGGCGTGAAGACGATGTCGCTCGGCCTGATCACCGATCCCGACACGCCGGTGATCTGGCGCGGTCCGATGGTGATGAAGGCGCTCGATCAGTTCCTCAGCGACGTGAAGTGGGGCACGCTCGATTTCATGATCATCGATCTCCCTCCCGGCACCGGCGACGCGCAACTGACGCTGACGCAGAAGGTGCCGCTGTCCGGCGCGGTGGTGGTGACGACGCCGCAGGACGTGGCGCTGATCGACGCCCGCAAAGGGCTGGCGATGTTCCGCAAGGTCAACGTCCCGGTCCTCGGCATCATCGAGAACATGAGCTACTTCATCTGCCGCCACTGCGGCGAGCGCGAAGAAATCTTCGGACACGGCGGCGGCCGCAAAACCGCCGAGCTCCTCGGCGTCCCCTTCCTCGGCGAGATCCCGATCGATCCGAAAGTCGTCGTCGGCGGCGACAGCGGCGAGCCGATCTTCGTCCTCGATCCATCGTCCGCCGCGGCGCAGGCGTTCCGTCAACTAGCGGCCACCGTCGTGGAGCAAGTGGAGTCGGGACATGCGGGACATACGCACGCGCCGGGAGAGCCAGCACACGCGCATTCCTAGTTTCACGTTCCCGGAGACCCCATGAACAAATCCCTCGGATTGTGTCTCTTCCTCTTCTCAGCCCCAATTCTCTTTGCGCAGCCGGTGCCCTCCGTCCGTCCGGCGTCGGGGTACACAACGGGCGGCGACCTGGTGCACATACGAAGTTACGGGTTGACCGGCCGGTCGCCCGCGTGTCCGGGCGCGTCCTGCCCGAACTACGTGAAGTTCGGCGATGCGTTCGGACGCATCGTTGTGAATACGCCCTTCGAGATCGTGGTGATGGCTCCTCCGCACGCCCCGGGCCCGGTTGACGTCACGGTCGGCATTCCCGGCGTTTTTGATCCGATCGTCCTCCCGAACGCCTTCCGGTACGAGTCGCTTCAGGATTCCGAACGCATTCTCATTCCCGTTGCAGTGTCGGGCCCCGGCGCGAACGCGGCGCGATTCGAAACGGAGATTTTGATGACGAATGCAAACGACTTCGATGTTCATGTCACGGGAGCGGCGGCGATCCCGAGCCTGCAGTCGCCGCCTCCGACTCCGGTCGTGCTTCCTCATTCCACTGCTTCGTTTACCGATCGCCTGAGGGACATGCCGGGACACCAGGGCGCGTTCATCTTCATTCCGCTCTCAGCAGCACGGGACGTCATTACCAAGGTGCGCGTGCACGACACCTCGCGAGATGCGGCCGCATTCGGTGTCGAGATACCGGCCGTATCCGACCGCGATTTTGTTACTACGGTACGTCTGACCGGCATTCCTACAGATCCCCGTTTTCGCTCCACGCTGCGCGTCTATGCCTACGACGCCAGGAACTTCGGGCCGGTGACACTTCGCGTGCGCGACGCCGCTGACGGTACGTTGCTGGCGACAGTTCCCGTTGCACTCGATCGCGCAGAGCCGGGCCGCGAAGACGAGATTCCAGCGTCCGTACAGATCTCGCTCGATCCGATCATCGAGCCGCTGCGTGGCCATGCGCGCCTTCGCATCGATATCGCTGATTCCGATGCGATCCGGCCGATCTGGGCCTTCGTCTCAATCACGAACAATCAGACGCAGGAGATCACGCTCGTGACGCCGCCGCCTTCCGGCCCGGCCGCGACGCCGGACAAGATTCCACTCGGCTGGTACAGCGACGGCGGGAGGGACTCCGTCCACGTTGGCGAAACGGAATCGACACTCTACGTCCTTTGCAACACCGCAACGTTCAAAACGCCTTCATTGCTCGATTCGAATGGCGATTTCTCAACCACGGGAACTGTGATCGCCGGGCCGGGGCCGCTGCCCGTCGGAACGGCATTGAATTTCGAAGGCCGCGTCGCCGAGGGATTGCTCATGGTGAAGGTGATCCCGACGGTCGACATCGTGAACATTTACTACCTTCAGTACCTCGGCGCGCAGCAACCAACGCGCACTCCTATCCAGTGCCAGTGATCAGAAGAGCGAAAGACCGCGCGATTGCTGTTCGGCCAGCATGTCGAGGAACCGATTGCGCGAAATCTCGCGAGCGCCGAGGGCGGCCATGTGCGGCGTGGTGACCTGACAGTCGATCCAGGTGGCGCCGCGTTCGCGGAGATGCTCGATCAGGAAGAGAAGCGCGAGTTTCGATGCGTCGGGCGCGCGATGAAACATCGACTCGCCGGTGAAAAGGCCGCCGGCGTCGACGCCGTACAGACCGCCTGCCAGCTCTGCGCCGTTCCACACCTCGACGCTGTGGGCATCACCAGAATGGTGCAATTTGGTGTAGGCCGCGATGATGTCAGGACCGATCCACGTGCCGGTCTCTTCGCCGCGCGGCGAATCGGCGCACGAGGCGATGACCTGCTCGAAGGCGCGGTCGATCGAATAGGTGAATCGGCTTCGCCGCTGCGACTTTCGCAGCGAACGTCCGACGTGCAGTTCATCGAAAAAAATCACCGTCCGGCGCCGCGGCGAGAACCAGGGGAGGGTTACTTCCTCCGACGGCCAGGGAAAAATCCCATGTCGATACGCATCGCGCAGCGTCTCCACGCGCAGGTCGTCGCCGATGGCGACGACGTCGCCGCGCACGTAGCGAGGATCGGGAAAGCGCGACTTCACGCGGTCAGTATCGCAGCGCCAGCGCGTCGTCCGCGGCGTCGACGATCACGTTTCCGCCGTCCTGCAGCTTGCCGAAGAGGATCGCGTCGACGAGCGGTTCTTTGATCTTTGAGTGGATCAGTCGAGCCATGGGTCGCGCTCCAAATGCGCGGTCGTAGCCGTTTTTTGCCAGCCAGGCGCGGGCGGGCTCGGTCAGTTCGAGAGTCACGTTCTTCGCGCGGAGCTGGACGCGCAGCTCGTCGATGAATTTGTCGACCACGCGCTCCGTCGTTGAGAACGACAGCGGCTCGAAGGCGATCCAGGCGTCGAGGCGGTTGCGGAACTCGGGCGTGAAGGTCCGCTCGATCGCGCCGCGGCCTTTGCCCTTTTCGCCGCTCTTGTTGCCGAAGCCCATCGACGCGTCGCTCATCTCGCGCGCTCCGGCGTTCGTGGTCATGATCAGGATCACGTTGCGGAAATCGGCCTTCTTGCCGTTGTTGTCGGTCAGCGTGGCGTGATCCATGACCTGCAGCAGGATCGAGAACAGATTTGGATGCGCCTTCTCGATCTCGTCGAGCACGAGCACCGCGTACGGCGTCTTGGTGATGGCGTCGGTGAGCAGACCGCCCTGATCGAAGCCGACGTAGCCGGGCGGCGCGCCGATCAGACGAGAGACCGTGTGCGGCTCCATGTACTCCGACATGTCGAAGCGGATGAACTCGACGCCGAGCGAGACGGCGAGCTGGCGGGCGAGCTCGGTTTTGCCGACGCCGGTCGGACCGGAGAAGAGGAACGAGCCAACCGGTTTCTCCGGATGGCCGAGTCCCGAGCGCGAAATCTTGATCGCGTTCACGACTTGGTCGACGGCGTGATCCTGTCCATAGATGACGCGCTTCAGATCGGCGTCGAGGCCCTGCAGCCGCTCCTTTTCGGAGACGGCAACGGTGCGCGGTGGGATCTTGGCCATGCGCGCGACGACGTATTCGACGTCGTCGATGCCGATGACCGAGGGCTCGGTCATTTCCGGCGTGCGCACGATGCGCGCGCGGGAGCCCGCCTCATCCAGCACGTCGATCGCCTTGTCGGGCAGATGGCGGTCGTGCATGTACTTCGCGGAAAGCTCCGCGGCGAGTTTCAGCGCGTCGTCGGTGAACGAGACGTTGTGGTGTTTCTCGTAGTACGACTTCAGCCCCTTCAGAATCTCGATCGTTTCGTCGACCGACGGTTCGCCGATTTCGATTTTCTGGAAACGGCGCGCCAGCGCGCGATCGCGCTCGAACGATGACTTGTACTCGGAGTAAGTCGTCGATCCGATGCAACGCAGCTTGCCCGAGGCGATGGCGGGTTTGAGGATGTTCGAGGCGTCCATCGTGCCGCCGCTGACGGCACCCGCGCCGACGATGGTGTGGATCTCGTCGATGAAGAGAATCGCGTCCGGCTTGGCCAGCAACGCGCTGACCACCGCTTTCAAGCGCTGCTCGAACTCGCCGCGATACTTCGTTCCCGCCAGTACCGCGCCCATGTCGAGCGACCAGACCACGGCATCCTTCAGCACCGCCGGCACCTCGTTCTTCGTAATCTTCAGCGCCAGCCCCTCGGCGATCGCGGTCTTGCCGACGCCCGGCTCGCCGACGAAGAGCGGATTGTTCTTGCGCCGCCGGCAGAGGATCTGGACCGTTCGCTCCAGCTCCGGCGCGCGGCCGATGAGGGGATCGATGTCGCCTTTTTCGGCGCGCTCGTTGAGGTTGACGGCGAACAGTTTCAGCGGATCGCCGGTCTGCTCGGACGCGCCCTCTTCGTCGCCGACAAACGCCGGCTTCGGCGCGGGCGTGTCTTTGCTGATGCCGTGCGAAAGGTATTGCAGCACGTCCAGCTTGTTCACGCCCTGGCTGCGAAGAAGGTAGACGGCCTGCGAACGCTCGGCCTGATAAATCGCGGCCAGCATCTGGCCCGTATCGACTTCCTTCTGCCCCGACGACTGCGCGTGAAGCTGCGCGTACTGGACGATCCTTTGAAGCATCGCCGTCAGCACCGGCTGCACTTCGGCGTCGTCCGGCAGCTGTTCGAGCGTGCGATTCATGAAGTCGTCGAGCTGCTTGCGGAGGATGTCGACGTCGCCGCCGCAGGCGCGGATGCATTCGCGGACGTCGCGGTCGTGCAGCAAGGCGTAAAGGAGATGTTCGAGCGTCACGTACTCGTGGCGCCGCTTCAGCGCTTCGTTCAGCGCGAATTCAAAAGACTTCTGCAACTGGCGGGCGATCATGATTAGCGCGCAGTAGAACCGCTGCCGAGGCGGGCGGATTTCGTCATGCCGGCTCCATGGTGGCGAGGAGCGGAAACTCCTGCTCGCGGGCCAGCGCAATCGTCTTTTCGACCTTCATCTCGGCCACTTCGAAGGTGTAGATGCCGGCGACTCCGACGCCGCGCAAATGCACGTTCAGCATGACCTGGATGGCCTGATCCTCAGGCATATTGAAGACCGATTCGAGGACCCAGACCACGAACTCCATGGTGGTGTAGTCGTCGTTGTGCAGGAGCACTTTGAACAGCGACGGCTCCTCTGTTTTCTCCTCGCTCTCAGCGACGGGCGCCTCGTCGAGCTCTGCGGATGGGAGCATCGGGGGAACTTTACCGCAGCGACCTGGGAGCGCGGGCGTCTCGCCCGCCGTTCCCTTTTCCATTCGCGCGTCAGCACCAGCGGGCAAGATGCCCGCGTTCCCAGGCTACACGTCGACGCCGTAGCGTTCGCGCAGGATGTTGAGGTGCCGTTGCACGTGTCCCGCGGCGATGTACGCGATGGCGCGCACGGTCAGCCGCTTTCCCGAAACCGTTCCCTCGCGCGTCCACGCCTCGGACGGTAAACTCGAAAAGAGGGCGATGCTGGCGTCGCGCACGGCGAGCTGCTCATCGATGAGATTGCGGATCGTGCGTTCGTTGAAATTCGCGGCGGCGGCGTAGGCATCCGGCCCCCACTTGGGAAGCTCGATCCGATCGTTGCGCGCGAACGTCAGCGCGCGAAAGGTGTGAATCCGCTCCGCGTCCGCCATGTGCCCGATGACTTCGCGAATCGTCCACTTCCGTTCCGCGTATCGATATCCGCCACGCTCCTCGGCGACGACATCGACAAGGCTCGCGATCCGCACACGTCCATCGTTGAATGCATCGAGAATCGGACCGGTGATCAGCGAAACGTACTGCTCGTGGTGCGGCGAGTATTCATCGGGCTGCGGTCGCTGGTCAGACATGTTCAATCACTCCCGGCTTCACTTCGATCGGCTCCTCACCGCGCCGGAAAAGCCGCGCGGTTTTCTCGCCGAGGAGCGTTGTAACGCCGTTCTCGACCTGCAGCATCGAGCCTTCGCGCAATCCGACGACCGGTCCGGCGTTTTCCTCGAGGTATTCGCGGATCCGTTCCTCGCGTGTTTCGCCGCGGTGCGTGGAGCTCGGATCGGGATCGAGGTAGTGCGGGTTGATCTGGAAATCGACAAAGCCGAACGACGCGAAGGACGGCGGCTCGACGATCGGCATGTCATTCGTAGTCTGCATCGTCGGCGCGGCGATCACTGTTCCTGCGCTGGCGCCGAGGTAGGGGAGGCCGGCGCGGACGCGTTCGCGGATGGGGGTGAGGAGATCGTGGTCGTAGAGCGTTTTCAGCAGGCGGAACGTGTTACCGCCGCCGACGAAAATCGCGTCGGCGGATTCGAGATCGTCGATCGGGATGACGTCGAAATCCATCCGCGCCAGTCGCTCGCGAACTTTCGCCGTGTAGGCATCATGATCGTGCGCGGCAAACGGAACGAAGGCTACACGGCGCGCGTCGCCGAGGAAGGCGCGCATGAACGGCTCGGGATGGTCGAGGTAGCCGTAGCCGTGGACGTTCGAGGAAGAGATCAGAAGAAGGCGCATGTTGTGCGGAGTCTATGATCGCCGCCCTCCTTTTTGCTGCTGCCGTGACGTTGCCGAAGCCTGCGCCGCCGCCGGACCTGAAGACGCCGCCTGCCGACGCGCAAACCAGCGCGGATGGATTGGTCTCGAAGCAGCTCGAAGCGGGGACGGCCGGCGAACATCCCGGCGACGCCGATTTCGTCCACGTCCGCTACGCCGTCTGGAAGGCGAGCGACGGCTCGATCGTCGACTACACGCGAACCGAAATCCCGGCGTTCGTGGAGATGTCCAAGCTCCTGCCGGGCATGCGCGAAACGTTCACGCTGATGACGCCGGGCGAACGTCGCCGCGCCTGGATTTCGGCGACGCTCGGCGCGGGAAAGATCGCCGCCGGCGAGACCTTCGTGATCGATGCGCAGCTCGTCGACGTCGTTCATCGCCCTTCCGTCCCTGCCGACGTTGCCGCGCCGCCTGCGGATGCCATCAAGACGCCGTCCGGCCTCTTCTACAAAATCCTTCGTCCCGGAACGGGTACGCAGCATCCGCGGTCGCACGACAAGGTGCTCGTCGATTACAGCGGCTGGACGACGGATGGGCAGATGTTCGACAGCTCCATCATCAAAGGCGAGCCGATGGAGCTCTCGCTCTCCCAGGTTATCGCCGGCTGGAATGAAGGGCTGCAACTCATGACCTCGGGCGAGATCGTCCGCTTCTGGATTCCGCAGAAGCTCGCGTACAAAGGTCAGCCGGGGATGCCGGCCGGGATGCTGGTGTTCGACGTAGAGCTCATCCGCATCCAGTAAACGTCACGGAATCCAATACAGCCAGATCGACTTGCCGATGCGGCGCACCGGTTTGTAGGCGTTCAGCCAGGCATACGGCGGCTGATCGGCGCTCTGCCAGAGGAACAGCCGCTCGTTTTCGCTGATGGCAATCCAGCCGTGCACCGGCGTGAGCAGCGGGAGCTGTTCGCCCTGCGGCACGAAGCGTTGCCAGTCGGCGGTGCCCCAGTAGGCGACGTAGAGATGATTGATCTGCTCGCGCCGGACGACGTCGGCGAGGCGCAGAAGATCCTGTCCCCAATCGAGATTGCTGTCTGCCGCAATCCGCTCCGGATGCCCGGCGATGGCTTCGTTGAAGTAGCTCATGTAGTCGGGATGCGCCAGCGCCGTAGCTACGAAGTACCACGTCATCAGGACGATGACCGCGACGCGCGAGCGCTGCCAAAGTGCGATGACGCCGCACGCGGCGCAGATCGCGAGCAGCGGAAAAATCGGCAGGACGTGGCGGACGCCAATGTTGATGCCGGAAGTCATCGCCGGCGCGAGCATCGCCATCGGCGCGATGGCGACGGCGCTCACTTCCGCGTTTCGCGAACGCAACATCCTCACGACTCCGATCGCTGCGGCGGCGAGAAACGCCAGCGGCGTCTTGAAGAAAATGAGGACAGGGAAGTAGTACCACCAGCCGTGCCGGCCATATTCGCCGAGGAGGTATGCACGATGTCCGGCCACCGAGTGGCGATGGACGTAGTGCAAGCCGGCGAAGAACTGCGGCGCGGGGATGCGGTATTGGCTGGCGATGCGTTGCCAGGCGGGCCGCATCCCGACGTCGAAGACGCCGATCGAGAATTTGTACGCGGCCCACACCATGACGAAGGCCAGCAGGATGCCGGCCGCGATCTGTGCGATTCGTATCGACCATATCCGATGGCGATGGGACGCGAAATGAACGATCGCCATCACCATCGCCGCGACCGGAAAGAAGATGACGAATGAGAACTTCGACAACAGGCCGAGGCCGCAGGCGAATGCGAGCAGAAGGGCGTTGCGCCACAACGGAACCTCCAACCATCGCGCGAAAAAATAGAGCGCAGTGACCGTCATCGCCGCGACGGCCATGTCGGTCGTAGCCAGCCCTGCGTGACCGAGAATTGGCGGTAGTGCGCCGAAGAGCGCCAGCGCGACGAGAGCCGCGGTATCCCCGAACAGGCGGCGCGTCCACAATCCGACGACGATGAGCGCGATGAGAAAGAACGGCAGATTGCCGGCGCGCGCGGCGGCGAGATTGCGGACGTAGTGGCCGTTCCGCTCCAGAAGCGCGTTGCCCATCTCCGTGGTGTTGCCGCTCCCGAGTTTCGCGCGGTGGAGCGCGGCGTCGATGCCGAACGCGACGCGCGCCAGCGGCGGATGCTCGACGTCGAGGTCGTACTTTTCGGTCGTCAGCCATTCCACGCCGGTCGCCACGTGAACCGGTTCGTCGCTGGTCTGGCTGAAGACGGCGTACGTGGTGATGATGCGCAGCAGCGGAATCGCGATCAGGATCGCGACCAGCAGCCGCTTACTCACTCCCGATCACCCATTTCTCGTACGAGTCGCCCGGCAGCTCGCGGATGAAGCGCGACGGCTCCATCAGCACGTCCAGCCCGCCGCGGTCGCGAGCCATGACCGGGAAGACGAGATACAGCTCCTGCTTCGCGCGCGTGACCGCAACGTAGAAAAGGCGGCGCTCTTCTTCCTCGCCGGGAATGACGATTTCGTGCTCAGTCGGCGCCGCGTCGTCGACGATCTCGGCGGGCATTTCTTCAATCGCGAGATCGGCGTTGCCGCGAACCAGCGCGTCCGTCAACTCGAACGCCTCGTGCAACTCCTTCGGCTTCACGCGCACGATGCCGCCGGGAACGCGCAGCGCGCGCTGCGAAGGAAAGCGCCCGTCGGCCAGCCAGATCACGAAGACGATGCGCCACTCCAACCCCTTGGCCTGGTGCACCGAGGACAACACGATCTTCTCGTCCTCGGGGCCGACCACCGCCACGTCCTCGCCCGCGATCGGATTGGCCAGCGCGACCTCGTCCAGAAACGCGTTCGTGTCGTCGTAGCGCAGCGCGTATTGCGACAACTGCTCGAGATCGTCGAGCCGCGCCTGCGAATTCGCGAACTTCGCGCGCGCGTAGTCGGCGTAGCCGCGCTCGACGATGAGGCGGATCGACTCGGAAGGATTGTGCTGCATCGATTCGCTGCTGATGACGCCGAGGAGATCGCGAAGATTTTTCAGGACTGGAGTGCGCGAGCGGCCTGTCGATGAAGCCGGCCCCGCGCTATTCAGAAACGCATCCAGCGGATTCTGCGCCGTGCCGATCCTCGCCCACACCTCGGCAGCCGTCTTCTCGCCGACCTTCGGATAGAGCTTCATGACGCGCTTCCACGACAGCTCATCACGCGAATTGGTCACGATCTTCAGGTACGCGATCACGTCCTTGATGTGCGCCTGCTCGAAGAAACGGATGCCGGAGCGGATCTCGTACGGAATCAGCCGCCGCGACAGCTCCATCTGCAGCTCCAGCGACTGGTAGTGCGAGCGATAGAGCACCGCGATGTCGCTGAGCGATTCCCCCTCGTCGCGCAGTTCGAGGATGCGCTGGGCGATGAACGAGGCTTGCTCGAAAACGTCGTCGACGCCGACCACCGCGGGGTCGGGACCATCGCCGCGCACCGCCTGCAACTCCTTGCGGAACTGGAACCGATTCTGCGCAATCGAGGCGTTGGCCAGATTCAGGATCTGTCGCGTGGAACGGTAGTTCGTCTCCAGCTTGTAGATCTTCGCCTCGGGGAATCGCAGCGGAAAGGTGATGATGTTTTCGAACGACGCGCCACGAAACGAGTAGATCGATTGCGCGTCGTCGCCGACCACCATCACGTTTCTTCGCACCTCGGCCATGGCATCGACGACCTCGGCCTGCAGCTTGTTCGTGTCTTGATATTCGTCGACGAGGATGTAGCGGTAGCGCCGCTTGAGTGCCGCGCTGACGTCGGGATAGTCGTCCAGCAGCAGCTTCCAGTTCACCAGCAGGTCGTCGAAATCCATCGCATTCGCTTCCTGCTTGCGCTCCTTGTAGCGGCGGAACACGTTGATCATTTCGTCGCGATAAATCCCGAAATGCGGGTAGTTGTTTTCGAGGTGCAGCTCCAGCGGCGTACGCGTGTTGATCAGGTACGAGTAGATGTCGATGAGGACGTCGCCCTTCGGAAAACGCTTCTCCAGCGTCTTGATCCCGAGAGAGGAAATCGACGATTCCATCATCTCCTTGGCATCTTCGGAATCGAGAATGCCGAAGCTCGATCGATAGCCGATCGTGGCCGCGTGCTGCCGCAGCAAACGATTTCCGATCGAGTGAAACGTCCCGCCCCAGATGCGCCGTGTGTCGATGGTGACGAGCTGCTCGACGCGGCTCAGCATCTCCCGCGCGGCTTTGTTGGTGAAGGTGAGCAGCAGGATGTCCGACGGATCGACGCCATCCTCGATCAGCCGCGACACGCGATAGGTGAGCGCCCGCGTCTTCCCGCTGCCCGCGCCGGCGATGACCAGCATCGGCCCCTCGCCGGCCATGACCACGTCGAGCTGCTCCTGATTGAGCTCGTCCTCGTAGCGGACGCGATACTGCTTCTGCGGTTTAACCGGCTGCTTCAGCGTGTAACGGCGGATCTTCTCAGGCACGGTGGGGAAGGGTATCGCGGTCGCGGGATGTCGCGGATGCGTGTCTCAACGACGCGTCCGTCGGCGAAGCCGGCGTAAGAACCGTGGCCCCCGGCTTTGAGCCGGGGGTTCAGAGCCTGCCGATATTTGGGAGCCCGCTTCAGCGGGCGAGAGAAAGCTTTCTTTCGCCCGCCAAGGCGGGCTCACAAAAGGGAGCGCGTTTGAAATCCCCCGGCTTAAAGCCGGGGTCTACGGCTCTTGCGCCGGCTTCGCCGACGAGTTCGGAACATGACACTTGTCATCCGATACTGCTGACGATCCGCATGACATGCCGACACTTCGCACCGCTAGACTTATGACCATGACCGCCGAACGCGATTACGCAGGCTGGACCAAGTACATCTGGCTGGTTTACATCATCCCGTTCGCTGGATATCCGGTCGTGACGCATGCGAGCGCGGCACGAATCGCTCTGACCTGGCTCGCAACCGCGGTCTTCGCGTTCATCTATCTGGCTGGCTATCGCGTTCGCGGACGGCGGCTGCTGTGGATCATTGCGGCGATCACGGCTTTTGGCGTTGCCTTCATGCCGGTGAACTCCGGTGCCGGCGCGTTCTTCATCTTCGCGGCGTCGTTCGCGGGCAATACCGGCGGCGTGCGCAAGGCCTTCTCCATCATCGGAATCATCCTGCTCGTTCTGCTCGCCGACGTGCTGGTGATCGGACTCAGTCCGCTGATCTGGTGGTGGGCGGCGTTCTTCACGGTCGTCATCGGCGCGGTGAATGCGCACTTTGCGCAGGTCGGTCAGGCCAACAGACGGTTGCAGATGGCGCAGGAAGAGATCGAGCATCTCGCCAAAGTCGCGGAGCGCGAACGGATCGCGCGCGATCTTCACGACGTCCTCGGCCATACGCTGTCGCTGATCATCCTGAAGTCGGAGCTGGCCTCGAAACTGGCGGACCGCGATCCGCAGCGTGCGCGCGATGAGATTCGCGACGTCGAACGAATCTCCCGCGAAGCATTATCCGAAGTGCGCCACGCCGTGCGCGGCTATCGCGCCGGATTGCAGCAGGAGCTCGACGGCGCGACCGCCATGCTGCGCGCGGCATCGATCGAACTGACGACGCAGTTCGATCCGGTGCCGCTCGCGGCGGGGCAGGAAGCGATCCTGGCGCTGGCGTTGCGCGAGGCCGTGACGAACGTGGTCCGGCATTCGGAGGCGTCGCACTGCACGATCGCACTCCGCCGCGATGGCGATGACATCCACCTCACCATTTCCGACGACGGCCGGGGCGGCGGACACGATGGCGCCGGTATCAGTGGCATGCGCGAACGCATCGCCACCCTCGGCGGCTCCGTCTCGCGCAACGCCTCACACGGGACGACACTCACCGTCACGCTGCCAGTGGCGAGCGGACTGCAGTCCATCAGCGCAATCGAGCGCTCGGCATGATCCGCGTCGTCATCGCCGAGGATCAGGCCATGGTCCTCGGCGCACTCTCGGCGTTGCTGGAAATCGAATCGGACATCGAAGTCGTCGCGCGCGCACGCAGCGGCAACGAGGCGCTCGATCTCGTGCGCACGCATCGCCCCGACGTGCTGCTGACGGACATCGAAATGCCGTCGAAGACCGGACTGGAAGTCGCGCAGCTGGTTCGCGACGAACAGTTGCCGACGCGCGTGGTGATCCTGACCACCTTCGCGCGCGCCGGCTACCTTCGCCGCGCGCTCGAAGCGGGAGCATCGGGATATCTGCTGAAGGATTCGCCGGCCGAGCAGCTCGCAAACGCGATCCGCCGCGTGCACGGCGGGGGCCGCGCCGTCGATCCGGAGTTGGCCGCCGAGGCGTGGAGCGAGCCCGATCCGTTGACCGATCGCGAGCGCCAGGTGCTGCGGCTGGCGGGCGAGGGACAGGCCACCGGCGACATCGCCGAGTCGCTGCACCTGTCCGAGGGAACGGTGCGCAATTACCTCTCCGAGGCCATCAGCAAGCTCGGCGCGCAAAACCGCGTCGAAGCCGCGCGGATCGCGCGGGAAAAGGGGTGGCTGTAAGCCCTGTCATCCTGAGCCGCCGAAGCGACGGAGCGCGAAGCGCGACGGATGGCGTAGGACGGCGAAGGATCTCAAGCTTCCCAAGCTGCGTTGAATCCATCGGGTTTCAGCCGGAGTTGCGCATCTTGAGATCCTTCACCGTCCTCCGCCGCTTCCGCGCTTCGCGCTCCACGGCTCCGGCGGTTCAGGATGACAGCTCCAACACTTTCGCAACGAAGAGCCTGATTCGCCCCTCCCAGAAATCCTGTCTCCTGTTTTTGCATTCAAATGCAGGCTGTACGGAGGTTTCATGAAACGAATCACTCTCGCACTTGCGATCCTTGCCGCGGCCGGATGCTCGTCATCGCCGCAGCAGAAGACCACGCCCGCGCCGCAGCCGGCGTCCTACGCCCCGTCGTACGCGTTCGACATGGGCTCGTCGCCGGTCGGCGTCATCCCCTCGGCGCTGGTGCGCGATGCAACGCGCAACAAAGACGTCGAGGTCTCGATCGAGTATCCGACGCGCGGCACGGGGCCGTTTCCGATCATCATCTTTTCGCCGGGCTACGGCGGATCGAGTCACGCGTATGAAGCGCTGATCTCGTACTGGACGAGTTACGGCTACGTCTGCATCCGTCCGATGCACGCCGACGCCGGCAAGCTGCGCGACACGATGAACGACCTGCTGCAGATGAAGCCCGAGGACCGGCGGCCGGGTCACCACGACCGCACGCCGCAGAATCCGGACAAAGTTGCGCGCACGCGCCCGAATCTCGCCGAAGCGATCTGGGACAAGGAGCGCGAGCCGCAGTGGCGCGATCGCGTGCGCGACGTTACCGTCATCATCGATTCGCTCGACGATCTCGAAAAGAACTATCCCGAACTGGCCGGCAAGATGGACCACACGCGCATCGGCGTCGGCGGCCATTCGTACGGCGCGTTCACGGCCATGCTCGTCGGCGGCGCGAAAACGTTCAGCAATCCGCCCGTCTCCGGCAGCGATCCGCGCGTGAAAGCGATCCTGGCGATGTCGCCGCAGGGCGTCGCGTCGAATCGCGGCCTGACCGCGGAATCGTGGCGCGACGTGCACGTCCCGGCGATGTTCATGACCGGCACGCGCGACTACGGCGCGAACGAGACCGAGAGTCCCGACTGGCGCCGCACCGCGTACGAGAATTCGCCGGCGGGCGACAAGTACTTCGTCCTCATTCGCAACGCCGGCCACATGACCTTCACCGGTCTCGCCTCCGGCCTTGGCCAGGATCAGTACGAACGTCCGCGCGATACGCCGATCGTCGATCCGCGCACCGGCCAGGTGATGAACGCCGTCCCGCAGGCAAACAACCGCGACGGGATGGTCAGCGACCGCGGCACCTTCGGCTCGATCCGTTCGATCTCGCTGATGTTCTGGGATTCGTACCTGAAGAACAAAGCGGATGCGAAGGCGCTCCTCGATCCGGCCAAGTACGCCGGGAGCGTGGAGTTTTCGCGGAAGTAGCGGACATTGTGAACGCCGCCTGAGCCGCAAACGGCTCGGCGGCGCTACTATGCGTTCCCGCAGACCGTCCAATTCTGCGATTACAATCCCCTCCCTTCTTTATGTCAGAAGATGTCACCTCCCTCCGCACCGAGTGGACGACCACCTCGGTCGAAGAATCGCGGCTGCTGCGGAAACTGACCGAGCAGCGTTTCGAGAGCGATCAGTTGCGCCTGCTCGGCAGCGCTGTTCGCGTGGCAGGGGAGGGGATCGCCATCCTGACGCCGGCGGTCGAGGCGCTCGGGCCGCGCATCGCATTCGTCAACGATGGCTTCTGCGCCATCTACGGACGTCCGCGCGAGGAGATCATCGGCGAGACGCCCGTGGCCTTCGGAATCGTCGACCGGCACAACGCCATCTTCCAGTCGCTGCTGCAGCACGTTTTCGCGCTGCAGCCGTTCGCCGCCGAGGCCACGGCGGAGCGGAAAGATGGACAGGAGTTCGAGCTCGACATGCAGCTCGTGCCGGTCGAAGACGGCGGCCAACTCACGCATTGGGTGGCATTCCTGCGCGACGTCACCGACAGCCGCAACGAGATCGTCGCGCTGCGTCATCAGGCCATGCACGACGGACTGACCGATCTTCCCAATCGGATGATGCTGTTCGATCGTCTGGCCGAAGCGCTCGAAGCCGCGCGCAGCGAGCGGCGGTTAATCGCGCTGCTGCTGATGGATCTCGATCGCTTCAAGGACGTCAACGACACCTTCGGCCACCACTTTGGCGACGTGCTCCTGAAGCAGGTCGCCTTCCGCCTTCGCAATCAACTGCACGTCGACGACACCGTGGCTCGTCTCGGCGGCGACGAATTCGCAATCGTGCTGACCTCGGCGTTCGACGCCAATGCCGTGGCCATGACCGCGCGCCGCATTCTCAATTCGCTGCAGCAGCCGTTCGTCGTGGAAGGGCAGGTGCTGGAAGTCGGCGCATCGATCGGCATCGCGCTCTATCCGCAGCACGGCGCCGACGCGCGCACGCTGATGCGCCGCGCCGACGTGGCCATGTACGCGACCAAGCAATCGAACGCCGGCTTCACGTTTCATGAGCGCGACGAGCCGGAATCGCGCGTCCCCGATCAACTCTCGCTCGTCGTCGAGATGCGCACCGCCATCGAGCGCGACGAATTCGAGCTGTACTACCAGCCCAAGCGCCATCTGCACAGCGGTCTGATCACGCGCGTCGAGGTTCTGATCCGCTGGAATCATCCGCGGCGCGGCCTGCTGATGCCGGTCAGCTTCGTTCCGATCGCGGAACGGACGGGCCTCATCAAGCCGATGACCGACTGGATCCTCGACAAGGCCATGAAGCAATGCCGCGAATGGCAGGACGCCGGGGCGCCGATCCACGTGGCCGTCAACGTCTCCGCGAAAAGCCTGCTCGAGGAGACGCTGCCGTCGAAAGTGCAGTCGATGCTCGACAAGTGGAACATCGATCCGCGCTTCCTCAAGATCGAGATCACCGAAAGCAGCATCATGGCCGACCCGGCCCACGCGCTGGCCATCATGTCGATGCTGCAGTCGATGGGCGTGCGGCTGTCGGTCGACGATTTCGGCACCGGCTATTCATCGCTCACGCATCTGCGCGAGTTGCCGATCGACGAGATCAAGATCGACAAGTCGTTCGTGACGGGGATGATCACCAGCGAGGCCGACGCCGCGATCGTCCGCACCGTCATCGACCTCGCACACAACCTCGGCAAGCAGGTTTGCGCCGAGGGTGTTGAAGACGCCGAGACGATGCACAAGCTCGAAGAGATGGGCTGCGACCTCGCGCAAGGCTACTTCATCAGCCGCCCCGTTCCCGCCGCAACGCTGATGACGTGGCTGACGGAGAATTCGTGGGGCCTCAAGCGGGCGTAAGGCGAGTCGTCAGAACAGCACTTTGAGAATGAAGTAGCTCTGCGGGGAAATCGTCTTCGCGTCGAGCGCCTGCGCGTCCTCACGCGTCACGTGGAAGCGTCCCGCGGCGCCGCCGGTGGTGGTCTTCATGAAGAGATCGACGGCGTCGATCTGCACTCCGGCCACCCCCGCGTTGTGCATCATCAGGAACGCGGTGGCGGTGAGCGTGTTGAAGACGCGCTCCTCGTTGTCGGCGGTGAGATCGGCGCGCAACGTGTGCGGTCCGGTCGAGATGACTTTGTGCTCGAAGATGCCGACGTCTTCGAATGCACGCTCGAACTTGTTGAGCACGTCGGCGCCGAGTCCTGGTCCGGGTTGGATGGCGATCGTGTCGGTGGCCACAGGAGCCGGAGCCGGCGCGGCCGCCTGCGACGGTGGCAGTTTGCGCAGGCGAATCGCGCTGCCGAGCTCCGACGCTTTCGACGTCGGCGCCACTCTCTGCTCCACTCCGAAGAGCTGGCCGCCGCCGAGCCGCGTCGTTTCCTCCGACTTGGCAACGTCGATCGACGACGGATCGAGCGACAGCACGCTGCCGTTCGTGAGCGTGATCAGCGCCTTGCCGTTCACGACCGTCCACTTCGCGCGCGCCTCGTAACGGCTGCCGTCTTTCATCACCACCCAATACGACGCGGCGAAGAGTTGCGTGGCGGCGAGGGCCGCGAGCGCGGCGAGGATCAATACTTTCTTCATCAGAGTCTCCCGGAATGGCGCCTCAGAACGCTCGATTATACTGACCCGATGCTCGTCGTCATGGAAGCCGGGGCCCGGCCCGATCAGATCGAAGCCGTCGTCCGCCACATTGAGCGCATGGGCCTCAAGGCTCACGCCATCCCGGGTGCCAACCGCACCGCCATCGGCATCACCGGAAAGCCTGGAACTGCCGATCCCGAGGTTCTCGAAAACTATCCGGGCGTCAAGGAAGTCATTCGCGTCTCGCACGCATACAAGCTGGTCAGCCGCGAGGCGCGTCCCGATGACAGCATCATTAATGTTGGCGGCGTCGACGTCGGAGCCAACGGCGTCATCGTCGTCGGCGGTCCGTGCGCAGTCGAGTCGCTCGACCAGGCCCGTGCAATCGCCGAAGGCATCAAGAACGCCGGCGGGCAGCTCTTCCGCGGCGGCGCGTACAAGCCGCGCACGTCGCCGTACTCGTTCCAGGGACTGGGCGAGCAGGGGCTGGAGATTCTGGCGCGCATCCGCGAAGAATTCGATCTTCCCATCGTCACCGAGGCCATCGACAACGAGGCCTTGGCGCTGGTCGACAAGTATGCCGACTGCATCCAGATCGGCGCGCGCAACATGCAGAACTTCTCGCTGCTGAAGATGGCGGGACGCGCGCGCAAGCCGGTGCTGTTGAAGCGCGGCATGTCGGCCACGCTCGAAGAGCTGCTGCTGTCGGCCGAGTACATCATGGCCGAGGGCAACTACAACGTGATCCTGTGCGAGCGCGGCGTGCGGACGTTCGCCGACCACACGCGCAACACGCTCGACCTCTCCATCATCCCGGCCGTCAAGCGCATCAGCCACCTGCCGATCCTCGTGGATCCGAGTCACGGTACCGGCAAGCGAAACAAAGTCGCGCCGATGTCGCGCGCCTCGATCGCCGCAGGCGCCGACGGCGTGCTGATCGAAGTCCATCACAAGCCGGAAGAAGCGCTCTCCGACGGTCCGCAGGCGATCCTGCCCGACGCCTTCGCGCAGATCGTTCGCGAATGCGACGCAATCGCGCGGGTGGTGGGCCGATCGTTGCAACCCGCGCTGACTGCGATTTAGGAAGTCGGGAGTCGGGGGTCGGAGCGGATCGGCATGGAAGTCTTCGTCGCCGAGGTACAATCGCGATGTCCCCACGAAGACGAGCCTCAGCGCGTCAGTGCTCCCTCCCGAGGTACCGCACACAACGATGAGCGATAGCATTTACCGGCGCTTGGACGCATGGCGGAAAGCTATGCGCCTGGCAGTCAACACCTACACGGCAACCGAGTCGTTTCCCCGTCATGAGCTGTACGGCCTTACGTCTCAAATGCGACGTGCGGCGGTATCGGTCCCGAGTAACATCGCAGAAGGGCGAGGTCGAGATACCAAACGGGACTTTCGTCAATTCGTAATTCGAGCGCGAGGTTCCGCGTTCGAGTTACAGACGCAGGTTACTCTCGCAGAACATCTGCGCTATCTCACCGCACAGCAAGCTGGCGATCTGATTCAAATGTCTGACGACGTAGTCCAAGTGATCAACGGCTTAATCCGCCACTTGACCTGAGACCGTTCTACGACACCCGACACCCGACACCCGACTCCCGGGCTGCGTGATATATCAAACGACCGATGCGCCGAACCAAAATCATCGCCACACTCGGACCCGCCTGTGCGTCCGAGGACCTCATCCTCCGCCTGCTCACCTCGGGCGTTGATGTCTTCCGGATGAACTTCTCGCACGGGACGCAGGCGGACAAAGTCCGGCTCATCGAGATCATTCGGCGGGTCTCAACCGATCACGGTAAGTACATCCCGATCCTCGGCGACATCCAAGGCCCGAAGCTGCGTATCGGCGAAGTTGATGGTGTCATTCAACTGAAGACAGGTCAGATGCTTACGATCACGACCGAGCCGCTCGTTGGCAATGCGTCGATCGTCTCTACACCATTCACGCCGCTGCCGCAGGAAGTGCAGATCGGGCAGCGCATCCTCATCAATGATGGTCTTGTCGAACTGGTCGTCGCCGCCGTCGACGGGACGAACGTGTTGACGCGCGTCATCCACGGCGGACCGATTTCCTCGAAGAAGGGGATGAATTTTCCCGACACCGAGCTGACGATTCCTGCGATCACCGAAAAGGATCGGGAGGACGTCGCCTTCGCCGTTGCCAACCAGCTCGACTACATCGCCGCATCGTTCATTCGTCGCCGCAGCGACATCGTCGAATTACGCCGCATGCTTCACGACCTCGGCGGAGACGAGATCAACGTCGTCGCCAAGCTCGAAAAATCGCAAGCTATTGATGCGCTCGAAGACATCCTCGATGTCAGCGATGGCGTCATGGTTGCCCGCGGCGACCTCGGCGTCGAACTTCCGCCGGAGTCCGTGCCGATCATGCAGAAGCGCGTGTTGCAGCGGGCCAGCATCTGGGGCCGCTTTGCAATTACGGCGACGCAGATGCTCGAATCGATGACGACGAATTCGCGTCCGACGCGCGCCGAGGCTTCGGACGTGGCGAATGCGATTTTCGATGGGTCGGATGCGGTGATGCTCTCTGCCGAAACGGCCTCAGGTCTCTATCCCGTTGAAGCGGTCCAGATGATGGCCCGCATCATCATGTCCGCCGAGCAGAATCGCGAATTTCAGGTCGCCAGCGGCCGCGAGCCGTTCCGCGTTTCGTCGGAGATCGACGAGTTCACCGACGCGCTGGCCGGCGCCGCGAACTACGCCGCGCAGCAGCTCGACGCCAAGTTCATCATCGTTTTCACGCAGACCGGATTCGCGGCGCGGCTGATGTCGAAGTTCCGTCCGAAGCAGCCGATCATCGCTCTGACGCCGTCGACCTGGGTTGCGCGACGCATGAACATTCTTTGGGGCGTGCAACCGTTCGTCCTTCGCGACGTCGGCGAATATCACGAACAGATCGTCGACCGCGTCGACGATTTTCTGTTGAGCCGCGACATCGTTGTACCGGGCGACCGCCTCGTGATCCTTATGGGATCGCCGATCTACCAGCGCGCGAAGACGAATCTGCTGCGCGTTCACCGGGTCAAAGGCTGAGGCGGCCTCGGGAAGTCCTCACAGAAACCTCACGTTCCGCCATTTGACTCGCGGCAAACGACTCCTTAGACTCGCTTGCCGGGAACGAAGGAGGAGAGCCTATGCGCCGACTGCGTGCGATTGCGATTGCGTCTGCCGCCATCGTCATCCTCGCTGTCCCTGCGCAATCCGAAGTTCCGCTTCCCGCCTTCCTGCAGGTCCTCGGCAACGTCACCAGCTCTACGCGGCCCGTCGGCAACGCGCTCGTCATCGCGCTCAACCTGAACAGCCTCGACGCCATCCAGACCTTCAGCGCCAGCGACGGATCGTTCTCGCTGCCGCAGCTTCCCGCCGGCGTCTACAAGATCATCGCCATGAAGTACGGCTTCGCGCCGGCCATCGAGACGATCGTTCCGACGAAGAAGGATCATCGTCTGAAGATGAAGCTGGAGACGGAGAAACAGTCGAAGAGCACCAATCAACAGATGTGGGAGATCCGCGGCTCGCTGCCTCCCGACATCCTGCGCGACATCGACATGGTCATGACGCCGCCGCCCGACCCGATCGGGCCGACGGCTACGGCCGCGTACGAGATGCCGCGCTTCCGCGGCGAGATGATGTCGATGACCGGCATGTCGGCCGGCGCGGCCTCGCCCTCCGGCCCCGCCTTCGCGCAAACGGCCCTCGGGCTGCAAAGCCGCATCGGCGACAACTGGCAGCTCGGCTTCCGCGGCAACCTTCATCGCATCGAAGATCAGACCGACAACGAGTCGTTTGGCGCGCCGGTGGCGCAGGCCAGCGCGGCGCAGATCGAGTTGCGTTCGTCGCCGACCGATTCGTACAAACTCGCCTCGACCCGTTCCTGGTGGCGCTATCGGGATGACGAGCCGGACGATTCGCATCAGGCCGACATCCGCTCGCACAATTTCGAATGGGAGCACGGCGCGTCGCGCGTTCAGGTGCGCTACCTCGCGCAGCAGAATCTCTTCGTAGCCACACCCGGATCGGACCTGATCGAGGTTGCCGGCGATACGAACGTCATCCAGACGCGCCGCAATGAAGTCGGCGTTTCGCTGCGCGTGACGCAGGAAAGCCTGCGCGGCACGCCCGGGACAGTTACCGGACCGACGCTACGCACCGCCGACGTCACCGCCAACGCGAAGTTCGAGATCGTTCCTGCGTTCACCGTCGATTACGGTATGTCCAGCCGCGTCGGCCTGTACGGCACCGAGTGGGCGCCGCGTACCGGCGCGGAAGTGAAGATCGGCCGCGACACGGCCATCGTCGTCACCGGCATGTACAAGGTCGTCGACGCGATGCATCAGAACACGTTGCCGAGCGTGATCGTCTGGTCCGACGACTCGCGCCTTCTGCCGCACTACGCGTATTCGGCGGGCATCGTCTCCGGCGATACGTCGCGCGAACACTTCAGCGTCATCGGCAGCGTCAGCGCCGCCGACACGCCGCTGCGCATTGTCTTCACCGACGGCCTCGAACATTTCTGGGACGGCCTCTACATCGACGCGGGCGACATTCGCCGCGACGTCCGCATGGCCTTCCGCAAAGAGCTCGGCAGCCGGTTCCTGCTCGACGTTTCGTCGATGGCCGGCACGGCCGCGCCGGGACATCCCGCCCTCAACACACACGGAACTGAAAAGCTGTACGTAGCGGGCGATGTCGAGTCGACGTTCTCACCGACGCGTACGACGGTGGCCGTCTCTTATCGCCAGATCCAACAGCCGCAGCCGAACGGCGGCGACGCGTACAGAACGCATCGCGTCGACGTTCGTGTCGCGCAGTCGCTCCACCTCCCGCTCGACCTGAAAGTCCTCCTCGGCGTCGAGCTGGCCCGCTCCGAGAACTCGCGCATCCTCCTCGACGCCCTCGACGCCGACGGCAGCACGCGCAGGTACCTCGGCGGCCTCGCGGTGAATTTCTAAACCGCGCACAGTCGTCGGCGAAGCCGGCGTAAGAACCTTAGCCCCCGCTTTCAAGCGGGGGTTTTCGTATGCGCAGAATTTGGGGAGCCCGCTTTAGCGGGCGAAAGAAAGCTTTCTTTCGCGCGCCAAGGCGCGCTCACACATTCGGAATACTCGCGGACCCACGGCTGAAGGCCGTGGGCTACGGTTCTTACGCCGGCTACGCCGACGACGAAACGCGCTACTTCAATCCCGGCTGAATCTTCTCCACCAGCTTCTCGAACCGCATCGAGATCCCCTTTGTCACCACGATCTGCTTCAGGTAATTGAGCGACGTGATTGCGGCGGGGAGGCCGGAGATGGCGGCGGGGATGGAGGCCAAGCGGCCGGCGAGCTGCATCGTTTTGTCGGCCACGCTGTAGTCCTGCGACATCAGGTCGGCGCGGGCTTGGCCGTTGTAGGCGATCGTCAGCAGATAGATGTCGGCGATCAGCTCGCGGAAGCGCATCTCGCTGCCCCAGGCGAAGCAATCGCCGGCGCGGATGTTTTCCAGAAACTCCGAGGTCGTCTCGCCCTTCGAGACCGTGTGCACTTTCGCGACGTGTTTCAGCGTGTGCGCATCGGAGCCGCCGATCATCGAGGCGTGGCGGCCGCCTTTCTGCACCGTGTTCACGAGCTGCTGCACCATCTTGTTGTGGAACGACGCCATCGCGCCGTTCATGGCCTCGAAGATGTCGAACATCTCCAGCAACTCGGCGATGTAGTGCGCGGCCACATTCTTCATCCGATAGTTCTGGAAGAGGTGGTTGACGCCGAAGATCATCCGCTGCGACTTCATGTACGGCACCATCTCGCGGATGTTCCGCCGCAGCCGCTGGATCTCGCGATGCTGCTCTTCGTTCAGCCCCCAGACGCCGACGTGGATGCGCTGGCCGGTCTCGGGAAAGTACGTCTCCACCTCTTCGCCGATGAAGAAGTCGGTCATGTCGGGAAACTTGTTGAGGAGGTAGAGCGCGCCGTCGATCGAGTCGTGATCGGTGAGCGTGACGTACGACATCCCCCGCTCTTTGGCGATGCGGTACACGTCCTCGGGGTTGTTGTAGCAGTCGCGCGTATTCGCGCGGCGGAAGTACTTGAACACCGAATAACGGCTATGGCAGTGCAGATCGGCCCGCTTGATCGCCGGATCCGAAAGGATCTGCAACGTAGTCGTATCGTTCATCGAGTTTGCAGTAGTCTCAGAAATGATTGCTCAACCTGTCTGCGTTTTTCCTACAATTCGCGTGCCGGTGAGGATGAGCACGGAAGTGTAGCTCACGCCGTCAACGCCAAATGGCCACAACCAACCGCAAGCCGCCGAACGTCAACGCATCCGAGTGGATGGAAGAAGACGTGCCCAAAAGCCTTCCCATCATCCCGCTCGTGTCGTCCGTTCTCTTCCCGAACGGCGTGCTCTCGCTGCAGGTCGGCATCGATCGCAACGTGCGCCTGCTCAAGGGCCTCGGCGACGATCAGAACCTGATCGCGGCCTTCTGCCAGAAGAGCGGGGACAAAGAGAATCCGCGCGCCGAGGACCTCTCGCAGATCGGCGTGCTCGCCGCCATCGTGCAGCGGCTTCCGCTGTCGTCCGATCGCTACCAGGTTTTTCTGCAGGGCAGGCAGCGCGTCGAGCTCGTACAGATGCTGCAGAGCGAGCCGTACTTCGAAGGGATGTTGCGCGAGATTGCGCCGCGCGCCATTCCGAAGAGCGTCAAGACCGACAACCTGATGAACAAGGCCATGTCGCTCTTCGAGAAGCTGGTGGAGAGCGATTCGAAATACTCAAACGAACTGCTCAACATTCTGCGGATGAACATGAGCGAAGGGCCGGACACCTTCGCCGATCTCCTCTCGTCGTTCGTCAACTTTCCGCTCGAAGAGAAGCAGCTCTTGTTGGAGACCGTCAATCCAGTCGAACGAATCGAGCTCCTCATCGACTGGATCCAGCGCGACCTCGGCAAGGCCACCTTCGACAAGGAGCTGCAGCGCACGATTCAGACTTCGATCGATCGCCGCGAGCGCGAGACGTATCTTCGCGAACAGCTTCGCGTCATTCAGGACGAGTTGGGCGATTCGAACAGCTCCGAGCGCGAGGCGGATACGTATCGCGACCGCGTCGAAACGCTTCCGATCGCCGAGGAGCACAAACAGACGTTGCGGCGCGAGGTGAACCGGTTCGGGCAGCTGTCGCCGTCGTCGAGCGACTACGCAGTCATCAAAGGCCACCTCGATACCGTCTTTCAGATTCCGTGGTCGGAGAAAACTGAAGACCGGCTCGATCTCGTTCGTGCCGAGGAGATTCTGGAAGAGCGCCATCACGGACTGGAAAAGGTCAAAGAGCGCGTGCTCGAGTTTTTGGCCGTGCTCAAGCTCAAGGGGGATCTCAAAGGTCCGATCCTCTGCTTCGTCGGGCCGCCCGGCGTAGGCAAGACCTCCCTCGGCGCGGCGATCGCGGACGCGCTCGGGCGCAAGTTCGTGCGCATGGCAGTCGGCGGCGTCACCGACGAATCGGAAATCCGCGGGCATCGCAAGACCTACATCGGCGCGATGCCGGGAAAATTGATTCAGAGCTACATCCAGGTCGGCGTCAACAACCCGCTGATCATGATCGACGAGATCGACAAGATCGGGAAGGACTACCGCGGCGATCCGGCCTCGGCGCTTCTCGAGGTGATGGACCCCAAGCAGAACGTCGCCTTCGTCGATCGCTATCTCGAGATTCCGTTCGACCTCTCGCACACGCTTTTCATCAGCACCGCGAACATGCTTGACACCATTCCGAGTCCGTTGCGCGATCGGATGGAAGTCATTCGCCTCTCCGGCTACACCGAGCGCGAGAAACTGGAGATCGCGAAGAAGCACCTGATCCCCGAGCTGCTCGAAAATCACGGCCTCACCGCTGCTCAGGTAGCGATGAGTGACGACGCGATCCTGTTGGTCATTCGCGACTACACCGCCGAGGCGGGCGTGCGCAACCTCGAACGCAAGCTGGCCACGATTCTCCGGAAGATCGCGAGGAAGGTGGCCAGCGGATCGGAGGAGGCGCTCTACACGGTGGAGAGCTCCGAACTGGAGCCGTATCTCGGTTTGCCGTCGTACGAGCACGAATTTGCCGAGCGGCATCCCGAGGTCGGCGTCACCACCGGATTGGCGTGGACGCAGTTCGGCGGCGAGATCATGTTCATCGAAGCGACGCGCATGGCCGGCAGCGGACGGACCACCGTCACGGGACAGCTCGGCGACGTGATGCGCGAGTCGGTGACGGCGGCCTATTCGTACGTCCGTTCGAAGGCGAAGGACCTCGACATCGACGACAAGAAGTTCACCGAGAACGACATCCACATCCATTTCCCGGCTGGCGCGATTCCGAAAGACGGCCCTTCCGCCGGCGTCGCCATCGCTACCTGCATCGCCTCGGTCATGGGAGACCGCCCGGTGCGGCACGACGTGGCCATGACCGGCGAGATCACCCTTCGCGGTAAAGTGCTCTCCGTCGGCGGCATCAAAGAGAAAGTGATGGCGGCGCAGCGGGCGAACATCAAGACCGTCGTGCTGCCGGAAGGGAATCGCAAGGACCTCACCGAAGTGCCGGACGAAGTGAAGGAAGGGCTGAGTTTCACCTTCGCCGATCGCGTGGAAAGCGTCTGGAAAGAATCGCTGATGCCGATGGTGGCCCCGCGGCAGAGCGTCCGCAACGACGCTGCGACCAAAATCGAACCTGCAATCGAACCTGCGGCGAGCGACCGGCCAGAACAACGATGAGCGAGACAAACAAACGCGGCTGGCTGGACAACATCCTCTTCGCCGCGCTCCTGCTCCTCGCGTTCGGCGCGAGCACGTACGTCTGTTTCAACTTTTTCATCCGCGGGCGATCGGTTTCGACGCCCAATCTGGTGGGCCGTTCTGTCGCCAATGCCAAAGCAGTCTGCTCCGACCTCGGCGTCAATCTCGTCGTCGATACGGACCACGTTCGCAATTCGGACAAGATCAAGACCGGCGACGTGGTGTGGCAGAACCGCACGCCCGGCGCGACGAACCTGGTCAAGCGCGGGACCGACATCCGCGTCGAGCTGAGCGCCGGACCGCTCGTCCTGCAAGTGCCCGATCTGAACGGTCAAACAGCGCGCACGGCGCTGCTGCGTCTGAGTCAGCAGAATCTGAAACTCGGCAGCGTAGCCCACGTCGAGAGCGCGACGCAGCAGGGGATCATGTCCGAGGAGCCGCCGAAAGGGACGGTCGTGGCGGCGCAGACGGCGGTCTCGCTGCTGGTCGGCGAACAGGCGCCGCCGTTGCCGTACGTGATGCCGGATCTGATCGACTGGCCTCTCGACACCGTCCGGCCGGCATTGGAGAGCCGCGGGTTGCTCGTGTCGAACGTGAAGTTCGAGTCGTATCCCGGCATCGCCGACGGCATTATCATTCGCCAGTTTCCGCTGCGCGGCGCGCCGGTCAGCGGCCGCGATCCGATCACCGTCGTCGTCAGCCGGCAGGCGGAAGGCGGCATCATCGAAGGACCGGCGGCGCTCGCTCCAACCGCCAGCCCGACCACCACGCAATGACGAAAATTCAGATCGCGCCGTCGCTTCTCTCCGCCGATTTCTCGCGGCTCGGCGACGAATTGCGCGACGTCGAAGCCGGCGGCGCGGACCTCGTCCATCTCGACGTCATGGACGGACACTTCGTCCCGAACCTGACCATCGGTCCGGCCGTCGTGAAGTCGTGCCGCGCGCAGACGAAGCTGACCTTCGACTGCCACCTGATGATCTCGGAGCCGCAGCGCTACATCGACGCGTTCGTGAAAGCAGGCGCGAACATGATCTCGATCCACCAGGAAGCCGAGCCGCATCTGCAGCGGGCGTTGCAGATGATCCGCGACGGCGGCGCGAAGGCGGGCATCGCCATCAATCCGGCCACGCCGGCGGAATCGCTGAGCACGGCCATCGAGTTCTGCGACTTTGTCCTGGTGATGACGGTCAACCCCGGCTTCGGCGGGCAGAAGTTCATCGAACCTGTGGTGGGGAAGATCCGTCACATAGCGCAGATGATCAAAGAGAGAGGCGTCGCGGTCGACATCGAAGTCGACGGCGGCATCGACGCGGCCACAGCGCCGCTGGTAGTCGGCGCCGGCGCGCGCATTCTCGTGGCCGGCCAGGCCGTCTTCGGACAGCCCGACCGCAAAGCGGCAATGGAAGCGATTCGAAACAGCGTTGTGATGAAAGTTTGAGTGACCAGTGGGCAGTGGCTAGTGGTCATTTTCTCGGAGGAATTTTGAAAAAGACATTGACCCTCATCGCGGTCCTGGCGATCGCGCTCGCCGGATGCCGGCATACGTTCCGCGGCGGCAACTCCGCCAACGGAAGCAGCAGCGTAACCAAATCGTCGCTGCACACCGCCTTCGATCCCGCGCTGACCAGGATGACGAAGGAACAGGTCTTCCAGCTCGGCGAAGAGCAGTTCGCGAAGAAAAAGTACGCGAAGGCGCGCCAGTACTACTCGCACGTGTACGAGACTTTCCCGAACGATCCGCTCGGGCGGCGCGCGCTGCTGCGCGTGGCCGATACGTATTACGAGCAGGGCGACGCGGTGAACCTCGTCGAGGCGCAGTACAAGTACCGCGACTTCATCAACCGCTATCCCGGCAGCGATCGCGCCGACTACGCGATGCTGCAGATCGCCATGTGCTCGTACAAGCAGATGGAGCGTCCGGACCGCGATCAGCAGAAGACGCGCGAGGCGCTGGACAAGTTCAACGACGTGCTGAAGTCGTTTCCGCGCAGCCCGCTCCGTCCGGAAATGGACAAGCGGATGCAGGATGTGCTCGACCGCCTCGCCAAACACGATCACATCATCGCCCGCTACTACATCAAGCGGCACAGCTACAACGCCGCCGTGCAGCGCCTGAACGGAATCGTGACGCTGTACCCGAACTACAACGAGCGCGCCGCCGTCTTTTTCGACCTGGCCACCGCGCTGTCGGGACTCGGACGCACCGCCGAGGCGCGGCTGTACTATGACCGCGTCGTGACGGAGTTTCCGCAGAGTCCGTACGCTCCCAAGGCAAAGCAGAAACTCGGGACGATGAAGACAGCATGAAAAAGTACGCGGCGGCGATCGTCCTCCTGGTGGTGCTGACGTCGTGCGCGACGAAGAAGAACGACGACAACGACGTGCCGTCGCTGGTGCCGCCGCCGGAAACGGCTTCCGCCGCTGCCGCGAGCGCCGCATCCGATGCGCGTCTCGCGGAGATGCAGACGTCGATGACGGAGTTGCTCGAACGGATCGATGTTCTCAACGCGCGCATCGCACGGCTGGAGACAGCGCCGCAATCGGAAACGCGCGTGGCTGCGCAACCGCAGCCGCGCGTCGTCGAGCCTGCGCCGCGGCCTGCGTTGGAACCCACCCCCGTTCCGTCATCCACGCCCGCGCCCGTTCGCGCGACCACGCCGCCGGTCAGCGGGCCGTTGCAGAACGCCGCGATCGCGGACAGCTATCGCGCGGCGCTGATTCTTTTCGGCAAAGGACGCATGGCCGATGCGCGCGCCGCACTGCAGCAGGTTTTCGACGCCGATCCCTCCGGCGAGCTCGCCGACAATGCGCTCTACTGGATCGGCGAAACGTACTACGCCGCCTCCGATTTCTCGAACGCGATGCGTACGTACGAGCGGGTGACGAAGGAGTATCCCGAACAGAACAAGGCTCCCGACGCCATGTTCAAAATCGGACTCACCTTCGAAAAGACCGGCGACCTCGGCATGGCCCGCAAGACGTTCGACGAAGTGATCAAGCGCTATCCGTACTCGACGGCGGCGTCGTCCGCGAAGCTGGAGCTGAAGCGCGTGAAGTACTAGCCAGCGTAGTGCGGGCGTCCCGCCTGCATCCGCCGGGCGTCTCGCCCAGCCGTGGTTTCGCGGATTCAACCGCAGCAGCGAAATGATTACGGACACCCCGTCGGGCGAGACGCCACGACGGATGCAGGCGAGACGCCCGCACTACGCTGTTGCCGATACAATCCCCCGCCATGCCTGACGAAACCGAAAGCGGTGCATCGCTTCTCGCGCGGCGCGAATATGCGCGCGCTGTTCCGCTCCTCAAACGCGATCTCGACAAGTACCAGTCCAATCCGCGCATCCGCCTGCAGTACGCCGATGCGCTTGCCGGCGCGGGGGAGCACGAAGGGGCCATCGCGCAGTACGAGCACACGGCGAAGTATTACGACGACAACGGGCTGACGGTGCAGGCCATCGCCGTCAGCAAGAAGGCCCAGAAGCTGCGCGACCAGATCGCGGCGTCGAAGCCGCAGGAGCCAGCGGCGGGCAAGAGCGAGCCGCTGTTCACGCCTCCGGTGCCGAAGTCGCCGTTGTTCGAAGTGCTGAGCGAGGAAGAGCGCACCGCTCTCGTGCGCGAGATGGAGCTGGAATCGCACGACGAGGGGAGCGTCATCATCACCGAGGGGCAGCCGGGAGCGTCGATGTACATCATCGCCAGCGGCGAGGTGAAGGTCTACACGAACGGCGCCGGAGGCTCCGCGCTCTACCTGGCCCGCCTCGGCGAGGGCGATTTCTTCGGCGAGGTGAGCATGCTCACCGGCAAGCCGCGCACCGCCACCATCACCGCCTCGCAGCGCACCGAACTGCTGCGCCTCGACAAGGAGAAGCTCGACAACGCGCTGGCGACGTATCCCGGAATCCGCAAGGTCCTCAACGACTTTTATCAGCGCCGCGCCGAGCACACAGTCGAGGCGATGATCGAGAGTCTGAAGAAAAAGTAGCAGGAGTCACAATTTTGGCCGTTCTTCCAATCGTCAAATACGGCGATCCCGTTTTGCGCAATCCGACGCAGCCGGTCGGCGAAATCGACACGGCGCTGCAGAAGCTGATCGACGACATGGTCGACACGATGTACGCCGCGCCGGGAGTGGGGCTGGCCGCGAACCAGGTCGGGATCGGGAAGCGGCTGACGGTGATCGATCTCACGGTCGGCAAGAAGCCGGGCAATCTGCACATCCTCATCAACCCCGAGCTGGTGGAGATGGAGGGGCAGATCACGGAAGAAGAGGGCTGCCTTTCGATTCCCGACTTTGTCGAAAACGTGACGCGGCCGGAGCGCGTGAAGGTGCGCTTCACCGATCGCAACGGACAGCAGCGCGAGATGCGCGGCGAAGGGTTGATGGCGCGCGCTCTCTGCCACGAAATCGATCACCTCAACGGCAATCTGTACATCGATCACGTTCGCGGCTTCAAGAAGGATCGCATCCTGAAGAAAATTCAGAAATTGGCGAAATCGGGGATGTGGGGTTAGCTACGGCGCGACCGCGATGCCCCACGGGCCGTCCGGCACTTTGATCGTGGCGGTGACGCGGCCGGAAGCGGTATCGATCACCGAGACGTCGTTCGAAAGCCCGTTGGCGGTGTAGAGCGTGCGGCCGTCGCTGGTGAGGTTGATGCCCCACGGCCGGTTGCCGACGGCGATATATCGAACGACGCGATTCGTGGCCGTGTCGATGATCGCGACGGAGTTGCCGCGGCCCGTGGCGGCGTAGAGACGCTTGCCGTCCGGCGAGAGGACGACGCCGACCGGATGATCGGCCGGCCGTAGTTTGATGTGCGCGACCGCACGATTTTTCTTGACGTCGATCACGTTGATGCTTCCGCCGACCTCGGAACTCACGTACGCGCGCACGCCGTCGCGCGCGAAGACGGCCGCGCGAGGACGTGCGTCGACGAAGATGTTGCCGGTGACGGCGCTCGCTTTCGGATCGATCACCGTGACGGTGTTGCTCGTCTCCGCCGTGACGTAAATCAGTTTCCCGTCGTAGCTGGCGGCGACGCCTTCCGGCTCGGTGCCGGTGACGAGCGAGACGTTTCGCCCGCTGCCGATGTCGATGATCGATGCGGTCCCGGCGTCTTCGTTCGCAACGCAGAATCGCTTGCCGTCCGGCGTCATGGCGATGCCTTCCGGATCGGTTCCGGCTTTGTAGCGGCGGATGATCCTCATCGTCATCGGATCGATTGCAACGACGCCGTCGGCCGTCTTCGAATACTGGCCGCGAAAGTGGCTGACCGCGACGTAGAGCCGTTTGCCGTTCGGGCTGAGCACGATTCCGCGCGGGCGCGTTCCGACGGCGATCGTCTTGATGGTCGCCCCGTCGATCATCGTCACGGTGCCGGCGCGCTCGCTGGTGACGAAGATTCTGGCGTGGGCCGTTGCCGCGATCAGGAGAAGAATGAAGCAACTGACACCCTGCCGGACCGCACAGACAAGAGTGTCTGTGCCACACCAGCCGCGGTTATGTGGCACAGACACTCCTGTCTGTGCTCTGTGACCTCGCGCGATCATTTCAACGTGTAGAGGTAGGCCACGATGTCGCGGGCTTCGTCCGGCTTGACGCCGAGGTTCGGCATCGCGTTTTGCGGATCGGTCATCTGCGGATTCTGGATGTACGCGGTCAGGTTCGGCTCGGTGTTGGCCAGCTTCATGGCGATGATCTGCCGCGAGGCGATGTGCTCGAGCGACGGGCCGACCATCCCTTTCGCGCCTTCGATCCCGGGGACGATATGGCAGGAGCTGCAGCCGTACTGCTCGATGAGTTGCTTTCCTCGGCTTGGATTGCCGGCAGTGGGCGAGGCTGCTTCCGGCCGCTTGCAGGCGGCGATCAGCAGCAGGGTTGTCAGTAGTACGAATCGTTTCAACGTTCTTCCTTTCGCAGCGCGTCGCTCGTTCCGAGCGCGACGCGGCGCTCGGCTTCACCGAGCCAGGCGGCGAAAATCGCGATGCCGAGGATCGTGAACAGGACTCCGGCCGGAATCCACATGATCAGGCCGGCCAGCTGTTGATCCTCGATCGCGTTCAGGCCCCAGGCCGCGGTGCGCGCGCCGTAGATCGGATACCACAGATGCGGCGCGAATGTAATGAGCGCGCCGAGCGCGCCGCTGTGTCCGGCCGTCGCGAAAACGTAGACCACCGCCGCGCCGTAGCCGAGGCGGCCGTAGCGTCCGTGCGTGAGCGACCACCAGAAAAGCGTGGCGGTGAGCAGGAAAGAGATGTGCTGCAATGCGTGAATGCCGTCGTTGCGAAGCGTGGCCTCGTACCACGACGGAATGTGCCAGACCCACAGCGCGACGGCGTGCAGGATCGTGACGACGAGCGCGCCGGTGATCCAGTTCCACGTGTTGCTGATCGGCTCACGCTGAAAAAAGCGTCCGACCGGGACGCGCCATCGTTGCGGCAGCGCCCAGAGAAATGCGATCAGCGGTCGTCCGAAGACGAGCAGCGGCGCGGCGACGATCATCAGCATTTCGTGCTGGGCCATGTGCGCGGAGAAGAGGATGCCGCCGAGCGCGTCGAGAGGGGAGACGAGGGCGATGACGAGCGCGATCCAGCCGGCGGCGAAGGATGCGATCTGCCATGGTCTGAGCGCTTTCATTCGCGTCACACCGATGGCGTACATCGCGCCGGTGATTGCCAGCGGCAGGATTACGAATGGTTCCCATGACCACCAGCGCATGACTGTCGAAGGCTCGAGGTGGTGGTGTCCGGCGTGCGCGTAGGCGGGGAGTGTCATGAACGCCGCGAGCAACGTGCCGCCGAGCCGGCGGCGGTCCAGCCGGCGAGCCGCCGGCGCTACGTTGGCCGCGGCCCGCATCAATCGCAGGCTCCGAGGTAGAGGTGCGGGATGGCCATGGCGATGATCGACATCGCGAAGGCGGCGGTGAGCAGCAGGCCGCCGATGCCCATGAAGCGGACGCGTCGCGTGTTCTCGCCGTTTTTCAGTCCGCGCCACGATTCGAACGCGCCGAACGCGCAGATCAACAACGCGGCGATCGTGATGGCCCAGAAGATCCACTCCGCTTTGTGGTCGCAGATCCAGTCGACCATCGCGTACTTTGTCGTGAAGGCCGTGGCGAAGGCGAAGGGGCCGGAGAAGATTCCGGTCCAGAGCTGGGGCGAGCTCGGGCGGATATCGAGCGGCTTGGTCGTCTCCATCCGTCAGCTTCCCTTCCGCTGCATCCACGGCTCGACGAAGATGATGAAGTAGAACGGCACCCACACCAGCGCCACGAAGTACCAGTAGACGGCGGTGCAGCGAAAGTCGAGCAGATGTTTTTTTACGACCGGTTTGAAGAGCCCGTAAATGAACAGTAGCGCGGTCTCGCCGGTCGCTGCGACCATGTGCATCGTATGCAGGCCGATGATCGTCCAGATGATCGAGCCGTAGGCATGGTCGCTCCACTTGTAGCCGAGGTTCGGAACGATGATGCCGTACTGGATGTAGAGGAACGTGAATCCGACCACCAGCGAGATGACGTGTCCGATGCGGATGGCCAGCATGTTTTTCGTGATCGAGGCGCGGTCGATGACGAATGCGGCAATGCAGCTGAGCAGCAGCATGACCGTGTTGATGGTTGGCATGACCAGGTCGGGTTTGGGGACGGTGCTCGGCGGCCAGTCGAGGTTCGTACTTCGCAGGTAGAGATACGTGGCCATGGCCATGGCGAACATCGAACCTTCGATGGCCAGCATGCCGAGGTTGCCCCACCAGATCAGGGCGCGCGAATCGGCGGTGCCTTCGGTCAGCGCGGAGACATCGAGCACGCGCTGCGTCACGGCAACTCCTCCCGCACCGGTTCGGGCATGCCGAGGGATAGGCCGCCGAGCTCACCCTCTTCGCGCGCGATGTGGTCTTCCAGTTCCCGATCCGTCGGCCAGAACCAGCCGATGAGGGCGATGCCGCTGGCGACCGCGCCGATGGTGAACCACCAGGCGAAGAAGATCGCGCCCCACAATCCGACGCAGGTCGTGCACGCCAGGATGAACGGCCAGAGCGAATGGCCGGGGATCTGCTCGGTGTGATCGGGCTCGGCGTCGAGCACGCGCGTGACGAGGATCTCGCGCCGGTCGAAGCGCATGCCGGTCACGTAAGGCTGATCGGGCGCGGCATCCCAGACGGCGTTCGGACCGCTCACGGTCGGCACGTGCAGGTAGTTGTAGACGGGCGGTGGCGATGGCAGCGACCACTCCAGCGTGTCGGCGTTCCACGGATTCGCGCCCGCCAGGCGTCCCGAAACGCGGCTGACGAGGAAGTTGATGATCATCGTCAGCACCGACAGCGCGATGAGCACGGCGCCGGCCGAGGCGAGCTGATTGAGTCCGCCCCAGCGCAGGCCCGGCTGGTATGTGTAGACGCGCCGCGGCATGCCGTAAAGCCCGAGGATGTGCATCGGGAAAAAGGTGACGTTGAAGCCGATGAGCAGCAGCCAGAAACTGATTTGGCCCATCACTTCGCTGTACATCCGCCCGGTCCATTTCGGGAACCAGAAGTGGAAGGCACCGAAGAGCGGGAACAACGCGCCACCGATCAGGACGTAGTGAAAGTGCGCGACGACGAAGTAGGTGTCGTGCACCTGCCAGTCGATCGGAATCGAGGCCAGCATCACGCCGGTCAAGCCGCCGACGATGAAGACGAGGAAGAAGCCGATGACGTACATCACCGGCGTGGCGATCCGGAATCGTCCCGACCAGATGGTCGCGATCCAGCAGAAGATCTGCACGCCGGTGGGGATGACGATCATGATGCTGGCCGCGGTGAAAAAACTCTCGCCGAGCTGCGGCAGTCCGGTGGCGAACATGTGGTGCACCCAGACGCTGAAGCCGAGAAATGCCGTGACGACGAGCGTGCAGACCATGACGGTGTAGCCGAAGATTTTCCGGCCGGTGAACGCGGTCAAAATCGAGCTCACGAACCCCAGCCCCGGAATGAAGATGATGTAGACCTCGGGGTGTCCGAAGAACCAGAAGAGGTGCTGGTAGAAGATCGGATCGCCGCCCTCGGAGCGGTTGAAAAAATGCGTTCCGATGAGACGGTCGAGCGCGAGATAGCCGCTGTCGAGCATGACCGCCGGCATCGCGAACATGATCATGAAACTGACCACGATCATCGACCAGACGAAGAGCGGGATGCGGTTCAGCGACATGCCCGGACAACGCTGCTTGAACGCGGTCACGACCAGCTCGACGGCCACGACCAGGCCGGAGAGCTCGGTGAAGGTGATCATCTGCGCCCACGTGTCGACGCGTTTTCCGGGCGAGAACTGCGGGCCGGACAGCGGCGTGTACGCGAACCAGCCGGCGTCGGGACCGGCGTGCAGGAAGAACATCGTGTAGAGAAAGAGTCCGCCGAAAAGGTAGATGTAGTAGCCGAAGGCGTTGAGCTTGGGGAAGGCGACGTTGTGCGTGCCGAGCATGAGCGGCACGAGGTAGACGCCGAAGCCTTCCATGATCGGCACGGCGAACAAAAACATCATCGTCGAGCCGTGCACGGTGAAGATCTGGTTGTACGCGTCTGGCCCGAGGAAATGATTTTCGGGCCGCATGAGCTGGATGCGCATGAGCGCCGCTTCGACGCCTCCGGCGAGGAAAAAGATGAATGCGGTGATGATGTAGCGGAGGCCGAGCTTTTTGTGTCCCGTCTCCATGAACCAGCCGAGGAGGCCGGGGCACGGCTCCCAGGTGCGCTGCATGATTTCGCGTTCTTTGGCGAAGTCGGGATCGGCGACAAGGAGCTCGGTCATCGCGCCGCTCCTGAGAAAAGCGAATGTTGAATGTTGAGTGTTGAATGTTGAATGTTGAATGAAACGTCAAAGGCGGCCGAGCCGCGGTATTCGTTTCTCCATTCAACATTCAACATTGAACATTCGACATTCAACATTGCGTCTCTCACCGTAGCGTCTCCAGATACGCCAGCAGGTCGTTCATCTCCTGACCGCTCAGTTGATTCGGCGGCATCATCGTTCCCGGTTTGATCGCCGGCGCGTTGGCGATCCAGCCGGCCAGATTGCCGCGCGTGTTCAGCAGTTGCCCGGCGGCGAGCGTGGGGCGGCTGCGGAAGTGAGTGAGGTCGGGTCCGAGCGTGCCATAAGCGTCGAGGCCGAGGATGTTGTGGCACTTCGCGCACGGCGCGCTCAGAAAAACCTGTTGCCCGCGCAGTTGCGCCGGCGTCATCGGCGTCGGCGCGCCTTCACCCATGTGCGACTTCCACCGCGCGAAATCCTCCGGCGACTCGGCCACGACAATCAGCGCCATGTGCGCGTGCTGGTAGCCGCAGAATTCGGCGCACTGGCCGCGGTAGACGCCGGGCGTGTCGGCCTGAATCCGGAACTTGTTGACGCGCCCCGGAATCAGATCGCGTTTGCCGTGCAGGTTCGGAATCCAGAGCGAGTGAATGACGTCGCGCGTGTCGAGCCGCAGCAGCACCGGCGTGTGGATCGGGATGTGGATCTCGTTCGCGTCGGTGATCTGGTTCGCCGGCGCCAGCGCATCGGGGTACTTCACTTCCCACCACCACTGATGCCCGGTGACTTCGATCTCCAACTGCCGCGGATCGTTGTTCGCGAACGTTCCGATGGCGTTGCCGGTGGCGACGCTGCTGAAGAGAAGTCCGAACAGTATGGCGATCGTGGCCGTGGCGCAGGTACTGACGAAGATGCCGAGCCGCCGATCGTGCGCCGGATTGTCGACCGCCACTTCCCGCCGCCGTCCGCGAATCACCGCCGCGAGGAAGAAGAGAATCGTGATGACGTAGACAGCGACACAGATCCAGAAGAACACCCACCAGAGGTGCTCGATGCTCGCCGCCTGCGGTCCCGCGGAGTGGAGCGCGGATTGGAAGGGCGCGAGGGCGGCGCCCGTCATGAGGAGTCGTCGGCGTGGAGCCGCGGCACCTGGGTTAGCAACATCAGGCACTGCATCTTGCCGGAGCACAGACAAGAGTGTCTGTGCCACACTGCTTTTCGCCCGCGGCAGCACTCGCTGGTACGGCACGATCAATGTGGCACAGACACTCTTGTCTGTGCTGGTGAGGCTCGGGACGGCTGACAACCCTCGCCTCACTTCGGCTCCTCCGCCCGCTTCGACATCATCTCCTGCGAGCGCGGCGAGGTCGTGCCTTGCGGCTCGAAGCCGCCGAGGGCGCGGACGTAGGTCGTGAGCTGCCAGATCTGGAAGACCGGGATGTGCCCTCCGTACGACGGCATCCCGTTCGGCCTTCCCTCGGAAATCGTGGTGAAGATGTTCGCCGGCGAGCTGCCGTAGATCCATTCGGCGTCCATTAGCGGCGGACCGATTCCGCCGCCGCCGTGGAAGTGGCATCCGGAGCAGTTGTACTGCTCGAAGAGCTTCTGCCCCTCGCTGATCGCGTAGGCGTTGCCTTCGTACGGATTGTTGATGCTGGTAGCGGCCAGCTGCTTCGGTCCGGGCTGGAGATCGCCCATGCGCAGCGGCATCGGACGCGCCGAATCGGCGGCGGTCGGCGTCAGCGGACGGCGCTCGCGATGGCAGGCGGCGAGGGCGAGGATGGCGAGACAGACGAGCGATCGCTTCATACTCTCGGCACTCCGTACTGATCGAGAATCCGTTCGATGTCGCCGCGGCGTTTTTCGATCTCCCGATCGAGTTGATCGCGCAGCGCGTTGTCGCCACGGCGCACGGCCATCGAAATGTCGAAGACGAAGGGGAGGAAAGGGAGGTCGATCTGCGGCGATACCGGGACGATGTCGAGTGCGACCTTCTCCTGCCGCGCGAAGTAACCGGCCTGCGGTCCCCAGACGATGGCAACGTCGACGGCACCATTGGCAACGGCATCGACGATGTCGCGTCCCGGCGCCTGGCTGCGGTAATCGCCGTAGACCGTGTAGCCGGCAACGTTGTCGATGATGCCGCGCTTGGCCAGCGCGTGCGCGGGAGGAGAGTTGACGTGATCGTTGCCGATCATCTGTACGCCGATGCGAAGCTTCTTCAGCCGCGGATCATCGAACGACGTGATGTTCAGATGGCGGTCGGCGCGGGAGACGAAAACGTAGGTCGAGCGGTAGTACGACTGCGTCGGCAGCGCCTGATCGAAATTACTGGGGATGCCGATGATCACGTCGCAGTCGCCGTGGCGCAGCGTCTGCCGAACGAATCCGCGGCGCTGCGGCCACCAGGTGTAGGCGACGCGCGCATTCAGATCGCGCGCGACCATCGACGCGATCGCATTCTCGAATCCCTGCTGCTTTTGGTTGGAGTAGGGGAGGTTGTTGGGATCGGCGCAAACGCGGAGGGTTTTTTGGGGAGTGGAGAGTGGGGCGTGGGGAGTGGGAGTATTGACCTGCGACTTCGCGCAGCTCGAGAGCATCAGGAGCACCACTCCGACTCCCCACACCCTACTCCCCACTCCCGCGTGAACAACCGCCGCGTATCTCATGGCAATGCAAACGTGTAGAGCATCCCGCCCTTGGTGGTCGCCTTCGGCAGGTCGGACATCGCGTTGACGAATCCGAGGGCGGCGGTGCCATCGTGTGGGTCGAGTTGGCCGGAGACGATGGCGCCGGACCAGCCGCCGACGCCGGAGAGAATCGAAACGTACTGCTTCCCGTCAGGACCCTGATAGGTGACCGGCTGGCCGATGATCCCGGAGCCGCATTTGAACTGCCAGAGGAGCTGGCCGGAACGCGCATCGATGGCCTTGAACCACCCTTCCATCGTGCCGTAGAAGACGACGTTTCCCGCCGTCGCCACCGCGCCGCTCCAGACCGGGAAGTTCTCTTTGATCGACCAGATCTTTTTTCCTGCGACCGGATCCCACGCATCGAATTCGCCGCGGTGTCCGCCCGGACCGGCGTACATCTTCACGTTCGATCCGACGTACGGCGTGCCGGCGATGTAATTGGCGGTCACCCCTTCCGAGTCCTCGCAGAGATTCGCGTGCGGGATGTAGAGCAGCTTCGTGATTGGCGAATAGGCCGACGGCTCCCAATCCTTCGCTCCCGGCGCGGGAGGACAGATCATGCGCGTCACGCGTCCGAAGCCGGGCGCTTTTTCCTGGACCGGCTTGAGCCGTCCCGTCTTCAGATCGACGCCGGTGCTTGTGGTGATGAACGCGAACGGATTCGCAGACAACACCTGCCCGGTGGCGCGATCGAGAACGTAGACGTAGCCATTGCGCTCCGGACGCACGAGGACCTTTCGCACCTGGCCGTTGATCGGCAGATCGAGCAGCACCAGTTCGTTGATGCCGTCGTGATCGTAGAGATCGTGCGGGCTCCATTGGTACGCCCACACCGCTTCGCCCGTGTCAGGCCGGCGCGCGAACATGCCGCACGTCCACTTGTTGTCGCCGGGTCGCTGCTCGGGATTCCACGGGCCGGGATTGCCGGTGCCGTAGTAAACGAGGTCGAGCGCCGGATCGTAAGAAATCCACCCCCAGGTCGTGCCGCCGCCGATTTTCCAGCCGTCGGGCGGCCAGGTTTTCACGCCGAGGTCCTGCCCTTTGTCGGAATCGTAGAAGGGATGAAAGTTGGGGCCAATCAGGCAGTCTTTGTCTGGCCCGGTACTGTAGGCCTTCCAAACCTGCTTGCCGGTTTCGCTGTCGAGCGCGGTGAGCGAACCGCGGACGCCGAACTCGCCACCGCTGTCGCCGACGAGCACTTTGTTCTTCACCACCAGCGGCGCCATCGTGATCGACTCGCCGCGATTGATGTCGGCCACCTGCGACACCCACACTTCATCGCCGGTCTGCGCGTTCACCGCCGCCGTCTTGCCGTCGAGTGTGTTGAAAAAGATCTTGCCGTTCGCGTAGACGCAGCCGCGGTTGACCCAGTCGCAGCACGCCACGCCTTTCGCGGAGTTGTTGAGGTCCTTCGGTTTGTAGCTCCACTTCGCCGGCGCGCCGGGCTGCGTCAGATCGAGCGCGTAAAGCGTGTTCGGAAACGGCGTGACGATGTACATCGTGTTGTTCACGACGATCGGCGCCGCTTCCTCGCCGCGATCGCTGCCGGTGGAGAAGGTCCACGCCACTTTCAGGTTCTTCACGTTGGCGGCGTTGATCTGATTGAGGCCGGAGAAACGGGTCGAGGCGTAGTTCTTGGCCGGCATGATCCACTGGCCGTCTTCGCCCTCGAGCTTGACCAGATCCGTCTGCTCGGACGGGTTGGAGGAGTAGCGCTGGAAGAAGGGGAACGTCTTGTTGTCAGGCGTCTTGGCCTTGCATCCCGCGCAAAGCAGAACGGCGATCAAAATTACTTGCATGCCCAACCAATAGGCCGGGCCGGAACTGCGTTTGGTGGCTCCCACCATCACTCCGAGCTCCTTTTGTCGTCCCCTGTGAGCAGCGCGATTTGCATGACGCGGGCCAAACTGATGCGTACGAAAGCGGACATTTCGATGCGTCCGCTTTGCGTCTTCCGCAACGCTCAGCGATACTTGCGAGACGCGGCGAGGAGCGCCGCCGAAGTGGCCGCGGCGAGCACCAAACTCAATTCGGGATGCGTCCCGAACGTGCGCGTGTACGAACTTCCGCGGCGCGATTCGGCGGTGAATTCGCAACAGGCAGCACCACGTCACGGCTGCGAAAGAGCTCCGCTATTCGATCTCGATGCGAACGGTGATCTCGAAATCGCGATTGCGGAGCAGGTGAGCGGTTAACAGTTTCAGGCGCTGCCCCCTGCCACAGCACAGACAAGAGTGTCTGTGCCACACCAACTCGCGCGCGCATCGGCATCCCTACGAGCGCGTTTGACTCATCAGCCCTACCGGCGGCGCCGGTGTGGCACAGACACTCTTGTCTGTGCCGGTGCTCGGGACCATTTAGAAAATTACGCGTCCATCCCTTTGCCGCCGGCCACCATCTGCGCGTGATTGATTGCCGCGACCAGTGACACGCCGCCGATCGTGTTGCCGATGAGTGCGGGGACGATGTAGCCGTCGACGCACTCAAGCCACGAGATTCGGCCGATGAACGTCAGGTAGATCGTTTCGGTCGCGCCCGCGATCACGTGCGAGAAGCCGCCGAGGCCGACCAGGTAGGTAATGATGATGATCACCCACACGCGCGCCGTCTCGGCGAACGGGAGCAGCCAGACCATCATGGCGATGAGCCATCCGCCGAAGATGCCGCGCAGCAGCGTCGTGGCGAAACCGGCGCGCGTCGCTTCGTCGCCGAGGGCGGTGAAGGCGTCGGTCATGTTGCTCTCGAAGGCGTTCGTTTTCGCCAGCACGAGCGCGAACAGAATCGCGCCGGCGAGATTGGACAGGAACACCGTCACCCAGAGCCGGGCCACGTTGCGCAGCGTCGATCCGTCGCGCTTGACGAGCAGCGGCAGGATCACCGTAAGCGTGTTTTCGGTGAAGAGCTGTTGCCGGCCGAGGACTACGATCAGGAAGCCGATGCTGTAGCCGAAATTGACGATCAGCGGACGCCAACTCGCGTCGGGGATGTGCGTGCGCAGCAGCGCCTGCGCGACGAACGAAAATCCCATCGACAGGCCGGCCGCGAGGCCCGACCACATCAACGCCGAGGTCGGCCGCTTCAGCTCTTCTTCTCCCTCCGAGCGGATGGCGTGGTAGACCACTGCCCCCGACGGCGAGCTTCGTTCCTCGGCGTCCTCTTTTTCCTTTTCTTCGTCTGCCATCGTGCGGCGTCGTGCAAAAACGCAACCGTTCTGGCAAGTGGATTGCTTTTCATCAGGCGAAAAAAGGTTGACGTGGTTCGAAACGCTGTACGGAGGCCCGTTTGCAATTCACGATCGAAAGCCGTCAGCTCACGAACGAGTTCACCAGTCGCCGTCTGCTCGATGGCGAGACGAAGCAGACGGTCATCGAAGCCGGAACTGTGGACGACGCAATCGGCGAGTTCGTGAGGCAGAGCGACTCCGAGCTGATCAGCCTTACCAAGCCCGTTCGCGGCCACGAATCGATCGCCACCGTCAAAAAGGACGACTCGACGTTCCTTCTGCGCGTCTACGCAGCGTAGAAGCCCGTTTTGCATCAGACGCAAAATTGCGTGCATTCCGTTCACCCGTTGTAAATGAGCTTCAGCACTCATTCCTCAAAAAATGTCTCGTTCCGATTCGCCGGCCGCAGCGCGCCAGGTGATCGTCGTGGATGACGATCCAGGGCTGAGGACTCTCTTCATCGCCATCCTGGAACGCAAGGGATTCACCGTCGACGTTGCTTCCGATGGCCGCGCCGCCTTCGGCCAGATCAGCCGCAATCCCTACTCCGTCATCCTGCTCGACCTGATGATGCCCGACGTGAACGGATTCGAACTGCTGGAACGCCTGGCGCGCGAATGTCCATCGCTTCTCCCGCGCGTAATCGTCATGACCGGCGCCAGCCGCCGCGTCGTGCAGACGCTCGACACCTCGCGCATCTGGGGCCTGGTGCGCAAACCGTTCGACATCGACGATCTAGTGGACGCGGTCATCGCCTGCAGCGACGGCCGTCCGCGCCTCCCGCCGCCGGTATCGCGCGCGCCGAAGCAACTGCGCTGACCTGGGAACGCGGGCATCTTGCCCGCCTTTGAAATCGGCAGAATCGCGAGCACCGACAGCGGGCGAGACGCCCGCGTTCCCGGGAGGTTAGACTGCGCGCCTCATGAGCGCGCTCTACGCCCTCGCGGCATTCGCGATGACTCTGGCCGGCGGCGCGTTCGCGTTCCGCTACCAGCGCTATCTCCTCTACATCATGGCCTTCTCCTCGGGGCTGCTGATCGGCGTGGCCTTTCTCGATCTCATCCCCGAGGTCTCGGCGCTGGCGGTGCAGCATGGGATTGATATCCGCGCGCTGATGCTCACCGTCATCGCCGGATTCCTGGCCATCTTCCTGCTCGAGAAACTGACCATCATTCACGGCGAAAAACAGCACGACGCGCCGGGACATCATCACAACGTCGGCCTGGTCGGCGCGATCGGACTGTCGTTTCACAGCTTCCTGGACGGACTGGCCATCGGCGTCGGATTCAAGGCCGGGACGCAGGTCGGACTGATCGTGCTCCTCGCCGTCGTCGCGCACGATTTCGCCGACGGATTGAACACCGTCACCTTCATGCTGGCCACGCGCAACAGCCGCTGGCGCACCGGCGCGCTGCTGGCCATCGACGCGATCGCACCGGTCCTCGGCGCGCTCTGCGCCGGCTTCCTGAACATCGCCCCGCGTCTGCTCGCGTTCCAGCTTTCGTTCTTCGCAGGATTCCTTCTCTACCTCGGCGCGAGCGATCTTCTGCCGCAGGTGCATGCGCGCACGCGCGGCGCGCTGATCATGGCCACGCTGGCGGGCGTGGTGATGTCCGGCTTGCTCGTCTACGCGCTGCAGGGATGAAGACCGAACGCACCGCGATCGCTCTGCTGCTCGCGTTGCTCGCGCTCGCGTACGCCGACATCCTCTTCCTCGGCCGCGGCTTTTACGTCAGCGACGTCGGCGTCTATCACTATCCGATGAAGCACGTCGTGCGCGAGGCCGTCCGCAGCGGCGAATTTCCCTACTGGAACCGGCTTTACTCCGGCGGCGCGCCGCTGGCCGCCAATCCCGCCTACGAGCTTTTCTATCCGCCGCAGTGGCTGGTGTACGTGCTGCCGTTTCATTTCGGCGTGCAGCTTCACATCCTGCTGCACTTTGCGATCGCGATGACCGGCATGTTTCTCCTGCTTCGCCGCCTCGGCATCTCGATCGCGGCCGCGGCTTTCGGCAGCATCGCCTTCGTCTTCTGCGGAAGTTACGCGTCGCTATCGTCGAAGCTGCCGATTCTCTTCTCTATCTCCTGGCTGCCGCTCGCGCTCTGGCTGCTGATGCGGTTCATCGAGTCGCGAACGGCCGCGCGGTTGCTTCCGCTCGCCGCCGTCCTGGCGATGCAATGGATCCTCGGCGAGCCGACGGCGGCGATGCAGACGTGGGCCATCATCGGCGGCTGGTCTCTGATCACGATCGTGCGCAAATCCGCCGATGTGAAACGAATCGCTACCACCCTCGGCATGGCCATCGCGGCGTCGCTGCTGCTCGCCGCGGTGCAACTTCTGCCGGCCATCGATTTCGTCCGCGACACCGTCCGCACGAAAACGTTCGACTTTCGCGTCGTCGCGAACTGGAGCACGCCGCCCGTTCGTCTCGTGGAACTGATTCTGCCCTCTGTCTTGCGGCACGTCACGGCCGCGAATGGCAACGCGTTGATCACGACGATCTATCCGTTTCGCGCCGATGCCTATCTGACCGAAATCTACGCCGGCCTGCTGATCATCCTGCTGGCGCTGGCCGGCGTTTTCGCCGGCATTCGCGGCCGCTGGCTCTTCCTCGGCACGACCGCAGCGAGCGTGATCGTGGCGATGGGGGAGCACACGCCGCTGCTGCATCTGCTGTACGACAGTCGCCTCTTCTCCGCCGTCCGCTTTCCCGAAAAGTTCATCCTCACCGCGGCGTTCGCTCTCGCCGTCTGGGGAGCGATCGTTTTCGATCGCATTCTGGCCGGCGACCGGCGCGTGATCCGATGGGCGTCGGTCCTGGCCATCATCTGGCTACTGATCTCAATCGTTCTGCTACTCAACTTCGACGACAAACGTTACTTCGCCATCAACTGCATTCGCGCCGCCGTCGTCGGCGTCTGGCTATGGCTGATGCGCACAAAGCGTTCGACCGCGATCGCCATCACCGGAGTCGTACTCCTCGCCGCCGATCTCTGGTACGGCACGCTCAACGCTGTTCCGCGCGCGCCGCGCGAGTTCTTCGATCCGCCGCCGGCGCTCGCCGCCGTCGACGCATCGCAGCCGTATCGCGTCTTCAACGAAGTAGCGTGGCAGGGATGGGAAGGCGACCCGCTCGTCAACCAACTCTTCAACGTTCCGCCCGGACCGAGCCTGTGGTGGCTGATGCGCAACAGCGTCTTCCCGGAGATCCCGGCCGTGCGCGGGCTGCCGCTGGCGATGGAAGACGACATCGATCTCACCTCGCTCACGAACGCCGACGATTTTCGCGAGGCATTCAAAGCCGCACGATCGACCCATCTTCCCGACGCCGACGCGCCGTACGCGCGCATGTCGAACGTCGGCTGGCGCGTGCGCCTGCGTCCGGTCACCGGCCCGCTACTCGCTGATGTAACGAAGGTAATCCCTGTCGAGATCGTGACGGTACCGCGCATCGCACGCTACTCATTCGCAGGTCGCCTGGAGCGCGCGCCCGACGCCGGCGGTTTCCGCTACGCCGTCGAGCGCAACGCCGCGGATGCGACTGTCGCCTACATCGCCGCCGAACCGTTCACGCCCGCGCCCGCGCGCGTGACGCGCGTCCGCGAGACCGCCAACACCGCCACCATCGACGTCACCGCCGCCGGCCGCGCCTACCTCGTGGCCAGCGTGACGGGTCATCGCTACTGGACCGCCACGATCGACGGCCATCCCGTGCCGCTCATCGCCACGAATCTCGCGTATCAGGGGTTGGTCGTGCCCGCGGGCACGCACACGATAGTGATGCGTTATCGCAATCCGCTGATCCCAATCGGTGCGGCGATTACGTTTATCGCGTTCTTCGCATTAGCAGTAATCGCATGGCGCACGCGGAACGCAGATACCCCGGCGGCGAAGCCGTCGTAAAAGCCGTAGCCCCCGGTTTCAACCGGGGGAACCCGGATGCGTCTCCGAATCGTGAGCCCGCTTAAGCGGGCGAAAGAAAGGTTCGCCCGAATCGTTCTTTCGCCCGTTAAAACGGGCTCCCAAGATTTGCGGCATCCGAAGACCCCCGGTTGAAACCGGGGGCTACGGTTCTCACGGCGGCTACGCCGCCGGTTTGAGGTGCGCCAACGTCCGTCACCGCGCGGTTACGCCGCGCTCCGCGTCGACGAACTTACAATGCGGGCCATGAAACGCCTTTTTGTGCTCCTCCTTCTTTTCATCGCCGCATCGCTCTCGGCGCGCAACATCACCGAGAAGGATCTCTTCCGGTTCAACTGGATCGGCGATCCGCAGCTCTCGCCGGACGGCTCGCAGGTCGCGTTCGTGCGCGTGACAGTCGACGAAAAGAAGGACACGTACAACACCGCCATCTGGTCGGTGTCCACGCGCGCGGGCGCGGAGCCGCGGCGCATCACGAACGGGCCGCGCGACGCCTCGCCGCGCTGGTCGCGCGACGGCAAGCTGCTCGCCTTCACGCGCTCCCTCGACAAGGACGGCAAGCCGCAGCCGTCGCAGATCTGGATCCTTCGCTTCGACGGCGGCGAGCCGCACGTGCTGACGTCGATGGCCAAGTCCGTCGAATCAATCGCCTGGTCGCCGTCATCGAACACGATCGCCTTCACCGCGACCACGAAGCCCGAGGATGTCGACAAGAAGGACGCGGACAAGAAAAAGGACGACGAGCATGAGAGCGACGTCCGCGTCATCAACCAGGCCGTCTACCGCGCCAACGGATCCGGCTACCGCGACGCCTCGCGCGACACGCACATCTGGACCATCGACGTCAGCGACGATGAAAGTGCCAAGCCGAAGCAGCTCACGAACGGCGACTTCGACGAGCGCGACATCAGCTGGAGCCCCGACGGCTCGAGCATCTACTTCACCTCGAATCGCGTCGCCGAGTCGTATTACGACCGCCGCGACAATGACCTCTATTCGATTCCGGCCGGCGGCGGCGCGATGACCAAGATCGCCGACATCGAAGGGCCGATCAGCGCCTACGCGGTCAGTCCCGACGGCAAGTGGGTCGCCTTCGGCGGCGAGATCAACAACCCGGTGCATTCCTACGACCAACCCGATCTCTGGCTGGCCTCGACCACTCCCGGCTCCGCAGCGAAAAACCTCACCGCGTCGTACGACTACGACGTCATGTCCGGCGTCGGCGGCGACCAGCGCGCGCCGCGCGCGGGCGGCGGGGGAGGGCGTCCGGTGTGGAGCGACGACGGCAAGTCGCTCATCGTCGTCGCCGCGGAAGAAGGGCGCGTCAACTTCAAGCGCATCAACGCCGCAACCGGCGCGGTCACGCCGATCACCACCGGCAATCACGACATTCAGAGCTACTCGATCCGCGGCGGCAAGACGGTCGCTCTCGTTTCCACGCCGACCATCATCGGCGATCTCTATTTGATTGAAACCAACGGCGCGATGACGCGATTGACCGACGTCAATCACAGGCTGATGTCCGAGCTCACGCTCACCGAACCGGACGAGCTCTGGTACACGAGCTTCGACGGCAAGAAGATTCAGACCTGGATTCAAAAGCCGCCCGATTTCGACGCCTCGAAAAAATATCCGCTCATCCTCAACATTCACGGCGGACCGCACTCCGCGTACGGCTACACCTTCGATCACGAGTTTCAGTGGATGGCGGCGAAGGGTTACGTCGTCGTCTATCCGAATCCGCGCGGCTCGACGTCGTACGGCCAGGACTTCGGCAACATCATCCAGTACCACTATCCCGGCGACGACTTCAAAGACCTGATGGCCGGCGTCGACGCCGTCGTGGCGAAGGGCTACATCGATCCGAAGAAACTGTGCGTCACTGGCGGCAGCGGCGGCGGACTGCTGACGGATTGGGTCGTCACGCAGACCGATCGTTTCGCCGCCGCCGCCGCGCAGCGCGACATCGCCGACTGGTCGACGTTCTGGTACACCGCCGACTTCTCACAGTTCCAGCCGACGTGGTTTCGCAAAGCGCCGTGGGAAGACCCGAAGGATTACGTCATGCGCTCGCCGATCACCTACATCGACCGCGTCAAGACGCCGCTGATGCTCATCCTCGGCGAGGCCGATTACCGCACGCCGCCGATGGCCGGCGGCGAGATGATGTTCCGCGCGCTCAAGTACCGCCACGTCCCAACGGTGATGGTGCGCTTCCCCGACGAGTCGCACGAGCTTTCGCGCAGCGGCAAGCCGTGGCACCGCATCGAACGCCTCCAGCACATCGTCGGCTGGTTCGATCACTGGGTCATGGGTGTGGCGAAGCCGGAGTACGAAATGGGGCTTAGAAAGTAGGGAGTGGATTGTGGGAAGTGGGTGTGGGAGTTCTAACCACTCCCCACGCCCAACTCCCCACTCCCAAAATCACTTCGCGTCGGGGAACGTCACCACCTTGTTCTCGATCGGCTTGACCGTCTTCAGGTAGTCGTAGATCGCGCCGAGATCGTTTTCGGTCATGCCGGCGTATCCGATCCACGGCATCACCGTGTTGTGGTTGAGCGGTGTCTCCGGTGCGTTGCTCGCGTCCATCGAGGCGAACGCTTTGAAGCGGCCGATGAACTCCTCCTTCGTCGCGTGCGACATGTACGCCCCCGCCGGCGTCAGGTTCGCCGTGACGTTGTGGCCGAACGGTCCCTTCATGTCCCATCCGCCGGCGAATGGCTTGTCGGCGATGAGCGCGTTGTGATCGTCGTGCGGCGTGTGGCATTCGTAGCAGCCGGCGATGGTCGTGAGGTACTTGCCGTAGGCCACGCTGTTGTGCGGATCGGGTGATGCGACAGCGCCTTCGACCGGCTTCGGCGCAAACTTGATCATCAGATTGACGGGGAAGTCGATGTGCTTATCCGGCACGCCCTTGTGAATCGGTTTGAGCGTGCGAATGTAGGTGACGACGGATTTCACGTCTTCGTCGCTCATGCTGCGGAAGTGCTCGTACGGCATCATCGGAAAGAGCGCTTCGCCCTTGCGGTCGACGCCTTCGCGCACGGCGCGGATGATCTCGCCGTCCGTCCAGCTGCCGAGGCCGAATTCAGCATCCGAGGTGATGTTCTGCGCGGCGACGACGCCGGGGAATCCGAGGTTCTTGTCGAAGATGTAGCCGCCCTGCCCCTCGGTGCCCGGTTTCACCGGCATGCCGAATTTGAGGACGTGATCGGAATGGCAATCGAGACACGGCGACACATGCTCGACCAGGTATTTGCCGCGCGCCATCCGCGCCGGCGTGGCCTCGATCTTCTCCGCCGCGGCAGGCCGCGAGGCCGGTTTCTTCGCCATCAGCCAGATCACGCCGATCGCGATCAGGGCAACGGCGGCCAACACAACTCCGCCAACGATCTTGAAAAAGGTCTTCATCAGTCTCTCTCCGAGTTGAACGATTTCGGACATTTTACGGGACAATCCGCGAAATGGTTCTCTCCGCAATCCTCCTCGCCGCCACGCTGCAGACGAACGTTGTCTCGGTCACGAAGATCTACGACCGCGACTACTCGAAGAAGCTCGTCCCGATGCTCGTCGAGGTGATCAGTTTTCCGACGACGCAGAACGACGTGGAGGGCCACGCGGCGCAAAAAGCGTGGCTCGCGAAAACCGCAAAAGACCTCGGCTTCACATATCGCGATGGGGGTTTGATCGACGAGATCGAGCTTCCCGGTCCGCCCAACGCGCCGGTACTCGGATTGATGGTTCACGGCGACGTGCAGCCGGCCGAGGCGGATGCCTGGTCGTTTTCACCATTCACCGGAAAGGCCGATGAAACGTACGTTTACGGCCGCGGCTCGGCGGATGACAAAGGTCCGCTCGTGCAGGCGCTGCTGGCGATGAAGGCGCTGAAGGAGAGCGGCATCGCGCGGACGCACACGGTGCGATTGCTCGTCGGCAGCGACGAGGAATCGAACAACACGGACGTCGCCGAGTACCTGAAGACGCATCAGCCGCCCGACTACACGCTGGTGATCGATTCCGAGTTTCCCGTCGTCGCCGGCGAGAAAGCGTGGAACTCGCTTTCGCTGACCACCGATGCGAAATCGGAGCGGCCCGGCATCACCAAGCCGTACAGCGTTTCGTTCATCGAAGCGGGACTGTCGACGAGCATCGTTCCCGATCGCGCCGAGGTGAAGCTTTTCTGGAAAGGGGAGGCGCCGGCCCAGTGGCAGCCGGTGATCGACGCCGTGACGGTGGCAAAGCGCCCGCCCGACACGCGCATCGCCACGCAGGCGATCGATACGACGCTGCGGATCGTCGCCTACGGCCATTCGTCCCACGCCGGCGTGAACCTCGAAGGCGGCCGCAACGCGCTCGTGGCGCTGGCGACTGCGCTCGACGGACTTCTGCCGACCGGCGGCGCGAACGATCTTCTGGCCTTCGTCCGCACCGCCGGCGCCGACATCTACGGCACCGGCCTCGGCATCACCGACAGCGATCCGCTCTGGGGCCGCTACGCCGTCAACATCGCCACGATCAAACCGAACCTCGACGATCCGAAACTCTCCACGCTCACGATCAACATCCGCCGCACGCCGCCACGCACCGGCCCGGAACTGAAGGCGAAGATGGAGGAGCTCGTGACCGCGTTCAATCAACGAACCGGCGCGTCGTTGAAGACCGACGGTTTCTACGGCGACGAGCCGCTCGTCTTCGATCCGAATTCGAAGATCGTGCGCCGACTGCTCGCCGATTACGCCGCCGCGACCGGCGTCAAAAACCCGAAGCCGGCCATCTCCGGCGGCGGAACGTACGCGAAACGCCTCCCGAACTCGATCGCCTTCGGCATGTGGTTCCACGACAAGCCATATCCCGGCCACGACGTCGACGAAAAGAATCCCATCGCCGATCTGCAGAAGGGGATGAAGGTGTTGATCCGGACGCTGGTCGATATCGCGACGGGTCCGAAGGTGGTGAACGCGTTCAAACCGTAACAGCGGCGAAGCCGCGCGAAAACGCCGGAGGCTAGTGCCCGTTGCGGAGCGCCGCCCGGAACACTGTTCCGTTCTGCAGCTCGCCGACGACGCGGTCGAGGCCTTGATTGCTCTGCAACGCGACGTGCTGCGCGTACTCATCGCAGACGGGGCAGAGCTGGCGGTTGAGATCGGCGTCAGGAACGCGGCTACCACATAGTCGACAGGTAGAGTCAGCGTTCGATGCCATGTGTGACATTGTAGCATTCGCCGTGCCGCCTTCCCGGCGCGCGCGCATCCAAACCATGACCGCGAATCTCAAGAAAATCGTCATCGTCGGACGCCCGAATGTGGGAAAGTCGACGCTCTTCAATCGCCTCGCCGGCAAGCGCCGCGCGCTCACGCATGACATGCCCGGAATGACGCGCGACCGGCTGTCGGACGTCATCACCCTCGACGACGGCCGCCGCTACGAGCTCACCGACACCGGCGGACTCGAGTACGGCGACTCGCCGATGTCCGCATTCGCGGGCGAGATCCGCGATCAGGCCCGGCGCGCGCTCGAGAGTGCCGACTTCATCCTCTTTGTCGTCGATGGCGCCGCGGGGGTGCTGACCGAGGATCGCGACATCGCGCAGGAACTGCGGGCGGCAGCGGCGCGGACGCTGCTGCTGGTCAACAAAGTCGATCGCCGCGATGCCGAAGAAAACGTTCCGGAGTTTTACGAGCTCGGTTTCGAACGCATGCTGCCGCTGTCCGCCGAGCATGGCGAAGGAATCGACGAGCTCTTCGACATCATCGGGGAGATCGTTCCGGCCGACTCGGCCATCGAGATCGACGAGGATGATCGCGGCCCGATCCGCATCGCCATCATCGGCCGTCCGAACGTCGGCAAGTCGTCGCTTCTGAACCGGCTGGCGGCGGAAGAGCGCGCCGTCGTCTCGCCGATCTCCGGCACCACGCGCGACGCCATCGACATGCAGATCGAGCGCAACGGACAGCAGTACCTGATCATCGACACCGCTGGAATCCGCCGCAAGGGCAAGACGCATGACGAAGCGGAAAAGCTGTCGGTGATCTCCGCGCGCAAAGCGATCGAACGCTGCGAGATCGCGCTGGTGATGATCGACGCTGTCGACGGCGTGACCGGGCAGGACGCGACCGTCGCGGGGTATGCCGAGGATGCAGGCAAAGCGGCCATGCTGCTCGTCAACAAGTGGGACGCCGGCGAGCACGCGCAGGACGATTACAAGAAAGTGGAGGAGGAGATCCGCTTCAAGCTGAAGTTTCTCCCGTATGCGCCGGTGGAATTCATCTCCGCGAAGACCGGCCGCCGCGTCGAAAAGATTTTCCCAAGCATCGACCGGATCGTGGCCGGCTACCGCAAACGTTTCGGGACGTCGGAGCTGAACCAGATCCTCGAAAAGGCGATCGCCGGGCATCAGCCGCCCGCGGTAAAAGGCCGTCCGCGCCGCTTCTACTACACGACCCAACTCAAAACGCAGCCGACGACGATCGCGCTCTTTTCAAACGTCGACGAGCCGCTCCACTTTTCGTACAAGCGCTATCTGGAGAACCAGTTCCGCGAAGGACTGGGCCTTGTCGGATGCCCGATCCACCTCGTGCTTCGTGCTCGCAAGGGGATGAAGAAGGAACGTTAGTCACGCGGAGCCGCGGAGTCGCGGAGCCGGTTTTCTCCGCGTCCCCGCGTCTCCGCGTGAAAAACCTTAACGCGGAAACGCTTCTTTCACCCCGCCATCGACCGGAAGCATCGCCCCCGTCGTCTTCGCAGATCGCGGTCCTGCCAAAAAGAGTGCGGCTTCCGCGACGTCGTCCGCGGTGACCTCCGTCTTCAGCAGCGTTCGATTGCGATAAAAGTCCGGCAGCTTGTCGGACGTAATGCCGTACGCCGTCGCGCGCATCGACCGCATCTCGTCGCTCCAGAAGCGCGAGCCGCCGAAGATCGCGTCGGGGTTGAGCATGTTCGCGCGGATGCCGAACTCGCCCCCCTCCAGCGCCACGATCCTACACAACTGCGCCTCGGCAGCCTTGCTCACGCTGTACGCGCCGAACTCCTTGCCCGGCGCGGTCACGTTCTTCGACGCGTTGAAGACGATGCTCCCGCCGGTCTTCTGCTGCTTCATGATCCGCAGCGCGGCGCGGGCGACAAGAAAGTGTCCGCGCGCATTGACGGCGAACGCGCGATCCCAATCGGCCGCCGGCAGGACGTCGAGACTGCCGAACGATGAGACGCCGGCATTGCTGACGACGATGTCGACACCGCCGTACGCGGCGACCGTCTCCGCGTACGCGCGCTCGACGTCCTCTTCGCTGGAGACATCGAGCCGCAGCGCGATGGCGCGACGCAATCCGTGCTTGGCCACGATTTCGTTCGCCACTTCCTCCGCCAGCGCGACGTCGACGTCCGTCACGACGACGTGCGCGCCTTCCTCGGCGAAGCGCTCCGCGCAGGCTCGGCCGATGCCGCTCGCGGCGCCGGTGACGATGGCCACCTTTCCCGCGAGCTCTTTTTCCTTCGGAAGCAGCGTCAGTTTGTACAACTCCAGCGGCCAGTACTCGGCGTGAAACGCATCCTCATCGTTCAGCGTCTCGTACCCGCCTGCGCCCTCGGCGAATTCGATGATGCGCATCGTATGGCGATAGATGTCGCGCACGATCCGCGCCGCGCGCGCGTCCTTGCCCGCCGTCCACATCCCCGCGCCGGGCACGAGCACGACGCGCGGATGCGGATCGAGCATCGCAAACTCGCTCGGATAATTCTTGTAATGCGCCGTGTAGCGTTCGACGTAATCGCTCAGCGCCTTCGCAACGTCATCGCCGGCGTCGAGAAACAGCGGAAAGCGTTTCGTATAGAGCAGGTGATCGGGCGTCGCCGGGCCGATCTGCGTGATGCGTTTCGCGTCATCGCGGGCGAGAAAGCGCAGCACGTCGTCACTGCCGTCGAATTCGAGGACGACGGAGCGCTTCGCGCCGAGTGCGCCACGGATCGCGGGAGCGAGGGACGTGGGTGTGGAGTGTGGGGTGTGGTGTGTGGTAGCTCCCACTCCCGACACCCCACTCCCTACACCCGATAAAAACTCCTCCGCCTTCGTCACCAGCTCGATGTGCTTCTCATACGCTTCGCGCGCCGTTTCGCCCCAGGTGATCAGCCCGTGATTCATCAGCACGAGCCCCTCGGCATCCGGCTTCGACGCGAAGGCCTCGGCGACGTCGCGGCTCAATCGGAATCCCGGCCGAAGGTAGGGAACCGTGATCACCGAATCGCCGAAACAGTCGCGGATCGTCGACTCGCGGCCGCGCGTATTCGTCAGCGCCAGGATCGCGTCCGCGTGCGTGTGCAGCACCGCGCGGGCGGGCAGAAACGCGTGCAGCAGCGTCTCGATCGACGGACGGCGGCTGGATGGATCGACCAGGCAGCGGGCGAGGTAATCGACCATCTCCTGATCACTCATCTCGCCTTCACGCGTGCGCAGCGGCTCGATGTAGTCGAGGCGAACGGCGGGAAACTCTTTCGGCACGATCGTCTTCATGTCGCTGCCGCTCGACTTGATGTACATCACGTCGATCGGCGCGCCGAGGAGGTCGGTGGAGCGCGACTTCACGCTGTTGTTTCCGCCGCCCCAGAGGACGAGCGATTCTTCGGCGCCGACGAGGCGCGACTGGTAGACGAGTTGGTCGATTTCGTTCTCGGGCGTCTCCGCCCATCGGTTCTTCATGCGGCGTATTATCGACAGACCACGAAAAGGAGGAAGTCATGAATCGTCTTCTGTCCGTTCTTCTCGTCGCCACAGCGGCCTCGCGCTTCCTGGCTCTTGGGCCGAGCGTGCCGCCCGTCCCGCCCGCGCCCGTCGAGCTGAGCATCGAAATCGCGCCGACGTCGTACGGTCCGTACGAGCTGCTGCGCGAACGCAGGCCGGACACCTATACGTGTACAGCGATGCTGGTCGACGAGGCGCACCGCGCGCTGCGTGCCGAGGTGGTGCTTCGTCCCGGCCAGGAATTGACGAAAACCGAAGTTTCGAAGGGCCTCGTGATGACGATGAAGGGACGCGTGGATGCTGCGCGCACCGGTGCCGTCGCCGACGTGACGGTCTACCGCGCCGGCGCGTTGATCGCACATCAGCAGAGCCGAGTGACGCTCGCGCGCAGCAGTCGTCCGTAAGTCGTAGCGCCGGCGGCTCGCCGGCTGTACCGCCGCCGGCTCGGCGGCAGCGTACGCGGAACGTGCCAGCGAGCCGCTGGCGGTACAGCCGCCGAGCCGGCGGCGCTACGCACGGTGTTAGACTCACCCCCTCATCACAAAGGGGGCTTTGCATGCGTCACGTGGCCGGGGCGTTGCTCGTGATTTTTCTGGTTGCACTTCCCGCGAACGCCGTCGACCTCGGGCGCGCCGAGGGGACTTTGACGATCGACGGGAACAAGATTCCGCTCAGCTACGCGTACGCCGTGGCCAAGCAGAAGAACGAGCTCACCGGCCGCAACGAACTGACGCGTATCATCCTCACCGACAAGCCGCTGCCCGACGGCGCGAAACTGACCGGGCTCGATAACGATCTTCCCGCCGATCTGAACGGCGTCATCATCTGCGTCGACAAAGGTGGACGCGTCAGCCATGTTGCCGTCCAGCATCCGAAGGGGACGTACGATGGCGGCTACTTCGAAGGCGTGCAGGACTACGACTTCAAGCCGCACAAGGGCGACTCGGGGACGTTCGGCGGCAGCGTTTCCTCGCTGCGGATCAAGACGAACACGATGACCTTCTCGTTCGACGCTACATTCGTTGCCGTGATGCGATAAACGTTACACTTCGCGGGTCCAATGGCCCTCTTTACCTCCGACGTCAGCGATGCGCTGAAACGTCTCGCCGCGAAGTCGTACACCACGCAGGAGGAGCGCGACGAGCTCCTCGGCCGCGTCGAATCGGCCGACGTTCGCGCGCGCGACGTGGTCTGGATGATGTTTCGTCCCGACCGTGCGCTGCGCGACGCCGCCGCACGCGTGCTGATGCGCATCCGCGATGCCGAGACGCTCGACGCCTTCCTCGGCGAACTGCGCGGCAAGCCGGAGCAGGCACTCCGCGCCGCCGCCACCGCGCTTTTCGCACTTGGGATTCCCGGCATCGACGGACGGCTCGCGCAATTCCTCGCGCCGCCGGCGAAAGAGACGAAAGAGACGCGCGAGATTCAGGACGCGGCGCGGCGGCTGCTTCTCGAAGCGCCGCCTTCGCGGCAGCTCGAGCCGCTGCTGTGGCAATTCGCGGCGGCGGGCTCCGCGGAAGAGCGGCTGCCGTTTCTGACGAAGATTTCCGCGGCGGAGATGGACGAGAACGCGGTGAAGCGCTGGCGCCGGCTGGCGATCGATCCCGAAGCTCCCGTCCGCGAAAAAGCGATCGAAGTTCTCGCCACGCGCGCACCGCAGCACGCGATCGACGTGCTCATCGACGCGCTGCCGCGCTCCGGCTATGGGATTCAACAGATCATCGTCGAGGCGCTCACGAAAGCCGCGACGGGGCAGGGCCTGGCGTTCGTCGACCGGCTTCTGCCCGCGCTCGCGTCGGGCGACGCCACCACGCGCACCTCGGTGCTGAAAATCCTTCTCGGCATCGGCGACACGGCGGGCGTGATCCGGCGCTACATCCTCTTTTCGGCCACGCTGGCCGGATTCGTTCGCGATCGTTCGCTCGATTCGCTGCGCGAATTCGGCAACGCGCTCGTCGAGCCGGTCATCGATCTGCTGCACGACCCCGATCCCGATATTCGCTCCGGCGCCATCGCCGTCGCCGCCGGTTTCGAGGACGTGCGCATCGTCCCCTCGGCCATCGAACTTCTCAAAGATCCCGACTGGTGGATCCGCCTCTCCGCCGCCGACACGCTCGGCCGCATGAAGGATCCGCGCGCCGTCGAGCCGCTCGTGGCCACGCTTTCCGATTCCGACGTCAAGCGCGCCGCGATCGAAGCGCTCGGCCGCATCGGCGACATCCGCGCGCTTCCCGCCCTCGGGCGCATGCTTTCCGACGTCTCGCCCGACGTCCGCATCGAAGTCATGCAGGCGCTCAAACACTTCCAGCATCCGCAGGTACAGAGTGCGATCTCCGCCGTCGCGCAGAGCGATACCGACCGCGCCGTGCGCACGCATGCGGTCGAAATTCTCGATGAGCTGGCGCTGAGCGATAAGAAATCGCAAGTACAGATCGACGCGATCCGCAAAGCGGCGCTTACGGTGGGCAACACGCAGGGCGAGCCGCGCCTGAACACGATGCTGATCGCTACACGCAATCAGGGCGCCTCCGATTTTCACCTCGCCGTCGGCTCGCCGCCGATCGTCCGCCTCGCCGCCGACCTCCTTCGCGCGCAGGGCGAGCCGTTTACGGCCGCGCAGACCGAGGCCATGCTGCGCGAAGTGCTGACGCCGCATCAGTGGAGCGCGCTGGAGAAGTTTCACCAGCTCGATTTCTGCTACGTCATCCCGCAGGCCGGCCGCTATCGCGCCAATGTCTTCTACGACCACCGCGGCTACAACGGCGTCTTCCGCGTCATCCCCGACAAGCCGCCCACGATCATCGAGCTCGGTCTGCCGATTCATCTGGCCGAGATCTCCGATTACCACCAGGGACTCGTTCTCGTCTGCGGCCCGTCCGGATCGGGCAAATCGACGACGCTGGCCGCGCTCGTGAATCTTTTCAACGAGACGCGCAGCGATCACGTCATCACGATGGAAGACCCGGTGGAGTTCGTGCATCCCTTCAAGAACTGCCTGATCAATCAGCGCGAAGTGGGTACGCACACCGATTCGTTTTCGCGCGCGTTGCGGGCCGCGCTGCGCGAGGATCCGGACGTCATCGTTATCGGCGAACTGCGCGACAACGAATCGATCTCGCTCGCGCTCACGGCCGCCGAAACCGGCCACATCGTCCTCGGCACGCTCAACTCCACCAGCGCGCCGAAAGCGATCGACCGCATCCTCTCCAGTTTTCCCGCCGACGAACAGCCGCAGATTCGCGCGTCGCTTTCCGAGTCGATGAAGTACTGCATCGCGCAGCGGCTCCTTCCCGCGAAAGAGGGGCGCAAGCAGGTGGCCGCGTTCGAGGTGCTCAAAGGAACGAACAACATCGCCCAGATGATTCGCGACGAGAAGACGTACCAGATCTACTCGGCGATGCAGATCGGCCGCTCGATGGGGATGCAGACCTTCGATGAGGCGCTGAAGGATCTGTTGCGCCGCGATCAGATTTCGCCCGAGACCGCCTACCTGGCCGCGCTGAAGAAAGAAGACTTCGAGCCGATGGTCAGTGCAGACTTCATCGCCCGAGGGAAAGCGTGATGAACAAGATCGACCGCTTTCTCAAACTGATGAACGACCGCGGCGCGTCGGATTTTCATCTGACGGTCGGACGTCCTCCGATGCTGCGCGCATCCGGATCGATGGAGTCGATCCGGTACCGGACGATCTCCGAGACCGATTTCAACGAGATGATGAAGCCGGTCACGCCGCCGAAAGTGTGGGAGGAGTACGCGCAGAGCAGCGACGTCGACTTCGCTTACGAGATTCCGAACGTGGCGCGCTACCGCGTGAACCTTTTTCGCCAGCAGCGCGGCGGCGGCGCGGTCTTCCGCGTGATTCCGACCAAGATCATGACCATCGAGCAGCTCGGTCTGCCCGATCAGTTGCGGCGCATCGCGGCGATCCGCAGCGGCCTCGTGCTCGTCACCGGTCCGACCGGTTCGGGCAAGTCGACGACGCTGGCCGCGATCGTCGATCTGATCAACGAGACGCGCGGATTGCACGTGATCACCATCGAAGATCCGATCGAGTTCGTTCATCCCAACAAGAAGTGCCTCGTGCATCAGCGCGAGATCGGATCGCATGCGAAGTCGTTCGCCGAGGCGCTGAAGGCGGCCGGACGCGAAGATCCGGACGTGATCCTCGTCGGCGAGATGCGCGATCTGGAAACGATCGCCATGGCCCTCTCCGCCGCGGAGCGCGGCACGCTGGTTTTTGGAACGCTGCACACGAACAACGCCGCGAAGACGATGGATCGCATCATCAGCGTCTTCCCCGCCTCGGAGCAGGAAGGCGTTCGCAACGTCCTCGGCGAAACGATCCGCGCCGTCGTCGCGCAGCAACTGATGCCGAAGATCGGCGGCGGCCGCGTGGCGGCGATGGAGATCCTCTTCGCCTCGCCCGCCATCGGCAACATGATCCGCGAAGGCAAGACCTCGCAGGTCACGAGCGCGATCCAGACCGGCGTCAAGGAAGGAATGATCGACATGGACGGCTCCATCCGCCGCCTCTACAAGGATGGCGAGGTCACCGCCCGCGCCGCCTACGACAAGGCCATCGACAAGGAGCAGTTCAAGGATTTGCTCGAGACGGCGTGAGGAGCGGGCGAAGGCGCTTCAACAACGCGGCGTCGAACGATTTGAGTTTCTCGTGCGCAGCGCGCGTCATCCGACGCCGTTTCTGAAGGGCGATGTACGCGGTAGTGATGTCGCGAGGCCGGTCGTCGGCGAGCACTTCGAGGATTTGCGCTGCCTGCCGGACATCTTTTCGTGACTTCGCGGCCTCGGACACGGAGCGCGACGTCGAGACCCAAAGTTTGTGAAACGCGAACCGCGCGGGCAAAGGAACATTGACGCGGATTCCGCTTCCGCCGACAACGACCGCATCCACGGCGTCTTCGATGAGGTAGTCGAGCCCGTACAACGGTTGTGCGGCGATCCCGAGATGCGTCAGGCGGACAGGCTTCGTGTTTCGTCCGCGGCTGCGATCGGGCGTGAGGAAGTCGACGCCGAGGTCGCGGCCGCGCACGCGGAACGACGTGCTCACGTCGCGAGGGTCGAGTCCGGGCACAGCGAAGAACGCCGGGTCCGCCGCGCGCAGGCGAACGAGGAGCTCGCTCTCGTCGGGCCGTTCCTCGATGACGATCGGGATGTTGGTGTCGTGAACGACGTCGATGTCGGCAGTGCGCAGACTTTCGTTGTCGAACGTAACGCCGAGCATGTTGGCGAGGCAGCTGAACGCCTCCGTTCCGACCAGCACGCCGCCGGCGCGAAAGACGCTCACGTCCGCGAGGATGTGCAGCACGGTCGACTTCGACGCGGAATCGCGGAACATGCCGCCGGCCGCCAGCATGGCAACGAGATCGCGCCGATGGCTTTCATCGGACCTGATTTCGGATCGTTGCTCCGACGCCTTTTCAATCCACGCGCGGAGCTCCGGCGTGTCGCGGCCGAGGTAAATCTGCCGTTTGGTCGCGCCTCCGTTTTTCTGGAGGTACCAGTACGTCCGCCCGCGAATCTCCTTCGACACGAACGAACCGCGCACACCGCCGAGGACCGCTTCGGCGTCGGCGGTGCGGACCTGGTCAAGCAACTCTGCGTAGAGCGTCTGCACCGATTCGGGAAGGCGAGCGTAAGGCACGTCAGAATTATACGCAGAGTTGATCAACTCTGCGTATAACGCTTACCCCTTCCTCAGCAGACCCTCGATGGTTACGAATCGCTCCAGCATTTCCGTGTAGATGCGGTCGGTCTTTTCGTGCAGGTGCGCGACTTCCAGCTCGGCCTTGATGTTGACTTCGTATTCGACGTCGGAGCGGACGTGGTCCTTTTCGGCTTGCCGGTTCTGGCTGATGAGGACGAAGCAGGACAGGAAGATCGCTTCGAGCGAGACGATCATCGTCAGGAGGCCGAACGGATACGGGTCGAAGGCGGGGATTCCGATGCGGAACGTGTTGACGATGATCCAGCCGATGAACCAGACGGCGTTGATGAGCAGGAAAGGCATGCTGCCGCTGAACCAGGCGATCCAGTCGGCGATGCGTTGCAGCGTGCTGAGATTTTCTTCGACCTCGATGTTGACGTTGCGCGAGACGCGCGTCTGCAGGAGCTCGTCCGCCTTCCGCGTCATGTGCCCCACGGCCGCCAACAGCCGCACCGCGGCCTCGGGCGTTTTCTGGAAGAGGAGCAGCAGGTCGTCGCGATCGAGCTCGAGCAGTTCCGTGTCGACGAGAGCACATGCCGTGGCGGTTCGGGCGCCGCGATCGAGGAGGGCCAGCTCGCCGAAGATCTCGCCGTCGCGCGCGACGGTGAGCACGATTTTCTGCCCGGCCGTATCTTTGATGAACAGCTCGACTTCGCCGCTGGTGACGACGAAAAGCGATTCGCCCGGCTCGCCGGCCTGAAAGAGCGTCGTTCCCGCCGCGAGCTCGCGCCGGTCCACGACCTGCGCCAACTGCGCGCGATCCTCCTCGGTTAGCTGCTCAAAAAGCTCGTTCTTGGCGAGCATCCGCACGTCACACGGCATACGTTCCTCCGTTCGATCGCGCGGAGTGTAGTTGAGCTAATTGTGATCTGCGCGAGCAAGCCAAGGATGCTCGCGCGGCGCGAGCGCGCCCGGACGTACGTACCGTCGCGCTACTGCGACGGCACGTACGTCGGGTCGGTGGTCCGGTTGTCGATCACCGATCCGTATGCTGCGACGCGGCCGGTGCCGCTGATGACGCGGGCGGTGATGCGGCCGTTGTAGACGTTGTTGAATCCGAAGGACTTGAAGATTCCGTTCTTCGGCAGGTATTCGCCGGCACCGAGGGGAAGGGTCAGCTTGCCGGCCACCTTGGAATCGGGGGTGTAGGCGAGCAATTCGACGGTGATCGGGTTGCCGGTCACTTCGACCAGGCCGAGGTTCGTGCGGAAGGCGGGCGACTCCTCGAGTTGCACGATTTGCAGCGCGCGCTCGCCGTTGCCGACCGCGTCGGCCGCGGTGACGCCGGGGATGAACTGGCCGAACGTACCGCCGTTCGACTTGTCGCGGCTGAACGTGCGCGCGGTGACGACGAGCTGCGAATCATTCGCCGTCGTCGCGATGACTGCGCCGCCGCCGGTGATGCCCCAAAGCGTCGGCAGGACGTTGTCGACCGCCAGCGTCTCGCCCGCGCCGATCGTCTTCACCTTGTTCGGTACGCTCGCGCCGGTGAAGGCCAGCGTCACGTCGACGGGCGACGTGCCGCCGTTGTAGATGCGCATGTCGGTGTGGAAGTTCGAGAACGACGTATCGAACTCCGCCACGCCGGGAACGACGAAGCGTTTCGCGGCGATCCTGGCCGGATCGGCGGGGAAGACCAGCAGCGGATCGGTGGTGGTGTTGTCGAGCACCGAGGCGTACGCGCTCACGTGGCCGGTATCGCTGGTCACGCGCACTTCCACGCGTCCGTCGGTGATCGACGAGATGCCGAAGAATTGGTCGAGCCGCTGCTGCTGCGATTCGTACGGTTTCAACGAATACGCCCGTTCGGCGACCGTGTGGCCGGCGTCATCGAGCAGCGTGGCCACGAAGTCGACCGCCTGTCCGGAGCCTTCGATGAAGCCGAGGTTCGTGCGGAAGCCGCCCGTGGCGCTGCTCTGCGAAACCTGCTGCAGCGAGATCTTCGACGCGCTCGCTTTCGACAGGAAGTTCACCAGCGGCAGCGCGGGGATGTACTGTCCGAACGTGCCGGTCGGCGCGACGCTGTAGGTGCGGCTGGCGGCGACGGTGGCCAGGCTGATGTTGACCGGCGTGTCCTTCCCCGCGAAATTCAGCGGACGGATTTCGAGCGAGCCTTGCGGCGCTTCGCCCAGGACGCCGGAGCCGTACCAATCTTTGACGATGTCGTTCAGCGCCTTTGTGTCGCCGGCGGCGACGGTAAGCGTGGTCTGCTTGCCGGTGACCGTTCCGTCGGTGCCGTTCGGCGTGTAGGTGAGCTGATAGTTGATCGACTGCGCCGCGGTGTTGGTCAACCGCACGTCGCTGACGAAGCGCGAGCCGATGCCGTCCGCGTGCGCGACGGCCGGGATGAGCAGCGCGTTGAATCCGGCGTTCGGATCCTTCGGCGTCGGCGTGACCGGCGCGACGACGCTGACCGAGACCGGCACGTTGATCGGCGCGGGAGGATCGCCGAACGCACCGACTTTGCCGGCGGCCGGAGCGCGGTTGATGGTCACGCTGGCCTGCGTCGAGCCGACGTCGAGCTGCGAGAGATCGATGGTCGCGGTGACCGTCGCCCCTTCCGCCGGCAGCGGCCCGCTCGACGGCGAGATGGTCATGAACGGTTTGTCCGAGGAAACGCTGAAGGTGTCGCCGGTGGCGAGCGGCGCGGTCTTGCCGTTCGTGGTGATGCCGGGGATGAAGATCTGCTGCGTGATGACGCACGGCGACTGCGGGCAGGGGAGCTGCGCGAAGTTGAAGTTCGACTGTTTCGGCGATTGCGGCGCGGTGACGAGCACGCTCGTCGCCGGCGAGAAGCCGCCGAAGTTTCCGCCGCAGATCGGCGCGGCGTGAACGCGGTAGTAGTAGCGCGTATCGACGGTGACGGTGTGCGAGAAGTTGCGCGTCGTCGCGCCGTTGATCGGGAACGTCTGCGCGTCGCTGAAGTCGGCCTTCGTCGCTTCCTGCAATTCGTAGGCGGCATCGCGCTGCGCGCTGCCGTCCCAGGAGATCGGGTAGCTCGTGGCCGAAGGAGCAGTTGGGGGAGCCGACAGCGCCGGCACGCGCGGGCCGCATTGCGTTGTGACCGTCACCGTGTTGCTGTTCGTGCTGCCGCATTCGTTCGTGACGCGCACCCAATACTGCGTCGGGCCGACGTTGTTGATGCTGCCCTTGAAGACCGGTCCGGTGGCGCCACTGACCGGATTCGACGGATCGCCGCTCTGCGCGCGGAACCACTGGTACGACGTTGCGCCGGTCGCGACGACGGCGAGAGTGAACGTCTCGCCAGCGACGAGGCTGACGTTCGCAGGCTGCGTGACGATTTGCGGCGGCGTGCATTGCGGAACGGTGAGCGTGGCCGCGTTGCTGTCGCTGTTGCAGCCGCCGCTGGTGGCGCGAACCCAGAAGCTCGTCGTCGACGTGATCGGGACGGTGAAGAGCACGGTCCCGAAGTTCGAGTATTCGTCCGAGGCAAACAACTGCGCGAGGAACTGCTCGTCGGTGGTGCCGCCGAGGAGCGCGGCGATGAACGTGGTCTGTTCGACCGGCGTCGCGGTGCGGCGCAGCAGCCGCGGGAAGGCCTGCTGCACGCGGCGCGTGATCGCCTCGCCGGAGTTGAGGATTCCAAGTCCTACATTCAGCCGCGAGTTGCTGCCGAGCTGCGTCAGGAACGCCGTCGTTTCGGCGGCGCTTGGCGAGCGGCCGAGGACGTCGTTGAACATCCGGTTGATCCAACCGGCGTTCGTGCCGCCGGCAATCGCGAAGTATTCCGGCGACGCGGTGATCTGCGCTTCGATCTGCTCGTCCGTCATCCCCGCCCCGAATGCCGGCAGCCAGAACCCTACCTCGGCTGCCAGAACCGCACGATGCAGGAAGGTCGAGTAGAAGTCGTTCAGCAGCCGCTGGCGGTATTCGGTCGAGGTAAGAACGGCCGTGGCGACATCAGCGTGCGTCGCACCGCCGGCGAGCAACGCGTTGAAGGTCGAGATCGCCGTGGTGTCGGCAGGATGGCCGAGGAGATCGGTGTAGAGCTGATTGATGAAACGGTCGCTCGACGGCCCAACGCCCGCGACGGGGTTGGAGATGTCGCCCGCGTTGCCCCTGTACCACTGGTACGAAGTGGCGCCGGTGGCGAAGGCGACGAGGTACGTCTGCGTTCCGGACGCGATCGTGGCGCTGGTCGGCAGGATGGAGAACGTCGGCGGCGTGCACTGTCCGGAGATGCTGACCGTGGCCACGTTGCTCTTCGCGACACCGCATCCATTCGTGACGCTGACCCAGTAGGAAGTGGCCTGCGACAGCGCCGGTGTGGTGAAGTTCGGACTGTTTCCTCCGACCGGATGGCTGGTGTCGAGGTTGCTCGTGGCCTGATACCACTGATAGCTGAACGGAGACGACCCGCCCGCGGTGACGCTGAGCGCGGCCGTGCCGCCGAAGCTGATGGTCGTCGAAACGGGCTGGACGGCGATGCTGGCAGCGGTGCAACCAGGTCCGACGGGCTGCGCGCTCACCGACGCGGTGGCCGTGACGTTGCCGCAGGTGTTCGAGACGCGAACCCAGTAGTCATGCGTGCTGGTGATCGCCGGCGTAGTGAAGCTGTTGCTGTTCGTGCCGACCGGATGTGAGGTGTCGTTGAGCGCGCCCTCGAACCATGCGTAGGTCAAGGTGCCGTTGCCGCCGGTGACGTTAGCGATGAGCGTGGCTGTTTGTCCGGACGGATAGGAACCGCCGCCGGAGATGGAGACGGAGGTTGGCGGCTGGCACGCCGGGCCGTTGCCGTAGACGGTGTCAACGGCATCGCGGTCCCACGACCCGAGGCTCGCTCCGAATCCCGAGTTGATTACGGAATTCATGACTGCGTTGCTGTCAGACGGAACCCCTTCGTTCGAATGTCTGAACCCAATGGCATGCCCTAGCTCATGTGTGATCAGCGCATCGAATTGGGAGGCGGTGACTGTTGACCTGATGATGATGTCAGCGTCGCCGATCGAAAAGAAGTGTTCACCATGGAAGTCATGCTCGCCCGTTCCAAAACCGATTGTGCAGGCATCCGCGCCGTCGCACGGAACTGCGCTGGGAGGTGGTTGAGGGCCTGTATAGCCAAGGTATATGACGTTGCGGCCGTCGGCAGAAGGGTCCGTAGATGCGTCGGCGCCGCCATCACTTAGGACGATGCCGCTATTCAAATCGTTCGTCCACGCTGCCAATGCGCTCGCGATGCCATTCGCAGTATTGACACCGGCGATGCTGCCATGCTCGTAAAACTTCACGGGCGTCGCACCCGTTTCAGCGTCCCGCCATCGGATCGGTGCTGTCTGATGGAGTTCGTCTGTGGCCAAGACGCAGTACTGCGACGCGGTTGCGGTCGCCTTCGGATGGAGCGCGGTTGCAATCGGCGTCAGCTTCGTTTGATACGAATCACTCTTCGCGCCTTTGACGAACTGCGCGAATCCATCCACCAGCCGCGCCGGATCGTCGCGCAGTTCCGACACCGCGCGCGTCACCACCGCTTCGCCGCGCGCGGTGCGCGTGAAGGAGAACTTGCCCATGGCCATCGACGTCGTGAAGTACGTTCCGTCGCTGCGTTTCTTCAGAAACACCATCACCCGCTCGCCCGGCGCGTACGAAGCGCCGTCAGAGATGAAAGTGAATCGCGATCCTGCGACGCCGCCGATCTCGCTGACGGTGATCGTTCCCGCCGCCGCTCCCTTCAGCGTCTGCTCGACGTCGAAGCGGTAATCGGTGACGACGTAGCCGTCCGTCCGAACGTGCGAGGCGGCGTCGCGCACGGTGGCGACGACGACGGCGTCGGATCGATCGACGAGTTGGCGGTCGCTGGTTTGCTGGAAGACCGTGGCCGAGGCGGCCGTGGCGAGAAGGCAGGAAATGACGGCGATGAGGCGGATTGGCTTCAAGGGCGAACCTCTCTTGGTGGCGTGCGGGAGCGGGTGGCCGGCGCTCCCTCCCGGATTTCTTCCGTTACTTATTTGAAGCTGCGTATTGTAGCGGAGCCAATCTCATTCGGAAAGTCCGGCCCCGCTGTGATGACAGGCACAAACGTTTAGTGTCCTATGACGAGAATCCGTTTCATGCCCCGTCTCGCTTTGCTCCTTCTGCTCTTCTCCTCGGCAGTCTTCGCGCAGTCTCCCGAACGCGGCGGAGCGCTTCCGCAGCCGCTGCCGCTTTTCCCGCCCGGCAACTGGTGGAACGCCGACATCAGCGCGGCGCCGGTCGATCCGAACAGCAGCGCGTTCATCGCGGACATCGGCGCGACGCGTGGCATGCATCCCGATTTCGGCGGTGACAGCGGCGATTCGTCCGCACCGATCTACGGCTTGCCGTTCATCGTCGTCTCCGGCTCGCAGCCGTTGCTGCCGGTGACGTTCGATTACGACGACGAGAGCGACATCGCCGCGCCGGGACGTCCGCCCGGCTATCCGATCCCCGAGGAGGCGAAGACGCAGCAGAAGTGGATCGAAGGGGGACTGGCGGGCAACGATCCGAACGCGGACGGCGACCGGCACATGCTGCTCGTCGACCGCGATAACCGCATGCTGTACGAGCTCTACGCGCTGCACTGGACCGGCTCGCAGTGGACCGCGGGATCCGGCGCGACGTTCCCGCTCGATTCGAATTCGCGGCGTCCCGACGGCTGGACGAGCGCCGACGCGGCGGGGCTGGCCATCCTTCCGGGATTGGTCCGCTACGACGAGGTGTACGGCAGCGTGCCGATCCGCCATGCGTTTCGCGTCACGGTCCGCCACTCGAACGGCTACGTCTTCCCCGCATCGCATCGCGCCGGCTCGACGGCGGGCGCGCTTCCGATGGGCGCGCGGCTGCGCCTGAAAGCGTCGAAGGACATCTCCAACTATCCCGAGCCGCTTCGCCGCATCTTCCAGGCGATGAAGACCTACGGCCTGATCGTGGCCGACAACGGCACCGATCTCTCCGTGACCGGAACATACGACACCCGCTGGGACAACGACATCCTGAACCCGGCCTTTGCCGCGATCAAAGGCAGCGACTTCGAAGTGATCCAACTCGGCTGGCAGGAGTCCGCGCGCGCGGGTGGGCGAGGGCGGGCGGTCCGGCACTGACGCGTCCCGCATCCCTGCTTCATCTCCCTGATAATGCCGTCATGCGCATCCGCGTCGGAACCAGCGGCTACAGTTACAAAGAGTGGAAGGGGACGTTTTATCCCGACGATCTCCCGGCCGCGAAGATGCTGCCGTATTACGGCGAACGCTTCGACGCCGTCGAGATCAACAACACCTTCTATCGAATGCCGGCCGCGGCGATGGTTGCGAAGTGGGGCGAGCAGGTGCCCGACGGATTCACGTTCGTTTTGAAAGCGCCGCAGCGGATCACGCATTCGAAGAAACTAGCGGATGCAAGCGCCGATGTAAGGTATCTCTTCGAAGTCGCGTCGACGCTCGGCGCCAAACAAGGTCCAATCCTTTTTCAGCTTCCGCCGTTTCTGAAAAAGGACGCCGCGCGATTGCACGAATTCGTCGCCGAGCTTCCGGAGCAGGGGAGAGTCGCCTTCGAGTTCCGTCACGCGTCGTGGTTCGACGACGAGGTTTACGCCATCCTGCGCGAGCGCGACATCGCCCTCTGCGCCGCCGACACCGACGAGGTCACCGATGCCGACTCGCTGCTCGTCCCGACCGCGTCGTGGGGCTACATGCGTCTGCGGCGCACCGAGTACAGCGCGGCCGAATTGGAAGCGTGGGCGGCGCGCGTGCAGCGGCAAGCGTGGGACAACGCCTACGTCTTTTTCAAGCACGAGGACGAAGGCAAAGGGCCGCGCTTCGCGGTGCAGTTCCGCGAGATGCTTCGTTGACGGCGCGGCGCACCATCGCTACGCTTCGCAGCCGTGTCGCTGCTGCGAAGCCTGATGGTGTTCTCGACGCTGCTCACCTTGAAGTACGTGAGCAAACTCTTTTACTCGCACGACTTCGCGTGGGTCGGTGACGTCCCGCCGAAGCCGTGGAGTCACATCCGACTCGTGGCCTTCCTCAACCACACCAGCCTCTTCGAGCCCGTTTTCCTCGGCGGCGTCCCGAACAGTTTCGTCTGGCGGCTTGCCGCGCATGGCGTCGTGCCGGCGGCGGACAAAACCACCGGCCGTCCGCTGGTCGGCATGCTCTTCAAATTCGTCGCCCATCACGTCGTGGCCATCACGCGCGAGCGCGACCACACCTGGTTCCAGCTCCTCAACAAAATCGATCCGCACTCGATGGTCATCATCCTCCCCGAGGGATGAATGAAGCGCGCGAACGG
>Ga0157369_10000138_pt1 | contig 102776 bp, 101 predicted proteins | sample C25metaG_FD_113461 | JGI IMG/M metagenome (GOLD analysis project Ga0157369, IMG submission 113461) | Corn rhizosphere microbial communities from Kellogg Biological Station, Michigan, USA - C2-5 metaG | ecosystem: Host-associated > Plants > Roots > Rhizosphere > Soil | place: USA: Michigan... | reverse complement strand
CCTCGCGCTTCGCGTTCGGCATCCGCAACGCTGTAAAGCCCGCAGCGCGAACGAGCCGATCGGGCACTGCTATGCGCCCCAATTGAGCACATCGCCATAGCCGATGACCAGCACGATCATCCCGAACGCGATGCGGTACCAAGCAAATGCGGTGAAGTCGTGCGTGGCCAAGTAGCGTAACAGCCAACGCACGCAGATGAAGGCGCTGACGAACGCCGCCAGCGTGCCGATCGTCAACACCTCGGCCATGTCGATGAAAGCGCCGCCGCGATGCTTGGCCAGTTCGTAAAGCGTTGCACCGCCGATCACGGGGATCGCCAAAAAAAACGAGAACTCGGTCGCGACGCGCCGATCGACGCCGAGCAGCATGGCTCCGATGATGGTCGAGCCGGAGCGCGAGACGCCCGGAATCAACGCGCGACATTGTGCAACCCCCACTTTGAGGGCATCGAGCGGCGCCAATTCGTCGAGCGCTTGCACGCGCGCGGGCTTGCCGTTGCGACGGCGCTCGCGCGCTTGCGCCCAGAGGATCACGAAGCCCCCCGTCACGAGCGCGAAGGCGACCGGCACGGGAGCGAACAACGCATCCTTGATGACCGCTTCGAACGTCAGCCCAAGCGCGACGGCCGGAATCGTGGCAATGACGACGTTCAGCGCAAAGCGCCGCTGCGTCGCATCGGTCCACATGCCCGCGGCCACGCGGCGGATGCGCCGCCGGTACTCCCAACAGACCGCGAGGATGGCGCCGAATTGAATGACGACGTGAAACGTCTTCGCGCCGTCGCCGCCGAAGTTGAGCAAACTGCCCGCCACGATCAAGTGCCCCGTGCTGGAGACGGGAAGAAATTCGGTCAGCCCTTCGACGATGCCGAGGATCAACGCCTTGCCGATCAATACCAAGTCCATCGGTGCCCTCTTTCGAAACGCGAGCGGCCGGCAGAGATGTGCGCAGCCCCTCGCGGCCGCGCACACGTCATTTTTCGACGATTTGCACGCGTATGCCGTTTGTAAGAATTGTGATTGTACCGGGTTGGAAGTTCACGCCGGCAAACTGCAACTGATCGGGCTTGAACGTGTAGAGCGGATAACCGTCGAGCCATTGCGCGGCGGCCATGGCGCCGGCCGCTTCGATCTGCTGGCGGTATGCCCGCGCCTCGCCGCTCACCTCGACACGCTCGACATTGGGCGAACGCAATACGACAGCATGACTCGCGTCGTCGTACTCGAGCCGGCTCGACAGGAGAAACGCGCCGTCGACCGGCTGCTGCAGAAATGGGCTTTCGACGTGCGCGTCCACATGCACCGTCACGCGGTTCCGATCCGGCGCGAAGCCGACGACGGGGTTCGTCAACGCTACCTCGAACAGTTGCGACACCGTGCGCCGATAGGGAAATTTGCGCCCCACGGCTGTCTGCACCTGTTCGCGAGAGAACGTGTAGTGGTCGGGAATGAATGGAAACGTCTGGCTCGCGCATGCCGCGAGCGACACACCCAAACTCGCGCTGGCGAGCGCCGCGCAAGCCAAACCCAACAACCTGCGCCGACGGGGCGCAACTGCATACGGCATGCATGAACCTCCTGCTGGACTGCTAGTATCGAAACCTGTTTGCCATTTTATGCTGTCGCGACATCTCGAGCGCGTTTGCTGAAATCCATCGCTCCCGGACCGCCCGCCGCGAACCCACGAAACCAGACCCGCCCCGACCACACCAGACCACTAGACTGGAACACCCCAATGCAAAGCGGATCCGATATCGGCATTCTTCGACAAATTCCACGCACCGTCTGGGTGCTGGGCTGCGTCAGCCTCTTGATGGATGTCTCGTCCGAGTTGATCCACAGCTTGTTGCCGATGTTCCTGATGGCAGGCCTCGGCGCCAGCGCCGCGACGATCGGCGTGATCGAAGGCGTCGCCGAAGCGACCGCGCCCGTCGTCAAAGTGTTTTCAGGTGCGCTGAGCGATTACCTCGGCAACCGCAAATGGCTCGCGGTCGCCGGATACGGGCTCGGCGCACTGAGCAAGCCGCTGTTTGCGTTGGCGCCCGGTATCGGCGTCGTGGTCGCGGCACGTCTCATGGACCGCGTCGGCAAAGGCATTCGCGGCGCACCGCGCGATGCACTCGTCGCCGACGTCACGCCGCCGAGCCTGCGCGGCGCGGCCTTCGGGCTGCGCCAGGCGCTCGATACCGTGGGTGCGTTTCTCGGCCCGCTCTTGGCCGTCCTCGCGATGCTGGTCTGGGCAGACAACTTTCGCCTGGCGTTTTGGCTCGCGGTGATCCCTGCCGCGCTCTGCGTCGCGTTGCTGGCGTTGGCGGTGGAAGAACCCGCGCACGCTCGCGGCGCGACACGCGTCAATCCCATTCGCCGGGAAAGCCTCTTGCAACTCGGCAAGGACTACTGGTGGGTGGTCGCCGTGGGCGCAGTCTTCTCGCTGGCGCGCTTTAGCGAAGCGTTCCTCGTGCTGCGCGCCATGGGAAGCGGCATCCACCTGGCGCTCGTGCCGCTCGTCATGGTGGCCATGAATATCGCCTACGCCTTGTCGGCATTTCCGTTCGGAAAACTTGCCGACAAACTCAGCCACACGCGGTTGTTGATCGCAGGCCTAATCGTGCTCGTCGCCGCCGATGTCGCCCTGGCGCAGGACAATCATTGGAGCGTCATCTTCGCGGGCGTCGCGCTGTGGGGCCTTCATATGGGCATGACGCAGGGACTGCTGGCGACGATGGTCGCCGACACCGCTCCCGCTCAATTGCGCGGCACGGCGTTCGGCATGTTCAATCTGCTGACCGGCCTCGTCACGCTCGTTTCCAGCATCCTCGCGGGCGCGCTTTGGGACCGCGTGAGCGCAGCCGCCACCTTCTATGCGAGCGCAGCGTTTTGCTTGTGCACCATCGTGCTGTTGCTGTCCCGCCGTAGCGGGCCCCCCATGCGCGCCGCTTAAATGGACCGCTTAACGGGGGGCGCGCACCGGGGCCTTGGCGGGGCCGTCACACAGCGAATGCTTGCCTCCGTGCGGCCACCAACCTTCAGTGACAGTTGGAGGCGCCCGCCCCCGTTTTCTCATGTCCGTGCGTGTCGATGCAGAAATCCTCCTCGATCTGCACGGTGACATGAGCGATGTCGAAACGCTCGGCGAGTCTGCGCTGCACCGCGGTCACGACATCGCGCGCAATCGCGCCTTCGGTCGGATGGACATGCAAGGTCAGCATGTGCTGCTCGCCCGTAATGGACCACGCGTGAATATGGTGGGCATTTTGCACTTCAGCCAGATTCGCCTCCAAGTCCGCCTTGATGTCCGCTAAGCTCAGGCCCTCGGGCGTGCCTTCGAGCAAGATGTGCGCGGAGGACTTGACGATCCCCCAAGCGCTGCGAAGCACCACGACGGCGACGAACACCGACAACAACGGGTCGATCGGCGTCCAACCGGTCAGCAAAATCACGCCCGCGGCGACGATGGCGGCCGCCGAACTCAGCATGTCGCCAAGGACGTGCAGCCATGCGCCGCGCAGGTTCAGGTTTTGTCGATCGCCGCCGTGCAGCACGAGAAACGCGGCGATGTTGGAGACGAGCCCCATGATGGCGACGACCAGCATCATGCCGCCGGCGACGCGCACCGGTGCGAAGAACCGCTGGATCGCCTCGACGATGATCCATCCGGCAATGACGAACAGCGCGCAGCCGTTGACGAATGCCGCCAGGATCTCGAGCCGCTTGTAACCGTAGGAAAGCTGCGCCGTTGCGGGGCGGCGGCCGTAGTGCATGGCCGCCCAACTGAAGCCCAACGCCGTGGCGTCGCTCACCATATGCCCAGCATCGGCCAGCAGCGCGAGCGATCCCGACATCAAGCCGCCCACCACCTCGACGAGCATGAAGGCGGCTGTGATGAGGAACGCCCAGCCGATGCGCCGCTGATCCATCACACCGTGCGCGTGATTGTGGCCCGCGTGACCATGGCCGTGGCCGTGACCATGGCCATGGCCATGGGTGTGGCTATGACCCGCATGGTCATGCCCGTGGTCATGTTCGTGCGGATGCGCGTGTCCCTGGTGATGGCTCGCGTGATCGTCGTCGTGGTCGTGGTGCGCCATGAAAAAATCGGGTCCGTCCGGCAATAAAACGACATTATGGCCTGCGGGAGTCGCTAGCCGTCCATTGCGGGCATCAAAGCGTGAACCGCGCTAGCGAAAACAGAAGCATAAACCGCCAAGCGCACACGGCAATGCGATGCACGCTCACTCGCGCTCGGGAAACGTAGCCAACTCCATGCGTTCGAGCCAGAACAGCGCGTGCTCGCGGTTCGCGCCGCACATCTCCGCGCTCGCGCCGAGCGAGCCGCACACAGCGGGCCGATCCGCCCGCCCGAAGATCATGCACCGCTCGTCATCGCCAAGTTGGACGCACCGAACCCCCGCCGGCTTGCCGTGCGGCATGCCAGGAATGGGACTCTAGATCGAAGGGGCGATGCAGCATGCGCCGCAACCGGGGCGACAATTCATAGGGGCCGTGGCTTAGGGATCGATATCATTCGGCCCTCATTGGAACGCGGGCGGGAAGCGCAACATAGGCCGAGCAAAGCGCTAGCGTACCCGCTTCGGCCATTGCATACCATCCAGCGTGGCCCAGCCCCGCCTCACGACGCGCGACTTGGTAAAGTACGCGTTCGCACACATTCGACGACAACTTCGAGGAATCCAGCATGCGCAGTACGCGCGCCATTTCCGCAGTAGAAAGGCTCAAGCAGCGCACCGGCAATCCCCACTACGCCGCGATCGGCCTGTCCGGCGGCCTCTTCCGCTTGATCGACCGGGCGAGCGGGGCCGAGGCGGCGCTCTCGGAGCCGTTGCCGCTCGATGCCTTCGTCGCCTTCGTCGACGCCGTCTCGCCGGCCAAACCCAAGCGCGTCAGCAAGCTCGACGTCGCGTTCGAGGCGCAGATCAAGCGCAGCAAGCGCTAGCGCACAGTGCCCAGCGTTCGACACAAACGCCGCAACACCGCAACGGCGCGTGAGCATCCGAGCCTCTTACCCGTGCGACGAAATACGCGCGTCAACGCCCGAGCCACGCGGTTTGGTACAATTTGAAAGTTTCTCTCGCACATTTCATCCCGCACGAACCGCTACGTCCAAAGTCCGTCAAGCCGCTATGAACATCGAGCAAGCCCGTTTCAACATGATCGAGCAACAAATTCGCCCCTGGGACGTGCTGGACCAGGACGTGCTGAATCTGCTGTCGGTCGTCAAGCGCGAAAATTTCGTTTCCGCCGCCTATCGCGACATCGCCTTCGCCGATCTGGAAGTGCCCTTGCCCGCGGGCGAGCACATGCTCTTTCCGCGCGTCGAGGCCCGCGTGTTGCAGGAACTGGCCGTCAAGAGAAACGAGACCGTGCTGGAAATCGGCGCGGGATCGGGCTTCATGGCCGCACTGCTGGCTCACCGCGCCCGTCAGGTGCTGACCGTGGACATCAAGCCGGAGCTGGCCGAACTGGCCAAGCGCAACCTGGCCGAGAACGGCGTGACGAATGCCGAAGTCGCCCTTGGCGACGGCGCCCGCGGCTGGCCCGGCGCCGCACCGTACGATGTCATCTGCGTATCGGGCGGCCTGCCGGTGTTGCCGCAGGAAATGCTCGAGCAGTTGAAGGTTGGCGGCCGCCTTGCCGCCTTCGTCGGCACGGCGCCCGTCATGAAAGCGCAAGTCATCACGCGCATCGACGAAAAGCAGTTCCGCGTAGCCGATGTGTTCGAAACCTTTATCGAACCCCTCCTGAACGCCGTGCAACCGCCGCGCTTCAAGTTCTAAGTTAGTCTAAGTTAGGAAAACCGGCGCGGCCGCATGGTCGCGCCACCCTGCCTCGCTCGATCTCTTCCATATCAGTCTTCGCCATGCAAAACCTGACCGCGCCCGATCTCGCACAATGGCTGGCCGATCCCTCGCGCCCCGCTCCGGTGCTGCTCGACGTACGCGAGCCATGGGAAATCGCGACGGCGCATATCGCCGGCTGCGTCGACATTCCGATGCGCGATATCCCGGCGCGCAGCGAAGAACTCGACGACGACGCGCAGATCGTTTGCATCTGCCATCACGGCGCACGCAGTGCGAATGTCGCCATGTTCCTCGAGGGGCGCGGCTTCAAGCAGGTGTTCAATCTGCAAGGCGGCATCGATGCGTGGTCGCGTCAAGTCGATCCGAAGGTGCCGCTGTACTGAAACGAAACGCGATACGACACGCGGCGCGAGCCGCTGTACCAGGCAATTCACCGAAGACCAAGCAACACCCGGTAGGCGAACCTCGCCGCCTCCGATTCACCAAAATCGCTCGCCTCGCTCGTTGGCGGCGCATCACGCACCAAGCTCGCCCCTTCCCCGCAGTGCAACCGGTCCGCGCACCACGCGCGTGAACCGCGCGCAGCCTGACGCTGCCTAGCGGCGCATCGCTTGGCATAGCCCTTGCAACGCTCGGCAGCCCGCGCGCATGACGTGTGCATCGCATCGATGCGCACGTCACGGGGCTGCGCGGCCCACTCCAATAAACGCAAGTTCAGCACCAGCAAGGGGAAGCACATGAAACGTCGTAGCTTGTTGAAGCTCGGTTCGCTCTCCGGCGCGCTCGCGCTCGCGGGACAAAGCCCGTTGGTTCGCGCGCAATCGAGCGGTCCGATCAAGGTGGGCATCTTGCATTCGCTGTCGGGGACGATGGCGATCTCGGAAACTTCGCTCAAAGACACGGCGCTCATGACGATCGCCGACATCAACAAGAATGGCGGCGTCATGGGCCGTCAGATTCAACCGGTTGTCGTCGACCCCGCTTCGAATTGGCCGCTGTTCGCGGAGAAAGCGCGGCAACTGCTGACGCAGGATAAAGTCGCTTGCGTATTCGGCTGCTGGACTTCGGTGTCGCGCAAATCGGTCTTGCCCGTCTTCGAGGAATTGAACGGCTTGCTCTATTACCCCGTGCAATACGAAGGCGAAGAAATGTCGCGCAACGTGTTCTACACCGGGGCCGCGCCGAATCAACAGGCCATTCCCGCCGTCGAATATCTGATGAGCGCCGAAGGCGGCGGCGCCAAGCGTTTCTTCTTGCTCGGCACCGACTACGTCTATCCGCGCACCACCAACAAAATCTTGCGCGCCTTTCTGCATGCGAAGGGCGTCAAGGACGCCGACATTCAAGAGGTCTACACGCCGTTCGGACATAGCGATTATCAAACGATCGTCGCCAACATCAAGGCGTTCGCCCAGGGCGGCAAGACCACCGTGATCTCGACCATCAACGGCGATTCGAACGTGCCCTTCTATAAAGAACTCGGCAACCAAGGGCTCAAAGCCACCGATGTCCCCGTCGTCGCATTCTCGGTCGGCGAAGAAGAACTGCGCGGCATCGACACAAAACCGCTCGTCGGCCATCTCGCGGCTTGGAATTACTTCATGTCGGTCAAAGGCGCGTCGAACGCGAAGTTCAAGAAGCAATGGGCCGAATGGGTCGCCGCGCAAAACCTGCCCGGCGGCACGAAGCGCGTGACGAACGATCCGATGGAAGCGACGTTCGTCGGCATCCATATGTGGAAGCAAGCAGTCGAAAAGGCCAAGAGCACCGACGTGGACAAAGTGCGCGCCGCCATGATCGGGCAAACGGTCGCCGCGCCGTCGGGCTTCACGCTGTCAATGGACGGCAATCATCACTTGCACAAGCCGGTCATGATCGGCGAGATCCGGGCGGATGGGCAATTCAACGTCGTCTGGGAAACAAAGACCGCCATTCGCGCTCAGCCTTGGAGCCCGTTCATCGCAGGCAATCAAGGCAAGCCGGACGTCGTCAGTTCGATTCGTGAGTTCCTGCGTCGCCGACAATTCGCGTAAGCGGAGGCAACGCTCGTTCGTGCCGCGCTTGGAGCGCGGCGTTCTCACGCACCATTCACGCGCGGCTCGCCCGAAGCGGTTCATCTCGGGCTCGTTGCCGCGCATCGGTGTTATCGCGTCGTTGCTCTTGGCCTTGACCCATGAACCGATTCCTACGCCGCGGCGTTGTCGTCGCAGCGCTGTCTTGCTCGCTGGTTTGCTCGCTGCTCGCGCCCACGGCGTTCGCGCTCACGCCGGCCGACGTCGCCCCGCTGGCGGGCGACGACTTCAACGCCAAAGCGACCGCCATCGATGCGCTGGCGGCCGCCCACGATCCCGCCGCGCTCACGCTGCTCGATGGCCTTGCCGATGATCGCGTGCTCGCCACGAGCTCCGGCCAAGTGCTGATACAAGCCGCCGGCGACGACTCCCATGCGCGCGATGCTGTCTCCGGCAAGGCAGCCAACATCGGCGACGCACAGCCCGTCATGCTCAATAATCTGCTGCGCGGCAAAGTCGCGCGTGCGCTGGCGGGACTGCGGCTCGCTTCGCCCGATGTGGCCGTGCGCCGCGCCGCGGTCGATGCGCTGCTTGCCAACCCCAACGCGTCGATGAGGCCGTTCGTCGAATCGGCCCGCGCCAAAGAAACAGATCCCGCCCTTAAGCGCCGGCTCGATGCGCTATGGGCGACGACCGCGCTCACCGATCCCGATCCGGCCAAACGCCTCGCAGCGGTGCAGCTCGTCGCGGCGCGCCACGATCTCGATTTCTATCCGCTGCTGCGACCGCTCGTGGCTACGCGCGCCGACGGCGCGTTTGCCGAACCCGATGCGCGGGTGCGCGCCGCCGCACAGCGCGGCATCGACGCGCTCGACGCGATCGAGCGCAACAGCCGTATCGCGGGCACGCTGTTCGCCGGAATTTCGCTCGGCAGTGTGTTATTGCTCGCGGCCCTCGGCCTTGCCATCACCTACGGCGTCATCGGCGTGATCAACATGGCGCACGGCGAGTTCCTGATGATCGGCGCTTATGCCACCTACCTCGTGCAGAACGCGTTTCGACACTATGCGCCGGGCGCCTTCGATTGGTATCCGCTCGCGGCCGTGCCGGCCTCGTTCCTCGCCGCGGCTAGCGTGGGCGTCGTGCTGGAGCGGCTCGTGCTCAAACGCCTCTACGGCCGGCCGCTCGAGACGCTGCTGACGACGTTCGGCGCAAGTCTCGTCTTGATGCAAGCCACTCGCACGCTTTTCGGCGCGCAAAACGTCCAAGTCGCGAACCCCGCATGGATGACCGGCGGCATCACCGTGATGCAGAACTTGATCTTGCCGTACAACCGCATCGTCATCCTGGCGTTTTCATTGGCGGTCGTGGCCATCGCGTGGGGCGTGCTCACGCGCACCAGGCTGGGGTTGTTCGTGCGCGCCGTCACGCAAAACCGCTCGATGGCCGCCTGCGTCGGCGTGAAGACCGCCTTCATCGATTCCTACGCGTTCGCGTTCGGCGCCGGCATCGCAGGCCTGGGCGGCTGCGCGCTTTCGCAAATCGGCAACGTCGGTCCCGATCTGGGCCAAAGCTATATCGTCGATTCGTTCATGGCGGTCGTGCTCGGCGGCGTCGGGCAACTGGCGGGCACGGTGCTCGGCAGCTTTGGCCTGGGCATTCTGATGAAAGCGATCGAGCCGTTCTGGGGCGCGGTGCTCGCGAAAATCGCCGTGCTCGTGTTGATCGTCCTATTCATTCAAAAGCGTCCACAAGGTTTGTTCGCCCTGAAAGGACGCAGCGCATGAGGCCCACGATGCAAACGCTCCCCTCTTCCACGGCGGCGCAGCAGGTGCACGCGCCGGACGCCCCTCCTGCGCCGGCGCCCGCTCGTCCGAGGACCACAGGACCGACGCTCGCGCTGCCCGAACGCCGCGCGCTGCTCTCGCGCCCCGCATGGATCGCGCTCTTGGCCCTCGTGCTTGCAGTCGGCTGCGGCGCCCCGCTCGCCGCACTCGTGTTTCCCGAGTCGAGCGCCTTTCACCTATCGGCCTATGCATTGACGCTCGGCGGCAAGTTCATGTGCTATGCGATTGCCGCGCTCGCGCTCGACCTGGTGTGGGGATACTGCGGCATTTTGAGCTTGGGCCATGGCTTGTTCTTCGCCCTGGGCGGCTACGCCATCGGCATGTATCTGATGCGCGCGATCGGGCACGACGGCGTGTACGGCAGCGATTTGCCCGACTTCATGGTGTTTCTGAATTGGCACGCGCTCCCGTGGTTTTGGCGCGGCACGGAACACCTTTGGTACGCGCTCTTGTTGGTGCTGCTCGTGCCGGCCCTGCTGGCGTGGATATTCGGCTTCTTCGCATTCCGTTCACGCGTGCAAGGGGTCTATCTCTCCATCATCACGCAAGCGCTCACGTACGCCGCCATGCTGATGTTCTATCGCAATGAAACGGGCTTTGGCGGCAACAACGGGTTCACCGACTTCAAACGCATCGCGGGCTTTTCGATCGCGCAACCGGCCACGCGCGTCACCTTGTTTCTGCTGACGTTCGCGACGCTCGTGCTGGCCTTCCTCGGTGCGCGCGCGATCGTCACGTCCAAGCTGGGCCGCATTGTCACCGCCATGCGCGACAGCGAAACACGCCTCATGTTCCTAGGCTATAGCCCGCTCGCGTACAAGCTGTTCGTGTGGACGATCTCGGCGATGCTGTGCGCGATTGCCGGTGCGTTGTATGTGCCACAAGTGGGCATCATCAATCCGAGCGAGATGTCGCCGGCCAATTCGATCGAAATGGCGATTTGGGTCGCAGTGGGAGGACGCGGAACGCTGGTCGGCCCCATCGCCGGCGCGGTCGTCGTCAATGCGGCGCGCAGCCTGTTCACCGCGTATCTGCCCGAATATTGGCTGTTCTTCCTCGGTGCGCTGTTCGTCGTGGTGCCGCTCGCGCTCCCGCGCGGCTTGGTGGGTTTGGCGATGGCGGCAATCGGCAAGGGAGATCGGCAATGATCGATACCCCTAACGAATTGTCGATGAACGATACACCGCCTGCCGGCGACGCGCCGATGGCTCACGTGCTCGAGCGCGGGGCGATCGATATCACGCACGGCACGATCCTCTATCTCGACGATGTGACGGTCAGCTTCGATGGCTTTCGCGCGCTGAACGGCCTCTCGTTGACGCTCGACGCGGGCGAGCTGCGCTGCGTGATCGGACCTAACGGCGCGGGCAAGACGACGATGATGGACGTCATCACGGGCCGCACCCGCCCCGATAGCGGCCGCGCGTTTCTCGGGCAAACGCTCGATCTCACGCGCATGGACGAGCCGACGATCGCCCGCGCCGGCATCGGCCGCAAGTTTCAGAAGCCCACCGTGTTCGAGCAACATCCCGTATGGGAGAACCTCGAACTCGCGATGAAAACCGACAAGCGCTGGCATGCCTCGCTGCGTGCGCGGCTGACCGCCGCCGCGCTGTGCCGCATCGAAGAAACGCTCGCCATGATCGGCCTCGAGCGCGAGGCCCGCAGGACGGCGGGTGTGCTCTCGCACGGGCAGAAGCAACGCCTCGAGATCGGGATGCTGCTGATGCAACAGCCAGCGCTGCTGCTCCTGGACGAACCGGCGGCCGGCATGACCGACGACGAAACGATGGCGCTTGCCGCCTTGCTCGATCGTTTGCGCGGCACGTGCTCGATGATCGTCGTCGAACACGACATGGAATTCGTCGCCGCGCTAGCGGGATCGCGATCGCGCGTCACGGTGATGGCTGAAGGCCGCGTGCTAGCGCACGGCACCCTGGACGAGGTGAAGCGCGACGAGACCGTCATCGAATCGTATCTCGGCCGATGAGCGGCTTTCGATGCCGCGCGCAATACAACCGCATCAACGGGGACATCCATGCTCGACGTGACCGGACTCAATCAGTTCTATGGCGGCAGCCACATCTTGCGCGACGTCACGATGCACGTTCCGCAAGGCTCGCTGACCGTCTTGCTCGGCCGCAACGGCGTGGGCAAGACCACCTTGATGCGCTGCCTCATGGGCCTCGTGCGCGCGAAGAGCGGCACGATCGCCTGGGGCGGCGAGACGCTCGACGCGCTCGCACCGCCCGCGCGCGTGGCGCGCGGCATCGCCTATGTGCCGCAGGGCCGCGAGATCTTCGCGCGCTTGAGCGTGGAGGAAAACCTGCTCGTCGGCGCGGCGAGCAAGCGCGGCGTCTCGCGCGTGCCTGAACGGATCTATAGCCTCTTTCCCGTGCTCGAGCAGATGCGCAAGCGGCGCGGCGGCGACCTATCGGGCGGGCAACAGCAACAGCTTGCAATCGGACGCGCGCTCATGAGCGAGCCTCGGCTGTTGATTCTCGATGAACCGACCGAGGGCATTCAACCCTCGGTCATTCAGGAGATCGGGCGGACGCTGCGCAAGCTCGTCGACGAAACGGGGATGACCGTGCTGCTCGTCGAGCAGTATTACGACTTCGCCAAAGCGCTCGCCGATCATTACTGGGTCATGCGCCGCGGCGAAATCGTGGCGAGCGGCGCGGGCTCGGAGATGGACGCGCGCGGGGTGCGCGAGATGATCGCCGTCTAACCGGCGCCGGTGCTATGCTCGACCCCATTCGTCCGCGCGCCTGTTCGACGCCCAACGCATCTCATGTCTTCTTCGGTATTTCATCAGGCATCCTTGATGCCGTCGACGGCCATGCTCGGTGGCGACCCTCCCGCGCACGATCGCAACGGCTGGCAGGCGCGCCTTGCGCTCGGCTTCGAACGCCGCGCCGCGCGCACGACGCTCGCGCACCGTCTGCATTCGGGCCCGCTTCGCGTGCAAAAACCGCTGTACCCCGAGGGCGAAGCCATTTGTCACGCCGTCATCGTTCATCCTCCGGGTGGCGTGGCGGGCGGCGATGCGTTATCGATCGACGTTTCGCTGGGCGCGAGCACGCATGCGGTCTTGACCACGCCTGGCGCGACGAAGTGGTACAAGGCGAACGGCCGCCTCGCGCGCCAGCGCATCGACATCACGCTCGGCGCGCAGGCGAAGCTCGATTGGCTGCCGCAAAACAACATCGTGTTCGACGGCGCACAGATCGCCCTCGACTTCACCTTGACGCTTGCCGAAGGCGCGACGGCGCTCGGCTGGGACGCCACGCAGCTCGGCCGCATCGCCGCGGGCGAGCGTTGGGCTGCCGGCGCCTTGTCGAGCACGGCGCGCATCCTCGGCCCCTCGGGCGGCCCGCTATGGTTCGAGCGCGCCGAATTGACGGCCGACGATCCGCTGCGCACTGCGCGTCAAGGACTCGCGGGTTTTCCCGCTTACGGCACGCTGTGGGCCGTGGGGCTCGCCTGCAACGAGGCGCTCGCCGAAACGCTCGCGCCGCAGCTTCCGTTCGACGAAGCACAACGCGCCGGGGTGTCCTGCATCGCGGACGGCGTGTTGATCGTGCGCGCGCTCGCCCATTCGATGGAAGCGCTACAGCACACCTTGACGCAATGCTGGCTCGCCCTGCGTCCGGTGGTTCACGGCGTCGCCGCGAGGCCGCTGCGGCTTTGGCGGACTTGAGCCGGGCCTGTCGATGCCGTAGCTCACCCGGGTTCGCCGGTTCGATGCCCCTACACGTTCGACACCGCCACGCCGCCATTTGCCGCATGGCGACGCGGTGCTACGATGATCGCGTCCTGGCCGATTGCGCGCAGGGCCGCCCCATCTTTCAACGACATTACGTTATCGAGCGCCGCGCGCCATGAAACTGACGCCCAGAGAAAAAGACAAGCTGCTCATCTTCACGGCGGCGCTGCTTGCCGAACGCCGCCGCGCACGCGGCTTGAAATTGAACTACCCGGAGGCGGTCGCGTTCATTTCCGCAGCGCTGATGGAAGCGGCCCGCGACGGCAAGACGGTTGCCGAAGTCATGCATTACGGCACGACGCTGCTCTCGCGCGACGACGTCATGGAGGGCGTACCCGAAATGATCGCGGAGATCCAAATCGAAGCGACGTTCCCCGACGGGACGAAGCTCGTCACCGTCCACCATCCGATTCCTTGAGCATGTCTTTGAGGCGCCCATGATTCCCGGTGAAATCCTGACCGAAGACGGCGAAATCGAACTGAACGCAGGCCGCGACACGCGCACCGTCACCGTCGCCAATACGGGTGATCGCCCGGTGCAAGTCGGCTCGCATTATCACTTCCACGAGGTCAACGCGGCGCTCGCGTTCGATCGAGAACAGGCGCGCGGCTTTCGCTTGAACATCGCCGCGGGCACTGCCGTGCGCTTCGAGCCGGGGCAGTCGCGCACGGTCGAACTCGTCGCACTGGCGGGCGCGCGCACGGTATATGGCTTCAATGGCAAGATCATGGGGCCGCTCTGAGCGCGCCGGTTGACCACCCCTTCGGCGCAATTACTTCGGACTACGAATCGTCATGACATTACGGATCGGCCGCCGCGCCTACGCGGAAATGTTCGGGCCCACGACGGGCGACCGTATTCGGCTCGCCGACACCGAGCTTCTGATCGAAATCGAACGCGACTTCACCGTCTACGGCGAAGAAGTGAAGTTCGGCGGCGGCAAGGTGATTCGCGACGGCATGGGCCAATCGCAGCGCGTCGCGAGCGACGTGGCCGATACCGTCGTCACCAATGCCGTGATTCTCGATCATTGGGGCATCGTCAAAGCAGACATCGCGATCAAGAACGGGCGCATCGCCGCGATCGGCAAAGCGGGCAACCCCGACATCCAACCGGGCGTAACCATTGCGATCGGCGCGGCGACGGAAATCATCGCCGGCGAAGGGCTGATCGTGACGGCGGGCGGCGTGGACACGCACATTCACTTCATTTGCCCGCAGCAGATCGAGGAAGCGCTGGCCTCGGGCGTGACGACCATGCTCGGCGGCGGCACCGGCCCGGCCACCGGCACGAATGCGACCACCTGCACGCCCGGCCCGTGGCACCTCGAACGCATGCTGCAGGCGGCCGACGGTTGGCCGATGAACCTCGGTTTTCTCGGCAAGGGCAACACGAGCCTGCCCGATCCGCTCGTCGAACAAGTCGCGGCGGGCGCAATCGGCTTGAAGCTGCATGAAGACTGGGGCACGACGCCGGCGGCGATCGACAACTGCTTGAGCGTGGCCGACGCCACCGACACCCAGGTGGCGATCCACACCGATACGTTGAACGAAGCGGGCTTCGTCGAAGCCACCGTCGCCGCGTTCAAAGGGCGAACGATTCACACGTATCACACCGAAGGCGCGGGCGGCGGCCACGCCCCCGACATCATCAAGGTTTGCGGCGAAGCGAATGTATTGCCGTCGTCGACGAATCCGACGCGGCCCTACACCGTCAACACGCTCGACGAACATCTCGACATGCTGATGGTCTGCCATCACTTGGACCCGTCGATCGCGGAGGATCTCGCTTTCGCCGAATCGCGCATTCGCCGCGAGACGATCGCGGCCGAAGACATCCTGCACGATCTCGGCGCACTCTCGATGCTCTCCTCCGATTCCCAAGCGATGGGCCGCGTGGGCGAAGTCATCATCCGCACCTGGCAGACGGCCCACAAAATGAAGACGCAACGCGGGCCGTTGCCGCAAGACGGTGCGCGCAACGACAATTTCCGCGCCAAGCGCTACGTCGCGAAGTACACGATCAACCCGGCGATCACGCACGGTATCGCTCATGAAGTCGGTTCGATCGAAGCGGGCAAATGGGCCGACCTCGTGTTCTGGGAGCCTGCTTTCTTCGGCGTCAAGCCGACGATGATCGTGAAAGGCGGGATGATCGCCCTTGCGCAAATGGGCGACCCCAACGCCTCGATCCCGACGCCCCAGCCCGTGCATTACCGCGAAATGTTCGCCACGCGCGGCGCGGCGCTCGCGCGAACCTCGCTGACCTTCGTTTCGCAGATGGCGGCCGATGCCGGTATCGCCGAGCGCTACGGCCTGCAAAAGCGCGTCGTGCCCGTGCGCGGATGCCGCGCCGTATCGAAAGCCGATATGGTGCATAACGCGTGGCAGCCGGCGATCAGTGTCGACCCGGAAACGTACGAGGTCGTAGCGGACGGCGAGACGCTGACCTGCGAACCGGCCACCGTGCTGCCGATGGCGCAGCGCTATTTCTTGTTTTAACGCTCAACGACGCGAAACTTCGTTGTACTGACTATTTACGATGCGAACGATCGACAAACGGGTTTCCCCACCGGCCAAGCTAGCGGCCTCGCTGGTCGCGCGCGCGCCAACATTGACGCTCGCCTACGAGGCGCGCTGTAAGAGCCGGCTCGCAGCCGCGCTCGATACGGGCGAGGAAGTGGCGCTCGTCATGCCGCGCGGCACGGTGCTGGCCGACGGCGACGTGCTGGTCGCCGACGACGGCGCCCTCGTGCGCGTGGTTGCACAGGCCGAAGCCGTGCTCGTCGTGCGCGCGGCCGACGCCACGACGCTTACGCGCGCCGCCTATCATCTGGGCAATCGCCACACGCCGGTCGAAATCGGCGCGGGCTATTTGAAGCTCGAAGCGGACAGCGTGCTCGAAGCGATGCTGATGCGTTTGGGGGTTCAGGTCGAGCGTGCGACGTTGCCGTTTCATCCCGAAGCCGGTGCATACGGCGGCGGACACCGGCATGGTCACGATGCGACGTTTGCCGAGGATTACGCGCTCGCGCAGCAGGTGTTCGCACAGCGTCACGGTCAAGATCACACGCATGACGACGCGCATGACCACGGCCATTCTCACGAGCACGAGCACCAGCACGGCCATGAGCATGAGCATGCCCACGATCACACGCATCCTCATGATCACACCCACGGCGATGCGCATTGTTGCGGCCACGACGAACCGCATTCGCACAAGCCTCGCTGACTTGCCATGCGGCTTACCGAGCTCACGGCCCTCCTCCATCTCGCGTCGCCGGCGCTGCCGATCGGCGCGTTCAGTTATTCGCAAGGCTTGGAAGCGGGCGTCGAAGCGCGATGGATTATCGACGCCGACTCGGCCTGCGCGTGGATAGAAGAGGGGTTGATGCACGTGCTTGCCCGCGCCGAATTGCCGTTCATCGAGCATCAAATGGACCGCTGGCATCGGCACGACGCCGCAGCCGTCGCGGCAGCGGACCGGCAATTCCTCGCTAGCCGCGAGTCGGCCGAACTTCGACGCGAAACCGAGCAGATGGGATGGTCGCTCAAGCAGCTCGCGCTGTCGCTCGCGTGGGGCGCCGAGGCGTCTCGCGCGACGCTCGGCGCGCTTACCCCGCTTTCGCAGCCCACCGCTTTCGCGTTTGCCGCGGTAGCGCACGACATCCCAGCCGATGCGGCCCTGGCCGCTTATGCATTCGCTTGGGCCGAGAACCAAGTTGCCGCCGCCATCAAGGCCGTGCCGCTCGGCCAACTGGCCGGGCAGCGCATTTTGGTGGCGGCGCGTGCGGTCATCGATCAGGCCGTCGCACGCGCCTTGTGCACACCGCCCGATCGCCTCAATACGTTTTCACCGATGCTCGGCATTTTTTCGGCGCGGCATGAGACGCAATATTCGCGGCTCTTCCGTTCGTAATTCCCCAATCGATATCCAAAGAGAAAAGACGACTCGCCATGAGAACCAAGAAACTGCCGCCGCTGCGCGTCGGCGTGGGCGGCCCGGTGGGCTCGGGCAAGACGACGCTGCTCGAAATGCTCTGCAAAGCCATGCGGGAGCGCTACGACCTCGTCGCCATCACCAACGACATCTACACGAAGGAAGACCAGCGCCTGCTGACAGTCGCCGGGGCGCTCGCGCCCGAACGGATCATGGGCGTCGAAACGGGCGGCTGCCCGCACACGGCGATTCGGGAAGACGCCTCGATCAACCTCGAAGCGGTGGACCGGATGCTCGCGCGGTTCCCCGATGCGGACATTGTCTTCATCGAATCGGGCGGCGACAATCTTGCAGCGACCTTCAGCCCCGAGCTGTCCGATCTGACGATCTATGTCATCGATGTCGCAGGCGGAGAGAAAATTCCTCGCAAGGGCGGCCCGGGCATCACCAAGTCGGATCTGCTGGTCATCAACAAGATCGATCTAGCGCCGCACGTGGGCGCCAATCTCGACATCATGGCGGCCGATGCGAAAGCGATGCGCGGCGAGCGGCCATTCGTCATGTGCAATCTGAAGACGCAAAGCGGACTCGACGAGGTGATTGCGTTGATCGAGCGGAAGGGATTGTTGAACGCGTGAGTGGGTTGCCTTAGCGCTTACCGCTTACCGCCTCACGCCTGAACTACCCCGTCTTGCGGCAGCAACGTCAGCAGTACATCGAGCGTGCGTTGCGTCGCCCCGCGATGCCGCGCGGCGAATGCCGAGGCGGCCGCCCCCATCGCCACGCGCCGCACCTTATCGGCGAACAGTTCGCCGAGCACGCGCGCCAAATCGCTCGGATCAGCCACTTGAACCGCCGCCCCTGCGGCGACCGCATCGAGCGTGGCCTGCGTGAAGTTGAACACGTGCGGGCCGATCAGCACCGGCACGCCGACGGCACACGCTTCGATAAGATTTTGCCCGCCGAGCGGCAACAGGCTGCCGCCGATGAACGCCACATCCGACGCCGCGTAGTAGGCGCCGAGCTCGCCCATTGAATCGCCGAGCAGCACCGTCACATCGCGCGGCAGCGGTGCGTCGGCGACGTGCGCCGCGGCAGCCGCCGCCAGCGCCGCCCCGCCCCACTCCGAGCGCCGGACCCAGCGCTGCCCGCAGCGTTCCACGAGCGCCGCGACTTCGTCGAAACGTTGCGGATGCCGCGGCACCAGAATCAACAGCGCCTCTGGCGCGGCGAGCGCCGCGAACGCGTCGAGCACGAGCGCTTCCTCGCCCTCGCGCGTGCTGGCGGCCACCCAAACAGGCCGCGCGCCGATCGCTTCACGCCAGGCCCGGCCGCGCGCCACAAGCTCGGGCGGCGTGGCCATGTCGAACTTCATGTTGCCCAGCACGGCCACATTACGCGCACCAAGCGCCGTGAGGCGTTCCGCATCCGATGGGCTTTGCGCGAGCACCCGCGAGAAACCGCCGAACACCTCGCGCGCGGCGGCGCCGAAACGTGCCGCGCGCTTGAACGAACGCGCCGACATGCGCGCGTTCGTCAACACGAGCGGCACGTCCGCGGCGCGGCATTCGTCGATCAGCGTCGGCCAGACTTCCGTCTCCATCACGATGCCGAGCGACGGACGCCAGGTACGCAAGAAACGCCGCACCGTGTGCGGCAAGTCATAGGGCAAGTAGCAGCGCAACACACGATCGCCGAACAATTGCGTGCCCGTCGCTCGTCCGCTCGGCGTCATATGCGTGAGCAGCACGCGCGCATCGGGCCGCGCCTTCATCAACGCCGTGATGAGCGGCTCAGCGGCGCGCGTCTCGCCCACGGACACCGCATGCACCCAGATGAGCGGCGCATCATCTTCGAGCACACGGGCGGGGGCATAGCCGAAGCGCTCGCCGATATGCTCGCGATAGCCGCGTTCGCGGCGCGAGCGGATGAGAAGCCGCAATACGGCGAGCGGGGCGACGATCCACCAAAGCGCGCGATAGACCGCCCTCAGCATGCTCGTCCTTCGTTCGCGGCGGCGCGCCATGCATACGCGACGAGCACGCCTGCAGCGCATTGCACAGGCGCGTCACATGGGTGCTGCCATCGGCTGGGCATCGGCATCAAATCAGTGCGCGGCCTTCGAGCCGCTCGAGAATGCCGAGCGGCGCGCATTCGGGCTGCACCATCGCGCGCACGGGCAGAAAGAACGTCTGCTCCAGCATGTACTGCCCCGACATGGCCGCATGCGACGTCTGATCGGAGAAGCACATCCATGCGCTGCCGGGCGGGAACGGCATCGTCTCTTGCGGACACGTCTTCTGATACTCGAGGTCTCCCTTCATGCCGTCGTGCAGATTGAGCATCAAGTGATCGTATGCGCTGCGCTTGGATTTGGTGATATGCAGCGCATTGAGCAGCCAAGCCGACCCCGGCATCTGGCGCTTGATCTTCGGCAAAAAACGCTTGGCCATGTGCTCGAACGGCTCGCCCACGCGCCAGACACGCGGCTCGCCGTTCGGATTGACGTTGGCGAACACGCGCAAAATGCGCTCGCCGCGATTGGGCCGCGATGGGAACGCATCGACGTGCAGCCGGCTGTCGTCCTTGCGCCACGACGTATGGCGCGTTTCGACGCGCATCAGGCGCAGGCTCGTCGGCGCGGGACGCAATGCCTCGCGGTATTCGGGCACCAAGCGATCGACGAGCGTTCTCGCCTGCGCTTGGTACCGCGCGACGAGCGCGCGCACGGCCGACTGCGTCACCGCGTCGCCGGCTACGCCGCGCAATTCGCCCCCGTTCGGATCGAGGCTGATGTTCTTGCGCTTCGGATCGGCGAGCGCCGGATCGAGCAGCGCCGTCTCCCCGCCTTCGATCGTGAAGCGCAGATTGGGAAAATAAATGACCTTGCCCGTTTCCAGCGCGACACGCAGCGTGTCGCGCGTGACCGAGAGGTCCGAGCCTTCCCAATCCGAGCAATTGACTTCGAGAATTTGCGATTCTTTCATGGGCCAGTTGTGCGCCATCGATTACAGCAGGCCGAACCCGGCCAGTACGGTTTTGACTTGCTGCAGCGTCGGCGGATCGCCGGCGGTGCCCAGGTTGACCACGCGGGGGGACCAATAGCCGCCCGTGCGCCATGCGGTCGCGAAATTGTACAACTCGACGGTGGGGCGCTTGAGCGCCGCGGCGATGTGAACGAGCCCCGTATCGACGCCGACCGTCGCCGCCGCCGCATCGAGCAGGCCCACCACGGCCGGCAGCGACAAGCGCGGCGGCACGATGGCCGCGGCGCCGAACTCCTTGGCCAAACGCTCGCTCGTCTCGCGCTCCGCCTCGCTGCCCCAGGGCAACACGAGGGATGCGCCGCGCACCACGAGGGCGCGGCCCAGCTCGATCCACGACGCATCGGGCCATTGTTTGTCCGCGCGCGACGTGGCGTGCACCAAGACGACGTAAGGCACCGGCAAATTGAGCCCCGCCTCGGCCAATGCACGGGCCGCGCGCGACGTGTCGAGCCCGAAGTCGAGTTCGTCGGGCGATTGCGGCGGCGTCGCGCCGATGGCCTGCGCGACGAGTTGCCGCGTGCGCTCGACCACGTGGGTGCGCGGCGCGATCGGCACGCGCCGGTCGTAGAAAAAGCGCACCGGCCATTCGTAGCCCGCGCCGTCGGTGCGATTGCCGAGCCCGACGAGCGGGCCGCGAGCCCAGCTCGCCACCCATGCGGTCTTGATCAACCCCTGGCAGTCGATGACGAGGTCGTACTGCTCGGCGGCCAGCGCGCGCCGAAACGCGCGAATCTCGCGCCAGGTGGACGGCGAGAGCAAGCGCTTACGCCAGCGGCGCAAGGAAAACGGAATCGCGCGGCGCACGCCCGTGACGAGCGTGACGAGGCCGGCAAAGCTTTCTTCGACGAGCCAATCGATTTGCGCGTCGGGATAGACCCGCAAGATGTCGGCGACGGCCGGCATGTTGTGAACGACGTCTCCGAGCGACGACACGCGGACCAGCAGGATCTTTTGCACGCTGAAAGTAAAAAGAAAGGTACGGCATGGCGGACGCGGCGACGCACAGCGGCGCCCCGGCGCAATGCAGCCGGGAGGGCAGGCATTCTACCGCGCCCGCGCACTATTTTTGCGCGAGGTACGGTCGATGCGGGCGCGATATGATGTCACCTTCCCAACCGCGAGTGTTTCGTGCTCCGTCGGGCGAAGGCACTACAATGCTTCTCGTCCGAATCAACCGCTCGCCGAGTGCAGCCTTTTCGACGCATTATGTTCAGTTCGTTCCGTCCAGCGCGCGTGGCGCTTTCGTTCGCGGCGCTCTCCGCCCTCGCCGCGTGCTCGAGCGCGCCGCAACCGAAATTCCAGCAAGAACTCTTCGACTCCGGCGCGAGCCCGTTTTCGCGCACGTACCACGTCGGCAGCAACGACGCCTGCGAGGCGGCGCGGCGCGCCCTGCTCAATCAAGGTTATTTGACGACCTTGAGCGGCACCGATCGCATCGACGCCACCAAGGATTTCCAGCCGAATGGCGATTCACACATCACGGTCGAGTTCCACGTGGTCTGCACGCCGGGCGAGGATGCCGACGGCACCAGCATCATGTACGCGAACGCGATCCAAAGCGGATACGCCCTGAAAAAGAGCGATACGTCGGCGAGCGTCGGCTTGAGCCTGCTCGGCTCGGTCTCGCTGCCGATCCGCTCCAATAGCGACGCGATGGTGAAAGTATCGAGCGAAACGATTCAGTCGAATGCGTTCTACGACCGCTTCTTCGATTCGGTCGGACACTATGTGGGTTCGCTGATCAAGACGGCGCCTGTGCCGGTCGCGCCGGTGACGAGCACGGTTCTGCCCGGCTCGCCGCCGCCGGTGGTCGCCGCCACGCCGCAGGTGGCGCCCGCCGCGCCTGCGTCTACGTCTGCGTCCGTGCCCGGCTCCACCCCGGCCGTGAATGCGCCCGCCGCCGCGCAGACGACGCCCGGCGGGGCCGCGCAGGCTGCGCCGTTCGGGGCAGCGTCGCTCTATGCGCCGCACTCGCCCACCGGCTTGCCATCGCCGACGGCCATGCCGTTTCAGCCCGCACCGCTTTCCACCGTGCCCGAAGCGCCTGCGGCCGCGCAACCGACAAACGCGCAGCCCGCACCCGAGCAGGCCGCCTCTCAATGAGGCAGGCGGCGGGTGCGCTCAGGCCTTCCCGCCGCGATCCTCTTCCTGCCAACGCACGAGCAACGGGCCGCTCGCCGTCGTATGAGCCGGGCAAGGCCCGGCTCATTGCTCAGAACGGCAGTTTCGCGTCGGGCTTTGCCGCGACGATCACCCGCCGAAAATCGTTCTGAATCCGCGCGAGCGCATCGGCGCTATCGGCTTCGAAACGCAGCACGACCACCGGCGTCGTATTCGAAGAACGCGCGAGCCCGAAGCCATCGGGATACTCGACACGCAAGCCGTCGATCGTGATGACCTCATCGGCGCCGGTGAACTTCGCTTCCTTTTGCAGGCGGCCGATCAGCTCGAAGTTCTCGCCTTCCTCTAGCTTCAACTGCAATTCGGGCGTCGACAGCGAATTGGGCAGATCGTTGAGCACCTTGCTCGGGTCCTGCACGCGCGAGAGCAACTCGAGCAGACGCGCCCCCGTGTAGAGCCCATCGTCGAAGCCGTACCAGCGATCCTTGAAGAACACGTGGCCGCTCATTTCGCCCGCGAGCGGCGCACCGGTTTCGCGCAGCTTGGCTTTCACGAGCGAATGGCCCGTCTTCCACATCACCGGCTCGCCGCCTTGCGCGCGCACCCACTTCGCCAGATTGCGCGTGCATTTGACGTCGTAAATGATCTGCGCGCCCGGGTTGCGCGACAGCACTTCCTGCGCGAACAACATCAGTTGCCGATCGGGATAAATGATTTGACCGTCCTTGGTCACGACGCCGAGCCGGTCGCCGTCGCCGTCGAACGCAAAGCCGACCTGCGCATCGGTTTCCTTCAACGCGCGGATGACATCCTGAAGGTTCTCCGGATGGGCCGGGTCGGGATGGTGATTCGGGAAGTTGCCGTCGATGTCGGTGAAGAGTTCCACCAATTCGCAGCCGAGCGCTTTGAACAGGCGCGGACCGAGCGCGCCGGCCACGCCGTTGCCCGCATCGACGACGATCTTCATGGGCCGCGCGAGCTTGACGTCGCTCACGATGCGCTCGATGTACTGATCGGCGATGTCGTATTGCTCGTAGCTGCCGCTGCCGCTTTCGAAGTCGTCCTTTTGAATGCGGCGGTACAGCGCTTGAATCTGCTCGCCGTAGATCGCGGCGCCGCGCAACACCATCTTGAAGCCGTTGTAGTCGGGCGGATTGTGGCTGCCCGTCACGACGATGCATGAATCGACGCGGCGCTCGCCGCCTGCCAGCGCAAGCGGCACGCTGGCGGCGAAGTAACCGACCGGCGTGGGCACCATGCCGACATCGACGACATCGACGCCGGCTGCGCGCAGGCCTTGCGCGAGCGCTTCGATCAGCGATGGGCCGGATAAACGACCATCGCGCGCGACCACGACGGCATCGCCGCCTTGCGCGCGCACTTCGCTGCCGAACGCTCTGCCTACCCGTCGCGCGACGTCCTCATCCAGAGTTTTGCCGATGACGCCTCGGATGTCGTACGCCTTGAAGATGGATTGCGAGATCATGGATAGCTCTCTTTTGGCTGCGATTGGAAAAGTGCTGGCGCCGGCAACCCACTTATAATTGCGGTTTTTCGACCGGCGCGGCTCGCGCCTATTTTAATGCGCATATGCCCCTTCGCGACCCGGCCATACGAGATGACGGCCGAAAAGCGCGCCATTTCCGCGCCGACGCGAGTACGGCCAACAAATTCCCTGCCTTTACTTTTCGTTACATGCTGAGGCGCATCGCCCATCCGGATATCGCGAAAGCCGCCGCGAACATCGTTTGGCTCGGGCTCGAGCGGCTCACGCAAATCGCGGTGGCGATCGCCATCGCGGGCCTGCTTGCGCGCTACTTCGGCCCTGATGTGTTCGGCAAATGGCAATACGCGAACACGCTGCTGCTCGTGCTTGCCCCGATCACGTGGGTATGCGGCGCGGAAATCCTCGTGCCCACGATCGTTCAGCGCGGCGAAGCCGACTTGGGCGCCGTGCTCGGCAGCGCCTTCGTCCTACGATTTGCCGTCTCGGCGCTCGCGCTCGCGGCCACCTGGGGCGGCGTCGCCGCGGGGCTGACCGACCCCGTCGTCGGCGCGATGCTCGCCGGGCTCGCCGTGACGATGCTGTTTCGCGAACCGTTCATCGGCGTCGTCAATTCGTGGCTGCAGAGCCTCACGTACAGCAAACCGCAGCTCGTCACGAGCATGATCGCGGCGCTAGGTAAGCTTGCGCTCGTCTATCTGCTCGTGCGCATGAGCGCCGGCGCCCCGCGCTTTGCATGGCTTTGGGCGCTGGAGGCGGCCGTCATCGGCGCCGTGCTGCTCGCCTACTACGCGCGCCGTCACGGCGGCAAGCTCGGCTGGCGCGTCGAACGCGCGCTTTTACGCCATTTCGCGAGCGCGGGCGCCGTGTTTTGGGTCGGCCTCGTCTGCATGTATCTGTTCCTGAAACTCGACCGGCTCATGCTCGAGCGCGCCATCTCGTTCGCCGATCTCGGCCGTTACTCGGCCGCGCAGCAAATCAACGAGAACTGGATCGCGCTCGCACTGATGCTCGCGCAGACGATCGCCCCAGCGTTCGTCTACCGGGTGCAAGACCATGCTCGTCTCATGCGCAACGTCGTGCGCCTGATGGTCCTTGCCGCGGGGCTCATGATCTCGGGTGCGCTCGTGCTCGACGCGCTTGGCTCGATCGTGATCACACGCGTGTTCGGCGCGAACTTCGCCGATGCCATTCCGATTTTTCGCTGGTGCGTGTGGCTGTCGGTGCCCGCCGGCGTCGAGGCGATCGGCAACCTCGTGCTGCTCAAGTACCAAGCCAAGTTCGTCGTCCTAACGAAATGGCTGCTCGCGCTCGCCGTCGCTTTCGGCGTGAATCTTTTCGCGATCCCTCGCATCGGCGCCTACGGCGCGCTCGCGGGTCTTGCGGCCGGCTACTGTGCGGCCGTCGCCGTCAACGTCTACTACATTCGCCTCAAGCTGCGCCCATGACGACGCCCCCCACCGGCTTCGCGCCGCAAGACATGCTAGGCGATGTCGCCGTGCTGATGCCGGCCTACAACGGCCAAGCCGACGTCGAGCGCACGCTCGCTTCGTTCGTCGAAAGCGCGCCGGTGCGGGTGCTGATCGTCGATGACGGCAGCACCCCGCCCATCGTCGCCCCGACGCTGCCGAACCTGGACATCGACATCCTGCGCATGCCGCAGAACGGCGGCATCGAGCGCGCGCTGCAAGCGGGCATCGAAGCGCTGGCCGCACGCGGCTATCGCTATGCGGCGCGCATCGATGCGGGCGATTTGGCGGCCCCTGGCCGTCTCGGCAAACAGCGCGCGTATCTCGAGGCGCATTCGAACGTGGCCGGCCTCGGTATGTGGACCCAAGTCGTCTCGCGCCAGGGCGCCCCGCTCTTCATGCTACGCACGCCTGCCGAGCCCGAGGCCGTGCGGCGCCTAAGGTTCTTTCGCGCCTCGCTCGTCCACCCGGCCATGATGCTGCGCATCGACGCCGTGCGCGCCGTGGGCAACTATCGCGTCGCTTACCGCGCCGCGGAGGATCTCGACTTGTTCTTGCGCTTGATGGAGCGTTACGACTGCGCAAACCTGCCCGAACTCGGGCTGTATTACGAACTCAACGAGGGCGGCATCAGTGCAACCAAGCGACGGCGCCAGATCATTTCGACACTGAAGCTGCAATGGCGTTACTTCAACGCAGCGAACGTCTACGATTGGCTCGGGCTCGCGAAGAATCTCTTGCATCTCGTCACGCCGTATTCGGCCCTTCAAACGATGAAACGCGCGCTGTTCGCCACGCGGGCGGCTTAAATCCGTATGCAGACCACGTCGAATCCCGCCCCCGCCCCTGCTCGTACGCATACCGCGCCACTGACGGTCTGCCTCGTCTGCAACACGGCGTTCGCCATCTATACGTACCGGCAGGGCGTGATCCGCATGCTCGTCGCCAAAGGCGTGCGCGTGGTCGTGCTCGCGCCGCGCGATCGCACGGTCCCTTTGCTCGAAGAAATGGGCTGCGTTTGCATCGACCTGCCTGTCGCCGCGAAAAGCACGAACCCGCTGGACGACTTGAAAACGCTCGCCGCGCTCTACCGGCACTACCGCACGATTCGCCCCGGCGTCGTGTTCCATTACACGATCAAGGCCAACATCTACGGCTCGGTGGCCGCGTGGCTTGCGCGCGTGCCGTCAATTGCGGTCACGACGGGACTCGGCTACGTGTTCATTCAAAAGAGCCGCGCGGCGCAAGTGGCCAAGCTGCTCTATCGCATCGCCTTCCGCTTTCCGCGGGAAGTGTGGTTCCTCAATCGCGACGATCACGACGCCTTCTTGAACGAACGCCTGCTCGCGCACCCCGAGCGAGCGAAGCTGCTGCACGGGGAAGGCGTCGATCTCGACCAGTTCGCGCTCACGCCACTGCCCAGCGGCACGCAAACGGTGACGTTCGTGCTGATCGGGCGCTTACTGTGGGATAAAGGGGTCGGCGAATACGTCGAAGCCGCGCGCATGTTGCGCGCTCGCTATCCGCAAGCGCGCTTTCAGTTGCTGGGGCCGGTTGGCGTGGACAACCCGAGCGCGATCACGCAAGCCGACGTCCAGACTTGGCGCGAGCAAGGCGTTATCGAGTATCTTGGCGAAACGCACGATGTCCGCCCCGTCATCGCCAACGCCGACTGCGTCGTTCTGCCTTCGTACCGGGAAGGCGTGCCGCGCACTTTGCTCGAAGCATCGGCCATGGGCCGGCCGATCGTCGCGACCGACGTGCCGGGCTGTCGCGAAGTGGTCGCCAATGGCGTCACCGGGTTGCTATGCGAAGCGAAGAGCGCGCCGAGCCTCGCAACCCAACTCGCGCGCGTCCTCGACATGAGCGAAAACGAGCGGCGCGCGATGGGTTTGCGCGGACGCAAAAAAGTAACGGCCGAGTTCGACGAAGCGATCGTCGTCGAACGCTATCAACAAACGCTGCATGCGCTGACGGGCGCTAGCCAATTCGAGCGGCGCGCGGCAGCGCGCGCTGCGACGGGAGAAGAACGATGACAACGACGGTGCAACGACGCGGGACGATCCTCGTCACGGGGGGCGCGGGCTTCATCGGCTCGCATACGGTAGTGGAGTTGATCGCCAACGGCTACGAGGTGGTAATTGCCGACAACTTGGTCAACAGCAAGCGCGAGGCCGTGCGCCGCGTCGAACGGATCGTCGGGCGGCCGGTGCCCTTCTATGAGGTCGACGTGTGCGACAAAGCCGCGCTCGCCAAGGTGTTCGACGCCCATCCGATCGACGCGGCCATTCATTTTGCGGCGCTCAAGGCGGTAGGCGAATCGATCGCCAAGCCGATCGAGTATTACCGCAACAACTTGGACAGCTTGCTCGTCTTGCTCGAGACGATGCGGGAAAGAACGATCAAGAAATTCGTGTTCAGCTCGTCGGCGACGGTCTACGGTGTGCCCGAACGCTCGCCCGTGGACGAATCGTTTCCGATGTCGGCGACGAACCCCTACGGGCAAACGAAGATCATCGGCGAGCAGATACTGCGGGACCTCGAGCGCGCCGATTCGAGCTGGCGTATTGCGACGCTGCGCTACTTCAATCCGGTCGGCGCGCATGAAAGCGGGCTCATCGGCGAAGATCCGGCGGGCGTGCCCAACAATTTGATGCCTTATGTGGCGCAGGTGGCCGTCGGCAAGCTCGACAAGCTGCGGGTGTTCGGCGGCGATTACGACACAACGGACGGCACGGGCGTGCGCGATTACATTCATGTTGTGGATTTGGCGCGCGGGCATGTGGCCGCGCTCGATGCGCTCGATACGCGTGGTGCGAGCGTGTTGGTGAATCTAGGGACGGGGTGCGGGTATTCGGTGCTCGAAGTCGTGCGGGCGTTCGAAGCGGCGTCGGGGCGCAAGGTGCCGTACGAGATCGTCGAACGGCGCTCGGGGGATGTGGCCGCGTGCTATGCGGGCACCGACAAAGCCGAGAAGCTGCTCGGCTGGCGCGCGCAGTATGGGATCGAGCGGATGTGCGCGGACCACTGGCGCTGGCAGGAGATGAATCCGACGGGGTTTGCGTAATGCTCAGTTTTGCCCTCGCCTTTCTGATCTCACTGCTGGTCACGTTGTTGATCGTTCGCTATGCGCATTTGCACGAGAAGTTTTCGGTCGACAGCGATTTGACCGGCGTTCAGAAATTCCACGTGCGCCCGGTGCCGCGCATCGGCGGCGTGGGGATTCTGATTGGCCTCATTGGCGCCGCGTTGCAGTTGCTTTGGCCCTATCCTACGGTGGCCTACGGCATCCTCGCCTTGGTGGCGTGCGGCCTGCCGGCATTCGGCTCGGGATTGATCGAGGACCTGACTAAACGCGTCTCGCCCTCGGCTCGCCTGCTGGCGACGATGGCCGCCGCCGCGATCACGTATTTCGCGCTGCATGTCGCCGTGATCCGCATCAGCGTGCCGCCGCTCGATTTCCTGCTTTCGTATGCCGCGGTGTCGTTCTGTGTGACGGTGCTGGCCGTGGCGGCGCTCGCCAATGCGGTCAACATCATCGACGGCTTCAACGGTCTCGCATCGATGGTCGCGTTGATGATGTTCGCCTCGCTGGCGTACGTCGCGTTCCGGCTGGGCGACCCGGTTGTCTTGTCGGGGTCGCTGATCATGATGGGGGCTGTGCTCGGGTTCTTTATCTGGAATTTTCCGGCCGGGTTGATCTTTCTCGGGGATGGCGGCGCTTACTTCATCGGCTTCATGCTCGCCGAGCTTGCGATTTCGCTCGTGATGCGGCACCGGGAAGTCTCAGCCTGGTATCCGGTGCTGCTGTTTGTTTATCCGATCTTCGAGACCTGCTTTTCCATTTACCGGAAGAAGTTCGTGCGCGGGATGTCGCCAGGGATCCCCGATGGCGTGCATCTGCATATGCTGGTTTATAAGCGGTTGATGCGGTGGGCCGTGGGGGCGAAGACGGCGCATGAGATTACGCGTCGGAATTCGTATACGTCGCCGTATTTGTGGATGCTGTGTCTAATCGGGGTGATACCGGCGACGCTGTTTTGGCAGCATACGGTGCATTTGTTCGCGTTTGTTATGGTGTTCGCTGCGACGTATGTTTGGCTTTATGTGAGCATTGTCAGGTTCAAGTCGCCGCGATGGTTGGTGGTGCGGCGGACACGAGGGAAGTGACAGGTTCAGCGTCACTCCCTCAGCCGGCGCCGCGCGACATCCGCGGTGCTTGCGCTGCGGCCGACGTGCTCTGCAGCGTCGGCATGATCGACGTCTGATATTCCGGCACCCATCGACGTAAATCGCGCCGCACCTCGTCGTCGCTTAGGGTGCGATGCTGCATCAACCAGGGCAACAGTTCGTCGAGGAAACGCTCGGGCGCCTCGCGTGCGCAAGCGATGCGCAGCTTTGGATGGGGCGTTCGAATGGTCTTTTCATCGTCCGCGAGGAGTTCCTCATACAGCTTCTCGCCGGGCCGCAACCCGGTGAAGACGATGCGAATCTGCTCTTCCGTGTACCCGTGCAGACGAATGAGGTCCCGCGCGAGATCGGTGATCTTCACCGAATCGCCCATATCCAAAATGAAAATCTCGCCGCCTAGGCCCATGCTTGATGCCTGAAGCACCAATTGCGAGGCCTCAGGGATCGTCATGAAATACCGCGTGATCTCCGGATGCGTGACCGTGACGGGGCCGCCCTTGCGGATCTGCTCTTCGAACTTCGGGATGACGCTGCCTGCGCTCCCGAGAACATTGCCGAAGCGAACCGTTTCGAACTGCGTGTGCTTGCTCGTTTGCTGAAGCGCTTGACAGGCCATCTCGGCGAGCCGCTTGCTCGCTCCCATTACATTGGTCGGGTTGACTGCCTTATCGGTCGAGACGAGGACGAAGTGCTTGACGTCGTGCCGAATGGCCGCGCGAGCAACCCGCAAGGTGCCGAGGACGTTGTTGCGCACCGCCTGCCATGCATTCAATTCCTCCATCAACGGCACGTGCTTGTACGCGGCCGCGTGAAAAACGATATGCGGCGAGTAACGCGACATCAGTTGATTGAGCAGAAGGGAATCCTTCGCGTCGCCGACGATGGGTACCACAGGCAAATCGGGAAACGAATCGCGTAGCTCCTCGGTCAACCGATACATCGCATATTCAGACAAATCGAGCGCAACGAGCTGCGCGGGAGAGAACCGTTGAATCTGCCTGCAAAGCTCCGAACCGATCGAGCCGCCTGCGCCCGTGACCATGACGACGCGATCACGCAGCAGCGCCTGGACATGCTCCGTGTCGATTTTCACGGGCTCGCGGCCGAGCAAGTCCTCGACGTCGATTTCGCGCACGCGAGAGAGAAACGCTTGCCCTTGCGCAACCTCGGTAAGCGCGGGCAAGACCAGCGCATGCACGCCCGCGCGCACGCACGTCATGGACAAACGACGCTGCACTTCCACTGACGCGGACGGAATGGCGATGATGGCATGCCCCGCATCGAGCAACCGAGCCCAATGTTCCAATGCACTGATCGGGCCAAGCACTTTATAGCCGTAGATTTCGCGCCCCCGCTTCGCGGCGTCGTCGTCGAGAAGCCCGACGAGCCGCCATTCGGGCGAGCGCGTCAGTTCTCGTGCGAGGCTCGCGCCGGCGCTGCCCGCGCCGAGGATGATGACCGGCTTTCCTTGCGCGATGAGCCCGCCATATAGGTGGAATTCTTTAGCGGTTCGGTAGAAAGCGCGCGCACCGCCCATCGCCAGAAACAACAGAAGCGGGGCAACGATGACGACAGAGCGCGGCATCGAAGGCATGGGCTGAATCATCACCGAGGCCACGGTCGCCACCAGCGCGGCCGACGCCACCGCCTTCGAAATGCGTATCAAGTCAGGCAAGCTGGCGAACACCCACATCCCGCGGTAGAGACCGAAGAGGCGAAACATCAGCCCATAAATCGGAAGAAGCCAGACGAGCGAGGCCAGTGCTTCGTGCCAGTACGCGTCTGGAATGGCACCGTTGAACCGGATCATATACGCGGAGAGCCAGGCCCCCGCGACAGAGCAAAGATCGAATAGGAAAACGGCAACCGATTGCCATGAGGCTTTGTGTCGGAACATCTGCGTCACACCCTCAGGTTGTTAAAGATGACTTGCGACCACGGCGCGGATCAAACGGGTTGTGCGTGCACGCACTTTGCGATGCATCAATTGAGCGCAGAGAGGCAACACTATACCGCATCACGAAAACTGGACGATTCGTCGAGTGCTTACTGGAACATGCCTGCGCAAATCGGTCGCATCTGCCGGGACGTCCGCAATTCGGGCTACAATAATGCGCCAGAACACCGTAGCCGTGGGGTTGGAACGGTGCTGGAAACTCCCCGAACATCCTTCCGTATGCACCAAGAACCTCCCGCTTTTGCGACATTTTCGCCTCGCAGCTTAATTCGGCAACTCCTCAAATCCCTCAAGCTCGTCGTCCTTGTCGGCGTTGTTGGGGCGCTCGCCGGGGCAGCGGCCTCCCACTTCGTACCCGTGCGATGGGCGGCCTCCATGACGGTTCAAATCGGACAAATCACGACAACTGGCGGCCCCACGTTGGACCGGCGTCAGATCGAAGATCCACTCACCGTCATCGATCGCTACAATCTGCCGTCTTTCCGGCTGCGAGTTGTCAAGGACCTAGGATTGCCGTCGCCGGACGCGGCGAAGACATCGAGGGAAATCTTCGATTCGCTGAACGCCACGCAAGAGACAAGCCCCAACCTGATTCACCTGCACGTGACGGCCTACTCGCGCCAGCAAGCAGAGGCAGCGTTGCGCTTTGCTTTCGACGAACTTTCAGTTGCGCATCGGCAATTGTACGATCCCGAGGTCGACGGTATGAAACGCGAGCTCGACGACTCGTCGAAGAAGCTTGCCGCCGCGGAGGCAGATTACGCCCGCGGCTATCAGGCCATCCGCTCCTCGTCTGATCAGGGCAAAGCGGCTCTCGATAGCGCGCGCAATATCCTGGTCACCAACATGACCACCCAGATCAGTTTGCAGATCCTGCAGTTGAAACGGCAGGTCGCCCTACTTCAGCAGGCGTTGAGCCCGATGAACACTTACCCGACACGCGTTATGGAGGCCCCCTACGCGCCTCTGCAGCCGCGATCGCCCAGTGCGAAATTGCTGATCGCTGCGGGCGCGATCCTGGGTTTGCTGGTGGGCGCGGCACTTGCGTTGGGGCCCGCTGTAAAGCGCGGGTAACCTGAGGGACGAAGCAAGCCGCGGGGGCCGCGGAACCGGAAGCGGCGTCAAGAATTGGGCTCCTTTTCGAACCGCCCCGCCGCAATTTCAGCGAGCGGCAGTCTCGATCGGGCGCCCCATGTCGTCTCGAGGAACAAGTGTCGTGTCGCACGGCTCTGCACGCTGCGGCTCGTAGCCATGCACGTGCTCGCACAGTACCTTCACGATGTTTTCGCGGTCGTTCGCTTCCGCCGCCTGCCGTATCTCTACCAGCACAGGCGCCAAGTCGGACCAATCCATAAAATCTTCTCGTGCCTTCATGATGCGCTCGTGCGCGGTGGCTTCGGGATTGTCCCCAATCAGCAGTTCCTCGTAGAGCTTTTCGCCTGGGCGCAAGCCGGTGATCTTGAGTTCGACGTCGCCGCCCGGATTACGCTCGTCGCGAACCGACAGCCCGGCCAGTTGGATCATGCGCTTGGCCAGATCCACGATCTTGACCGGCCGCCCCATATCGAGCACGAACACTTCGCCGCCATGCGCCATCGCTCCGGCCTGCAGCACCAACTGCGCAGCCTCCGGGATGGTCATGAAATAGCGAGTCACCTCTTCATGCGTGACCGTCAACGGGCCACCCTTTATCAACTGACGACGAAAGAGCGGCACGACGCTGCCACTGCTGCCTAGTACGTTGCCAAACCGGACCATGGCGAATACCGTGCGATTCGCAACGCTATCGCCGGCCAACGCTCCATCCCCATCGGCAGGCACGGAATCCAATATCCCGAAAGACGCCGCATCGCGCGCAGCCAGCGCTTGCAGCACCATTTCCGCCAAGCGCTTGCTCGCGCCCATCACGTTCGTCGGGCGCACCGCCTTATCGGTCGAAACGAGGACGAAGTATTCGACGCCGCCCTCCATCGCAGCGCGCGCCATATTCAACGTGCCGAAGACATTGTTGAGCACGCCCTCCGATGGGTTGCACTCAACCAGCGGCACATGCTTGTAGGCCGCCGCGTGATAGACGGTATCGGGCCGATGATGCCGGCATATCTCGCGCAAACGGCCAAGATTGGACACGCTCGCGAGCAACGGAACGACTTCGACCGGCAAATGGTGTTCGGTGCAAAGGCCTTCGAGCTCACGATGTATCGTATAGAGACCGAACTCGTTGTGCTCGACAAGCACGAGCCGCACGGGCCGCTCGAGAATGATCTGACGGCAAAGCTCGCTGCCGATGCTCCCTCCCGCACCCGTCACGAGCACCGTCTTGCCAGAGAGGTTGCGAGCGAGCAAGGCAGCGTCGGGGGGGACCGGCGCACGCCCCAGTAGATCCTCGACATCCAACTCTTGGATATCGCCTACCGTGACGCGGCCAGACGCGAGATCGACCATCCCCGGCAGCGTGCGTACATGGACAGGCACTTCGCGGAGGCTGTCGATGATTGCGTTGCGACGCGCTCTTCCCAGCGAGGGCATGGCGAGCAAGATGTCGGTTGCGCCCATGCGCTCGACGGCGTCACGCACGTCGTCGGGCCCCATGATGTCGACGCCGTTGATGCTGCGGCCGATCTTGGCCGGGTCGTCGTCGATGAAGCCGAGCACAACGAACTGACGCCCGATCCCAAGTGCGGACGCCGTCTGCACGCCGGCCGCGCCGGCGCCGTAGATCAACAGCCGGCCTTCGGCATGCCCCATCTTCACGACCGACGAACCGGCCAACCAGAAGCGCGCCATGGCGCGGCTCGCGCCCACGAGCAATAGGAATAGGATCGGCTGTATCAGGCCGACGCTGCGCGGCACGCCGTCGAGTTTGAGCAGCATGAGCGCGAGAAAAAACAGCGCGCCGTAAAGGCCGACCGCCTTGGCTGTGCTAGCCAAGGCCGCCATGCCCGTGTACCGAAAGATGGCGCGATATAGGCCGAGCCGGACAAACAGCGGGAACGCCAACAGCGGCGCCAGTAAGTAAACGTATCCCTGCTGTGCGTGCGGCAAGCCGGCCCGGTCGATACGCAGGTAGAACGCAAACCAAACCGAAAACAACGCCAAAATCAAGTCGACGGCGACGACGACGAGGCGCTTGGCCGAACGCGGCAACGCCAACAAGCGGACGGTCAGTCTAGTCACCTGCTAGCCCGTCCCAATACATCGCTCACCACCGTACAGGTCTTGGCGATTTCGGCCTCCGTCAACGTGGGATGCACGAGGAACATCAGGCTCGTCTCGCCCAGGTCGCGAGCGACAGGCAGCCGTTGTGCCGGCCGCCATCCCGTATCGTCGAATGCCTTCTCGAGGTAGACCTCGGAGCAGGAGCCTTGGTAACACGGCACGCCGGCAGCATTGATGGCCTCGACGATCTTGTCGCGACTCCAGCCGCTTGCAAGCCGGTCCTGCCGCACATAGACATAGCACTTGTAGTGCGCATGCACGCTACCCGCAGGCAACTCGGGCACGCGCACCGACGGATACGGCTTGCACGCTGCCCAAATGGCCGCGGCATGCGCAGCGCGCCTCTCGCTCCAATCGGTCATGCGCCGCAATTGAATTCGGCCGATCACGGCTTGCATTTCCAACATCCGCCAATTCGTCCCGATGCTCTCATGCAGCCAGCGAAAACCGGGAGCATGTTGGCGCTCATACACGGCCTCGTAGCTCTTTCCATGGTCCTTAAAGGCCCACATCGTGCGCCAAAGGGCTTCGTCGTCGGTCGTGACCATCCCACCTTCGCCGCCGGTGGTCATGATCTTGTCCTGACAGAAACTCCATGCGCCGACGTGGCCGATGGAGCCTACAGGACGCCCCTTGTAACGTGCCCCGTGCGCCTGAGCGCAGTCCTCGATGATCTTGATGTCATGCCGCTCGGCCAATTCCATGATCGGATCCATGTCGCACGGCCAGCCGGCCAGGTGGACGCAAATCACGGCTTTCGTGCGCGGCGTGAGAACACGCGCGATCGTTTCGGCTGACAGGTTGCCGCTATCGGCGTCCACGTCGGCGAACACCGGCGTTGCGCCAGCATTAACCACGGCGGACACGCTAGCGATGAACGTGCGCGGCGTAACCACCACCTCATCGCCCGCGCCGACGCCGAGACCTTTCAGAGCGAGATCCAGTGCCAGTGTGCCGTTGGCCAAGGCCACGGCGTAACGGGTACCCGTCCACTCGGCAAACTCTCGTTCGAACTCGCGGCATTCGGTACCGGTCCAGTAGTTCACCTGGTTCGACAACAGCACTCGCCGTACGGCGTCAGCCTCTTCATCGGTGAAATTGGGCCAACGGGAAAAGGGAGTATTGAGCATTGTATTGTCCTAGGGGACATCAATTGGAGCGGCGTTCCATCGGCCGAGCCGGATTGCCGACAACCGTCGTGCCTGCGGCAACACTCTTGGTGACGACGGCGCCCATGCCCACGATCGCGCCGCGCCCGATGACGAGCGGCGCACCCGGCTCGCCTTGGCGCAGAATCGCACCGGTGCCGATGTAGGCGTGATCCTCGATCACAACGTTGCCGTTGCATTGGACGCCCGGGGCGAACGTGACGAAATCGCCAATGACGCAATCGTGCGCCACATAGCTGTAGATGTTGGCATGGAAGTGTTTGCCGACCCGGATGTTGCTCGTGAGATTGACGAACGAGCACAGCGTTGCGCCTGGACCCATCTCTATCGCATCCAGTTCGACAACGTTCGGCCCCTTTACTGTCACGAACTGCACGCCGTCGCTCTCGCATCGAGCAGCGAGCTTCTCACGCACACCGCTATTGGCGATGGCGATATTGATATGCCGCGACGTAGCCGGCTCCGCCATCCATTGCGCGTAAGTGAGCACGCGTTGGCCGTTTGCATGGGATGCCGACGGATTGTCATCGACGAACACCAATTCCCAGGGTCCTTGCTCCGCCTGCAATTGTCGACGCAACAAAGGCAGCACTTCGCGGCCGAAACCGCTCACGCCGAAAATGGCAAATTTTTTCATCGATTCATCTCTTCGGTTGCTTGGATGGACTCTTCTCGCTACCCGTGAACTTGGACATCGTGGCTTCGCCGGCCGCGCTAATCCCTTCGCGCACGAGCACCTTGCGCAGCGTCAACCACAAAATCCTCAGATCCAGCCAGAGTGTGCGGTGATCGACGTACCAGACGTCCAACGCGAATTTCTCCTCCCAACTGAGAGCATTGCGGCCGTTCACTTGGGCCCAGCCGGTAACCCCCGGCCGCACGTCGTGGCGACGCGCCTGTTGCGGCGTGTACAGCGGCAGATACTCCATCAGTAAGGGCCGCGGCCCAACCAAGCTCATGTCGCCTTTCAGGACATTCCAAAGCTCCGGTAACTCGTCCAAACTCGTGGATCGCAAGAAGCGGCCAAACGGCGTCAGGCGCTGTGCATCGGGCAACAACTGACCATCCGAGCCCCGCGCGTCGGTCATGGTACGAAACTTGAGCATCGTAAACGGGCGTGCGTTTAGGCCAGGCCTAGTCTGGCGAAAGAAAGCAGGCTTACCCAGCCTGCGTCGCACTAGCCACGTCAGGACCAGCAACGGAACAGCGAGGACGATCAGCGCGGTACCGGCGATCACAATATCGAAAAACCGCTTCATGAAATTCCCATCTCGCCCAGCATGACGGCGTTCACCTTATGGACGTCGTATTTCGCGACCGCGATTTCGCGCGCGCGCAGGCCCATCGTCTTAGCCAACGCTTTATCGTCGATAAAGCGCTGCATCGCGCGTTCAAGTGCTTCAACGGATTTGACCGGTACGAGTAATCCATTCACGCCATCCACCACCGTCTCGCGGCAGCCGGGGGCATCCGTCGTGATCACAGCACGCTGCATTGCCATCGCCTCGAGCACAGTGCGCGGCGTCCCCTCACGATACGACGGCAGCACATACACCATGCTGTTCGCGATCGCGGGCCGGACATCCGACAGCTTTCCAAGATAGTCGACCACGCCCTCGCCCACCCAAGCGTCGAGCTCCTCCTGCTTGATCGAATCCGGATTCGAATCGATCCACCCGACCAACGCAAACGAGGCCTTCATTCCTTTCGCACGAATCCGCCGCGCCGCCTCCACATACTCGCGCACCCCCTTGTCCCCAAGCAAGCGCGCGATCAGCAGAAAACGGGGATTTCCCTCGGGCAAAGGCATCGCCTGAAAACTGCTCACATCGACACCCGAGCCATTTACGACACAGGAAGGGACGCGAGCCGGTAAGATCGCACGCTGGCGAAACATCGCCTCATCGTCCGGGTTTTGGAAGAAAACCTTGTCCGCGCGGCTGAGCGCGAGCGCATAGAGGCGCTGGACGAGCGCCTGCAGACGGCCTCGTCCGCTCTCTTGCTGAAATGCGTAACCCAGTCCGGTGATCAGCGCGAAACGACGCGGCACGCGCGCCAGCCAGGCGGCCAATGTGCCGTAAATGACGGGCTTGATCGTGTAACCCATCACAAAATCGGGCCGGATGCGGCGCATCAAGCGATGCAGGTCCAGCAGCGTGCGCAGGTCTGCCAAAGGGTCGGTACCCGTGCGACGCATCCGCACCTCATGGACGATGAGACCCTGCGCCTCCAATCTCGCACGCACCGGATGCGACGCGGGCAGATCGGGCGCGGCGACATGGACCTGTAGCCCCTTGGCTTGGAGTGCGGCGATTAGCGGGCCGCGGAACCCGACCAACGACTCGGCGAAACTGGCGATCATCAAGAACTTCACGCGGCGCGCTCCGCCAGCGTCGACTCGAACGCCGTCTCGTTGGCCAACCAGGCCTGAAACATGAGCACGCACCAGAGCGGATGCTGCCAATTGCGCTGCCCGCTCAAGTGCTCCTGCCACTTCCGGCGGATCGGCGCGGGGTTCAGCATCCCTTCACGCCGCAAGCGCTGCTCGCTGAGCAAGTCTTCCGCCCAGTCACGCAGCGGCCCGCGCAACCAACTGTCGATCGGCACGCCGAAGCCCATCTTGGGCCGCTCGATCAAGGTGCGCGGCACGTGCCGGTAGAGTACTTGTCGCAGAATCCACTTGGTGGTGTAGCCGGCGCCCTCTTGCCGCAATTTGTATTCGAGCGGCAGCTTCCATGCGAATTCTACGACCCGGTGATCGAGAAACGGGACGCGCGTTTCCAGGCTCGTGCCCATCGCGGCACGATCCACCTTCGTCAGGATGTCGTCCGGGAGATAGGTCAGCAGATCGAGCGCCATCATGCGCTCGACGTCGCCAAGCCCGTCGAGCTCCGGCGCGGCGCCGGTCAGCATCGTGGGGGGCTCGACGCCGCCCACGACGATGTCGCGCGGACTTTGCCATTGGGACACCATGCCGAGATACAGTTCGGCCGGCGACCCGGCCGCCATCACGCCGGCGCCTTTGTGAATCTTCTCGCCGATATTGGCCCAGCGCGCGGCGCCCGGATGCGACGCGGCCAGGCGATTCAAGCTGCGCGGCGAAACGCGCGTGAGGAGCCATGCAGCGGCCGAGCGCACGCTCGGCGGCACCGCCGAGAGCCGCCGCCAGAGGCTGGCCGTGATCTGATAGCGGTTGTACCCGCAGAACAGTTCGTCTCCCGCATCGCCGGAGAGCGACACGGTCACGCGCCGTCTGGCCAACTCGCTGACGAGGTAGGTAGGAATCTGCGACGAATCGGCGAACGGTTCGTCATAGAGCGTGGGCAACCGCGGAATCACGGCCATCGCCTGTTCCGCCGTAACGTAAAGCTCCGTATGGTCAGTGCCCAGGTGCGCCGCTACCGCCTTGGCATGCTCGGCTTCGTTATAGACATCGTCGTGAAATCCGATCGAGAACGTCCGAACCGGCTGCGACGATTGCGCCTGCATCAGCGCCACGACCGTCGACGAGTCGACGCCGCCGGACAAGAATGCCCCCAGCGGCACGTCGCCCATCATCTGCTGCCGAACGGCATCTCGCAACAACCGTTCGAGCGCATCCACCGCCTCGTCGGCACTGCCTGCGAACGGCTCACGCGCGCCTTGCAGCGCCGCTTGTGCGCCGGACCAATACGAGCGCAACACCGGTTCGGGCCGATGCGGAGCGACCTCGAGCAGATGGCCGGGCAGTAACTTGCGGATTCCTTGATAGATCGAATGCTCGCCCGGCACGTTGTTGTGGCGCATGTAGACGCACAAGGCGTCGCGGTCGATCCGCTTTTCGAACGCAGGATGCGCATGCAACGCTTTCAACTCGGAGCCGAACAGGAAAGACCTTGCGCCGGCCGTTCCCTGCCAACCGTAGTAGAGCGGCTTCTCCCCGATCCGGTCGCGCGCCAACGTCAAGACGCGCGTTTGCCGATCCCACAACGCAATGGCGAACATCCCCACCGCACGGCGCAACGTGGCATCGATACCCCAGGCGTCGATCCCCGCCAACAGGGTTTCGGTATCGGAATGGCCGCGCCATTGCGGCGCGGCACCGGCCTGCTCCAACGCCTCGCGAAGCGCGAGGTGATTATAGATTTCGCCGTTATACGCGATGACATAGCGGCCGCTGGCCGCTTTCATCGGCTGATGCCCCGCCGGCGACAAGTCGACGATGGCCAAACGGCGGTGACCGAACCCCACGAGCGTATCCGGGTCGCACCAGACATCGCCGTCGTCAGGGCCGCGATGCCGGATCCGATCGGCCATCGCCGTGAGAACGGCCGCACGCTCCTCAGCCTTGGCGAGCTTGCCGCCCATGAATCCTGTGATTCCGCACATGATCAGCGCGCTCCTGCTCGAATCAACATCTGGGCCAACCGGGGCGCGACCCGCTGTACGCAATATGCTTGCTCGACGCGAACGCGTCCAGCGGCACCCATCGCCGAGCGCAAAGGCGAACTCTCCAGCAATTGGCTCAATTTGATCTCCCAGTCTTGCGGCCCATCGGCGAGAAACCCGTTCTCGCCCTCACGCACGATCTGCACATTGACGCCCACCGGAGAGGCAACCACCGGCAAACCGCACGCCATGTACTGAATCAACTTGTACCCGCACTTGCCCCGCTCCCAAGGCGAGTCTTTCAGCGGCATGATGCCGATGTCGCATTGAGCGATCGATTCGGCTTCCGTGTCTTCGGCCCACGGCACGCACTCCACCTCGACTCCCGGTATCGACACCTCGGCGCCGATTACACGCAACTTGATTGCGTAACGTGCCGCGAGCCTGCGTAGCGGCTCCGCGAGCTCGCTCACATAGACGACCGTCGAAGGCGAACCGATCCAAACGATACGTTGCACCGAGCCATCGCGGCCGACCGTATCGATCGGATAGCGGTCCAGATCGACGACTGTCGGGACAATTTCGACCCATCGCGCACCCGCATTGCGTGCACGCTGCGCAAGGTATTCGTTGCCCGCGACGATCAGGCTCGCTCCCGCCATCAGGCGATCGATGCGCCGCCCCAACAAACGGCGAACCCATTTCGAACGATGCAGGTCGTAATTATGAAAGAGCGCGTCGTCGTAATCGAGCACATAGGGGACACCGCGCAGCAAGGTGCGCTCGATCGAAGCCGGAAACCACGGTAACGCCTCCTTCTCGATCCACAACAAATCGTAGCGGCGGCGACGCCCCAAACATTGCATGCGCGCGCGATAGGCGGCGAGCAGCGCACCGCGGCTGTACGATCCCGACTCATACCGGCCGCGGAGCATGTCGTCTCCGAGCAGCGGCTGCACGTCGACCTGAACGCCTGCATTTTCAAGCCATGAAACGTGCTGCAGCATGCGCACGCGCGACGAGGCCCCCAGCCTGCCGTAACGAGTCAGCGCAAGAACTTTCATCGCTTCGACGCTTTCAAAATCGCGGGCAACGAACGCGCAAGCATGCCGTAGCCTCGCAGCGTGTTGCGAACATCTTCGAGGCCGCCTCGTACCGCGGCAAACAGCAACCGCGAGATCGGCTCGATACACATCGTCACGCCAACCAATGCCCAAGCCTGCATGCGAGAAAAATGCTTAAAGCCATATAGCAGGCGGCTACGCAAAGAATAGAACAAACGGGTCGCTTTGATTTGCCGCGAAGTGCCGCCGCCCGCGTGAAACGCTTGAGCATCGGCAAAATATACCACGCGCCCGCCGGCCTGCTTTGCGCGCAACGACAGGTCGAGGTCTTCGAGATAAACAAAAAAACGTTCGTCGAATCCCTGGAGCGATTCGAAAATTCTCCTTCGAATCAAATAAAAGGCGCCGATCACATGATCGACGTCTCGCGTCTCGCCGTGGTCCCAATCCGCCATATGAAGCGTGTAGCTGCGCAGCGCGGGTAGCCGATCGAGGCCGAGCGCCGCCGCCGCGAACATGCCGACTGTGGGAAAGCGCGCGCAGGCGCGCGACGTATGCCCCTGCTCGTCTATCAGCCGGATGCCGGTAACGAACACGTTGGCGTTCTCGGCACGCTCCATAAACGCAAGCGGTGACGACAGCGAATCCTCGAACACACGCGCATCGGGGTTGAGGAACAAAACGTACTCGGCATTGCCCAAGGTGACACCTTGATTGCACGCCGCACCGAACCCGCGATTGCTCTTATTTCTGATCACATGAACCGGGAAGCCCCAATCACCCTTGGCAACAACACGCTCGAGCGAGTCGTCGATCGAGGCGTTATCGACGATCGCCACGGAAGCAATGAACTCGCTGCCGAAACGCTTCAAGCTCAGCATGGCATCGAGCAACTGCCCGCCGGACGACCAATTCACGATCACGATATCAATCAAATTCATGGCGTCAGTAACGGTTCGTAGAAAAGCATTCCATAAAACAGCAGCGCCCCGCTGAACAGCGCAAACGAAACGGCAAGCAGCTTGAGCGTTCGATCCTCAGACAATGTCGCCCTGACGATATAAACCAGGATAAACATCGACAGCAATTCTCTGAAACGACCCGCGATCGTCGGATAGCCGACCATCGAAAAGTGGATAGCGACGCTCAGCACGATACCGACGATCGAATACTTCATCGCCACATCGCTGCGCCTCCATAAAAATAGCGCGACGATCACCATTGCAATATCGAACATGAACGGGATCGGAACAATCGTGCTCGGGATCTTCCACGCAGGATACGATTGAAGCACCGGCAACATCGATTTGAACCATGTAAAAAGCACGATTTTGCCGAAGAACCCGAGCAAAAACACGATCACGCCGAAGGCCACGACGCCGAGCGCATTCAGTCTGCCCGTAAAGTAGACAATCAAAAACACGATCGCCGAGTAGTGAAATCCGATCGCCGCCACCAGCAGCAGGAATTCATGCCAATGAAATTTCGTGTCGCGCTTTCTGAAGTACACGAAAAAAGCGATCGAGAACGCGATCGACGCGCGCAAGACCGTCATCTCGAATAAGATAAAATACCGCGTCAGATAGAAATACAAGAAGACCGACGCGGCGCACCACGTCACTTCAGCGGCCCGAAACGCGACCCCCTTCAGCAACACGCAGAACGAACAGATCACGGTGTAGATCAGGACATTGCCGAGACCCAACAAGCTCAGGCAATAGATCAAGAACCGAAAACCGACCTCGAATCTGGAATCGATCTGGGCAATGCCTTCGCTTGCGCGCGCCAGACGAAAAAACCACAAATAGTAGCGATAATCGCGGCTCTCGCCGAGGTACTGATGCCCGGCAATCACGCCCAGGAAGACAGCCAGAGTGGCGAGAAATGCGATATTGACCGCCGTCCGAGCGCGCTGACGAAGCACGTCACTCACACAGCCTCCTTGGACAACACCTTCAAACACGCCGTATCGAACAGCATCCGCAGCGCCCACGCCACGGCGGCGCCCTCGACCCCGAAGTATCTGACGAGCACGACCAGCGCCCCGGCATAAAGCGGCGCTTCGATCAGATGAACGATCGCTGTAACGCGGGTCTTGCCCCTCGCATGGAGCAGCGCAAAATACATGGCCCCCATGGAGTTGGCGATCACGCCAATACACAAGATCCGCCCGACGGCGACAGAAGCCGGATCTGCGGGTTTGTGCAGCCAAACCGTCAACAGGATCGGCAAGATCATGGCCAATACAGTCAAGCCGATGACCATCACGACCAACACGCGCTTGAGCCAACGGTTGAACAAGCGCTTCGCCTGCTCGGGATCGGTGTGCAACAAACGGCTGATGGCGGGAAACGCGACAGTCGTCACGGCGCTCGACAAGATGAGCGTCTGCACGGTGACTTCGTACGGAATCACATACGTCGTGACCGCCGCTGCGCCGAGGATCCCGGCGATGAAGAATCGATCCGCCTGCACCAGCAGCGGGCTCACGACACTGCTCACGGTGAACCAGCCACCGAAATGAAACAACTGACGCGCAACCGGCGCCGTGTACGTTCCGCGACTGCCGAGCGAGGCCAGACATTGCAGCGCGAACAAGCGGTAAAACACCAGTGCAAGGCCGCGCGATACGACCAGACTTGCGATCAGTAGATCGACACGATTGGTCCGCAAGGCGATCAAGTACGGCAAGCCAAAATTGGCGGCGCCAAGCAGCACGCGCACGACCGTAATGCGTTCGAAGCTGAGAAAGGCTTCGTTCACGCCACGATAAGTCGCGCTCACCGCTTGCATCGGCAGGGCCAGAGCGAGCAAGAGAATGGCCGATCGAATCTCTGTCTGCGGCACCTCGCCGGCATGTACGAAGCGACCCACACCCGCGAACGCCGCGAGCGCAATCAGCAGCATGCCAGCGCCGCCTGTCGCGAGCGTCAAGCGAGTTGCCGTCGCCAATACATCGGGAATCTCGCGCTCCTTATGGCCGTCGCGTAGCGCGGCGATGCGCTGCGTCGTCGCGCGACCGATACCGAGATCGAGTGCCCCGCCATAGCCGATTAAGCCCCAAGCTAATGCGAGCAGGCCGAAGCGCTGGCCACCGAGCGCGGAGAGCAAATGCGGAACGGTGACTGCCGCGATTAGCAGCGGCAGGCCCAAGCCAAACAGATTCCAAGAAACGTGTGATGTACGCATTTTTTATAGGATGGGCGCATCGCCGGACGTTGCGGCGCCGAGCGGGCCCGACCTCGATTGCGTCGTCACCGGCCCCACCGCAGCTGCGCCGGAAGCGGATGCCCCAGCGCGTCAATTCATCGACGCAGCTTTTGAAAGTCGACGTACCAGCTCATTGCTTCTTGTAGTCCCTGCTCGATACGGTGCGTCGGCGCATAGCCCAGCAATCGTACGGCCTTGCCGACGTCTGCCTGGCTATGACGAACGTCCCCGGCACGAAAATCGCGATAGACAGGCTGCACGTCGGGGTCGACGCCGTGCGCCGCGAGATTGCTTCGCAGCGACGCGAACAAGCCGTTAAGGGTAGTCCGATCGCCGACCGCGACGTTATAAACCTGATTCGTCGCATCGTCGCCTTCGACCGTAGCCGCCAGCAGGTTCGCCTGAACCGCATTGGCGATGTAGCAGAAGTCGCGGCTCGTCTCACCGTCACCGTTGATGTAGACCGCTTCACCATCCAGGAGCGCGGCCGTCCACTTCGGAATCACCGCCGCATAGGCGCCTTGCGGATCTTGCCTGGGCCCAAAGACATTGAAATAGCGCAAACCCACGGTTCGAAAACCGTAGCAACGGGCGAACACGTCGGCGTACAGTTCGTTGACGTACTTCGTGACGGCATACGGGCTCAGCGGCGAACCGATTCGATCTTCGATCTTCGGCAACCCCGGATGGTCGCCGTACGTGCTGCTGCTGGCAGCGTAGGTGAAGCTTTTGACCTGTGCATCGCGCGCCGCAACCAACATGTTCAGGAAACCCGTGATATTGGTTTCATTCGTGGCGATGGGATCGACGAGACTGCGTGGAACCGAACCCAGCGCAGCCTGATGGAGAACATGCTGGACCGGATACGCCTCGCCCTCGGGGGCGCCGTCTCCTCCATTCGTAGACGCTTGAAACACGAAAGCGCTCTTGCAATCGTCGAGATTGCGAATATCGCCCCGGACGAACCTGAAATTCGCCCACTGCGTCGGCGTCACGAGGCCGCGCACTTCATCGAGGTTGCGTTGGTGGCCGGTCGCGAAGTTATCCAAGCCGACTACGCGCTGATCGAGCCGCAGCAGCGTTTCGAGCAGATTGCTGCCGATGAAGCCAGCGACGCCCGTCACGAGCCACGTGCGCGACTCGCCGACAAGACGATCCCGCAACTGTTCGTACGCGCTCGCGTGAGAAGATATCCCTGACATGTTCCGTCGCCCCACTACATCCGTTTTACAAACGTCCATCTGCCGCTCCAAGCGGCAAGATGCCTTTCACATCAAAAAGCACGGCGCCAGGCTGGCCCAGCGCTTTGATCCCCTGCGCTCCCATCGTCACGAACTGTCGATGGCCGACTGCCAACACCACCGCGGCGTATTGGCCCGGCTCAGGGCATTGCGTCAAGCACTGCAGGCCGTACTCGTGCTCGGCATCGGCCACGTTGATCCAAGGATCGAAAATGTCGACTTGCGCGTTGTACGCTTCTAGCGCGCGGACGATATCCACGACCTTCGTGTTGCGCACGTCGGGGCAGTTTTCCTTGAACGTCAGACCCAGCACGAGGATCTTGCTGCCGAGCACGGGCAAGCCTTTGCGCAGCATGAGCTTGATCGTTTCGTCGGCCACGTGATGCGCCATGTTGTCGTTGATGCGGCGGCCGGCCAGAATGACTTCGGGGTGGTAGCCCACCTCCTGCGCCTTATGCGTCAGATAGTATGGGTCTACACCGATGCAATGCCCGCCGACGAGCCCCGGCCGGAAGGGCAAAAAATTCCATTTCGTGCCGGCTGCCTGAAGCACTTCCAGCGTGTCGATGCCGAGCTTATGGAAGATGAGACTGAGCTCGTTCATCAACGCGATATTGACGTCTCGCTGCGTGTTCTCGATGACCTTCGCCGCTTCGGCCACCTTGATGCTGCTGGCCTTGTGCGTTCCGGCCGTAATGATCTCGCCGTACAGTCGGTCCACGGCATCCGCCACTTCCGGCGTGCTGCCGCTCGTCACCTTGCGAATCGTGGGCAGACGGTGTTCCTTATCGCCCGGGTTGATCCGTTCAGGACTGTAGCCGCAAAAAAAGTCGACGTTGAACGACTTGCCGCTGAACCGCTCGAGCACCGGCACGCAGATCTCCTCTGTCGCGCCGGGGTAGACGGTCGATTCGTAGACCACCACGGCACCCGCCGGCATCACCCGGCCAACCGTTTCACTGGCCTTGACCAGCGGGGTCATGTCGGGGCGGTTGGCCTTGTCTACGGGCGTGGGCACCGTGACGATGAAGACCGTGCAGTCTCGGAGATCGTCGACATTGCAAGTGAACGCGAGCTGCTGCGCGGTCGCGAGTTCCTCGGGGCTGACTTCGAGCGTGCCGTCGGCACCGGACTGCAACTCTGCGATGCGCGCAGGATTGATGTCGAAGCCCACGACGGGACGAAGCTTTCCGAATTCGACAGCGAGCGGCAAGCCGACGTAGCCCAAGCCAATGACGGCGATTTTTGCTTGGTTAAGGTTCATGCGCGACGAAAGAGACTGAATTGATAAGCGGTAACTCAACACCGAGCGATTCAACGATCGTCTCGGCATTTCGACGAAGTCAAGGGAACACTTCTGCTTCGGAAAGCCGCGCCCCCTGCTGATCCTTGGCGGACAACAAGACCGGCGCCCCAAGGTCGGGCCATGCTATACCGATGTCCGGGTCGTCCCACACGATGCAGCGTTCGAACTGCGGCGCATAATAGTCGGTCGTCTTGTACAAGAAATCGGCGGACTCGCTCAATACGACGAATCCATGCGCAAAGCCTGGCGGTACCCAGAGCTGACGATGGTTGTCTTCGCTGAGTTCGACGCCCACCCACTTGCCGAACGTCGCCGAGTGCTTGCGGATGTCGACGGCTACGTCGAACACGGCGCCGCGCACGACACGCACCAGTTTGCCTTGCGGCTGTTGGATCTGATAGTGCAACCCGCGCAGCACGCCCTTGGCGCTGCGACTATGATTGTCCTGCACGAAGGTCACGTCGAGCCCTGTGCCGTCGACGAATGCCTTCTGGTTGAAACTTTCGAAAAAGAAGCCGCGCCCATCCCCGAACACCTTGGGCTCGATGACCATCACTTCGGGAATCGCCGTGCGTATGACGTTCAAGCTCATTTAATTGCACCCGAAAGGATCTGCTGCAAGTACTTGCCATACCCGTTCTTGGACAGCGGAGCAGCCAGCTTGGCTACCTGCTCGGCACTGATCCACTTGCTCCGGTATGCGATTTCTTCGGGGCATGCCACCATCAGCCCCTGCCGCTTTTGCAGCGTCGCGATGAAGCTTGCCGCTTCGAGCAGCGAATCATGCGTCCCCGTGTCGAGCCACGCGTGACCGCGCCCCATGATTTCGACGTCGAGTTGCCCTAGTTGCAGGTAACGCGCATTGACGTCGGTAATCTCGAGTTCGCCCCGCGCCGACGGCTTGATCTCGGCCGCGATATCGCAAACCTGCCGATCGTAAAAATAGAGCCCCGTGACTGCATAGTTCGAGCGCGGCTGCGCCGGCTTTTCTTCAAGCGAGAGCACGCGGAGCTCGTCGTCGAACTCAACTACGCCGTATCGCTCGGGGTCTTGCACGTGATACGCGAATACGGTCGCCCCATCTTCTCGTTCGGACGCGTGCTCGAGCTGCTGCACCAAGTCATGACCATAGAAAATATTGTCCCCAAGAATCAGGGCCGAGGGATGGTTGCCGATGAAATCGCGGCCGATGATGAAGGCTTGCGCCAACCCATCCGGAGAAGGCTGTACGGCGTACTGCAGATTGATGCCCCAATTGCTGCCGTCCCCGAGCATATCCGCAAAGCGCGGCGTGTCCTCGGGCGTCGAAATGACGAGTATGTCGCGAATACCGGCCAGCATCAGCGTGGACAGCGGATAGTAGATCATCGGCTTGTCGTATACCGGCAACAGCTGTTTCGACACGGCGCGCGTGATCGGATAAAGCCGAGTGCCGGACCCGCCGGCCAGAATGATGCCTTTGCGCATATTGCGAACCGTCAAGAAAGGATCTGGTCGAGCAGCAGATGCGTGCCCTCGCGCCAGTCCGGAAGATAGATGCCAAATGTCTCGCGCAGCTTGCGTGTGTCGAGCCGCGAGTTCGCAGGGCGCGGCGCGGGCAACGGATAAGCGCTCGTAGGGATTGCTTCGATGCTCGCGGGATCGACTTTGAGCTCGATGCCGCGCGCCGCGGCGGTTTTGAGCACCTCGGTGGCATAGCCATGCCAAGTCGTCTCGCCGCCGGCGGCCAAGTGATAGACGCCCGCGGGAAACGATTCGCGCCGCCCCTGGAGCCAGTGGCGCGAAACGATCTGAGCCGTCACGTCGGCAATCAGGGACGCTGTCGTCGGCGCACCGAACTGATCGGCGATCACGCGCAACGTGTCCCTCTCTCGCCCCAGCTTGAGCATCGTTTTCGCGAAATTTCCGCCGTGCGCTCCGGCAACCCAGCACGTGCGCAGCACGAGGGCCGTCGCTCCGGCCGCTTCAATGGCCTGCTCGCCGGCCAGTTTGCTCTGGCCATACACCGATTGAGGGTTGACCGCATCGGCTTCGACATATGGATCTGGTTTGCAACCGTCGAACACATAGTCGGTGGAATAGTGGACCAGCAAGCTGCCGGCTGCTCGCGCCTCTTCGGCGAGAACGCCCGGCGCGACCGCGTTGATGGCAAAGGCGGCGTCGACGTCGCCTTCGGCCTTGTCGACGGCGGTGTAGGCAGCCGCATTCACGATGACGTCTGGACGCCATTCGCGCAGCACCCCGCGCAGCGCATCGGGCCGCGACAGATCGCAGCCGGCGCGGTCGAGCGCGATCACGCGACCGAGCGGCGCCAGGCTTCGGCGCAGTTCGAAGCCGACCTGACCGTTACTTCCCGTCACTAGCAGCGTGGGCACGCCCTGCGAATTAGGCTGCATAGTGCTGCGCCACCCAATTGCGATACTCGCCCGACATCACGTCTTGCACCCATTCCTGGTTTTCCAAATACCATTGAATCGTCTTGCGCATGCCCGATTCAAAGGTTTCCGACGGTTTCCATCCGAGCTCGCGCTCCAACTTGCGCGCATCGATCGCATAACGCCGGTCGTGGCCGGGACGATCTTTCACAAAGGTGATTTGATCGCGATAGGAACCCGACGCCTTGGGACGCAGCGCATCGAGTTGATCGCACAACGTATGGACCACCTCGAGATTCGTCTTCTCGTTCCAACCGCCGACGTTGTAGGTTTCACCCGGCGAGCCATGCGCGAGCACGGTGCGGATCGCGGAGCAATGGTCGGCCACATACAGCCAGTCGCGCACGTTCAGGCCATCGCCATAGACCGGCAACGGCTTTGCGGCGAGTGCATTGGCGATCATCAGCGGAATCAGCTTTTCGGGAAAGTGATACGGGCCGTAATTGTTCGAGCAATTCGTCGTGAGCGTGGGCAGGCCGTAGGTGTGATGGTACGCACGCACGAGATGATCGGAACCGGCCTTCGTCGCCGAATAAGGGCTATTGGGCGCGTACGGCGTAGTTTCCGAGAACTGCGGGTCCGTGGCCGACAACGAGCCGAACACTTCGTCCGTCGAGACGTGCAGAAACCGGAACCCGGCCTTCGCGTCGTCGTCCAGGCCGTTCCAATAGGTGCGTGCGGCCTCGAGCAACGTAAACGTGCCAACCACGTTCGTCTGCACGAAATCCGCCGGGCTGCAAATCGAACGATCCACATGGCTCTCGGCCGCGAAATGCACGACTGCCCGCGGCTTATGCTCGGCAAACAGCGCATCCATCGCGGCGCGATCGCAGATGTCGGCGCGCACGAAGACGTGCTTCGGGTTACCTTCCAACGAGCGCAGCGTGCGCAGATTGCCGGCGTACGTCAGCTTGTCGACGTTCACCACGGCCTCGCCGCCACCGCCCAGCCAGTCAAGTACAAAATTGGCACCGATGAAACCGGCGCCGCCCGTTACCAGGATCATTGGCATTTTCCTTGTGGAATTTTGTGAACGGCCGAGCTAACGCTTGGAGAAGATCCGGCCGCAAACACGGAGCATCACCTAACGAGCCGAGCCAATGGCCCGGAGCTCGCCGCTGAGCGTCGACAGGCCGCCGCCTTTCTCTGGGGCGTCTTCGCAATTTGCAAAGACCGTAATTATAAGGCGGCGGACAACAAAAACCACGTTCCTCACAACTAGAAACAGCTTGACAGACGCCGATCTTCGCGGTAGGCGAAATTCATCACTCCCGCAAGCAGTCGCTAAAAGAGCCACTTTCCGCCCCCCTTACCGAGCGCCAGCCCAGTGCGGCTTGCCCGTGACAAAAGGCACACCCTATAATGGCGCCCCACGCATACGGCTCCGGGGGATCGATCAAGCCAGGGACGCTCCCACGATAATGTTGCCGGGCGGCCTTCCGTAAGCGATCGAAGTCCCGCATCGAAACGCACAACTAGCGCCCCCCCCCCCGACACAAGGATTCCGCTTCGGATCAAGCAAGGTGGTGACAATGGCTGACAACGGTCTCATTACAGGAACCGTTTCTTCATCGGCAGGAAGTTCAAATGGGGCAATTGCCTCTGACAAGCCGGCAAGGAATGCGGAACGCAAGCACCACGACGCCAAGGCGTTCCTACAATTGGTTGCACTGTCAGCAGCGGCCGCCATCGCGCTATTTGTTTGGGAAGGCCGTGTTGGCCTGAACATTCCTGATGGAGGATTCTTCTGGTACGGCGTACAGCGAGTCCTGCACGGAGAACTCCCGATCCGGGATTTCATGGCGTACGATCCCGGCCGCTACTATTGGCCAGCGATGCTCATGGCGCCGCTGAAGACAACAAGCATCGTCACGCTCCGCGCCGCGACCGACGTATTTTGTTGGATGGGAATTTTTACAGGCGCATGGATCATCTACCACAGAGCGCCTAAAAGGGACCCGATCTTTTGGCTGATCGCTATCGCGACCCTCGCCGCGTGGATGTACCCGTGGTTTAAGGTCTACGACAACACCATCTCAATCGCGCTCGTTTGGGCTGTCGCGCACCTTATTCGCCGCCCTGCGCGACAGAGCTATTTTGTTACCGGCTTCTGTGTTGGGTTAGCGGCAGTATTCGGCCGCAACCACGGCGTATACGGACTCATAGCATGGTCCGGCGCGATGATCTATCTCGCCCTCATGTCGAAGCATCGAGCCTCGCTGTCTGAATTGGGGGCGGGTGCGTTGGGCGTGTTCGCGGGGTTCAGCCCGCTGCTGTCGATGTTCCTAGCCCCGGGATTTCCTGGAGCGTTTTTGGACAGTATTCGCTTCCTGCTTCAAAGCGGCGCGACCAACATGTCCCTTCCCGTACCCTACCCGTGGCTCATCGCTTTTAGGCAACTGCCATGGTTTGAGGCACTGAGCAGCGCTTTGCTGGGTATATTCTTTTTGTGGCTAATTGCGTTTCCGTTGATAGGCCTTTTCGGCGCGGCCTGGCGTCGAATACGGAATACGCCAGTTCGGCCGGAGTTCGTTGCCGCACTGATGGTGTCGATACCTTACAGCCACTACGCCTACTCGCGGGCGGACGTCGTTCATATGGCAGCGTCGATTTCCCCCAGCATCATTGCGTGCTTTATCGGCTTGGCAGAGGCCCGCCGTGGGATGCGTTACCTCGGGGCCGTCCTGCTGTGCGGCGCTAGCGTATTGGCTGTCGGTCCCGCGCATCCCGGTTGGCAGTGCCAGACCACTGAATGCACGATAACAACCGTCGGGTCAGATAGGCTGCTCGTCCCCCACGGAACAGCTAACGACATAGCGCTGTTGAACAGGCTTGTCCGCGAATTTGCGCCCAACGGCCGAAGCTTTGTTGTGACCCCGTACTGGCCTGGCGCCTACGCGCTGTTCGATCGAAAATCCCCGATGTGGGCAACTTACGCACTCTGGCCGCGAACCAACGACTTTCAGAACAGGGAGATAGAGCGCATCAAAGCTGCCGATCCAGGGTTCGTTTTGATCAACAACCTGCCACTGGACGGACGGGCGGGGCAACGATTCTCCGAAACCAACCCACTAGTGTACAAATTCATAGCCAAACAATTTCGTGCAGTGACGGGGTACGGATTGCCCGACGGCTACGAGTTGTTCGTGCCCCGCTAGCCGAGGAGAGCGCCGTCATACCGCGAGCCGCTACCGCGCGAAGAGCCCCCATACCGGCTCGATACCTGCAGGCCTACCATTCTCGATGGGGCTGGTCAGGGGACGGTAGTATAATTCGACACCTTAACTTAACAACGCGATCGCGCAGGCTGTGTTGCGCCGCCTGGCTGGCGGCCGCGCCAAGCGGGTACAACAGACGTACTTATATCAAGTGACAGATTCCCAGCGCCGGGTAGCGATCGTCCAATCTTGCTACATCCCTTGGAAGGGCTATTTCGACATGATCGGCTCCGTGGATGAGTTCATCTTCTACGACGATATGCAATACACCCGCCGAGACTGGCGAAATCGAAATCTGATCAAAACACCGCAAGGCCTTCAATGGCTAACCGTGCCCGTCAAGGCCAAAGGTCGCTATTTCCAGACCATTCGCGAAACTGAGATCGAGGATCAGCGTTGGAGGCAGGATCACTGGAAAGCTCTGCAGCAGAACTACAAGCGCGCGCCCCACTTCGGCGAAATTGCGGCAACCCTCGAACCATATTATCTGGAACGCGAATACAGCCTCCTATCGGACCTCAATCGCGCCCTGGTTGAAGCGATCTGTCCGTTGCTTGGCATTACCACTACCCTCAAGTGGAGTTGGGACTACGTCCTCGCGGAAGGCAAGACCGAGCGTCTCGTTGATCTATGTAGCCAGGCCGGAGCTGACGTGTACGTGTCGGGGCCTGCTGCCCGCGACTATATGGAACCCGAACTGTTTGAAGCGGCCGGCATAGAACTTCAATACTTTGATTACTCCGGCTATGCGGAATATCCCCAGCAGTGGGGCGAATTCCAACATGGGGTAAGCGTACTGGACCTGCTTTTTAACTGCGGCCCCGAAGCAACCCGGTACATGAAGTTCCCCGCGTTGCGCCCGTCCATATGAGGTATAGCGTCTATGAATGATCTGCTGACCCCCATCGCGCAGTATTACACCGACAAACTTCAACGCTTCGGTAGCGAACCGCGCGGCGTGGACTGGAACGGAAGCGAGGGGCAGATACTGCGCTTCGCTCAACTATGCAAGGTGCTGGACAGAGACATCAAGTTTTCCGTAGCAGACATCGGATGCGGCTACGGCGCGTTGCTTGATTTTCTGGAATCGCAGTTCTCCGAGTTTCACTACACGGGGGTCGATATCTCCGACGCAATGGTGAGCGCCGCAGCGCAACGGCACGCCGGGAAGCTGCATGCAACTTTTGTCAAGGGCACACGAACGCAACGGCAGACCGATTTCGCAATCGCGAGCGGCATCTTTAATGTGAAGCTCGCTCAGAAGGAAGACGCCTGGGATTCATATATCGGCGCCACGCTTGAAGCGATGCATGAAGGTACGACAAAAGGCTTCGCGTTCAACTGTCTGACGTCGTACTCCGACGCTGACAAAATGCGTCCGAATCTGTATTACGCGGACCCATGTAAACTGTTCGATCTTTGCAAGCGAAGGTTTTCCCGCAACGTCGCGCTGCTGCACGACTACGGACTCTATGAATTCACGATCCTCGTAAGGAAATGACGATGACACAACCCGCTGTCCCGCTCGTCATTTTTGGTACGGGCCAGATCGCCGAGCTCGCTTGGTTTTACTTCACGCACGACTCCGGTTATAAGCCCGTTGCGTTCACCGTCGATCGAGCTTACATCGGCGCCGAAACGTTCCATGACCTCCCGGTGATTCCGTTTGATGAGCTGCCGACCCGGTACGGGCCACAGGACGTCCACATGTTTGTTGCGCTTAGCTATGCCAAAGTCAACGCAGTCAGAGCGCAAAAGGTTCATGCGGCGCGTCAAGCCGGCTATCGACTTGCGAGCTATGTGAGCAGCAAAGCTTCGACGTTTCCTGATTTGGCGGCGGGCGAGAATTGCTTCATCCTGGAAGACAACACCATCCAACCGTTCGTGCGCATAGGCAACAACGTAACGCTCTGGAGCGGTAATCATATCGGCCATCACTCGGTGATCGAAGACGATTGCTTCATCAGCTCACACGTAGTGATTTCAGGGGGCGTCCGTGTTGGTCGCGGAACTTTCATTGGCGTAAACTCCACGATCCGCGATCATGTGTCGATCGGCGAGCGGTGCGTAATCGGGGCGGGATCTTTGCTCGTTGCTAACGCGGCCGATGAAGGTGTTTATTCGGCCCCCGCTTCGGCAAGATCCAGCGTGCCAAGTACCAGACTACGAAATATTTGATCACGGTGAGACGTATGCGCTGGCACAAATTGGGCAACGTCTTTTGCGCGCAAGGGCAATTCCCTTGGATGCTGACGCATGCGGCCAACCCCACCGCAGAGTGGCGGCACGGCGACGTTTTTCGCGTCTATTTCAGTGCGCGCGATGCGCTGCGACGCGCGCATATCGGGTACGTGGATATTGACCTGAAGGCGCCGCAGCAACTGCTCGCGCTGTCTGACCACCCCGTCATTAGTCCCGGTGACGCAGGTCTGTTCGACGACAGCGGCGTATCTATGGGATGCATCGTCCGGCATGATGGCCGGCGCTACCTGTATTACCTCGGATGGAATCTTGGTGTAACAGTGCCATGGCGGAATTCGATCGGGCTCGCCATCAGCGAAGGCCCTGATGAACCGTTCGTCAAAATATCTCGCGCGCCGGTGATGGATCGCAACGATGCTGACCCGTTCACGATCTCATACCCCTGGGTTCTCGTAGACGACGGCCGCTGGCGCATGTGGTACGGCTCGAACCTGTCGTGGGGAACGGGAGCTAGGCAAGACGAAATGGCGCACGTATTCAAGTACGCGGAGTCGTCCGACGGAGTCAACTGGCGGCGTAACGGGGCGATAGCGTTACGCTTCAAGGACGACAGCGAATATGCCATGTCGAAGCCAACCGTCATACGCGATGCCGATCGTTATCGGATGTGGTACTCGTACCGCGGCGACGCTTATCGGATCGGCTATGCGGAGTCCCTCGACGGGGCGACCTGGATTCGGCGCGACGAGCTCGTGGGCATTGATCCATCCAACGACGGTTGGGACGCTGGCGCAATCTGCTATCCGTGTGTCTTCGATCATCAAGGCGAACGCTACATGCTGTACAACGGCGGTCGGTACGGCGATACCGGATTCGGCTTGGCCAAATTGGAAAAGTAACCTGATGACATCGAAGTTCGACTCGAAGAAAGAGCACTCCACATGCGCCGCTAACGACACAGAGGTGCCTTCGGTTAATGCCGCGCGGATACCGGAATTGAGTGTCGTCGTTCCATCCTACGGTTGTAGAGAATGCCTCACAGCTTTGTGCGAAAGGCTCGACCTGGTACTGCGGCAACTCGTGCCCTCATTCGAGATCGTCATCGTCGATGATCGCAGTCCTGACAACTCTTGGCCTGTGGTTGAAGCGCTTGCACAGCAGTTCACAGCCGTACGAGGTATCCGGCTAAGTAGAAATTTTGGGCAGCAAATTGCGATGACTGCGGGGCTGCGCGCTGCGCTAGGTAATTGCGTCGTGGTCATGGACTGCGATCTCCAGGATCCGCCTGAGCGCATCCCCGATCTCTATCGCGAACTGCTGAAGGGCTATGACCTCGTCATGGCCAAGCGCGTCGAGCGCAGCCATTCCGGGTTTCGTTTGACCGCGGCAAAGGCATATTACCAACTGATACGCTGGCTAACCGGCGAGACAGTTGATGGAGAATACGGCTCGTTCAGTATCTTGTCCCGCAAAGTTGTCGACGCATTCCTCCTCTTTGGCGAACGCGAACGGCACTACATTTTCATTTTGCATTGGCTCGGATTCAATCGCGGAACAATCGAATACGCACATGCGAAGCGAGAAATCGGGCGCAGCGCTTATAGCTTTAGCAAGCTCTTTCGTCACGCGTTGGGCGGCATGTTCTTTCAGACAAGTGTGTTTCTAAACTGGATCATGTACACAGGGCTGTTTTTCACTTTCACGAGCTTCGCCGCCGGAACTTACTTCATCTATCGCCATTTCATCGTCGGCGCGCTGCCAGGCTGGACGAGCCTTGTCGTAGCCGTCCTTTTCTCCACAGGGATGATCTTAGCCAGTATCGGCGCCGTGGGCCTCTATATCTCGCGCATTTTCGAGATCTCGAAAGGACGACCGCTCTACATCGTCGATCAGGAATGCGGGTGCCGAGCAGAGAGCGCTCCGCAATAGGGCGATGCGTGACAACTCACCGAAGGTAACGCGCAGATCGCGTCCGCATTGGCGGCCGTGCGCGAACCAGTGATAAGCTGCGGTCTCCGGCACCATGCCGAACCGATCTCCGACAGGGCCCTGTTCGATGCTCCGGCTGCAACACCCGTGCGTACCACCTGCAACACCCGTGGCCCAGGCCCCTGCGGCCCCGTCATCCGATAACAGCCATCCATGAAAGAAAACCGCATCCCATTTAACTGGCCCAATATGACGGGCAAAGAGCTGCACTACATCGCGGAAGCCCACTTCAATGGCCGGTTGGCTGGGGATGGTCCGTTTACGAAAAAATGCCACGACTGGTTAGAGGCGCGCACCACTTGCGCGAAAGCGCTTCTGACGCACTCCTGCACAGCCGCTCTCGAAATGGCAGCGCTGCTACTGGACCTCGCGCCGGGCGACGAGATCATCATGCCGTCGTACACCTTCGTCTCGACTGCGAACGCGTTCGTACTTCGAGGTGCAGTGCCCGTGTTCGTCGACATCCGGGAAGATACGCTAAACATCGACGAACGCCTCATCGAGTCGGCCGTTACATCGCGTACGCGAGCTATTGCGGTCGTGCATTATGCCGGCGTCAGCTGTGAGATGGACACCATCATGGCCATCGCGGCCAGGCATGGATTGAAAGTGGTCGAAGACGCCGCTCAGGGAGTCATGGCTTCGTATAAGGGGCGCGCTCTGGGCAGTATCGGCGATCTCGGCGCCTACAGCTTTCATGAAACAAAGAACGTTATCTCGGGAGAAGGCGGCAGTTTGCTTGTAAACGATCCAGACCTCGTGAACCGTGCCGAAATCATCCGGGAAAAGGGTACGGACCGCAGCCGTTTTTTTCGTGGGGAAATCGATAAGTACACGTGGCAGGACGTCGGTTCTTCTTATTTGCCGGGGGAACTCGTCTCGGCATTTCTGTGGGCTCAGCTCGAAGAAGCCGATAAGATCACGCAGCAACGCATGAGTAGTTGGGATCATTACCATACGTTGCTCGAACCTCTAGAGGCCAAGGGTCTATTGCGGCGGCCAATCATCGCGTCCGACTGCGAACACAACGCCCACATGTACTACGTACTGTTGCCGCCCGGGATCAACCGTCAAGTAGTTCTGGACGATTTCCGTTGTAACGATATTTCCGCCGTATTCCACTATGTCCCCCTGCATTCCTCACCGGCCGGCAAGCGTTTCGGCCGCACACACGGCGACCTGGCCTTGACCGAGTCGCTGTCCGAACGCGTCGTTCGGCTACCGCTCTGGATTGGACTAAAGTCGGAGCAACGGGAAAAAGTCGTCGAAACGCTCAAGCTATCGTTGAATCGAGTGCGCTAACGGTGCAACGCGCGCCAAACTGGCTAACACGTCAGAGAAGCCGCGAGCACCGCACTTGTCGTGATCTCTCACGGTTCGACGCACCTGTATCGATCGATCTCGAGAAGTGGCGCTCCTTGCAACATGTAACGTTTGAGAACACCACCAAATCGCTCCGAGCACCAGACGCCGAGCAAGTCTGCTTCTGGCGTCGCCAGCATGAGCAGCCCCCTCTCAGAGCGGATTCGGCTAACAAAGCCCCGCCCCCGGGCTTCTTCTATTGCGCCTACGGAAAACGGTGCGTAAGTAAAGACGCCCAGAGGGAAGATTCTTATCGATCGCAGGCCCGCATCTCTGGCAAGCAGCGGAAACAGCGATTCGTATTCGAGCCCGCCCCCCCAGACGACAACGACTTGACTCGGAAACTTCGCCGCTGCGGCTTGCACCTCAGCAACATGTTGAGACGCCCGATGGGCTTGCGGAATAAGTACGGACGCAGTCGCGCCCAACATTGCGGCGGTTGCCAATCCAAGCACTACCTCTCGAAGGTGACGGCGCCACCACCCAAGTCTTGCAGGCTTGTTTTGTGTCTGGCGACGGAAATTCACGATCGATAGAATGCAAAGCAAGGCAACCACTGGCAAGTCGACCCGCAAGAGTCCACCTCGGCCGACGAATCCCATCGATATCAAAGCACACAAGAATAGGAACCAGCCACCTACGAGTTCAAAGCTCGGCGCGCAAATAAGTAACGTGGCGCTAAGCGCAACCAGGGGCAGCATTTCTGGTGACACTAACGAGCCAACCGAAGCGATCGTCGCTGCAACGTTGCCCGCAAACACATGCCCAGCGCCGAGACTGGAAACCATCGCACGCAGTTTGTCGGGGTTAAAGATCACCGGGTCGACGAAAAAGAAACTTCCGAGCAGGTCGATGTCATTGCGCGAATAACCAAAACGGTTCAACAGTTGAGGATCGCTCGCGATCTTTTTCGCAATCCCGAAGTCTGTGAAAGGTGCGCGGGTCGCATCGAGTGTCGCAAAATACCGCCATGCCGGTGTCGAATAGCAAAAATGATCCCAAACGCTGGCGCCGATAATCGCCAAGACTACAACCGAACATGCAATGACCACGCGTCGATCTCGGTGCAATGCCCTTGACCACAATGTCGGTAAGGCGATGAGCACAACCAGGGCGAACTCCTGACTTCTGATCAAAAATGCAACGACACTCAAAACCGCACCGGCAATCAGTAGCCAACCAGCCTTCGTCTCGCTATACACAAGCAATGCCAGCACGCTCGATACCTCAAGCAGACCAGCATTGAGCGTGAATTGAGGAAACAGAATCGGGCGGCACAGCACCACACAGGCAGCGAGCAAAGAGATCCATTGCTCAACGCCCAGCTTGCTCAATAGATACGCAATCGAGAACGACGATATCAGTAGGACAAGGAGCGTCGCTATCGAATACCCGAGCACCCCGTCGATTGTTGGTATTGATTCGACTAGATGTCCCCATAGGACGTTGGAAAAAACGATATTCGCGGAAGGGACGGCCGCAATACCATAGCCATGCGCGACCATAGACATCGCGACATCATCGTTCGTTTCCCATCGGGGATCGAAAAATATGCACAGCAGTGTCAAAAGTGCGAGGGAAAAGCCCGCAGACACCAGGGCTAACCGCAGATCTTTGGGTTCGGATCGTAAGATAGGGAGAGGACCTACATGCGCCATGTTGCCCCGGTTTTGTTTAGGAATCTGCAAATTAGTACATCGGGTCAGCCGGCGTTCGCGATGATTAGAACCCCGACCATCACCACGGCGGTACCCAAAAGGCGGCCGGGGCTCGTAGAATCGTTAAACAGCAAAACGCCCGACAGCAGGACCAGCATATAGACCAAACTGGTAAAGGGGTAGGCGTAGCTGAGTTGGAACTTTGTCAAAGCCAACATCCAAGACACCCCCGCTAGAAACGTTGCGGCGACTCCCGACAAGACCCACGGATTCATGAGAAGATGGGCAATGAATTGAATCTTTCCGCTCCATCCCTGAGGCAGTGCACCAGCCATACCGACGCGCCATCGCATGATAATCTGGCTGTAAGCCGTGAGAAAGACCATTGCAAAAATATAAATATGATCCATGAGCCGGTTCATGTGACTTGAGTCCTAATTACTTTTACCGCGCGGACGGTAAATTTGTGGTCCTAATCGGTACGGCATGAAGCAGTCTGTGGCTGTTCTTAACGCGCGCCACCAGTCGATAGATAGTAGCCATTGCTTGTGGGCCAGATCCGCCATCGCCGCACACGGTGCAGGCCGTTTGGTGCCGAGGATGGCAATGCAGCGAACGGCGTCCGGCAAGGATAGCAAGCCAGCTTAGCCATTCGGCGTGCGCATGAAGCGAAAGGCCGTGCGATTATAAAGCGGGATGCACTCCCAATGCGCAAGCTTTCAGAAAAGGACTTTTTGAAGCGAACGGTGCCGGCGCGTCAGGTAAACTCCACGAACGATTTTGTTGCAGCAACGCAATGTATGGCGAACGGTCGCACAGGCTTGGCGCAACCTTTACTGATCAATGACTAACTCTACCTTCCCCTTCCCCTTCGCCTTCGGCGACCTCCAAGGCTGCCACGCCCCCTTCCGCCGCCTGCTCTCCGCCCTGCCCCTCGAACCCCACACCCCCTTATGGTTCGCGGGCGACCTCATCAACCGCGGCCCCGATTCTCTCACCACGCTGCGTGACGTCGCCGCCTTCGGCACTCGCGCACAAGCCGTGCTCGGCAATCACGATCTGCATCTCTTGGCCGTCGCGGCCGGTATCCGCAAGATGAAGGGCAGCGATACGATCGCCGACATCCTCGCCGCCCCGGACGCCCAGGACCTCCTCGATTGGCTCCGCCACCGCCCCTTCGCGCATTCCGAGAACGGCATGCTGATGGTGCATGCGGGCGTCCTGCCGCAATGGGACCTGACGCTCACGCTCGAACTCGCCGACGAATTGCAGCGCGCACTGCGCGGGCCCGACTGGGAGCAAACGCTCCAAGACCTATACGGCAACGAGCCACGCCGCTGGTCCCCCGATCTCAAGCGCAAAGACCGCCTACGCGTGGCGTTCAACGCCTTCACCCGCATCCGTTTCTGTACGCCCGACGGCGCGATGGATTTCGCGGCGAACGGCGGCCCCGGTTCCGCGCCGCCCGGCTACATGCCTTGGTTCGACGCCCCGGGACGGCGCACCGCGGACATAACCGTCGTCTTCGGCCACTGGGCGGCGCTCGGCCTGATGCTGCGCGAGAACCTCGTTGCGCTGGATTCGGGTTGCGTGTGGGGCAATCGGCTATCCGCCGTCAAGCTCGCATCCGACCCTAGCGAGCGAACCGTCGTGCAAGTCGAATGCGGGGAATGTAAAGGGAACGGACCCGGCGAATGAGCCCAAGCGCCGCTCAGTGCCGCGGCGTGAACGCGCCTTCAATCCCAGGAGCCTCACCAGGCTCGCTAGTTTCAGTTTCCCCGCCGCTCGCCGGAACCGCCATGGATAGCGCCTGATCGAGGGCGGGCGCCACGCTCGCCTGCAATTGCGCCAAGCCCGCCGCCACCGCCTCACGCGCCTTCGCCGACAACGCACGCCGGTCGTCCATCGCCGGAATCGCCGCCCCCACATACAAATGCGCCGTAAACGGCCCCCCGCGCAGCACCGCATTCACCGACTGCCCAAGCGAGATCTCGCCGATATACGCGGGCACTGTCGACTGCCGCCCGCCCTTATCCTCGTACATCAAGCAAATCGGCTGCACGGCGCACCCGGCCGACACGGCCGCCTGAAACAAATTCGCGTGAAACGGCAACAACCCAAGCCCATCGGAAGTCGTGCCTTCCGGAAACACGCAAACCACCCCGCCACGCTCCAAGCGCACGGCCATTTCATGCATGGCGCGCTGCGCATCCCGGCGCTTCTCCCGATGGATGAAAATCGTATCGAGCCGATGAGCCAACCAGCCGACGACGGGCCACTGGCGCACTTCTGCCTTCGAGACGAACGGCGTAGGCCGCCACGCATTGATCACGTAGATGTCGAGCCACGAAACGTGATTGCCGACGACGAGCGCCCCGTGATCGAGCCGCTCCTCGTCGTGATGCACGACGAGCCGCATGCCCGCGAGCCGCAGCATCTTGAGCGACCACGCACGGTTGACTTCGGCCTTGCGCGCGTCGGACCAGCGCCGATAGCGCGTCGCGACGATCCACATGCCATGCAGCAAATGCAACACGAGGCGCAGTTTGGCGAGCGTCGTCTTCATCGCAATCGGTCCGAGGTTCGTTCGGGTGACGGGTGACGGTTATGCGTCACGCCTGCTGGTACGCCACGCGCCCCGCGACGATCGTCGCACGCACGCGCGCCGGCAGCTCATAGCCGAGAAACGGCGTGTTGTGCCCTTGGCTCTTCAGCGCCCGCGGCTCGACACGCCAATACCCATTGCGATCGAACACGCAGATGTCCGCCGCCGCCCCCGCCTCGATGCGGCCCACCGGCAGCTTCAGCACCTTCGCCGGCTCCACGGTGATGCGGCCGAGCGCTTGCGCGAGCGGCAACCGCACCTCGTCGGCCCACTTGATCGTCAGCGACAACAACAATTCGAGGCCCGTTGCGCCAGGGGTGGCCTCTGCAAACGGCAAAAGCTTTTCGTCGTCGTCGACGGGCGTATGCGCCGAACAGATGGCGTCGATCGTGCCGTCGGCCAACCCCGCGCGGATCGCCTCGCGGTCGCGCTGGGTCCGCAGCGGCGGATCGAGCCGGAACTGCGAATCGAAATAGCCGATGTCCACGTCGGTCAGATGGATGTGATTCGCGCTGACGTCGCACGACACGGCCAGTCCCTCGGCCTTGGCCTCGCGCACGAGCGCCACGCCCGCGGCCGACGACAAGTGCGACAGATGCACGCGTGCGCCCGTCGAACGCATCAACTCGAAGATCGTGTGCAAGGCGATCGTCTCGGCCGCCACGGGCACGCCGGACAAGCCCATGCGCGACGCCACCGCGCCGCTCGCCGCGACGCCGCCCTGCGCGAGATACGCGTCTTGCGGCCGCAGCCATACCGTGTAACCGTACGTGCTCGCATACTGCAGCGCGCGCAGCAGCACCTGAGTATCGACGACAGGCACGTCGGCCTGCGTGAACCCGATGCAGCCCGCCTGCGTCAATTCGACCATCTCGGTGATCACGGCACCCTTCAAGCCCACCGTCAGCGCGCCGAGGGGATGCACGTGCGCGCGATTGAGCTTGCTCGCACGGAACTTGAGCATTTCGACGAGCCCAGGTTCGTCGAGGATGGGATCGGTATCGGGCGGGCACGCCAACGTGGTGACGCCGCCGGCGACAGCCGCGGCCATCTCGGAGTCGAGCGTCGCCTTGTGCTCATAGCCGGGCTCGCGCAGCCGCGCGGACAAATCGACGAAGCCCGGTGCGACATAGAGCCCCGTCGCATCGATCGTTTTCTCGGCCTCGAAGCCAGCCGGGGCCGTGCCGATGGCGGCGATCTTGCCGTCGGCGACGAACACGTCCGCCCGCTTTTCCGCGCCCGCGGCCGGATCGATGACCGTGCCGCCTTGGATATGAATCTTCATGCGCTGCCTTTCGTTTTCTTTGCGTCGCTCTGTGCGGTTCGGGCGTGAGTGCGCCGCCCGCTCACTCGTTGTTGCCGGCGACGATGCTCATCACGGCCATGCGCACCGCGATGCCGAACGTCACCTGATTGAGAATGACCGACTGCGGGCCATCCGCCACTTGCGAATCGATCTCGACGCCGCGGTTCATCGGCCCCGGATGCATGACGATCGCATCGGGCTTGGCGCGCGCGAGCCGCTCGGGCGTCAAGCCCCAGCTCTTGAAATACTCTTGCGCCGAGGGCAGCAGCGCGCCGCTCATCCGTTCGTTCTGCAGCCGCAGCATGATGACGACGTCGACATCCTTCAACCCTTCGTCCAGGTCGTGATAGACGCGCACCCCAAGCTCTTCCAAGCCGCCCGGCAACAGCGTGCGCGGACCGATCGCGCGCACTTCGGGCACGCCGAGCGTGGTGAGCGCGTGGATATCCGAGCGCGCCACGCGCGAGTGCAAAATGTCGCCGACGATCGCCACACGCAGGTTCGTGAAATCGCGTTTGTAATGGCGAATCGTGTACATGTCGAGCAGCCCTTGCGTGGGATGCGCATGGCGTCCGTCTCCAGCGTTGATCACATGCACGTGCGGCGCGCAGTGCTCGGCGATCAGATACGGCGCGCCGCTCGAGGCGTGGCGCACGACGAACATGTCGGCATGCATGGCCGAGAGATTGTTGATCGTATCGAGCAGCGATTCGCCCTTGCTCGTCGACGACGCGTTGATGTTCAGATTGATGACGTCGGCCGATAAGCGCTTGGCCGCGATTTCGAACGTCGTGCGTGTGCGCGTGGAGTTTTCGAAGAAGAGGTTGAAGACCGACTTGCCGCGCAACAGCGGCACCTTCTTCACCTCGCGATCGGTCACGCCGACGAACTGCTCCGCCGTATCGAGAATATGCGTGACGATCGCGCGCGGCAGCCCTTCGACCGTGAGCAGATGCTTGAGCTCGCCGTTCTTCGTGAGCTGCGGGTTGCCCTTCAGAAAGCCATAGCGAAAACGCTCGGGCTGGGCGGGCTCGCCGCCGGCGGCGTGGCTCGGGGTGACGGTGTTCATGATCGGTCTAGTTCAAACAGGGAAGGACGATGCTCAGCGCGGCGCGGCACGCACGCCGCTCGTGACGCATGACGCACCAGCATTGCGCCCGAAAACAGTAGCGGTAAGCGCGGCATACGGTTCAGACGACGCGCGGCTCGGTACGGAACGTGAAGCGCTTGTCGAGCCCTTGCTCGAGCACGAGCGTCGTATCGGCATCGAGCTGCGCGTGAGCGCCGACGAACCGCGCTTCGATCGGCATCTCGCGGCCGCTGCGCTCCGCCAGCACCGCAAGCTCGATGGCCGCGGGGCGCCCGTAGTCGTACAGCTCGTTGATGGCTGCGCGCACGGTACGGCCCGTATGCAGGACATCGTCGACGAGCACGATGCGGCGGTTGTTGACGTCGAATGGCAGCGTGGTGGGACTCGCTTGGCTATGCAATCCCTTTTTGGCGTAATCGTCGCGGTGCAGCGAGACGTTGACGACGCCGAAAAACTTCGCGCCCACGTCGCTGGCCAAGCGTTCGGCCAACCACGCGCCGCCACTATAGATGCCGGCGAGCACCGGGCCGTCGGCCGCGGCGAACGACGCGCCGTAGGCGTCGAGGATCTGCGCGAGCAGCGTCTGGTACGACGCTTCGGCATCAATGCAACTCATCGGAAAGTCCGTCCAAGTACTGTTGGAGAATGATGCAAGCCGCCTCGGCGTCGCGCATCTGCGCCGCCGCGCCTTTCTCGCGCATATCGAGATCGGCGGCGACCGAACTGTAGCGTTCGTCCACCCAATCGACCGGCAAATTGAAACGCCCGTTCAACTGATTGCCGAACCGCTTCGCAAGCTGCGTCATTTCGTGAGGCGTGCCATCGGGATGGCACGGCAAACCGACGACGAGCGCCTCGGGTTTCCATTCGCCGATGAGCTTGCCCACTGCTTCGAAGCGAAATTCGCGGTTGCGGTTCGGCACGACGACGAGTGCGCGCGCTTGCCGCGTCAGCACATTGCCGATCGCCACCCCGATGCGCTTTTCGCCGTAGTCGAACGCAAGCAGCGTCGCCTCACGCCCGACCGGCTTCATCATGCGTGACCCGCGTCGCCCGACAACATCGACGGCGTGACGCCCAGCAACGCGAGCGCCGCTTCGAAGCGCCCTTCGGCCGGTACGTCGAAGACGATGCTCGGATCGGCCTCCACCGTGAGCCAACCGTTGTGCGAGATTTCCTCCTCGAGCTGACCCGCTCCCCAGCCCGCATGGCCGAGCGTCAGCAAAAAGCGCTGCGGGCCTTTGCCGCTGGCCACGGCTTCGAGCACGTCTTTCGAGGTCGTCATCTCGAGGCCGCCCGTCACCGCCATGGACGAGGTATAGGCGCTGCCCTCCACCGGCTCGTGCAGCACGAAGCCGCGCTCCGTTTGCACAGGGCCGCCGAAGTAGACGGGGACGTGAAGCAAAGGCTCGATTTCGAGTTTCAAATCGATGCGACTGAAAAGCGATTCCAGGTCGATGTCCGTCGGCCGGTTGATGACCAGACCGAGCGCACCTCGTTCGCTGTGATCGCAAAGGTAGACCACAGTCCCTGAAAAAGTAGGATCCGCCATATTGGGCATGGCGATCAGGAACTGGTTGGTCAGGTTGATGCGATCGTTACTCTTAGGCATGGTTCGGATTTTAGCAAAGACGGTGCAGGTTGGCCGCCACGACTGCGTTGCGGGACACAGCGCGACGGGCCGCAAGCCGAGGCCGGCGCATCGTTCGCGCCCGCCCCGCCAGGCAATCAGTACGTTTATCGCACTCTATCACGCATGCATGCGCCGACTCCGCGCTTTGGCCGTTCGGACAAGACGCTCGCTCGGCCTGCGCGGACGGCCAGGCCGCGTTCGGATAGAAACAAAGATAGGCAGGGATTGCGCTGGGCGGCTAGTCTTTTGAGCCGCCGGGCCGGGGAAGGTCCGAGTTTGGTAGCGCTTAACTTGGTAGCGCTTAAGGAACCGTAGAGATTTGCGCATCGCCGCTCCCGGGCGCGGCGCGTTCGATCGCCTGCGTCAGCAGCGCCAGCGGCACCGCGGAATCGGGCGGTGCAACCCCGGCTGCGACACGCAGTAGCATGGCTCGCAGCGCTTCGGCCGCCTGTTCCACCGGGCGCCGTGCGGGCGCCGATTGCGGCGATTCGCTGCGCGCCGCATAGGCCTGGCGACGCCATGCGAGTCCCAGCGCCTCGGCCAGCAACGCGACATGTCCCAGGCCCAACGCTTGCGCGGAGGCGCCCAGCCGATAAGCCGCCTGCGCGGTGTGTTCGGCAGCGACGATATCCGGCGTGGCGCCGGCAAACACGGCGTCCATGCCGACCGCTAGCGCCGCCATCGAGGCATCGGCCGTCTGCAGGAAATCTTCATACGCAAAGACGGGAACCGAGAGTACGCCCAAATCGCGCACGGTCCCTCCGGCAGCCGCCCCTTCCGCCTGCGTGGCGGCCTGCTCCCACGCAGCCTCCGACGATTGTGTCGCCGCGACGTGCCAATCCACCGTCAAACCGTAATCGTTCAAGAGCGCAACGGCATCGGCATCCTCCGCCGCAGCCCCATACAGCGCGTAATCGCGCCATAACAGCGCGAGCGTGGCACGCACGAACGAGCGCGAGGCCAATTGCACACCATGCTCTTGTTCCGCCAGCAGCAAATTGCAGCGCGCATAGAACCGCTTGGCGTCAGGCTCGCCCGCACGCGCCTGCCCGCTCACGCGCAACGTGCGCGCGCACGTGTGGGCCAAGCGCCAGACGTCGTAGGTGTCGTCCCCGGCGAGCGTGGCGAGGCACGCGTCCAATTCGTCGAGCGCGGCGCGCGCATCGTCGGACCCTTTGAGCACCGGCAGCAACGCCTGCTCGTAACGAGCGCGCAATGGCCCGAGCACCGCGGGCGCATCCGCCCGCATGGTGGCCGGCGCAATCGGCCGCGCGGCAAGGGCAAGATCCTCGAAAACGGCGGTATAGCCTTGGGTATGGTTGGCGACGTGCGCATGCAATTCGCGATAGTGTGCGAACAGCGTCGGCGAGCACGCCAACTCGCGCAGATTGCGACGCCCGAGCGCCGCATGAAAATCGGCAAGCGCCGCATTGAACCGCGGCAGAAAATCGCCGCTCGCGAATGGAGAAGCGAGCACGAGCGCGTCGGTGTAGCGTTGCGCGGCGAGCCAGCCCGCTTGCCGCAGCACTTGCGCCGCGCGCAATAGCGGCCCGACGACGGCGATTTGCGCTTCGCTCGCGCGACGTGCCTCCGCCAGCGCGGCTTCAGCCTCGGGCGCCGCGGCGCCGCGCGGGTTGGGCAATGCTTCCAGAGTCGGCAAATCTGCGGAGGTCATAGCGTCGTGGACATGGGAAGCGGCCCGGCCCCGTGCGGCCCCAGCCGCCCGGCGCCGATCAGATCTGAACCATTTCGAAGTCTTCCTTGCGCGCGCCGCATTCCGGACAGGTCCAATTGATCGGAACGTCTTCCCAGCGCGTACCCGGGGCGATGCCTTCCTCAGGCAACCCCGCCTCTTCGTCGTAGATCCAACCGCAAATCAGGCACATCCAGCTTCTATATTCCATTCTTGTATCGCGTCGAAAGATCCGTGGATCAAAGAGCCATGATGGTACCGTTTTTGAGGTGGCCGTGGCTAGGCGTGCGCAAGAACGCGGCGCGAGAGCGGGGACTCGTTCGGATATCCGCCCAAGCATCCGTTCGGGCGCCCACGCTCGGTTTGCGCCGGCGCGCCGTACGGGGCAAGACGGCGACCGGCGTCCTCGTTAGTGTCATCGAGCCCAATAAAGCCGCATAATGAGACGCAAAAGCGCGCCGCCCGGCACGCCGCCAACGATTTTCATGACACAAGCTCCATCTCATGCCCACTGCCGCCCCTCCCATCGTTTTGACCTTCGGCTTGTCCGACCCTACGGGTGGTTTCGGCATTCAGGCCGATTTGCTCACGCTCGCCAGCATGGGCTGCCACGGGGTGTCGGTCCTCACCGGCTATACGGTGCGTGACTCGGCTACCTGCGACGAGGTGACAGGGCTCGACCCCGATGTCGTCGCTACCCAAGCCCGCATGCTGCTGGAGGACATGCCCATCGCCGCCTTCAAGATCGGCGCCGCCACCCGCGCGGAGGTGGTCAGCGCGATCGCCGAGGTCGTGGCCGACTACGACGGCATTCCGTTGATTCTCGCCCCGGACTTTACGGTCGACGACGAGCACGTCCTCGCCGCCGACGAGTTGCGCGAATCGATCGCCGATCTGCTTGCCCCGCAAACAACGGTCCTCATCGCCGATCAAGCAACGCTCATCGCGCTTGCTCAGCCCGACGGCGAAGCGGAAGCGCCGAGTCTGGATGCGGCCATTGCCCACTTGCTTTCGCAGGGTGCGGAGTATGTGCTGTCGACGCAGACCGGTACGCATCGGCTCGTCAATACGCTCTTCGGCGAAGAGGGCCAATTGCGCCAGGATATGTGGGATCGTCCGCAAAATCGGCTCATGGGCATCACGGACACGCTCGGCGCGGCCGTAGCGGCGCTGCTCGCGAATGGACAGGAACCTACTGAGGCCGCGCGCGAAGCGCAGGAGTATCTGTACCAGGCGGTACAGCACGCGTTCCGCCCCGGCATGGGTGCCTACTTGCCCGATCGCTTCTTCTGGGCGCGCGACGATGAGGAGACGGCCACGCCGCCGCCGATCGGTATCAATGCGCCGCGGCCGAAGCCGTCGAGGGCTTGATTGCGCGAGTGGCATGCCTAACTCAAAGCCCCAGCGCCGGTCGGCCAGATGGGGGTATCCGCCGTTAATGCCTTGGGGCCAGATAGACCATTGTGCCGTTCGGGCTTTTTACCTCGACGGCATACGGAGTGCCGAGGTCGGACAGCGAGACGGGAATCGTCGTTTGAGATGTGGGCCCAACTCCAGAAAAATGCAGGCGAGGTGACCCCGAAGAAGCACCGCGCGCTTCAACCGATCTTCGTCTTGCTGAAGTATGGTTTCCATGAGCCCACGGCCATTGACCGGCGATGCCAGCGACGAAGGCACGCCGACGGTCGGCGAGCAAACGCCGCGTCCTAAAGCGACGCGCGCATCGCCCGCATAGACGTAAAAAAACCCGCAGCGCTGTTAAACGATGCGGGTTCTCCAACAGGACGCGCCTTGCAGCGCGCCCCCATGTCGTTTCGACGATTGGCCTGAATCGGCCCGCCGAAATTACATGTCCATGCCCATGCCGCCCATGCCGCCGGGCATACCGCCAGGCATCGGAGCGTCCTTCTTCGGCAGTTCGGCAACAGCTGCGTCCGTCGTCAGCAGCAGGCCCGCCACCGAAGCGGCGTTTTGCAGCGCCGTGCGCGTGACCTTCGTCGGATCGACAACGCCGGCTTCCACCAGATCGCCGTACTCTTCCGTCGCAGCGTTGAAGCCGTAGTTGCCCTTGCCGTCCGCCACCGCGGCGACCACGACACCGGCTTCCATGCCGCCGTTGATCACGATCTGACGCAGCGGCTCTTCCATGGCGCGCAGCACGATCTTGATGCCGGCGTCTTGATCGGCGTTCGAACCCTTCACATCGGCGATGGCCGTGCGAGCACGGATCAGCGCCACGCCGCCGCCAGGAACGATGCCTTCTTCAACGGCTGCGCGCGTGGCGTGCAGCGCGTCTTCGACACGCGCCTTCTTTTCCTTCATTTCGACTTCCGTCGCGGCGCCAACCTTGATGACGGCCACGCCGCCAGCCAGCTTCGCGACACGCTCTTGCAGCTTTTCGCGGTCGTAGTCGGACGTGGCTTCTTCGATTTGCGTGCGAATTTGCTTCACGCGCGCTTCGATGTTCTTGCCTTCGCCTGCGCCGTCGATGATCGTCGTGTTTTCCTTGCCCACTTCGATCCGCTTGGCCGAACCCAACTCTTGCAGCGTCGCCTTCTCGAGCGTGAGGCCCGTTTCCTCGGCGATCACTTGGCCGCCCGTGAGGATCGCGATGTCTTCGAGCATTGCCTTACGACGATCGCCGAAGCCAGGCGCCTTGACGGCGACGGTCTTCAGGATGCCGCGGATGTTGTTGACGACGAGCGTTGCGAGCGCTTCGCCTTCGACGTCTTCAGCGATGATGAGCAGCGGACGGCCAGCCTTGGCCACTTGCTCGAGCACCGGCAGCAGATCGCGGATGTTCGAAACCTTCTTGTCGTGCAGCAGCACGAACGGGTTCTCGAGCACAGCGACTTGCTTGTCGGGGTTGTTGATGAAGTATGGCGACAGGTAGCCGCGGTCGAATTGCATGCCTTCGACGACTTCGAGCTCGTCGGCCAGCGACTTGCCGTCTTCGACCGTGATCACACCTTCCTTGCCGACCTTGTCCATGGCTTCAGCGATGCGATCGCCGATCGACGAATCGCTGTTCGCCGAGATCGCGCCCACTTGCGCGATTTCCTTGCTCGTCGTGCAGGGCTTGCTGATCTTGCGCAGCTCTTCCACGGCGGCGTGCACGGCCTTGTCGATGCCGCGCTTCAAATCCATCGGGTTCATGCCCGATGCGACGTACTTCATGCCTTCGCGCACGATCGACTGAGCCAGCACCGTGGCCGTCGTCGTACCGTCGCCGGCGTTGTCGCTCGTCTTGGACGCAACTTCCTTGACCATCTGCGCGCCCATGTTCTGGAGCTTGTCTTCGAGTTCGATCTCTTTCGCGACCGACACGCCATCCTTCGTGACCGTCGGGCCGCCGAAGCTGCGCTCGAGGACGACGTTGCGGCCCTTCGGACCCAGCGTGACCTTCACTGCGTTTGCAAGGATATTCACGCCTTCAACCATCTTGGCGCGAGCGCTGTCGCCGAATACGACGTCTTTAGCTGCCATCTTTTAACTCCTTGAAATCTTTAGGGAATATCGACCAGGACAGAAATTACTTCTGAACGACGGCCATGATGTCTTCTTCGCGCATCACCAGCAGCTCGTTGCCGTCGACTTTGACGGTTTGGCCGGCGTACTTGCCGAACAGGACGCGATCGCCGACTTTGACGTCGAGTGCGATTTGGTCGCCCTTGTCGTTGCGCTTGCCCGGCCCGATCGCGAGCACTTCGCCTTGATCCGGCTTCTCGGCCGCGGCGTCAGGGATCACGATGCCCGAGGCGGTCTTGGTTTCCTGATCCAAACGCTTGACGATGACGCGATCGTGCAAAGGACGAAGGTTCATACATACTCCTCTCTGGTTTGAGACTGAAGAACGCTGAAGTTAAGTGAAGGCCGCGGGGCGCGGCCCAGATGAAACTTGTTAGCACTCATGTGCAGCGAGTGCTAATTATATGGACCGACCTGGGCAATTTCAAGAAGGGGGAGGAAGAGAAATTGGGGGGAAGGCAGGCGCGCAGACCAAACCGGCAATCGTAAGCAGAAAAATCTAGCAAGACGGGCGAAAGCCTCTGCCGCACCGCCCGCGGTGGCTAGCCATCGATGGGCGTTGAGATCGGGAGGGTAAACCCGGGTAGCGCCATCTCCGAAGCGTTAGGTGTCCTAGACCACGGCTGCTAGCCCATTCCGCCGCCGCATGGGCCATATCGCTCGGCACCGATTCTATGAGGCGAATTTGGCCCTTTTACCCGTTCCGTTCGATCACCTTGGACCCTGACAACAACGATATATAGACAGCTCCGATCATTGCTCGACGGTCGGCTGCGTGCCAACATTGACGATCGATCCCATGGAATGCCGGCGAGGCCTATCAGCTGTACCCGCGCTCGAGTCGATCCGCAAGGCCGCGGATGTGCCGCACACCTTCCCGTTTACGTGCCGCAAAGTGGACGATGCCGATCCCTTCTTGCGGAAGTGGGTTATTTCCTTCGGCGAATCGGGGCATGTAGCGCTTTTCGAAATCGAAGGCGCGGGTGACGTCGCGCATGCCGACGTTGAAAATCGCTACATCACGATCCTCGCCGTTCGCCATCACCGCGACGACGATTATCACTAGGGCCTGTTCACGCTGATAATGGGCTTGCGCTGGCAAACCGAAGCTAGGCACCGGCCTTTCAGCAATCGCCAACGTCATTCACTCCGGCCGCATCACATCGAGGCCGCCCAGCGCCACCACGCCGCTCACGACGATCAGCGCCACGCTATGGCGGCCGAAATAAAGCACTGCCGCGGCAAGCCAGCTCACAGCGAAAAATGCGCCGATACGCAATGCCGCCAACCGACCGCCGCCAGGCGCAGCCGGCCCGCCCCTGCGCCGCTCGCTCCTAGCCGACGGCTGCGCCGTCCACCCTGCTCGCGCCACCGACGCGCCATTGCCGTTCCTCGCCCTTCCCTCCGAATGGGTATCAGACATTCTGCCGCTCCTTTCGTCAGATAATTAGCTATGCAACTATTTGTTTCGAAACAATCTTGGTCATTCCAATGCCGAGCGCACCACTCGGATCTTTTGGACCGTCTCAGCAAACGTCGAGCCGCCCATTCGATCCTTCAGCCGCGACGTGACTTCACCGCTCGCCTCGTTCAGCGGCCGCTTGATCGCTTGGGCCTGCGCCGTCGGGAAAATCGCCACTTCCCGGCCGTCCCCTTCCACGCGCCGCCGCTCGATGTAACCGCGCTCCTCCAAGCCGTCCAACGCTCGCGTAGCCGTGGGGCGCGCGATCGACAACGCCTCCGACAACTCGCGCTGCAACATGCCAGGACGATCGAGGATGGCCCGCAACATGAACCCCTGCGGCGGCGTCACACCGAACGGCTCGAATGCCTCGGCCCACTCGCGCTCGAGACGCCGCGCCAAGGCCGACGTATTGAAGTAAAGGCATTGATCGAACATGATGCCCCATTGTATCGAGACATCGTTAGCTATGCAACTATCTAACCCGAAAGTGCGGCGATATGACCGAAGGAACGAGCAGTACACCTGCCGTGCGCAGGGGCTTTGACGCGCCGCCAGCAACGGTCTCGGCCGTTTGGCACAATGCCCTCTTCGCGCTATCGACCGCCCGTCGAGGCTCGGTGCGCCGATCCTCCCCGTTGCTCGATCCCTTCTTCGCTGCAACTCGCAACTCGCAACTTCGACACGATGATCCCTTTTTCGGTACTCGACTTGTGCCCCGTGCCGCTCGGTCAGACGCCGGCCGACGCCTTCGCCCACTCGCTCGACCTCGCGCAGCACGCCGAACGCTGGGGGTACCAACGCTTTTGGCTGGCGGAGCACCACAACATGCCCGGCATCGCGAGCGCGGCGACCGCGGTCGTGATCGGTCACATCGCCGGCGGCACCAAGACGATTCGCGTCGGCTCGGGCGGCGTCATGTTGCCCAACCACGCTCCGCTCGTCATTGCCGAGCAGTTCGGCACGCTCGCTTCGCTCTACCCCGATCGCATCGATCTGGGCCTCGGCCGCGCGCCCGGCACCGATCAAACCACTCTGCGCGCACTACGGCGTGACCTTTCGGGCGACAGCGGAGATCGGTTCCCGGAAGACGTCGCCGAGTTGCAGCGCTACTTCGCGGCGCCGGTACCCGGCCAGCGGGTGCGCGCCGTGCCCGGTGCAGGGCTCGACGTGCCGATTTGGCTGCTCGGCTCGTCGTTGTTTTCCGCGCAACTGGCCGCGAGCCTCGGCTTGCCGTTCGCGTTCGCGTCGCACTTCGCGCCCGATCTACTGCTCAGGGCGCTCAACGTTTATCGCTCGCAGTTTCGGCCTTCCGCCGCTCTAGCCAAGCCCTACGCGATGGTCGGCGTCAATTTGTTCGCGGCCGATACGGACGCCGAGGGCCAGCGGCTGTTCACGTCGCTGCAACAGCAATTCATCCTGCGGCGGCGCGGCACGCCCGGGCAATTGCGGCCGCCGGTGGATCGTCTCGATGCCGCCGACTTCGAGCTGGCGGACGTGCAACATTCGCTCGCCTGTTCGGCGGTGGGCGGCCCGGACACCGTGCGCGCCGCGCTCGAATCGATCATCGCGCAAACGCAGGCCGACGAGCTCATGCTCACGGCTCAGATCTACGACCATGCGGCGCGGCTGCGCTCGTTCGAGATCGGCGCGCAACTGCGCGAAGCCATGCAGGCCTCGCCCCAGCCGTGAAGAATCGCGCCATAGCGCTCGTGTCGGCTCGTGTCGGCTCGTGTCGGCTCGTGTCGGCTCGTGTCCGTCAGGTCTCGGAGGGCCTGCTCCGCGGCGGCACGCGTTGCGCCCAGCGCCAGAACACCACGGTCAGCAGCCCGAGCGCCGCTGCCGCCAACGAAAGCTGCCCCATGCTGGCGAGTGCGGTGAGCGCCGAACCTGGGGCAAAGAACGGATAGAGCAACGACGCCAGCAACTGCTTCTTGAGCGCGAGAATCAACACGACGAACGACACGGTGCGAAACAGCGGGCGCTCGGGCAGATAGCGCCAAACGAGCGCAATGCAAGCAAAGCTGGCCAACGCCGGCTCGACCGAGGTCAAATACGCCGGGATCATGACGTCCATTCCGTAGGGCAGCCGGCACCACCCGATGCTGGGCAACAGATCGGACAACGGCTGATAGGCCGCCTGCTCCATGATCGACAACCCCGGCGACACGATCCCGACCAACAACAACGCCAGCCCCACACCGGCCGCGAGCCGCGCCTCGCTTTGCCGAAATTGGCCGACCCCGGCCGTCAAGGCGGCCGCAACGGCGAAATAGGCAATCGGGCGCACGCTCGATAGCGCGCCGAAGAGCCATCTGAGCGGGGTCATCGTCGAACAATAGCCGCTCATGAAAGCGTTTCTGACGGTCCCATTCAGGCACGCGAGCAGTACGAACAAGACGAAGATGCGCAGGGCCGGCGAACGTCCCGCGTATTGCGCACGCAGGCAGCGATCGAGCCACATCGCCGCATACACCATCACCACCACATTGAGCACTTCGGGCAGCGGCGAATGAAAGTCCGGATTCGACACCTTCAGCCATTGCACCATCACCACGTGGATGGTGAGCGCAAGCCCACCCGTGAGACAGATGCCGATCATCAGGCGCGGCCATCGCACCCCAGCAAATATCGTCGTTGCGTCGTTCATGTCTGCGCACTTCCCGTTCGGCAAAATTTGGAAGGGGCAATATCGGACGGAAGGCGTAGGCCGCGATAGGCGAATCGTCTGCATGTGCCGGGGGGCGGCCATAAGCGGATCGCCTGTTGCCGGAGCGAAGCCGAGCGGCGCGATGCCGGTCGGACGAGCGGGAATGAACGACCCGAAACCGGTCCTGGCCTTTGCATTGCTGCAGATCGAAGCAAGCGCAACGGGCGGGTTGACCGCCAAGGAGTCAGTCGATGGATGCAATCGATCGAATATGGCCGCGCGCCATCATGGCCGCGGCGCTAACTTGCGCATGCGCGAGCGGCACGATCGGCGCGCGCGCACAGCCGCCGGCAAGCCCGGTTGGCGCCTCCATGGTGCAGCCGCCACAATCGCCCGCCAGCGGCGTAAGCGCTCACAACCCCGACAACATGCCGATCAAACGGCCGCAAAAACCTCCACGCGATCCGATCGCTCGCCGCCCCCCAGCCAGCGCCACGCACGCGAAGTAACGCAAAAGGGCATGACGTCGTGCGGCGGCGAATCGACGCCGCACGGGAATATCCACGAAAGCTCTCCGGTATTGCACCTCGAGGACCGCGCCGAGACGCGCGGCGGCGGCCTTAGCCTGCGCAGCACGGCGCAACCGATCATTCCCAAGGAGAGCGAGATGGACCACGACGACGAGCACAGCGAGCACGGATCGACAGACCGCCGCCGTTTTCTCAAATGCATGGCATGGGCCGGCGCCGGCACGCTTTGGACCATGCACGCCGGTGTGTTGCAAGCGCGCATGCTGGGGGCGCCGGCGCAAGAAGGCGCCGGCACGGCCAGCGATGCGCTGAAGGACGCCACCTTCAGCTTCGTGCAGGTCAGCGATTCGCATATCGGCTTCACCAAAGCCCCCAATCCCGACGTGACCGGCACGTTCAAAGCGGCGCTCGCCCGCATCGACGCGCAACCGGTGCAGCCCGACTTCATCATTCACACGGGAGACCTCACGCACCTCTCGCGCCCCGACGAGTTCGACACCGTCGATCAACTGATGCGCGGCTCGCGCACCCGGCGCGCGTTCTTCGTGCCCGGCGAACATGACGTGATCGGCGACAACGGCCGCGAATTCTTTCATCGCTTCGGCGAAGACCAAACCGAAGGCGGCTGGTACAGCTTCGATCACCGCGGCGTTCACTTCGTCGCGCTCGTGAACGTGCTCAATCTCAAAGGCGGCGGCCTCGGCTGGCTCGGCCCCGATCAACTCGCCTGGCTCAAGCAAGACTTGGCGGCGCGCTCGTCGGAGACGCCGATCGTCGTGTTCGCGCACATGCCGCTATGGTCGCTCTACCCCGCGTGGGGTTGGGGCACCGACGACGCGGGCGAAGCGATGACGATGCTGCGCCGCTTCGGCTCGGTCACGGTGCTCAACGGCCATATCCACCAAATTCAACAAAAGGTCGAAGGACAGATCACGTTCCATACGGCGCGCTCGACCGCTTACCCGCAACCCGCGCCCGGTGTCGGTCCCGGCCCCGGTCCGCTCAAGGAAGTCGCGCCCGGCCAGCTCGCGAGCTATCTCGGCGTGCGCGAAGTGCGCCACGTGCAAGCCGGCCGCACGCTCGCGCTGACGGACGAGGCCCTCTCATGAAAACCTTCGCTCCCGCTCGCCGCACCCTGCTCGCCGCGTTCGCGGTCACGCCGCTGCTCTTCGTCGCAACGACGCGTCGCGGTTCGGCCGCGACCGACGACACGGGCAACGCTGCCACGTCCGCCAACGGCGCACCGTCCTATCGGATCGACATTCACAACTTCGCGTTCGCACCGAACGCGCTCACGGTCCCCGCCGGCGCGCGCATCGTCTGGACCAATCGCGACGACGAACCTCATACGATCGTCAGCGCCGCCGGGGCGTTCAAGCCCTCGCTGGCGCTCGACACGAACGATTCGTTCGCGACCATACTGGACAAGCCCGGAACGTACGCCTATTTTTGCGGCATCCATCCGATGATGGTCGGCAAGATCGTCGTTCGCTAACTCGAGGCGATCATGCTCGATCACGCCCGGATGGCGGCTCGCCGCTCGAGGGTTCGGCTCGCGGCGGTGCGCACGGCCGCCGCCGATGAGCCGGGCGGGAATAAACTGGACGCTTCTTCGGTATCGCAGCGGTCAACCCAGGAGGCGCCCCCGGTGGCCGAAACCGACAAGCAGGCGAGCGACCCGCCCAACCCGCGCTCCGAGGCGGAGCGCAGCCGCCGCTTTCAGCAAGTGGCGCTGCCGCATCTGGATGCGGCCTACAACCTCGCCCGTTGGCTCAGCGGCAGCGGGGGCGACGCCGAGGACATCGTTCAGGAAGCGTTCATGCGCGCCTTTCGCTTCTTCGATTCCTTCCATGGCGAAAACGCGCGGCCCTGGCTGCTCGCGATCGTGCGCCGAACTTGGTACACGGAGTGGCAGCGGCGCGCGAATTCGCGGGAAGTCGCACCGTTAGACGACGCGCTCGATCAAACCAGCGTCTTCGAGTCGACCTGCGAAGCCTTCGCCGATCCGCAGGTGTTGCTGCTGCGAGGAGAGCATGCGCGGCTCGTGCATGAAGCGCTCGCGAGCCTGCCCGTCGAATTTCGCGAAGTCTTGATCTTGCGCGAGTTGGAGGAGATGGCCTACCGCGATATCGCCGCCATCACCGATCTGCCCATCGGCACGGTCATGTCGCGCCTCGCGCGCGGACGGCGCAAGCTCGCGGCGTTGCTCGCGCCGCTCGTCGACGAAGGCCGCGCGGGCGCGCAGCGTTTCGGCAAGGAGAGCTCTGATGGACTGCAATGAAGCCCGCCCGCTGCTCGACGCCGCGACGGATCGCGAACTGTCGGCCGCCGAAGCGCTGCGCCTCGAACAGCATTTGGCGACCTGCGCCTCGTGCCGACGCGAGGCCCATGCGCTGCAAGCCGTCAGCCAAGCCACGCGCGCGGCGCCGTACTTCCCTGCGCCGGATGCGCTGCGTGCTCGCCTCGTCGCGGCGCTGCCAGTGGTCGATGCGACGCACGAGCGGGAACGGCATGCATCCGCCGCGGCAGACTCGCAGCCCGCGCCGATCTCGCCGCGACCGGGTACGGTCGACACGCCGGCGGCAGACCCCGTGCCCAAGCAACCCCGCGAGCGGGCGTTCGACAACGCCGGCAAGGGCGGCAAGTTTTGGCTCGGATGGCGCACCCCGCGCGGCGCACCCGCCGGAAGGCGCGCTCCGGCGGCGGCGCTTGGCCGGCCCGTCGCGATCGTCGGGGCCGCCTTGGCGGCACTGGCCGTGACGGCGAGCCTCGCCCTGCTCGTGCCGCGTCCCCATAGCGCGGACTCGTCGCTCGTCGATGACCTCGTCGCCAGTCACGTCCGCGCGCAATTGTCCGGGCACGACATCGACGTGGTCTCGTCCGATCAACATACCGTCAAGCCCTGGTTCAACGGCCGGCTCGACTACGCGCCTCCCGTCGAAGACCTCGCCGCCAAGGGCTTCGCGTTGAGCGGCGGGCGGCTCGACTATGTCGATCATCGCCGTGTCGCCGTGCTCGTTTATCGGTATCGGAAGCACGTCATCGACGTGTACGTCATGCCGGAGCAAGACGACCGCGCGGCGCCGGCCCCGAGCGCATCGACGAGCGACGGCTACGCACTGGCAAGCTGGCGGGAAGGCGGCATGATCTGGTGGGCAGTCAGCGATGCGGAACCGGCCGTGCTCGCGCAGTTGCATGCCGCGCTGACCGAACGTTTGCAGCGGCCGTCCGCCGAGCGCTTGCAATAAGCCGAAGCCGCGCGCCGTCAGATTTGCGGATCGAGGTCGATCGCGCGCGGCGGCAATGCTTCGATGAGCCGCAGCAGTTGCGAGGGATCGAGCGGCTTGACGTCGTGATGGTCGAAGCCCGCCTCGCGGCTGCGCTGACGCAGCGCAATATCTTGGGGCGCGGGCACTGTTTTTCGAACCCGCTTCAGCGTTGCTGGGCAAGCGAGAGGGCGATTTGATCGGCCAGTTGCCCGATGACACGGCTCAGCGCGTCGGCGATCGCCGCCGAATCGTCCGAGGGCATCGGCTCGCTCAACGCAATGTCCTGCATCAGCACGGCTTTGGCCGGCTGCCCGGCCGTCAGCGTCCAACTGCCTTCCAGCGTCAAACGGCCGTTCTTGTTGGCGCGCAGATCGAGCACCGTCACGACGATGCCTCGCGTTCCGTCGGGCGCGGGCGCATCGGGCAGCACGAAGGCGCCCGGCGGCAACCGCGCGAGCAGGTCCTGCGCCAGCGCGCGCCGCATCATCTGCGCGAGCGGCGCACCCCAATGGTCGTCCTCGCGCACCGAAAGCCGATGCGTCGCATCCTGGGCGACGACTTCCGGCCGGTCGAGCGCCGCCGGAACCCGCACTGCGCCCAACTGCACGGTCGGGATCGCGCGGGGCGCCGCCTGCGTCGTCGCGAGCGGTGCGCGGGAGGGAACCTCGTCGATGGAGAAATAGCGCGTCGGCGGGCTGTGCCCGCATGCGGCCAGCGCCAGCACCGCGGCGAGCGCCAGCGTCGTTTTCCGTGTCATTGCCCCCTCCCTTGCTTGCCGCGCACGAGCGCTTCCGGATGGCGGTCGAGATAGTCGGCGAGCGAGCGCACCGAGCGCGCCATCTCGGTCAACTGGCGCAGCGCTTCGGGCAAATCGTTCTGGCGCATCGGATCGCCGCCGATCGTGCGATTGGCGGCCGCCACGGCGCTGTCGGCCTCGTGCGCCGTCTGGCGCAGCTGCGCGACGAGCGGCCCGAGCTGCGGCGAAACCTCTTGCAGCGTCCGGTCGACCTGCGTGATCGAGCGGTCCAGGTGGTCCAAGCTGTCGGCGATCTGCGGCGACGAAGACAAGCTGCGAATGCGCGCCGCGATGCGGCGAATGTCCTCGCCCGTCTGCTCGATCGGCAGCGCGTCGATCTTCGTCATCACGTGGTCGGCCTTCGTCATGACGTCGTCGGCTTTGGCCATGATCGCGTCGACATCGCCCGAAGGCGCGCTCGGGATGTCGGTTTCGCCCGCGCTCACGGCCAAGTCGGCCCTGGGGGCGCCGGCGACGAAATCGAGCTTGACCTCGCGCGCGCCGATGATCGGCGGCTCTTGCGATAGGCGTGCACGCAAGCCCCCCGCGATCAGCCGCCTGAGCATATCGTCGACGATCGGCCGCCAATTGCCGTCGGCGGGCTTGACGCCGTCGGCCAGTCCCAGCTTGCTCGAATCGATCGCCACCTCGACCGGTGAATCGAGCGTGCCCGTGGCCGCATCGTAGCGCAGGCCCACATGGGCGACCTCGCCGATACGGAAACCGCGCAGCCGCACCGGTGCGCCTTCGTCGAGATCCCCAACGGCGCCCGGAAAGCGAATCACATACTTCACAATCGGGCCGCGCGGGGCATAGGCGCGCTCGCCGCCGACGAACTTGCGCGTCTCGGCGCCGGGTCCCGGCTCCATCACGATCTCGGGACCGCCGAGCATCGCCTTGGCCGTGGACGGATCGCTCAAATCGATTTGAGCGCCCTTCACCCAAAAGCGCGTCCCTTCGCGCAAATAGCGCTTGGCGGCGCGATCGATCTCGGCTTTCACATCGACATGGCGCCCGTCGTCGTCGAGCGAGACGTCCCGCACTTCGCCGATGCTCACGCCGCGCAGCGTCACCGAGGTGTCGTCGGCCTTCATCCCATAGGCGTCGTCGAATACGATCGTGACCGTCTCGCCGCCATGCACGAGCGCGCGAATGCCGAGCCAGCCCGCCACGCCGCACGCGGCGATCGGCACGGCCCAAATCCAGCCAGGCCAACGCGTGCGGCGCAAGTCGGCCGCCTCGGTGCGGTGCTCGTTCACCTTGTTCACGAGCGTCTCCCTTGGGCAGCGTCCCACATCAGACGGGGATCGAATGCGCGCGAGGCCGCCATCGTCAAGAAGACGACGAGCGCAAACGCAGTCGCCCCGTCATCGGGGCGCGAGCTCGCCAAGCCGCCGAATTGGATCAACGGCGCGAACGCGGCAATCGTGAACACGTCCACGTTCGACCAGCGCCCCAGTTCGTCGATGAGCCGGTAGACGAAGGTCTTCGTGCGCAGGTGGCGCGTGGATCGACGCAACGTCGAGACGATGAACCATGCCATGCCGAACAGTTTCGCGAACGGAATCGCGATGCTCGTGCCGATGATCAGAATGCCGAGCGGCCACAAGCCGGCTTTGAACAACTCGGTCACACCGTCGATGATGCGATGCGTGACCGGATGCCCGAGCTGCAGCGAAGTCGTCATCGGATACAGATTGGCGGGGAACGCCAACACGAAGGCGGCCAGGGTCAAGGCGGCGGCGCGGGCGATCGCATCGGGCTTGCGCTTGCGCAGCTTCCACCCGCAACGAGGGCAGGCACGCCCTTCGTGCTGCACCGGCGCGACGAGGTCGCACGCCGTGCACGAGAGCACGCGCTCGCCGGGCGCGACTTCATGCTCGGGCGCAATCGCGCGCCAAACGGTGCGGCGATCGAGCGTGGCGCGCGTCACCATCGACATGAACGCGGCGGCGACGAAGCAGTAGCCGCCGGCGTCGATCGAACCGGTCAGGTCTTGTGTGACGCGTGTATAGCCGACGAAGCAGCCGAGCAAGAAGACATCGGGCATCGCCCAGGCGTCGAGCCAAATCGTCCAGCGGTAGCAGGCTCCGAGCCAACGCGGGCGCCAGCGCAGCAGCACCGCGGCAAGCACCACCGAAAGCGCGGAGAAGCGCACGAGAGGCAGCACGATGCCAGCCAGTCCGAGCAGCACCGCCAATAGTTCGAAGCGTTCGCGCCACATCAGCACGATGCCCGATGCCAGCACCGCCGAGCGCTCGCCGCCGAGCAGATGAACCGTCATCAGCGGCGACAAATTGCCGGGCAGCAGCAGGACGAAGGTCGTCAACGAACAAGCGAGCGCCGCCGCGACCGAGCGGCCGCTCGCGCGTTCGAGCGGATAGTGGCAAACACGGCAGCGCGCGAGCATACGTCCGGCCAGCGCGGACGTGTGCGCGAGCGCACCGCATTCGGGGCAACCGATCGTCATACCGCCTCGCGCGCCGATGGCAGCCGCGCGCGATTGCGCGCGGTGCAGGCCGCGGGCAGAGCGGCGAGAAAACCGGAACAGCGGAACATCGGGCCACCTCCAGACGCTCGGGACCTCGTAAACGGGGACAAAGGCGAGAACCGTACCAGCACGCAGCGTTCCCGCTCGAATCGACGAACGGTCATCCACAAGACAACCTGCCGGCGCGATGTCCCTGCTGCTGCGTGAAATCCTTTCCCATGCGACACTCGCCGACAGGCGCGCGATGACCGATGCGCCGTCGATACCCATTGCCAACCCTCACCGGGAGAACTCGTACGATGTCCAGCTCCACGATCGGCCACACGGCCGAATGGTTCTTCGATTTCGTCTCTCCATTCGCCTACCTGCAGTTGGAGCAGTTCGAAAAGCTGCCCGCCACGCTGACGGTCCAACCGCGGCCGATCGTGATTGGCGCGATCCTGACGCAAGTAGGGCAACGCAGCCCGGCCGAGATTCCGGCCAAGCGCGTCTTCACCTACCGCCATGCGCTCTACCGCGCGCAAAGGCTCGGCATCGCCTATCGCATGCCGCCCGCGCACCCGTTCAATTCACTCAAGGCGTTACGGCTCGCCATCGCGATGGGGAGTTCGCTCGATGTCATCCAACGCATCTTTCGGTTCATTTGGCGCGACGGCCGCGACGTCGCTTCGCCCGAAGGCTTCGCGGCGCTCTGTGAAGCCATGGAGTACCCGCAAGGCGTAGAAGCGGTGGAAGCGCAAAGCGTCAAGGACGCGCTCAAGGCCAACACCGATCGCGCCGCGGCGCTGGGCCTGTTCGGCGTGCCGACGTTCGTGCTCGACGGCGAGCTGTTCTGGGGCGAAGACGCCACCGAGATGTTCGTCGACTGCATCGGTTCGCGCGCCTGGCTCGAATCGCCGGAAGTGCGCCGCGTGAGCGCATTGCCGGTGGGCGTTCAGCGCCGCGTGCCCGGCGCGGCTACGGCGGAACCCGCAGCGAACGCGTGACAGCGCCGCCGCGCTCCGATGCCGAAGCCGGCGGCGTCGAGGTCGTCGATCTCGAGCGGCGGCGCAACTACGGCGCGTGAGCGCTTCGGTTGCGCCGCCGTTCGCAACGGGTTCCGAGATCGGGTCAGTCGAGCGCCGTCAGTCGAGCGCCCAGTGACCCCGGACCCAATCCCAATGATTGCCGACCCACACGTAGTGTCCCTTGACCCAGCGATACTCGGGCGCAGGCCGCGCGGGCACGACTTCGACCAGCGGCGCGGGACGGGGCGGGCGCGCCGGCTCGACCACGCACGCTGCAAGTGTGAGCGCGGCCGCCGATAGCAATAGCGCCTGCGCGGCGCGTGAGCGAATAGGTGAAAAACGAATCGACATCTTCGACATCTAACTGCCTCCCTGGGTTGGATTGCCTCGTCACCGGCTAGACCGGCGCGAGACGGTGCGTCGTTGCATCGTGGCGGGCGATCGCGGCCGCGGGCTCGCGGCATCGGGCCGTGGCGCCGTGGCGCCGCCGCTCGCTAAGGCCGCGCACGGTCAAACGGTAATCAGCCCCGTCAACGGCCTGACCTGCGTCGTCTGGGGAAACAGCGAGGCCATCGTCCGATGTGGATCGAGACCGAACGTCTCGCTGGCCGCGCCGGCGATCATCGCGTCGAGCGATGTGGTCGGGCGCAGATCGCGCCCCTCGTAAAGATCCGCCGCACGCAAGCCGGGCCAATCGGCCAGCACGCGGCCGCCCCGGACGGCTCCCCCCAACACCATCGCCGCGGTCCCGGTCCCGTGATCGGTCCCCTCGGTGCCGTTGACAGCTGCCGTGCGCCCAAACTCGGTGGCCACCACGATCGTCGTCTTGTCCCATGCCGGGCCGAGGCCTTCGTGCAATGCGCCCAGCATCGCGTCGAGCGCCTTGAGCTGCGCTGTAAGGCGCGCACTCTGCCCGCTGTGCGTATCCCAACCGCCGGTCTCGATCATGGCGATGCGGGGCCCGTCCGCTCGCGCAAGAAAGCTCGCGGCGACTTTGCCGAGACCGGCGGCGTCGCCCCGGGCGCGTGCGCCGCCCGCCATCTCGCGAGCGGTCATGGCCGAGCGCCAAAGCGGCCCGAGTTGCGCATCTTGCTCGTAGAGCGCGCCCACGCGCAGCAACAAGTCGTCGGGCGGGCTCGGCAAGTTCGAGGGCGCGTAGGAAGCCACGTCGATCTTGCCGCGCAGCGCCGCCGGCACCGTGGGCGCGAAGGCAATCGCTTCGGCTCGGCTCGGTCCGACGAGCGCGACCAAGCGGTTCAACCAGCCATCGCGCACGCTATACGGGGCGCCACCGCCGGTTTCGAGCACGTTTTGCCCGTCGAAGTGCGACCGGTCGCGGTACGGCGTGGCGACCGCGTGCACGAACAGGGCTTGCCCTTGCGCGTAGCGTTGCGCCGTTTGCTGCAACGCGGGATGCAACGCGAAGGTGCCGTCGAGCCGCGTCGCCGTAGATACATCGACGGCGATCGGCCCGCGCAGCGTCGCGTACGCCGGCTCGGCATAGGGCACGACGATATGCAGCCCGTCGGCCGCCCCGCGCTGGATGACGAAGATGAAACGGCGATCCGATTGCACGCTCGCGAACGCCATCCGCGGTGCGACGAGCATCGCACCTGCGCCTGCGGCCGTGAACCTCAAGAAATTGCGGCGAGAGAGCATGGCTCACCTCCGTTGAAAGTCGGGCGACACGAGTAGCAGCGCGAGCGCCGTTTGCGCGCTTTCCGCACGCGCGACGGCAAGCGCCGTCGCGGGACTGAGCGAGCCGGCCGTCAAGACGGGGCCGAGGCTGCGCGCATCGACGCGATCGCCGACGCGCGCCGCGATGCGCTGCGCCAGTTCGACGCGGCGCACGAGCGCATCGGGCGCGGCCCAGCTCGCCGCGAAATCGTCGTAGCCGGCCGGCGAGCCAGGCCGCCAAACCGGCTGTCCGAGCTGCGCGAGCAGCGCAGCGGCTTTGACCCCGTCCAATTCGCGTGCGCCAAGCCCGCGCAGCGCCGAAATCGTCCAATCCCACGGCGTTTTGAACTTGACCGGCGCGCTCGCCCACGGCTCCGGCGAAGCGACCAGCGCGCGGTAGACGGCGGGCAAATCGCCGCCGCTCGTCTGAAACGCGCGCGCCACGCGCGCAACGAGGGCCGGGCTCGGATCGTCGCCGGCGAAATGACGGGCGAGCTTCGTCGCAATGTGATGGGCAGTGGCGGGCGCAGCGCCGAGATCGTTCAGGACCGCCAGCGCTTGAGCCTCCCCCTCCTGGCCGTAACGCCGGCCCATCACCGTGCGCTCGCCAGGCTCATGCAGTCGAGGGCGAAATACGTAGCTGCCGGGCGCGCCGCCCTCGCCTTTTGGCCCGGCGATGCTCCAACCCGTCAGCGCGCGCGCAAACTCGGTGACGTCTTCCTGCGTATAACCCGTGCGCACGCCGAGCGTGTGCAGTTCCATGATTTCGCGGGCCAAGTTCTCGTTCAGGCCGCGCTTGTGCTGGGGATCGCGTAGGTCGGCGCGCATCGCCGCGGCGCTGTCGGGGCCGACCGAGCGCACCTGGTCGAGAAACACCTGCATGGCCGGGTGCCGCTCGACGGCGAGCAGCATGTCCTCGAAGCGCCCCAGCACGTGGGGACGAATCGCCTCGACCTCGAACGCGCCCGCCAGGGCGGCCACCTGCGGCTTTTCGGTCGAAATCGCGAAGTGGTTGCTCCAGAAATGGACGAGCCGCTCGACGAATGGCGCGCGGCTCGTCAGCGCGCTCTGCACGCGAGCGTCCACCGCCTCGCGGTAGGCATCGCGCACCTCGGTCCGGACCATCTGCCTTGCCGCGAGCTTGGCCGCTTCGTCTGCGCCGCTGGCGGCCTGCCGGCGTGCGGCCGCAAGCGAGCCCGCCAGCGACTGCGCATCCGGCGCCGGCGCCCAGGCGGCCGGCTTCGGCTCGTAGCGATCGAATTGCGCGAGCAGCCATGCTTTCGGATCGGCGGGCGGCGGCTCGTCGTCGCGCGCGCCTAGTCCGAAACGGTTCAGCGCGATGGCCGCTTCGCTCAAATGCGGTGAATCGGTCATGCTGGCCTCGCTCCTCGATGTGGCGTTGCGTCGGTATGCTCCTTAAACGCAGCGCGTGCGCGTAACCCGTCGCGGCGAACGCAGATTTTTATTGCTAGGGCGCGAGGCGGCCTCCAACGACACTGCCGCTCCCAGGCGGAGCCGCTTCGACGAGACTGGCACTACCCCGCAAACCGCCTATCCTAAGAGTGCGCCGCCCTCGCGCTTGGCGATCGCGGTTGTCTCCGCTCTTTCCCTCCTACGGAGGTCCGCCATGACGATGAGTGCCACCCTCGAGGCATGCCTGCACGACAAGGGCTGCCAATACGATGTCCTTCACCATCCGTACAGCCACTCGAGCATCGAAGCCGCCGCGGCGGCCCACGTGCCCGGCGAACGCTTGGCCAAGACGGTTCTGCTCGAAGACGAGCAAGGCTACGTGGCGGCCGTCCTGCCGTCGACGCACGCGGTGCGCCTCTCGGAAATCTGGGAGATGACGGGCCGGCATCTAACGCTCGCGAGCGAAACCGACATGCGCGAATTGTTCAAGGATTGCGCGCCCGGCGCGCTACCGCCCGTCTGCACCGAATACGGCATGATGACCTTCCTCGACGAAAGCCTTGCCCAACAACCCGAGATCTATTTCGAGGCAGGCGATCACGAGGAATTGGTGCATATGCGATCCGATCAATTCCTTGCGTTGATGGACGGCGCCGAACGGGCGCGCTTCGCGCATCGGATGCAGGGCGTCTCCTTCTGACGGAGCAGGGGCGGCGCGCGGCTCAGCGCGCGCTCGCCGCGGACGCGGCGTCCGGGTTCGGCGCGGGCGCACGGTTGCCGGGCGGCTGCCGCCACTGTCCTCGCAGCGTCAAGCTTTGTGCGAAGACGGTGCGTTCGGCCGGCGTCAGCGTCGCGACGAAGTCGGCCACGGCCGCCTCGATGCGCTCCCGCACCGCGCGATCGGCAGTGCGGGTGTTCGCGAGCGCCGCATCGAGCGCGCCGCGATCGAACGGCGCAGCGGCGACGAGGCGCAATACCTCGCGCCGCCCTTCGCGGGCTTGCTGCGCGAGCGGACGCGCCTCGCGCCGCGCTTGCCGCAGCGCGTCCTGGAATTGACGCTGCCGCTCAGTCGAGAGGTCTTGGGCAGCGAAGCGCAGCGCCGTTGGCGGCGCCGCCCGCGCGCCGAGGGCGACCTGCGCAACCTGCCGGGCCGCGAACCAGCGATAGGCCCCGCCCGCGATCGCGCCCAGCAAAAAGAGATTCAGCGCCACCGAGCCGATGCAGAGCGCCTTCATCGCACGTGTCGTCATTCGATGCTCCCTTCCCCGCCGGTTCCATCGAATCCCGTCGAGAGGTACGAAGGCTCGTGGTATCCCGCCGGATGCTCGCTCATCGTCATCAACAGCGACATCGCCATCGCTCCCGAGGCCAGTCCGGCCACGCCCGCGCCGGCCAGCGCCGCGCCCGATAGCCACCAGCGCGCCGGCCGCCCTTTGGCCGTGCGCGCTCGGCTCGGCGCTGGCGCCGACGCCACGATGCGGCGCTGCAGCGCGCGGCTTGCCCTCTCCACGACATCGGCGTCCAGACCGGCGTCGAGCGAAGCGGCCGCCGCCAGCCGCTGCTGCGCTTCGTCCGGATGCGCTTGCACGAACGCGCAGGCCGCGGCGCGCTCGCCGTCGGGCCAGCGGCGCGGGTCGGCGCCATAGGCGTCCACGATGCGCGCGAATCGTTCTGGGGTCATCGTCGTCATGATCGATCCTTGCAAGTCGTCACCGTTTGCGCGTCGAGGACGACGGCTCGCCCTCCGCGGCTGGATTCAAATGCGCCAAATGCGCCCGCACGCCCCGGCGCGCGCGCACGAGCAGGCTCTCGAGCGCGTCTACCGTCAGACCCATGACGCCCGCGGCCTGCGCATTCGACAGCTCCTGGTAGTACGTCAGCACAAGCGCCTCGCGCTGACGCGGCGGCAGAGCCGCGAGCGCTTGCCGCACGTGCTCGCCGTGCTGGCGCGCCTCGAGCGCCGCCTCGGGCCCGCCCGGCATCGGCGCTTCTGGCTCGTATCGCTCGTATTGCGCATCCGGCAGCGTCTCGTCGGGCACTTCGCGCCGCGCGCGCAGCCGGTCGTAGCACAGGTTCATCGCGACCCGATGCAGCCACGTGTCGAAACGCGCCTCGCCTTCGCGCCAATGCGGCGCTTGCTTCCAGATCCGCACGAATGCCTCCTGCGCGACGTCCTCCGCCTCCATGCGATCGCCGAGCATGCGAGCCGCCAGCGCGATCAGACGCGGCAGCTTGTGCGCCACGAGCAGGCGCACGGCCGACGCATCGCCGCGCGCGACGCGGGCGAGAAGTTCGGCATCGAGATCGCGCTCGCTCAATGCGCACCGCTCCGGCTTTGAATGCACTGCATCATGGAAATGGTCCGTTCGTCGTTCTGCGGGCTCGTAGGCGGCGTCCCCTCGTTAAACGGACGCCGCCGCAAAACCCGTCGCGAAGCGATGCAAATCCTAGCCTATCCGGCGTCGGTGTAAGCCCTAAGGCGGGCTTTTTTGAAAACCTTTACGGCGCGAGCGGAACCGGCATAGAGTCGAAGCGCTACGCCTTTCTCCGTACTACCGTTGTCCATCTGCACCACCCTTCGTTTCGAGGAGTGATTTTCATGGTTCTTCGGTTACTCGCCGCATTGCCGTTCATCGGCATTTTGCTCGGCGTCCCGTTCGTCAATCGCGTCGAGCCGCTCGTCCTGGGCATGCCGCTCGTGCTCGCGTGGATCGTGTTTTGGGTCGTCATGAGCGCGGTCATCATGGCGCTCGTTTATCGGCTCGATCCGGCCAACCGCGCCGGCGCCGCAACCACCGAGGAGGCCGGCTCATGAATAGCGCGCTTCTCATCATCGCCGCCATTACGCTCGTCGCACTAGGGCTCGGGGTGCGAGCCCGCCGCGGCCACGACATGAATCTCGAGCAGTGGTCGGTCGGCGGACGCAGCTTCGGCACGGCTTTCGTGTTTCTGCTGATGGCAGGGGAAATCTATACGACGTTCACGTTCCTCGGCGGCAGCGGCTTCGCCTACGGCAAAGGCGCGGCAGCGTACTACATCCTCTCGTACGCGACGCTCGCCTACATCATCTCGTACTGGCTGTTGCCGCCGATCTGGCGCTATGCGAAATCGCATCGCTTGGTGTCGCAGCCGCACTTCCTCGCGAGCAAATACGCGAGCCCCTCGCTTGGCGTGCTCGTGGCGATCGTCGACGTGGTCGCGCTCGTGCCGTATCTCGTGCTGCAGTTCAAGGGCTTGGGCATCATCGTGGCGACGGCCTCCTACGGCGCCATCTCGCCTACCGCAGCCGTATGGATCGGCGCGGTCGTCGTCACGCTCTACGTGACGATATCGGGCGTGCGCGGCTCGGCCTGGAACTCCGTGCTGAAGGACCTGATGATCCTCGCGATCGTCATTTTCCTCGGCGTGTATTTGCCGATTCACTTCTACGGCGGCTTCGCGCCGATGTTCCACGCGATCGACACGGCCAAGCCCGGCTTCCTGACCTTCCCCGCGAAAGGCTCTAGCGTGGCGTGGTTCCAATCGACGGTGCTGCTGACCGCGCTCGGCTTCTTCATGTGGCCGCATACGTTCGGCTCGATCTTCACGGCGCGCGACGAGCGGATCTTCAGGCGCAATGCGGCCGTGCTGCCGCTGTACCAATTGATTCTGCTGTTCGTGTTCTTCGTCGGCTTCGCCGCGTCGCTGAAGGTGCCTGGCCTGAAGGGCAGCAACATCGATTTGTCGTTGTTTCACCTGTCGCTGCAAGCGTTCGACCCATGGTTCATCGGCGTGATCGGGGCGGCAGGGGTGCTGACCGCGCTCGTGCCGGGTTCGATGATTCTGAATGCCGCGGCGACGCTGCTCGCGAACGACGTCTACCGTGGGGCGGTCAATCGCCAGGCTCCCGATACGACGGTCACGCAGATTGCGCGCTTGCTCGTGCCCGTGATCGCGCTCGTCGCGGTCTTCTTCACGCTGCGCGGCGGCGAAACGATCGTCGCCCTGCTGTTGATGGGGTACAGCTTCGTCACGCAATTGTTCCCCGCAGTGGTAACGAGCCTCGCCGCGCGCAACTGGGTGACCAAGCAAGGCGCGTTCGCCGGCATCGTGGCGGGCGTGGCCGTGGTCGCCTACACGACGCTCGCGCACGCCAGCATCGGCCAATGGTTCCCGTTCCTGCCCGACAAGCTCAAAGACCTCAACATCGGGCTGGTCGCCCTTGCGTTGAACATCGTCGTGCTCATGATCGTCAGTGCCGCGACGCAGCCGCGCGCCGCGGGACAATCGCAGGCCCGAACGCTCTGATCGCCGGCTAAGCCTGTGCGCCGTGCGTCAGTTCGGCGCACGGCGCCCCGCGTGGCCCCGCTGACACGGCGGCCTCCCTCCCCCCAAACCGACCCTCCGCCAAGGCCCGTAGGCATCGCGCTTGCGACCCAAGCGCGCAGATGCCGCCGTTCCTCGAAGGCTCACCGCCCTCCCGTAGAGCGCCTCGCCAAACCTCGGCGGGCATGCATCGCCGCGCTCGCTTTTCCCGAAGATGGCAGCCATTTATCGCCTCTTGTTCTAACGATATGGCCTTTTATTCTAAGTAACGGTACGGCGCGAGCTTACAATCGCAGCCTTACTTCGCCACGGCCCAGTCGCCACTTCGAACGCAGATGTCCCTGCCCCACATCAACCTGCTGTACTCCGCTTCCGGCCTCGGCGTCGGTTTTCTCGTCGGCTTGACGGGTGTGGGAGGCGGCTCGTTGATGACGCCGCTGCTCGTGCTGCTGTTCGGCGTGCATCCGGCCACGGCGGTCGGCACGGACTTGCTCTATGCGGCGGTGACAAAGGCGACGGGCACCCTCGTGCATGGGCTGAAGGGCTCGATCGATTGGCGCGTGACGGGTCGCCTCGCGTGCGGCAGCATACCGGCCGCCGCCATTACGCTGTGGTTGCTGCACCGTTACGGGATGCATTCGAAGGCGGCGCTATCGCTCATCCAACATGTGCTCGGCATCGCGCTGTTGATCACCTCGATCGCGCTCATATTCCGCCCGCAATTGACTGCGCTCGCCGCTCGTGCGCCGCGTCGCTCGAGCCCCGTGCGCACGGCGCTGCTCACTGCGTTGACGGGTGCGGTGCTCGGCGCGCTGGTGTCGCTGACCTCGGTAGGCGCCGGGGCCATCGGCGTGACCGTGCTGCTCTTGCTCTATCCGCTCTTGCCCACCTCGCGCGTCGTCGGCTCCGACATCGCGCATGCCGTCCCGCTCGCACTCGTGGCCGGCATGGGCCATTGGCTGCTCGGCTCCGTCGATGTCGCCATGCTGATCTCGTTGCTGATCGGCTCGCTGCCGGGTATCGCGCTCGGCAGCCATCTGACTTCACGTGCGCCCGAAACGCTGCTGCGCAACTTGCTCGCCGCCATTCTCGTGTTGGTCGGCGCGCGGCTCGTGTGGGCGTAGCGGCTTCGAAGCGCGGTCGCAACCGCGCCGCGCCCCGAAGCGCTTCGCGCTACTTCTTCATACCCGGCGGGTGCTGCCGATTCAGCACGCGCATGATGGCGGGCCGGTTCGCCATCACGCCGTCGTAAAAGCTCGACAGGTCGGCTTTCATCGCCGTGCGCGAGGGATCGTCGAGGTAGATCATGTGGCCCGACGGATAGCGGCGGGTCATGATGTTCGACTGCAGCAACGGATCGATCGGCATGCTGGCCAACGTCAGCGCCGTTTGGAAGAACGGCGTCACCGCATCGTAGTAGCCGTTGGCCGAGAACACTTTCAGATCCGGGTTCAGCGTCATCGTGGCGGCGAGATCGCCGGCCGTATAAAGCGTATTGCCGCCGCCCTTGGCCGCGCCCGTCGGATCGGTGTGGCTGAAGTCCCAGTTGTTGAAGACTTGATCGTTCAAGTCCACGAACGAAGAAGTCGACGTGTACTTCAGGTTGTTGTGCAGATAGTCGTTCCACTCCACCGTGTAGACACCCGCGACGTTCGTGATCGACGGATCGTTGCCGCCCGCGTTGGGCAAGATGAACGGACCGATGCCGGTATTGATCGACGTCGCGCGGCCGTCGTACTGACCGATCGCCGTGCCGGGCACGAGCGTGCCGAAGAAGTTGCCGAACCCGGCCGGATTGCCGTACTCCTGAATCAGCGTGACCGGATCGACGCCCAGATACTGCTGCATTTGCTGCGCGACGGGCAGCGTCATGTTCAGCCGCGTGTTGACGAAGCCGCCGTCGGCGGGATTGGGCGCTTGCGCAAGCGGCATCAACGTATTGGTCGCATAGTTCATGACTTGCTGCATGTAGGTGGGCAAGTCGGTTGGCGGCGGCGAGATGCTGTCCTTCTTGTAGTAGAAGGCGTCGGCCGCGAGCGTGGGAAATAGGCCGATTGCACTGACGGCGTTCGCATAGTCGAGAATCGACGATTGCAACGTGATGCCGTTCAGCTCGATACCGTCTTCATGCAATACCCACGAGACGACGGCGCTGCGCGCCGTGCCATACGATTCGCCGAATAGGAACTTCGGCGAATTCCAACGGTTGTAGAGCGTCAGGTAGCGTTGAATGAAGCGGTCGATCGAGTGCGCGTCCTGATCGACACCCCAGAAATCCTTGTTCTTGAACGGAGCGATAGCCGCCGAATAACCGGTGCCGACCGGGTTGATGAATACCAGATCGGAACGGTCGAGCAAGCTGTCGGGGTTGTCGAGCAGCTTGTACGGCGCCGGCGGCGTGAAGTTCGGGAACGACGACTGGATCCGCTTCGGCCCGAACGAACCGAGCAGCAGATAGACCGAGGACGAGCCCGGGCCGCCGTTGTAGAAGAACGTGACGGGCCGGGGTTTGCTCGGATCGGGATTGTCGGCCGTGTAGGCCACATAGAACATTTTCGCGTTCGGTTGCGAGGTCGACGCATCGATCGTCGTCAGGTGGCCCGCACGGGCCGTGTATGCGATCGTCTTGCCGCCGATCGTCACCGAACGATGCGAGACGGCGACGGCCTCCTTGGCGTCGGCCACCGAATCGTTGGGGCCGGTGCCGTAGACGTCGTTATCGTTGAGCGCCTCGTCGGCGAGCGGCGCGGCCGTGGTGGGCGAGGCGGAAGCGGAATTGGCCGCGGTCCCGCCGTTCGTCGGTGAATCGCCGCCGCAACCGGCTAGCAGCATCGCGGCAACGGCGGCCGCGGCAAATGGAGCCCATTTGGCCTGCGTAGGAAAAACGGATGTCGGCTCGCTTCTCGATAACCAGAGTCGGTTCATGTTGTTATCGCCTTGATGGAATATGCACTTTGAATACCACCGCCTGAAACGCGTGTTTCGGGCGATTCCTGGTATAGACGCCATATTTCAGAGGCTACGCTGCAAGACAATGCACGCATCAATGCACGGCCCAACCAATCGAATGCAAAATATTCGAGAACATTGAAGCCGGTATTTCTTGCCTTAATCGCAGACCCACAGATTCCCTGTTTCAGGAATACGCTGCCGCGAAGCGCATGGCGTCATAGCCGCCCAGACTTCGATCCTCCGAGGATGCGCCTTGACTCGCATCACCCGTGTCGAATCGCTCGACCATGCCATGTGCACATCCGAGCGAATGCTTCGACGTTTCTATTTCGCCGACAAAATATCTGGAAAAAAGAAAAATAAATTTTTAGCAACGAATTACATTGACTGATGATCAATGAATTAAATAGACGGATTTGTCGTTCTTTTTCTATCAATCTATCGTTGTCGCGTTTATGCGTTCACGAGTAGCGACGAGATGGATATCGATCACGCCCGTTTATCGAGAATGACTACTCGTGCCGCCCCCGCACCGTCAACCGCGCAGACACCTCATCGACGAGCCCACGCAACCACGCCACGTCGTGCGGACGATCCGGCTGCGGATGCCAAAGGAGATAGCACTTGATCCGCGGAAACGGAATCGGCGCATCGCGCACCGCGAGCGGCAACACGCGCGCGTAGTGCGTCGCGAAACGCCGAGTCGTCGTGAAGATCAGGTCCGAACGCAGCAACACCTGCGGCACGAGGCCGAAGTACGGCAGCGTCGTCACCACCCGGCGCGCCGCGCCCGCGCGCGCCAACCCGATCTCGATCGCATTGCGCCGGGCGCCGCTATAGGGCGTCGGCGCGAGATGCGCGGCCGCGAAATACGCATCGGGCGTGAGCGGCGCCTGCGCGAGCGGATGGTCGGCCCGCATCAGGCAAACGACCGTATCGCTGAACAAATCGCTGCGCGCGAACCGAGCATCGGGCTTGGGCCAATTGCCGAGCACGAGATCGAGCTCGCCGCCGTCGAGCGCCACCGAATGATCGAGCGTGGGATTGAGCGAATCGATTTCGAGCCGTGCATGCGGCGCCGCTTCGCGAAACCGGGCGATCAACGTCGGCATGAAGAAGTCGTTCAGATAGTCGGGCGCGGCGATCTTGAACGTACGGCGGGTGAGCGCCGGATCGAAGTTGCCATGCGGCGTGGCGACGAAATCCACTTCGCGCAGCGTCCGCTGCACCGGCCCGAGCAGCGACTCGCCGAATTCGGTCGGCACCATGCCGGTCTTGCCGCGCACGAGAATCGGATCACCGAGCGCTTCGCGCAACTTGCGCAGCGCCGTACTGATCGCGGGCTGCGTTTGGTTGAGTCGAAGCGCGGCCTGCGTGACGCTGCGCTCGGTCAGCAGCGTGCGCAGGACGCGCAGCAGCCAGATGTCGAGCGCATCGGCGGCACGTTCGGCATCCGGGGGCGCTTCCAGACGGCCGGGGTCACGGCGCGTCGGCAGCGTCACAACGCGGCCCCGCTCGGCAGCGCACCGATACGCTTGACCTCGGGCGATTCGAGCCAACCGGGCGACCGGGCGCAATACAGCACCATCGGCAAGGCGTCTTCGCCCCAAAACAACTGCCGATGCAGCCGGAAGGTCGGCACACCGAATACACCCAGCGCCACCGCGTCGTCGAAATTGCGTTGCAGGCGCGCCTTCGTATCGGGATGCTCGATCAGCCGCTCGCCGTGCGGCACGTTCAACAGTTGGCACAGATCGGCGAAGCCATCGGGCGTCGACGGGTCGCGCCCGTCGCGCCAAATGAAGCGAAAGATCGTACAGACCGTGGGCACGTCGGCCTCGATCGCGGCGGCCAAGAGCAGCGCTTTCGTCGAGTCGAACGGGTGGACAGGAGGCATTCGGAACGGAATGCCGAGTTGCTCCGCGCGAAACAGCGCGTGCCGATAGATGAACAGTCGTTTTTGCGGCACCTCGTTCGCGGGGCGCTGCCCCCAATGCCGATACAGCGCATAGACGGACACGGGCACCAGCGAAAACGGCATGCTGGGCCACTTGTCGTGCTGCTCGAGCAGCAGGTACGAGAACGGCGACACGAAATCGTAGAACCAGAGCGGCGATGCCGCGTCGATCGGTTGGGTCATGAAGGTCTCCGGTAGTCCGGTTGCGGCTCGCCGCGTCGAGGGGCAGCCGCCCGGGCCGCCCCTCTTCTGAAGCATCTTACGCGCCGCCCGCCTCCGTGTGGGTTCGCTCGTCATATGCTTGAGCGAGCCGCGCACGCACAAAGCCGATATGTTCGCGCAGCACGTAGAACTGGTCGGCATAGGCGAGTGGCATTTTCAGCCGGTTCACGGCGCCCTCGATCTCGCTCAGCTTGGCGCGCGAGGCAGCGCGCTCTTCCTCGGTCGCATTCTCGTCGAACGCCGAGCGCTCGATCGCGATCAGCGCGCCGTACCAGCGGTAAATGCGCGACTTCACGCGCCAGGCATAGAGCGATGGGATGAGCCGCGCGCCCGGAATCAGCACGACGACGATCGGCACGATCAGCACGATGAGCCGGTCGGCCAGGCTCGCGAGCCAGAACGGCAGCACCCGGTACAAGAAGCTTTTACCCGATTTGTAGTAGCGCGCGGCGTCGCTGCTGATGGGGAAATCGTGCATGACCGGCGCTGGAAACTCGCCCGCGTTCTGCAAAAGATTGGCACGACCGTGGACCTCCTTGGCCGCTTCGACGAGCAGGTCGGAAAGTGCCGGATGCAACGAATCGCGTGCAACGAGTTCGGCCGTCGGCGCGACGGTATGCACGGACTCGGGCGGCAGGTTCTTGCCGAGGTCGAATGCGCCCATCGGCAGCTCGATATCGGTCAGGTACGGGAAGCGGCGAGCGTAGGCGCGCGCCTGATCGAACGAGAACAGCCGGACGCCCGGCGTGCGCAACAGCCGCGCCATGACGGGAGGCTGCGCGGAATCGCCGGTCAGGAAAGCCGCGTCGATCTCATGCGTCGTCAGCGCATGGGCGGCGGCTTCCCCCGTCAGCGGCAACAAGGTCGTATCGCCACTGGGCTCGATCCCGTTCGCCTTGAGTAGCGCGAGCGCCAACGCGCGCGTGCCGCTGCCCTCGGGACCGATCGCGACGCGCTTGCCTGCGAAGGCCGACAAACGCAGCCGCTTGGGCCCTTCGTAGAAGATCACGAGCGGCACATAGGCGACGCTGCCGAGCGAGACGAGGTGCTCGGCGTCACCGCTGCCGCCCGCCGGTTGCGAGGCGCCCGACGGTGACGAACCGCCTGGCGGCGCCGACGCAGCGGATGGCGAGGCCTCGGCCGACGCCGCGCCGGCATCCTGTGCGGCGTTGGTCGGCTGGGCGGCGCCCGAGTTCGCGGACGAAGGCGCCAGCGCCGCCAGTGTCACCCCGCTTTGCACGAACCCGATATCGACGGATGCGTTCGGATCGGACAGGCGCTCGAGGTTCTGCATCGATCCGGCCGAGGGGAGCACTTTCAGCGTGACGCCATTGCGCGCGAGGATGGCTTTATAGCGCTCGGCCGCATTCCAGAACGAACTGCCGGGCGGACCAGCCGTCATCGTCAACGTGTTGGGCGGCGCGGGCTGGATCAGGCGAATCGCGAGCCAAATCGCCCCGGCCGAAATGGCGACGATCGGCCCCATCGTCACGATGAGATCGCGCCAGGAAACGGCAATGACGCGCGCGACGAAACGTGGCGGGCGCGGGGGACGCAGCATGCGCGACATGCTCGGCAGGCCGGGCAGGCGCGACTTGCGGCGCCCATTCGGGCTCGGGCCCGGGCCCGGGTTCTCTGGAGGCATCATGGCGTCGGGGCGAACTCCATATAGTGAGTTTATTTCGCCTTGTCGTAACGGCTCGCGGTTGCCGGGCGGCGCGCTCGCTGATACAACACGGCGATAAGGGCGCAGTGCAACAGCATCGCGGGCGCTACGATGCTTGCTGCCCCGCGAGACGCGAGGCTTCGCGTTCGAATCCGACGTCATCAGGGTGCAGAAAGTATATAGCTCCTTAACAAGCCGAGGACTTGCTTCGTGCCCGGAGAATTTACCGCCCCATTACAAAAAACCCTCACGCGCGCGCCAAGCGCCGAGCGAAAGCACGCGCTGGACTTGGACCGTTCCAGTTGGCCAAGCGCGCCGGTGCCGCCCTCGCGGCGCATGCCGCAAGGCAAAGGTCTTGCCGGGCGCGGTAAGCTCGCGCTTCCCGTCGAAACGCCCGCATACGATCCATATTTCGCTCATACCAATGCATCTCTAACGAATCCTCAGTCTTCGTACGAGCGGATGTCGAGGGTCCTGAATAACCCGATGTTTTCGCAAAAGATCGACAGCATCGATTTTGTCGACGCCGGCGATATTTTAGTGAGAATGGCGGCCATCCCTGCCCAGGCCCAAGTGACGAACCAGTCGGGTCACGACGATTTGATCGTGCACGCCGCCATTTTGCTCGTTCACAGCGTGTCGCCCGATCAGTTCACATTCAAGCGCATCGAGATGAAAGAGGCGTCGTCCATCTACAATGCAATAGGGTTTAGTGAGAAATACCGGATGGCTTTGAATCCAAGCGAAACCACAGAAACCAAACCCGATGATTTTTTGAAGCACGGACACACGTTCAAGATTCGCATCGCGGGCACGGGCAAGGCGTTAATGTCCGATAAGTTGGTTACTCGGCGCAGGTTTGCTCGCGCCTTTTCAGATGAAATGAAATTCGTCCGGAACCACCGGCCCATATACGGCAGCGGGGTCGATGGACAATATAACTGCAACACCTTCGTGGCGAACGTCCTCCTTCGTGCCTGCAACGTTGCAGGGGGAGATGCGGAGCTGGGCTTCGGCGCGGAACGTCAGCCGGATGCGGCGGGCGCGATGAGGGCTTAGGCGGTTGCAGCCGTTGCCATGCGCGCCGCGCTCGCCACGCCCGCGCGCACCTGCATCAATTGTGCACAAACGGCAACGGCGATCGACGCCGGCGCCTTATCGGCGATCCCGGGCACGCCGATCGGGCAGATCATCCGCGGCAGCCGTTCGGGTTCGACGCCGCGTTCCATCAAGCGCCGCTCGAATTTCACGCGCTTGGTCTTCGAGCCGATCATGCCGAAATAGGCGAAGTCGCGCCGGCGCATGATCCGCTCGGCCAGCGCAAGGTCGAGCGCATGGTTGTGCGTCATGACGAGGAAACAACTGCCGGGGGGCGCGGCGTCGATGACGGCTTCGGGCGTGTCGGTGGCTTCGACCTGGACGTTCGCGGGTACTTCCTCGGGGAAGCATTCGTCGCGCGCATCGATCCATTGAACGACGCACGGCAGCGCGCCGAGCAGTGCGACGAGCGCATGGCCCACGTGTCCGGCGCCGAACAGCACGATATGCAGCGGCGGCGTACGAGCGGCCGCCGGGCGCGCATTCATTTGGCGGCTCCTACCGCTGCCGCAACGGCAGGCGGGTTGGCCACACGCGGCGCGAGCTCCCCTCGCGCTGCGCGCACGGCAGCGATGGCCTTCAGGATGGCTTCGCCCGTGGCCGGCGCGTTCAACGGCGGATTGATCCGATAATCCGCCACGCTCGCCACCGCATCGCGGATCGCGAAGAACACTGAAAAAGGCAACAGCAGCGGCGGCTCACCCACTGCCTTCGAGCGATGAATGCTCTCCTCCTCGTTACGGTTGTCGAAGAGCCGAACGCGCAGATCCGGCGGGCAATCGTTGACCGTGGGGATCTTGTAGGTCGAGGGGGCATGCGTCATCAGCTTGCCCTCCCCGTTCCACCAGAGTTCCTCGGTCGTCAGCCAGCCCATGCCCTGGATGAAAGCGCCTTCCACTTGGCCGATGTCGAGCGCCGGATTGAGCGAGGCCCCGACGTCGTGCAGCACATCCGCGCGCAGCACGCGCATCTCACCCGTCAACGTGTCGATGACCACTTCGGACACGGCCGCTCCATACGCGTAGTAGAAGAACGGACGGCCTTGCAGCTTTTGTTGATCCCAGTAAAGCTTGGGCGTCGCATAGAACCCGTCGGACCACAACTGCACGCGCGCCAAATACGCCTGGGCGACGATCTCTTCGAACGCGATCGCGCGCTCGCCGACATGAACCATGTCGTTCTCGAACACGACCTCGCCCGCATCGATGCCGGCCGCTCCGAACCGTTGCGCCGCGAACGTCGCGAGCCGCTCGCGCAATTGGCGCGCGGCATCCTGCGCGGCCTTGCCGTTCAGATCCGAGCCCGTCGACGCCGCCGTGGCCGAGGTATTGGCCACTTTGCTCGTATCGGTCGCCGTCACGCGCACGCGTGCGAAGTCGATGCCCAGTTCGTGCGCGACGACCTGAGCCACCTTCGTGTTGAGCCCCTGGCCCATTTCGGTCCCGCCATGATTGACGAGCACCGAGCCGTCGGTATAGATGTGCACGAGCGCACCGGCTTGATTGAAGTGCGTCACGTTGAACGCGATACCGAACTTGACCGGCGTGAGCGCAATCCCCTTCTTGAGCACGGCATTGCGAGCGTTGAACTCGCGCACTTGCTCGCGCCGGCGGCGATAGTCGCTCGACGTTTCGAGCTCGTCGATGAGCTCGTGGATCACGTTGTCCTCGACCGTCTGCCCGTACGGCGTCACGTTACGCTCGGTCTTGCCGTACAGGTTGCGCCGGCGCACATCGAGCGGGTCGAGTTTCAGCGAACGGGCGATGTTGTCGATGATGTATTCGATCGCAAACGCACCCTGCGGCCCGCCGAAGCCGCGGAACGCCGTGTTCGACTGCGTATTCGTTTTGCCGCAGAAGCCTTCGATGGCGACATTGGGCAACCAATAGGCGTTGTCGAAGTGGCAGACCGCGCGCGTCATAACCGGGCCCGACAAGTCGGCCGAGAATCCGCAACGCGATGTCATATCGACCGAGACGCCTTCGATCGCGCCGTCGTCGCCATATCCCACTTCGTACCGGTAGTGGAAATCGTGGCGCTTGCCCGTGATCAGCATGTCGTCGTCTCGGTCGGGGCGCAGCTTGACCGGACACATCAGCTTCCATGCTGCGAGCGCCGCACAGCACGCGAATAGGGCGGATTGCGATTCCTTGCCGCCGAAGCCGCCGCCCATGCGCCGGCATTCGATGACTACCTGATGCGAGGCCAGCCGAAGCACTTGCGCGACGTGGTGTTGCATCTCCGTGGGGTGCTGGGTCGAGCACCAGACATGCATGCCGTCGTCGTCCTTCGGCACGGCATACGCGATCTGGCCTTCCAAATAAAACTGCTCCTGGCCGCCCAGCAGCAGCTCGCCCGCGTCGCGATGCGGAGAGCGGGCGATCTTCGTCGCGGGCTCTCCCCGGGCGAGCTTCATCGGCGGCAGCACGGATTGATTGGCCGCTCGCGCCGCTTGCGCCGTCAGCACCGCCGGCAAATCCTCGTATTGAACCTTGGCGCGGCGCGCAGCCACGCGCGCGCCGTCGTGCGAAGTCGCCACGACGAGGAACATCGGCTGTCCGACGTATTGCACGACGCCATCGGCAAGGATCGGGTCGTCATGCAAGATGGGCCCGCAATCGTTGGCGCCGGGGATATCTTCCGCCGTGAAAACGGCCACGACGCCAGGCGTCGCCCGCACGGCATCCAGATCGAGCGACACGATCTTCGCGTGGGGCTTGGCCGATAAGCCCAGCGCGGCGTGCAGCGTGCCCGCCACGAGCGGGATGTCGTCCGTGTAAGTGGCGCGGCCGCTCACGTGCAAGTGCGCGGATTCGTGCGGCCGCGAAACGTGCACTTGGCCCAGCGCGGCGCCTGCGCGTTGGCGTTCGCCTTCGTGTTTGCCTGGGGCCAACTCGGTCATAAACGGTTCGGCTTGCTGATTCATCGCTCGTCTCGATCTATCTTGTCTCGATCCATCTATCTCGTGCTCGTGTCGCTTCCCTGCACGTGGCGCGTGCGCTTCGATCGACGCTTCCTGCGCTGGGCGCTTGTCCGTTGCCGGGCGCCGTCGCTTCCTATGCCGGCGTCGGAAGGTCGACCATCCGCACGTTCAACGCTTCGGGCGGCAGCGGATCGTTCGGCCGCGTCTCGAGCCAGAAGCGATAAAGCAGGTTCTGCGCGGTCTGCAGGCGGTATTCGTCGGTGGCGCGCATATCGGTGAGCGGTGCGTAGTCACGCGCGAGGGCTTGCATGGCGGCTTGAGCCGTCGCTTCGTGCCACGTCGCATCGGCCAACACGGTCTCCGCATGCGCTGCCCGCTTGGGCGTT